>Ga0099791_10001182_pt1 | contig 10184 bp, 4 predicted proteins | sample Rivendell_Oct201_7_FD_77318 | JGI IMG/M metagenome (GOLD analysis project Ga0099791, IMG submission 77318) | Vadose zone soil and rhizosphere microbial communities from the Eel River Critical Zone Observatory, Northern California to study diel... | ecosystem: Environmental > Terrestrial > Soil >... | reverse complement strand
GAGCGCCGCGACGAACCGCTCCGATTGCCGGGTGTCGATGATCTGCACGCCGTCGAACATCCGGAACAGCGCCCACGGCCCTTCGAACCTGAGGCCGGCCGAGCCCGACGCGGGGGCCGGCGAGATCGTCGCCCGCACGAGGCTTCGGCCGCCGGGGCCGGGGAACTGCACGGGTACCGCCACCTGCGGGCCGTGGGAATACTTCACGAGCTTTCCATCTACGTCGAGGATGAACTGCTGGATCGAGGCGTCCATCTCCACGGGCTTGAGCTCCAGCTGGAGGCTCGGCATGCTTCCGCCGCCGCGGAAGAGGACCTCGCGAATCACCTGCGCCCGCTGGAATTCGGCCAGCGCCGAGGACTGCCCCATGGCCGGGTCCTTGAAGCGCCAGGGCTTCGATCCGGTGTCGACCACCGGTGCCAGGTACTTCTGGAAGAAGCCGTCGAGCACGCCGCCCTGCGCGAAGAGCTTCGCGAAGTCATCGGGCGTCACGTCCTGGTTGCTGGTGCGCACGAACGGATAGCGGCCGGCGGTCGCCTTCTGGCAGAACTCGGTCACCTGCGCGCGCAGCTCGGCGTCGATGCGCTCGCGCGTCTTGCCGACCGTCGTCTTCACGCTGCCGCCGGCCAGCGAGGCGAGCATCGAGCGCATGGGCTCGGGCTGCCGCGCGGCCTCGCCGTTGAGCTTGGTCGCGATGTCGGTCGGCGGCAGCGACTGGCCCGTCTTGAGCGCCTGATCGGTGGCCACCAGCCACTGATAGGCCTCGCTGAGGAGCTGGATGATCCCGTCGATGGGCGGCGGCCCACCGCCGGCTCCCGCGGCGCCACCGGCTCCGTCGGCTCCGACGAATTTTCGGACGTCCTCGAACTGATCGTCGACCATCGACTTCTCGAGGGCACCGGTCGGAACGCCGGTCACGGCCTGGCGCGCCCGGCTCGTGAGGTCCTGCGCCTTGCCGGCCAGCCCGCCGAGGGAGCCGTCCTTGTCGGGCACCGAGAGGGTCGTCTCGCGCGCGATGGCCTTCATCAGGGTCTTCAGCGGTGTGTCCGGCCCCGACAGGGTGCGGGTGATCTCGATCGTCTTGGCGAGATCGCGGTCGCGCACGATCGTGATGTCGCCGATGAACGCCCGCCAGATCTTGCGATAGTCTTCGAGGTAGAGCCGGCGGACCGCGTCCGTCGAGCTGGGGGCCGACGTCGCCAGCCCGGTGCGGGACGAGCCGATGACCCACGACTCCTCCTCGGCCAGCTGGAGCGTGTTCGTCTCGACCTTCGGGTTGAAGTACTTGTAGTAGCCGTCCTTGGTATAGAGGCCCGGCACGCCCTTCGTCAGCGGCTGGCGGCTCTCCCGCTCGAAGACCAGCATTGCCTTCGGGCCCGCCTTCTCCGCGACGGTGAAGTCCTTGAGTTCCGTGGTCGCTTCCCGCTTGAGTCGCCCGTAGACGCGATTCGCGAGCGTGTCGCGGGTGATCGCGTTGCGCACGCGCGCGATCAGCTCGTCGTTCCGGGGAACGACCGGATCGACCCAGCCGCGGTCGTAGAGCGAGTCGAAGTGCACCTTCAGCGCCTTGGGCCCGGCGTCGGCGCCGAGGAGCTGATCGCCGCGAATCTGGAACCAGCGCCACACGGCCTCGGGGTCGAGGTGCTTGGGGTCGTAGAGCATGATGTACGTCTTCAGCGCGTCGTACGCCTCGTCCGGGCTGCCGGGCGCGTCCTGCTTGAGGTACTGCTCGATGTACGAGGCGAGCGACGGCAAGAACGTGTCCTGCAGCATCCGCCGGTAGGCTGCCCCGCTCGCCGTCTCGAGCTTGCCGCCCTGGTAGAGGCCGAAGCGCCACGACCAGGGCACGGAGCCGTTCGTGGTGGCGGGCGTCTCGGCGAGGCCGTGCACGCCGGTGAGCGTCGGCAGGAGCGCCGTCAAGTCGCTCCGGGCGCCGGCGCGAACCGCCGTCACTTGCTTCTGCACCTCGCCGAACTTCGCCGTGACCTCGCCGAGATAGCGCCGGTTGTTCGCGGCGCTGAGCCACCACGCCAGGCTCGCGAGCAGAAGCAAGACCGCGCACCCCGCGATGGCGCCGGTCTGGAGCCACTGGCGGCGGCGCTCCCAGCGCAGATCGAATCCGGCGAGCCCGGCCTCCGGGAAGACGACCTCGAGCAGGGGACGCGTGAGGAAGTAGCTCCGCCCGGTCGGATGCTGCGCGGGCAGGAGCCGCCGCTCGAGGCCGAGCCCGCGCGCCAGCGCGCCCATGACCCGGTCGATGGGGCTTCCTTCCTGGGTGCCGCTCGTGAAGTAGACCCCACGCAGGATGAGCGGCGAATCGAACTTCGTCGACGAGAAGGCCGCGTCGACGAAGTTGACGAGGCGATCGCGGAGAAGCGCGAACTGCTGCGGGAAGCCGTAGAGCAGCGCGCGCCGCGTCGGATCGCGCTCCTCCTCGAGGCGCTCCGGCAGCCGATCGTAGAGACGCCCCTCGAGGCGCTGCAATTCGGACGTCAGCGCGGCGGGCTCGAGCCGATCCTTGCCGTAGCGCAGCGAGAAGCCCCACGCCTGCGCGCGCTCCTCCTTGCCGAGCGTCGAGAAGTACTCGGTGAAGCCGGCGAGGAGATCGGCTTTCGTCACCAGCACGTAGACCGGAATGCGGACGCCGAGCTCCTTGTAGAGCTCCTGCACCCGGGAGCGCAGCGCCTGCGCGTGCGGCTCGCGCTCCGCCGGCGGCTGCTGCAGGAGATCGCCGACGCTGATCGTCACCAGGACGCCGTTGATGGGCCGGCGCGGGCGAGATTTCTTGAGCAGCTGCAGGAAGCTCTTCCAGGCCGCGGCGTCCACGTCGCGGTCGCTCTGCTGGGTGGTATAGCGTCCCGCGGTGTCGAGGAACACCGCCTCTTCCGTGAACCACCAGTCGCAGTTTCGCGTCCCGCCGACGCCGCGGACCGCCTCGCGGCCGAGCCGGTCGGCGAGGGGAAAGCGCAGCCCGGAGTTGATCAGCGCGGTGGTCTTGCCGGCGCCCGGGGCGCCGATGAAGACGTACCACGGCAGGTTGTAGAGATGCTGCTGCGAGCCGAGCGTGCGCAGCCGCATCCACAGCGAGGGTCGCTCCGCGCCGAACCTGATCTGCCGCAGGAGGCCGAGCGCCTCCTCGAAGCGCTGCCGGAGCAGCGTGGCTTCTTCCGACTTGGCGTCGGGCCCGGTCGGCCCGGGTGCCTTCAGCAGGGCGTCCGCGATCGCCGCGTTGCCCTTCTTGGCCTTGTACCACCGCCAGCCGGCCCGCGCGGCGGGGGCCAGCGCGATGAACGCGATCTGGAACCAGCGAACCATTTCCGATTCGAACGGGCGGAAGTTGCTGATCGAGATCGTCGGGCCGATCCACCAAACGATCATCGCGAGGGCCAGGATGCCGACGACCAGCAGCACCCAGCGGTTGAAGATCAGCTTGAAGACGCCGAATACGGCCTTCATTGAGTCCGAGGCGCCGCGCCTCCGGCGGCAGCCGACGTGCTGCCGGCCGGAACGTGGAGCGTGATCTCCACGCGGCGGTTCTTCGCCCGCCCCTGCGGCGTGTCGTTGGGCACGACGGGCTCGGCCTCGCCCCGACCGTCGGCGCGCAGGCGCTCCGCGGCCACGCGGGCGGAAAGGATCCGCGCGACCGATTCGGCGCGCGCCCTGGACAGCTCCCAGTTGGACGGGAAGCGCAGCGTCCGGATCGGCACGTTGTCGCTGTGGCCGATGACGTCGACCGGGCCGGGCACGCCCCGGAGCGCGTCGCCGATGCGGGCCAGGAGCCCCTGGTTGTCGGAGCTGATCGTGGCCTCGCCGGGCTTGAACAGCCCATCGCCCAGAATCGTCACCACACTCCGGTCGAGATGGTCGTCGACCTTGACGAGCCCGCGCTGGATCTCGTCCTGGAGGAACGTCGCGAGCCGCGGGGCCGCCGCCGCCCTCGGCGCGACGGGCGCTGCGACGCGCAGACCGGCGATCTCCGCCGCGAGCCGGTCCGAGGCGCTCCCCAGATTCCAGTCGAAGCCGACGTAGATCCCGACCAGCGCCACCACCGTGACGGCTCCGACCACCCAGAGCGGCAGCCAGCCGAGCCGCCGCTGCGCCACATCGCCGAGGCCGCGCCAGTTGGGCGAGAGATCGCGCTCGAACTCGCCGCGCTGCTTGCGGATGATCTGCAACAGGCGCTGTCGGATCGCCTCGAGCTGCCGCTGGCCTCCGTCGACGATCCGGAACCGTCCCTCGAAGCCGAACTCGAGACACACGTACATGAGCTCGAGGAGATCCAGGTTGGCCTGCGGGTTCTCCGCGAGCCGGGACAGGAGCTGGAAGAACTTCTCGCCGCCCCCGGTCTCGCCGTGGAAAAGCGCCAGGAGGCCCTGGTGCGCCCACGCGCCCGACGCCCCGAGCGGTGTGCTGGTGGCGGTCTCGTCGATCAGCGTGCAGAGCGCGTAGCGGGCCGCGACGATCTTTTCCGTCGTGACGCCCGCCGCTCTCGCCTGCGCCTCGAACTGCCGCACGCCCTGGGCGAGGCTGTCCCGCAGCGCCGCCGGGTTCGGATGCTGGACCGACGACCGGAGCTGCGGCAGGACGTTGAGCAGGCGATTGGCCGCCGCGATGAGGGGATTCAGCCCGCTGCTGACGGCGGCCGCGTCGGCCACCTCGGCGTGGTCGCCCGGGGCGCTCGGGGGCGGATGGGCCGGGGCGGGCGCCGCTCGACCGGGCGCCGGTCGTCCGCCGGGAATCGGCATGATGACCGTGCGGTCGACGGGCAGATCCGCAAACGGGTCGTCAGGCACCGCGCACCGCCCAGAACTCGAGCTCGAGCCCGGGGAACTCGCCGGCAATGTGCATGGCAAGCGCCCGGGACTGCTCGGTCAATTTCCAAAGATCTCCGCCGCGGTCCAGCTCGAAGTACAGGAATCCCGCGTGGTAGGGGATCTGACGCGGCGCCACCGGAAGGCTGCGCAGCGCGATCCCCGGCAGGTTGAGATTGACGAGATCCCGGATGCGCTCGACGGGCCCGATCTTCATGAGCGTCGGCAGGCTGGCCTGGAGCCGCTCGGGCTGGAGCTGCGCCTTCGCGGCGAGCACGAACCGCGCGGTCTTCACCAGATCGCTGTCGGGGATGGCGGCGACCCGCAGCCCGTAGGCGCGCGTCTGCAGCTCGATCGGGACCGCGCTGCGCTCCAGCACCATCGACATCGAGCGCCGGATGTCGGCGACGACGGGCCCGAACGATCCGGCGAGATCGTCGTGACGATAGACGGGATACGCGATGGGCCGGCGGCTGTCGCGAGTGAACGTGGAGAGCTCGCCCGCGAGCTCGAGGCACGCCGCGTACATGGCTTCCGGGTGCAGCGGTGTGGTCGCCGCCAGGTGGGAGAAGAGGGGCTCGAATCGATTGATGGTCTTCAGCCACAGGAACTCGGCGATCTCGGCGATGCCGCCCGGCCCGGGCTGCGACATCTGCGTGGCCAGCGCGTCGCCGCGCTGGTGCAGGAGACCGTGGACGTCGCGCAGCTGGCTGGCCAGCGGCGCGGCGGCGGCGACGTCCAGCAGCGACGGGATGTACCCGGCGTCGAGCAGGACGCGGTTGTCGGCCCGGCGCTCGATGACGCGGGCGACGCCGAGACCGGAGTAGGCGGCGCTGACGTCGGCTTCCTTCAGGAGCCGCAAGCGCAGCCGGCCGATCTGAATGAGCGCGGTCCGGTCGAACGACGCGTTGCTGTCCTTGACCTCGAGCTCTCCGGCAACGTAGCGGGCCAGGCTGTCGGCGCCGGCGCTGCCGAGGTCGGATTCGTCGACGCCCGGCCGGCGCAGCGGGAGCGCCAGGACCACGAGCGAGTCGCGCAGCGTCGCGGGCACGTCCATGGGCGGCGGAAGCGGATCGCGGGCCGGACAGTCGAACGGCGTTCCGTCCGGCAGCACGCCGCGCGCCGTCCTGAGCCCCAGCTTGCCGAGCTCCAGGAGCGACTCGTCGATCGCCAGCTCGAGGAACCCCCAGGAGTACGGGCGCATCGAGCGGGTCCGCAGCTCGACCTGAGCGTCGATGTGACGGTCGTGCTGCTGGAAATGCTGGGGCTGGAGGAACGTCCCCTCGGACCAGATGATGCGATTGTCCCAGGTCACGGTTGGCTCACTTTCACTTGATGGCGAGAGTGAGGGCCCGGGCCTGGACGCCGATCGTGAGCGTGGCCTTGCCCTTCGCCGGGACCGGCACCACCTGGCGCCAGCGCGACTGCTCGAGGTCGCGATAGGCCCCGATCACACCGATGAACTTCGTGTCCGGCTGGAACTGGCGACGATATTGCCGGGTTTCCGAGGGCTGCAGCAGGAACTCCTCGCGACCGACCAGGTCGCCGCTGAGCGTCTCCTGCTCCTTGTCGTAGAGCGAGAAGAAGTCCGCGCCGTTGAACGCCGCGACCGCCTTGAGCTCGTAGACGCGAACGACGATGGGCGAGGGACGTCCCCCGCGATCGGGATTGATGGCGGGCTCGGCCTTGATCGTGCCCTGCACGAGCGGCGGGCCGCTGGAGCAGCCGACCAGGAGCGCGAGGCCCGAAATCAGCGGCGATAGTCTCCGGATCCACGGACCGATCGGGCGTGTCATCGCGCGGGCGCGTCGGAGCGCCGGGGAACGCGGGGTTGCGCGGGGCGTGCTTCCGCGGGCCGGTCGGCCGACTCGCGAACCTGGTCGAGCACCCACCCGCGCGCGCCGCGCTTGAACGTGTAGGAGAACTTGGTCTCGGTCTGCAGGCGCTGGCCGCTGCTCAGGACGACGACGTCTTCCCGGCGGCCGTCTGCCTGCGCCTCGTCGCCGTTGAGGGTGATGTCGTAGACGCGCAGGTCCACCTTGTGACTCTTCTTGATCTCGTTGGACTGCCTCACGCGGCGCACCTCGTCCTCGGTCAGGTTGGGGCGAACCCGGCGCAGCAGGTCGACGTCCTTCGTCTCCACGGCGCGCACGTAGCTGTCGAGCAGCGCCCGGATGTCGGCGCGGGGCCCGGTCGCGGGCGCCGGCGCCGCCGTCGCGGGAGGTGAAGCCGGCGCGGCCGGCGGCGCCTTCACGGCCGGCGCGGGCGCGGCCGCCACGGGCGGAGCCGGCGCGGGCGTCGTGGCCGGGGGCACCGCCTTCGCGAACAGCTCGCCGGCGGTGCGGAAGCTCGTCGTCGCGTCGGTGAAGGCCAGCTGCGTGTACATCGCGCCGCCCTGGCGCTCGAGCTCGAGCGCGCGGCCGAAGTCCGGGGCGTCCTGCGACGCGCGCTGCTTCTCCCCCGCCATCTTGGCGCGGGCCGCGTCGGCCTCGGTCCGTTGCTCGCGCTTGAGCTGGGCCTGCCGCTCGGCCTCGCCGTACCGCGCCGCGGCCGCCTGGTAGGCCTGCGTCGAGCCCGCCGCGTCCCGCGCCGCCCAGAGGCGCTCGCCTTCCGTCCTCGACACGTCCGCCTTCGACAGGAGGTCCGCGGCCAGCGCCGGCGCATCGGCCTTCGTCGCGCGCTCGCGTGCCGCCGCGACCGTCGCGATCAGCTGCTGGAGGCCCTTGTCGGGCGCCGCGCCACGTCCGCCCGAGAGCCAGACGACGAGCGCGATGAGCACAACCGCCAGCCCTCCACCCGCGATCGCGAGGTATCGCCGCGGCAGCGCGCTGAGCGGCGAGCGGGCGCGCGCGCGCGGCGTCGGGGCGCTGGGCGTCGCGACGCTTGGCGTCGTGACGGGCGCCGGCCAGGAGCGTTCGAGCGCGGGTGTTGCCGCCGGGCCGCCCATTCTCGCCGGCGGTACCGGCGACGCTACAGGATCGGCGCCGCGCGACGTCGGCGGCGTGGCCACGGGGCCCGTGGGCGGAGCCGCGATCGGGCCCCTCGGGGGCGCCGCCACCGACGCCGTCGGAGCAGCCGGCATGGACTCGGTGAGCGGGGACGTAACCGGTGTCGTCGGCGGGGGCGCGACGGAAGCGGTCACTGCTTGCTCGGTCAGGATGCGCGCCGTGTCCACGAAGACGGTCTCGTCGGTGGTGTCGGCGCGAGTCGGCTTCGCGGCCGCGGCCGCCCGCTTCGCCATCTCGGCCTGGAGCGCCGCGGTTGCCGCCGCGGCCTGCGCCTCTCGGGCGCCCGCGGCCGCCTGCTCGTAGAGCTGCCGTGCCTCCTGGAAGTGCCCTTCGCCTTGCGTGTACGCCTCGCCGGCGAGGGCGGACTGGCCGGCGGAGAACTTGGCCTGCGCCGAATTCCAGAGGGTCGCCTGATAGCGCGGGGCGGCGGCCATCTCGGCGTCGCGCCGGGCGATCTCCGCCTGGCCGCGCATTCCCGTGGCCGTCTCGACTGCCCGGCGGCGCGCCTCGATCCGGGACGCTTCTTCCGCCTGCTCGCGGGCAATCGCCGCCTCGGCCTTGCGCCGCAGCGCATCGGCCTCGGGCGGCGCGGCGGCCGGCGCGGCGCTGTCGGCGACGCTGCGGAGGATCTCGAGGCACCAGGTGAACGCGCCGGCGTCGTAGGCGGCGCTCGCCTCTCGCATCAGCGAGGCGAGCTGCTCACGGCTCTGGTTCCGGGCTTCGACGTGGTGCTGGGCCTCTCGCAGGCTCTCGGCGGCGCGGGCGTGCTCCGGCATCTCAGCGACGACGCGGTCGAGCTCGGAGATGGCCTGCTCGTACTCGCCGCGCTGCAGCGCCTCGAGGCCGCGGTCCAGGGCCGGCCGGAGCCCCTCCGCCCGCGTGAGCAGCTCCTGCATCCTCTCGATCCGCGCCGTGGTGTCCTTGTCGACCCGCTCGAGCGTGGCGAGCGGGGCGTGGTCTTCGACGACGAACACGGTCTCGTCGGCCCATGGCCCGCCCAGCCGGGCCGTGAGCGCCTCGCGCAGCTCGTGGAGCCGGCGCAGCCGGGACCGCACGTCGCGGCGAACTCGCTCCGCGTCCTCGCTGAGCTTGCGGCGCACCTGCACGAGCTGCGTCCGCATTTGTCCGAGCGTGGCAAAGCGCCGCGTCGGATCCTTCTGCAGCGCCCGCTCGAGGATCGTGCCCAGCTCCGACGGCAGGGTCGGGTCCACCTCGGCGAGCGGCGGCGGATCCTGCGAGCGGAGGTTCTCGAGGATCTCGATCGGGTCGTTGCCCGTGAAGGGCGCCCGGTTCGTCAGGAGCTCGTAGAAGACCGCGCCCACCGAGAAAATGTCCGAGTGATGGCTGCCCTGCCCACGCGCCCGCTCGGGCGCCATGTACTGCAGCGTGCCGACGATGAGCCCCGCGCGCGTGAGCCCGGTCTGGGCCGCCGCGATGTGGGCGATGCCGAAGTCGAGGATCTTCACCTGCCCGTTCCGGAGCACGAAGATGTTGGCGGGCTTCACGTCGCGGTGGACGATGCCCTTCTCGTGCGCGAACTCCAGCCCGTCGCAGATCTGGACCATGAGCGGGAACTTGTCCTCGATGCTGGTGAGCGTCTTCTTGGCGATGAGCTGGCGAAGCTCGTCGCCAACGAGCAGCTCCATCACGATGAAGAGGTTGCCCTCCGCTTCCCCGAGATCGTGAATGGTCACGATGTTGGGATGGCTCAGCTTGGCGCAGGCCTGGGCCTCGCGAAAGAACCGGGCGCGGAGCTCGTCGGTGTGATCGGTCTCGGCGGAGATGACCTTCAGCGCGACCAGCCGGTCCAGCACCGGGTCGTGCGCCTTGTAGACGCTCCCCATGCCGCCGCGGCCGATGCGCTCGAGGATCCGGTACTTCCCGATCGTCTGGTCCATCACTCGTACCGCAGGAGGATCGCGCTGATGTTGTCGCGGCCGCCCCGCGCGTTGGCGCTGTCCACCAGCTGATCGCACGTCTTGGCCAGGTGGCCGTCGTAGCGGCCGACGATCTCTAGTATTACGTCGTCCTCGAGCATGTTGGTGAGCCCGTCGGAGCACAGCAGCACGGTGTCGCCGGCGGTCAGGTCGTGGGCGGCGACGTCGAACTCCACCTCGCCGCGGACGCCGAGCGCCTTGGTGAGGACGTTCTTCATCGCCCCGACGACGCCGCCCTCCTCGGTGTCGGCCCAGGCGCTGTTGGCCAGCGAATCGTCCCGGGTCAGCTGGATCACGCGCCCGCCCCGGACGATGTAGAGGCGGCTGTCGCCGACGTGGCCGTAGGTGAACCGCGCGTCGTCCGCGGCGACGATGGTGGCAACCACGGTGGTTCCCATCCCCGCGTACTCGTCCTCGGCCGCGGCGCG
>Ga0099791_10001180_pt1 | contig 10191 bp, 13 predicted proteins | sample Rivendell_Oct201_7_FD_77318 | JGI IMG/M metagenome (GOLD analysis project Ga0099791, IMG submission 77318) | Vadose zone soil and rhizosphere microbial communities from the Eel River Critical Zone Observatory, Northern California to study diel... | ecosystem: Environmental > Terrestrial > Soil... | reverse complement strand
TCGCGCCCGCCGCGCGCTCAAGCACGCGCTTCACCGCAAACGCGGATGCGATCCCGCCGAAACCCGGCGCATCACGCAAATCCTTGATCGCGCAACGGCCGAGATTCTGCGTGAGTAAAAATCCATGAACGACCCAGGAGATCAGATTCATGCCGAAGATCACGCGGCGCAGCCCGATCCAGGATGCTCGTATCAACGCCGTCCCGGCGCGGCTTCATGCCGAAGGGCGCCGCCCGCCCGCGGGCGGCCCATTGGACGATGCGAATAGGAGCCTAGATCCGTGACCCTGCCGCTCAAGGGCGGTACCGAACTTTGTGTGAAGGTGGCGTGAGCGGCCCCTTCAGGCACGCTTCGTTCTTCCCCACGCAGCCTCTTTTACATCCTGTCGACCTGCGTTGCGCCAAGCCCCCGCGAGGCCAAGCCTGGACGCGTCACCTTCAATGCGAATGCCGCAACCCCCGCCATACTTGCGCAAAGCGACCCGCACGTTTGTGAGTGTCGGAGCGATCAGGCAAACCGTAGTAAGATATATCTTGCGTTACATCTATGTATGAGCTATCTAAAGATATATCTGAACTTAGCAAGAGGACTAAAATGCGTGTAAATTTCGAACCTTATGGTGAAAAGTTGGGAGCTGGCCGGCATCGTCGCGGTCATTTCGGTCTGCGTGGCTTCTTCGGCCACCGCGGCGTCGGCGGGCCGGGCGGAATGGGCGCCGACGACATTCTGCGCGCCAAGCGCATATTGGCACAGGGCGACCTTCGCCTCATCGCGCTGGCGCTGATCGCCGAGCAACCTCGCCACGGCTACGAAATCATCAAACTGTTTGAGGAGAAAACCGGCGACTGGTACAGCCCAAGCCCCGGCATCGTGTATCCGACGTTGACCTACCTGGAGGAGGCTGGGCACGTCACCGCGTCGGCCGAAGGCAGCAAGAAGCTTTATACTATTACCGACGAAGGCCGCGCCTGGCTTGAAGCCAATCGCGACGTTGTCGACGCCGTGCTCGACCGCTTGACCGCGCTTGGCGAACGCGTGAACGGCTGGCGGCGCGCGGTGCGCGGCGAACGCGACAAGCAGCGCCCCTTGCCGCCGCTGGTTGAGGCGGCCTTCGACCATCTGCGAGAAACCGTCGGCAAGCGGCTTGAAAGTGACGGCACAGCGGAAGCGCGGCTGGTCGAAATCCTCGCCCGCACCGACGCTGATCTGCAGCGATCGTGACAATGCGCCATCAGGCGGGCGCCAGCGGCCCGCCTGATCCGCCTGGCGCGGCGATCCCGTCGGGCGGGGAGGAGTGCTCGCAAACCCTGATCGCTCCCTGATTTCTGCCCATTTTTTCGTGCTGTTCTCAGGTCCACGATGCCCGGAGAGCGCGTAGGATCATCAACGCCTTTTAACCTTTACACTTCGTGAGATTCGAATGACCACAGTTCTCAAGACTGGCGACGATGATGCTGCGGCAGCACCGGAAAAGGTTCTGCGGCTAAAATTCTCCGGCTATCAGAGCTTCATCGTGGCGCTGCTGGCGTTCTTGCAATTCTCGATCATCCTCGACTTCATGATCATATCGCCGCTTGGCGCGATCATCATGCCCGATCTCGATATCAGCCCGCAGCGATTTGGCGAAATCGTATCAGCCTACGCCTTCAGCGCCGCCATCTCCAGCTTTTTGGCAGCCGGTTTCGCCGACCGCTTCGATCGCAAGAGATTTCTCCTCTTCTTCTATTGCGGCTTCATCGCCGGTACGATGCTTTGCGCGCTCGCGCCCAACTATCCCCTGCTCCTGCTGGCCCGAATCGTGACCGGACTGTTCGGCGGGGTGATCGGCTCCATCGTTCTTGCGATCGCCACGGATCTATTCCCCCTTGAGATGCGGGGCCGGGTGATGGGGGTCGTACAGACCGCCTTCTCCGCCAGTCAGGTCTTAGGCATCCCAACGGGACTTTACATCGCCAGCCACTGGGACTGGCACGCTGCATTCGTGGCGATCGTCCTCGTCACGATACCAGTGGGCCTGGTTATCGCTTTCTACATGAAGCCCGTGGCGGGCCATCTCGCGCTGAAGCAGAATGACGGCCCTTGGCGGCATCTGACCGGCACGCTCTTGGTGCCGCGGTACGCCATCGCCTTCGCCACGACGGCGTTGCTGGTGACCGGCGGCTACATGCTGCTGCCATTCGCCAGCGTCTACACGGTGAACAACCTCGGCATTGCGTTGACCGATCTCCCCACGCTTTATCTGGCGTCGGGAATGTTCACGATCTTTGCGGGTCCGCTGATCGGGAGAGCCAGCGACGCGTTCGGAAAGTTCAGGACCTTCATCTTTGGCTGCGCCGTGTCTATTGTCATGGTGCTCGTCTATACGCATCTCCCCCGCGTGCCGCTGGCCGCCGTGATCGTCGTCAATGTGTTGCTGTTCGTTGGCATATTTTCACGCATGATCCCGTCGCAAGCGCTGATGTCGGCGATCCCTGAGGCATCGAAACGGGGCTCGTTCAACGCCGTCAGTGCCGCTGTGCAGCAAGTGTCAGGCGGTATCGCCTCGATAATCGCCGGCATTGTCGTTGCGCAAGGTCCCGCCGGCGACCTGCAGCGCTTCGATCTCTTGGGCTACGTCGTCGTTGCGACGACGCTGCTGTCGCTTGGTTTGATGTACTTCATTCAAAGAGCCGTGGCCGAGGCCTCCGGCCGCTGACGCGGGCTTGCGCTCTCTAAGGACGCGTCGGAATAATTGCATCACTTGCGTATCATCGCCCGCGAAAGCGGGCGATCCAGTAACCACCTGATTCGCCGGGGTTACTGCATGCCCCGCTTTCACCCGAAGTCGGCCTTGGCCGACTTCGGCAGCTATGAAGCGAGCGAAATCGGAAACATCCGATTTCGCGGGCATGACAGACGTGATTCTTGCGAAAAAAGCTCCCTCTCAACACTAAATCTATTGCCTAACTATTCGCGTCGTTATACTTAGGCACATGCTTAACCAATCGCCCGATCTGGACCGCCTGTTCCACGCCCTCGCCGACCCTGCACGACGCGCCATGGTCGAGCGGCTAAGCCGCGGGCCGGCGCCGGTGAGCGAACTTGCCCGTCCGCTGCCCATGTCGCTGCCGTCAGCCATGCAGCACCTGGGCGTCCTGGAGGCGGCGGGCCTGGTGCGCTCGGAAAAGATTGGCCGGGTGCGCACCTGCACCATTGAGCCCAAAACGCTCAGCCTGGCCGAGCGATGGATCAACGCCCGGCGGCTTGAGTGGGAACACCGGCTCGACCGCTTGGGCGACTACTTGAAAACCCTCGACAACCAAACCCCCGACAACGAAGGAGATGGCGATGGCTCGGGTCATTGAAGCGAATAAAGAGGCAACCGTACTGCAACCGCCGCCGTTTAGGATTTCTCGTGTCTTCCACGCGCGGCGCGAGGCGGTCTTCAAGGCCTGGAGCTCTGCCGACCACGTGAAGCGCTGGTTCAGCCCGGAGACCTATTCCGTCCCGGACGCCAAGGTCGAGATGCATGTCGGCGGCCCGTTCGAGGTCTGCATGCGCTCGCCCACAGGCGAGGAGCATTGGATCCGCGGTACGTTCATGGAGGTCACGCCGCAAGCCAGATTGGTGATCGACATGCGCGTCACCGACAGTGCCGGCAAGCCGCTGTTTGGCGCCCATACCGAGGTCGATTTTGCCGATGCGCTCGGCGGGACGCGAATGGACGTGGTGCAGACCTACACGCTCATCGACCCGTCGATGGCCTGGATGGTAGCAGGCGCGCCGGAAGGGTGGCGCACCACGCTCGACAAGCTGGAGAAGGAGGTCGTGCGCATGCAGGGCGGTGCCGAGACGGGCGTTCGCTCGGTGGTGCATGCCACCTTTCATCTGGAGCGTACCTACGATGCGCCGGTCGCGCGGGTGTGGAAGGCGCTGACCGATGAGAAGGCCAAGCAAAAGTGGTTTGGCGGCACACCGGGCCGCTGGGAATTGCTGGAGCGGCACATGGATGTACGCGTCGGCGGCAGCGAGCGGCTGAAGGGACGTTGGGAAGGCGGCGTGGTTTCCACCTTCGACGCCACCTATCACGACGTGATCCCGCACGAACGGCTGATCTACTCTTACGTGATGCACCTTGACGACAAGAAGATCTCGGTGTCGCTCGCGACCATGCAGTTGAAGGCCGAGGGCGGCAAGACCACCCTGCAGGTCTCCGAGCAGGGAGCGTTCCTCGACGGCTACGACGACGCCGGGTCGCGCGAGCACGGCACCGGCTATCTCCTCGATGCGCTCGGCGCATCGCTGAGAGACTGACATTGGGTGGAGGCCCCATGCCGAAACTTCGCGTTCACGGTTTCACCGTCTCCCTCGACGGATATGGTGCCGGACCGAACCAGGACCTTGACAATCCGCTAGGGGTGGGCGGCCGCGAATTACACCATTGGGCCTTCGCCACCCGTACCTTTCAGAAAATGTTTGGCAAGGACGGAGGGGCCACCGGAATTGACGACGAGTTCCTGGCACGCGGCTTCAACAATATCGGCGCCTGGATTTTGGGACGGAATATGTTCGGACCCGTCCGGGGCCCTTGGCCAAACAATGACTGGAAAGGATGGTGGGGCGAAAACCCGCCCTACCACACCCCGGTGTTCGTCCTCACCAACCACCCACGCACATCGATCGCCATGGAAGGCGGCACCACCTTCCACTTCGTTACCGATGGCATCCACGCCGCCCTTCAACGCGCCATGGACGCGGCCGATGGTCAAGATGTCCGGCTCGGCGGCGGTGTCGCCACGGTCCAGCAATATCTTCAGGCAGGCCTGGTCGACGAGATGTACCTCACTATTGCGCCTACTCTGCTTGGCTCGGGAGAACATCTTTTTGCGGGCATTAACGCACCAAAGCTCGGCTATCACTGCAGCGGGCACGTCACCACACCGAACGCCACCCACGCCGTCCTCACCAAGCGCAGCAACTGAAGCCCCGATTGAACAGCTATCTCCATTCAACCTACTTGCACGGGCGAACGAGGTCATTCACGCCGCCCCGGGTTTCGCTGTGTGCCCAACCCGGGCGACGTTGCCGCGAGCAGATAGAATTTACTTGATCAACCCGACCTCGAAGCCGAGCGGCTGCTCCTCGATGTCACATCGGCCGAACGGCGTGGCCTGCACCATCCGCTCGAAATCCGCCTTGGAATAGGCCCGCTTCCTCAGCGCGGACAGAGTGGTCCGGGTGAGGAACGCATCGATGCGGCCAAGATGCATCTTCGCGACCTCATCGACGATGGCCTTGGCCGACGCGTCGTTGCGCATGTCGATGATGAGCGCGTTCCCGCCCGGCCGCAGCACGCGATGCATCTCGCGCAGTGCGCCGACCGGATCGCTGAAGTTCTTGAATGCCGCTCGGCAGACGATGAAGTCGAACGCTTCGGCGGCAAACGGCATGGCGGCGGCGTCCCCTTCCTGGAAGTCGACCTCAACACTGCTGCGCATGGCATTTTCGCGCGCGATGCGGACAAAAGTTCGGCTGACATCGAGCCCGGCTAGGCGATAAGAGCCAAGCTGCGCCAGCGCGATGGCGAGATAGCCGGGTCCGGGGGCGACCTCGAGCACACGGTCACCTGGTCGCAGTTCATCGGCGATACGCTTGGCCAAGTTGCGGTATTCGGCGACGGTCTTGCCGGTGTTCTTTGCGTACCAGGTCGCGATCATGCCTTCCATGCCTATGCCCTTGTACGGTTTTGGTTTCCGCTCCACAGAGGTCTTCATCGTCAACTCCATATATCTTATCATCTAAGATATTTAGTACATAAGGAAATTGCGAGACGATGTCAACGAAAACCAAGCGGCGGCGGGAGCTGGAGGCTGCGCTTAATGCAGCAATGCGCGATGTCAGTGGCCAAGGCGTGCTCTACAGCCAGGCCGTGGCCGACCGGCTCGGCATGAACAGCACCGATCTCGAGTGCCTTGATCACATCTCGCGTGGTCCCCTCACCGCCGGCCGGCTCGCCGAGCTGACCGGGCTGACGACCGGTGCGATCACTGGCGTCATCGATCGGCTCGAGCGCGCCGGCCTTGCCCAGCGCGAGCGCGACGCCGGTGACCGTCGCAAGACCTTGGTCACGATGCTGCCGGCAGTCTTGGAGCGCGTCGCGCCCCTGTTCGAGCCGATGGAGCGCACCGCGATGGCGGTCCTGTCCAAGTATCGCGATGACGAGCTTGTTCTGCTTCTCGATTTTCTGACCAGGGCGCGCGATGCCGCTTTGGCCGCGATGTCAGAGCTTCGTGCGCCACCGGGGCCGCGGGCAACCACCAAGCTGCCCAAGCCGAAATGACAGTGTTGGTGGCGGAAAGTCGATCGCTCGTCTCACCTGTCAGCCCAGGAAGCCGACAGCGAACCCGCCCCCTGCTCACTTGGTCCAAGTGGCGATAACGGCCGGGCCCTTCATGACCGACCACTTGTTCTTGTCGGCGGCAACCACCGTGAAGCAGTTGGGTTTGCTGCCTTTCCAGGTGGTGCAGTAGCCGTTTTCATCGAGCTTCCAGCTGCCCTCGCTGCGGGCGCCGCCGTTACCGGTGGGTACGCGCCGAACCTTGCCGTCGGCCGTGAATGTCATTTTGAACTTTATCCCGGACGGCGTTGCAGCCGTGAACTCGGCCCCATCGAAGAACGTCGATTGAATCTCTGCCGGCGAGAGTTTAGTGGCGGCAGTCGCAGCTGAGGGCAGAACGGCGCAGACCACAATCCCCGCGATCCATACACGCATCACAGTCCCCCTGTGTGAGTCGAGAAAACATCAACATTATACCAATTTTAGGGATCAGGGATCAGTAATCAGTAATCAGGGATCAGGGATCAGGGATCAGGGATCAGGGATCAGGGATCAGGGATCAAGAGTGTCGGCTGCGGGGCCCGGAGACGCCAATGCCCGTCAAGGACGGATTTCGCAGATTGGGACTGGAACACTTGATTCCTGATTACTGATCCCTGATTCCTGCTACGGGCAGGGGCCGACGCAGAATTCGACGCCGTCGCTGTTGCGATAATGGCCGTTCGGCAGCCGACCATAGCGGACGCAGCGTCTTTGATCCGCCCGGTCCCGAATATCGCGTCGGCATATGGTGTCGCCCTCGACCTCCCAAAGGCCACGCGCGATGATGCCGGCGCCGGCGAGCGTCGCGGTGCCGTCGGCGAAGTGGATCGTGCACATCGCCTTACCGGCGACCTCGCCTGTTGTCGGCGTGCCACATAGGGGTACGTCGATGAGTTCGCGGTAGAAGTCATCGGCAGTCAGGGGCGCGCCGGCGGAAGGCTGGGTCGATTCGCGGCAGGCGGACAGCACCAGCAGCGCTATTGCTGCGCCAGCCGATCGAAAAGTCGGCAAGCGGAGCGTCGTCGCTACAGGAGCGATGGCAGCACGCGGTCGGGAGGCCGGTGGCCATCCATGAATGCTTGAATGTTGATGATCACTTTCGCCCCCATCTCGGCGCGGCCTTCGATCGTGGCTGAACCAAGATGGGGCAGCAGCACAACTTTGCCGGCGCGTGCAAGGCGGACGAGCTTCGGGTTGACCGCCGGCTCGTGCTCGAACACGTCCAACCCTGCACCGCCGATCTCGCCGGCTTCGATCATGCGCGCGAGCGCGTTTTCGTCGATCACCTCGCCGCGAGCGGTGTTGACGATATAGGCCTCGGGGCGCAGCAGCTTTAACCGGCGCGCCGACAGTAGATGATAGGTGGCCGGCGTGTGCGGGCAATTGACCGAGATGATGTCCATGCGGGCCAGCATCTGGTCGAGGCTTTCCCAATAGGTTGCCTCCAGCTCGCCTTCAATCTTCGGCATGACACGACGGCGGTTATGGTAGTGAATTTGCAGGCCGAACGCACGGGCCCTGCGGGCCACCGCCTGGCCGATCCGCCCCATGCCTATGATGCCGAGGCGCTTTCCACCGATGCGGTGACCGAGCATCCAGGTTGGCGCCCAGCCAGGCCACTCCTTTTCCGCCGTCATCACGGCGGCGCCTTCCGCCAGACGGCGCGGCACCGCCAGAATAAGCGCCATCGTCATGTCGGCGGTGTCTTCCGTGAGAACCCCCGGCGTATTGGTGACGGTGATGCCGCGCTGGAGCGCGGTCGCCACGTCGATATGGTCGACCCCGTTGCCGAAATTGGCGATTAGCCGCAATTGCTCTCCAGCTTGGCTCAGCAGGGCGGAGTCGATGCGGTCGGTCACGGTCGGGACCAGGATTTCGGCGGTTTTTACAGCCGCGACCAGATCGGCCTGGCTCATCGGAACGTCATCGACGTGGAGGCGGGTGTCGAACAGTTCGCACATCCGCACCTCGACCTTGTCGGGGAGCTTGCGCGTGACAACGACGAGCGGTTTTCGGCGATTCGTCATGCGTCAGCCTTCGTCAGTCCGCCGCGATGCGGCGGCAATAGCCCCACCCTACTCTCCCCGCTTGCGGGGAAGGTAGGATGGGGCGGGGGAAGGTACGGAGGGGGACGGCGCTTCGATCTCGAACCTGCGTCACTGTTCAGCCCTCCTTAACCCTCTTCGTCGACACTGCCGCAAACGCGACAAGCGTGGCGTAGGGCCGCAGGATGCGATCCTTCTCTATCAGATGACCGGATCAAGACAAAGCATTGCTCGCAATGGAATGGAGCGAGGATCGTTGCACAGCCGGGCCGCGTCGCCGGCGCCAGTCGAACGCAGCCATGCCGCGCGTGGAAATTCGGCGCCTATGCGACCGGTCATGATGTTTGCGCATTTGATGAGTGGCCTCCTACGCCCGCTCGTGGCGGCCCAAATGGTGGTCCAGTTGGCGGCAGTTCCGGTTTGTCGGACGGCAGGCGCCGCCAACGACCAGAGTGAGGGCAGCGGTCTCCCGTTGCCGCGGTTCGCCAGCCTGAAGTCCGACCACGTCAACGTACGCGGGGGCCCGAACAAGGACCATGATGTGGCGTGGGTCTATACCCGCCCCGCACTGCCGGTGGAGATTACGGCGGAATATGAGAATTGGCGACGAATTCGCGATCGCGATGGGACCGAGGGCTGGGTGTATCACACGCTCTTGTCCGGCAAACGCACCGCATACGTGGCAAGTCCCAAAACGCGGTCGGATCTCGTGCCGCTATACGAATCTGCGGACCGCGTGAGTCCTTTGCGCGCTATGCTCGAACCGGGAGTGCTCGGCGCGGTCAAGCGTTGCAACGGACAATGGTGCCGGTTTGCGGGCAATGGCTTTGACGGATGGATCGAACAGGGCCGCCTATGGGGCGTTTACCCGAACGAGAAAGTCGAGTGACGGCTTCGGTCAACGCCGTTTAGGCCTCAGCCTCACCACCACGTCGACACGGCTGATTTCGTAGCCCTCGGGCACCTGAGGCAATTTGCCGACGATCGAATCGGCGTCCGGAATATCGACCAAATTGTGTTCGCTCTCGATGAAGAAGTGGTGGTGGTCCGAGACGTTGGTGTCGAAATAGGTCTTCGACCCGTTGACCGTCACTTCTCGCAGCAGCCCGGCACTGGTGAATTGATGGAGTGTATTGTAGATCGTGGCCAGGGAGACGGCGATCTTGGCGCGGCTTGCCTCCTCGTAAAGCATTTCCGCGGTCAGGTGACGGTCGCCCTTCGCGAACAAAAGCCAGCCAAGGGCTATGCGTTGACGCGTTGGGCGCAGGCCAACCTCGCGCAGAAGCGCCTGGACATCGTGCCACGGGCAGCCGTTGCGGCCATCCGCTGAAGGCTTACGCCCAGCATCCGCCGAGACCTGATTGGAGGTAATCCGGGGACCGAACTCGCTCACGTCACGCTCTCTGGGACACGCCCTCTAGAACATTGTTTCGTTTGTAATTATATCCATCGCCTGGACTCGTTGCAAGTCTTTCGCAACAACTTATATGCCGGCATAGTCGTCCGCTGACCGATCGCCCGAAGAGTGATCAGCCCCGCATCTTTGCCCAACCTGTGCAGTATGTTAGGGAATGGAACTGGGTGAGACCGCGCACCGCGGCGAGGACCGGTTTGGCATGCAGAATCGACGTTCGAGCTTTGAATTTGAAGATTTGCTTGCTTGCGGCCGCGGTGAAATGTTTGCCGGCGGTCCGCAATTGCCATTGCCGCCCATGTTGATGTTTGAGCGAATCAGCGAAATTTCGGAGCAGGGCGGCGAGCACGGGCGGGGTCTTGCCCGCGCGGAAC
>Ga0099791_10001179_pt1 | contig 10191 bp, 9 predicted proteins | sample Rivendell_Oct201_7_FD_77318 | JGI IMG/M metagenome (GOLD analysis project Ga0099791, IMG submission 77318) | Vadose zone soil and rhizosphere microbial communities from the Eel River Critical Zone Observatory, Northern California to study diel... | ecosystem: Environmental > Terrestrial > Soil >... | reverse complement strand
TTTCCATTCACGGTCGCCGAGATTGTGCGCATGGGCGCCGGCGAAACCCGCAACCGATCGATGCAGGCGTTCGTCGAATCGGCGCTCGCCGAGGTTGGCCTCGCCACATTCCGAGATCGCATCATCACCACGCTCTCCGGCGGCGAACAGCATCGCGCCCACCTCGCGCGCGTGCTCGTTCAGCTTAGCTGTGGCGAGCGGGACCATGGTCCGGGGCTGCTCCTGCTCGACGAGCCGACCGCGAACCTTGATCTGCGCCATCAGCTCGACTTCATTGGTTTGACGCGCTTACGGGCGAGATGTGGAACGGCTGTCGTGGCCGTGCTGCATGACCTCAACTTGGCAGCAGCCTTTGCGGACCGGATCATCGTATTGCACGGCGGCGCGGTGGTCGCTGACGGTTCGGCAAGAGCCACGATCACCACGGATATGCTCGGTCGCGTTTTCGACGTGTGCGCTGCGCCAGGCGAGGCGCCGGCTGACGGTATGCCTTTCGTTCTGCCGCAAATGATGGCTGCCCGCGCCGACTGGCGCACGGGCCAACTGTCCCGCTAGCTCGTAACGTCCTGACGGAGGGCCGATTAGCGGAAGGCGTAACCCGCCGTTCCGGTCGGCAAGTGGCGGATTACGCTAACGCCAGAGCGCGTTCCGGTCGTATGGAAGAGCGCCGGCTTGACGACACGCGGGCTCCACGCAGGTCGCGCAGGCAAAGCGAAGAGCGCCCGGATCGCTCCCGGCGCCCTTTTCCTTTGCCGGCCATGGAGGGGGCGCCACTCAGGCGCTGACGCCTTCCGCATGCGCTGCGGCGTCCATCCATACCACTTCCCAGACGTAACCGTCCGGATCCTCGACGCTGCGCCCGTACATGAAGCCATGGTCCTGCATCGGGTTCGGATCGGCGTGGCCGCCCGCCGCCGCGACGCGTGCGAGCGTCGCGTCCACGGCGTCGCGAATGTCGACCGTGATCGCGAGCAACGCCTGGCTCTCGCGTCGCGCGTCGCCGATCGGACGCTGGGTGAAATCACGATAGTGCTCGTGCGTCAGCAGCATCACGCCGATCGTGTCCGAGAACATGAGCGACGTTGCCCTGTCGTTCGAGAACCGGGGATTCACCTTGCCGCCCAGCGCCACGTAGAAGGCCGTGGACGCTGGCAGGTTGCGAACGGGCAGGTTCACGAAAATCATCTTGGGCATCAGTCACTCCTTCTCCTTTGCTGCGAGCCGCGGTATCGTCTCGACGTAATATTACTAGACGTAATGTATCTTAGTGTCAAGATACTTTGCATCGAGAGGAATAGATGGACCGAGCCGATGTCGCAATCGAACAGTGGGCCCGCGAGCGTCCCGATCTGCCGGCACTTCCCATGGCCGTACTAGGACGGCTGTCCGAAGCCGCCGAACGCGTGATGCGCGATCACCTCAACCCGCTCTTTGCGGAAGCCGGGCTGCAACCGGGCGAGTTCGATGTGCTCGCAACGCTTCGGCGCTCGGGCAAGCCTTATATGCTTTCACCTACCCGCCTCTATGAGGCGCTAATGATCTCATCCGGTGGCATGACCGCGCGGCTCGACCGGCTCGAGCGTGCCGGGCTAATTGAACGCTGCCCCGATCCCAACGACCGTCGCGGCAAGCTGATTGCGCTCACCGCGCAGGGTCGCGAGGTGATCGACGCAACGATCACCCGGCACGTGGCGAACGAACGACGGATCCTGGCCTCGCTCACGCTTGCGGAGCAGGAAAAGCTCAACGCGTTGCTGAAGAAGTTGATCGCCAAGCTCTAGTCGGGCTATTGCCGTACCAGATTGATCGGCTCGCGGCCTTCAGGAACCCGCTGCCAGTTGGTCGCATCGTTTGCCTCGAAGCGCCAGAAGCGCCCGGCTTTCGATCGCAGCACCAGCTCGCCGCGATCGAGATACCAGGCCGCGGGCCCGAAGCCCGTCACGAACGACTCGCAGCCCGGCTTGAGCCGCAATGCAAAGGCGTCGTCGCCGGCGGCCGCGTTGGTCAGCGTAATGGTGCACACGGTCTTGCCGGAGCCGCGCACCACGCTCCAATCGCCCGCCATCTGGTCAAGCGGGACGTTCACGGCGGCGGCGGACGCCGCGTTCTGCATGAAGAAGATGCCTTCGCCGGGCCGCTGGGCCTCGAAAATGCCGCTCTCGACTTCGGAGAATTCCAACACCGGCTTGCCTTTGCCGTCCATCAGCTTGACGAGATCGAGGCCACCGATCGTCCAGCCGATGACCTCCTTCAATTCCGGCATCTGCACCACACAGGCCTTGTCGACGTCGAGCTTGAACAATGCGCCGCTCGGATCGGTCTTGAAGGTCAAGTGGCAGCTGCGGTCGCGCTCGGCGGTGGAAATCTCCCACTTGCCGATCATGGTCTTGAACGTCTCGTTCGATGTTAAGGCGCGCTGGGCGGCGGCCGGCGATGCCGCGGCGACGGCCGCAAGCGCGAGGAGGGCATGAAACGTGCGTTGGCGACAGGGCATTTCGAGGTATCTCCATGCAAATGCGCCAGACCGATGATAATGGCGCGGGCCTCCCCCGCTCCAATCGATCGCTCTGGTGAAGAAATCCGCAAATGCGTTATTTTTTCGACGGCGTCTCCGGAACCGGCGTGAGCGGCCCTTGGCCGGACGCCCAGGAGACGAGATTATCCACAACGAGCTGATCCATCGCGGCACGCGTGTGGACCGACGCCGACCCCAGATGCGGGAACAGGACCACATTTTCCATTTCCATCAGTTCCACAGGAACCGTCGGTTCGTTAGCGAACACGTCGAGCCCGGCGGCGAAAATCTTTTTCTCGCGCAAGGCGGCGACCAGCGCCGGCTCGTCGACGACGGAACCGCGGGCAACGTTGATCAAAATGCCGTTCGGGCCGAGAGCTTCGAGCACGTCGGTGCCGATGAGATTGCGGGTTTCGGCGCCGCCCGGCACGATGACCATCAGCACGTCCGCATCATGCGCCATGTCGATGAGACCAGGATAGTGCTTGTAAGCGACGCCTGCGTTGGGCCGGCGCGCATGATAGACCACCGGAACCCTGAAGGCGTCCAGCCGCCGTGCAATAGCCTGCCCGATTCGCCCCATGCCGACCATACCGACGGTGCGGTCGCGCAAGGTCGCCGGGGTCAGCGGATACGGCCCATGCCCCCACTTGCCGGCGCGCAGATAGCGCTCGGCTTGAGGGAACTCGCGCACCGTGCATAACAACAGCCCGAGCGCGGTGTCGGCGACCTCCTCGTTGAGCACATCCGGCGTGTTGGTAACCAGGATGTCGTGCGCGCCGGCCCATTTGGCATCCACGTGGTCATAGCCGACGCCGAAGCTCGACACGATCTCGAGCCTGGGGAACCGCTGCATGAATGCGGCATCGATCTTCTGGTTGGAATAGGTGACCGCAAATGCCCGTATGCGATCGGCGATACCGGACAGGAAGGCCTCGCGGTCTGTAGCTTCGATGAGCCGATGGACGGTGAACGCCGGCTCCAGGCCCTTTGCCAGGAGCGGCTTCGATGGTCCAACCAGCAAAACATCTGACTTGTTGTCAGCCATATGGCTCCTCCTCATCACGCAAGACGAATATGTGGAAAGATCAAGCAAGAACCGTGCGCGGTCGCCTCAGATCATCAATCCGACCGGATGCTCGATGAAATGCCGGAAGGCGCCAAGCAACGCGGCGCCAAGGGCGCCGTCGATGACACGGTGATCGCATGACAGCGTTACCGTCATCTGGCTGAGGAAACGGATGCCGCCGTCGGCGGTCTCCGCCGGCCGTCGCGCGGCGGCCCCGACCGCGAGAATTGTCGCATGCGGCGGGTTGATGATGGCGGCGAATTCCCGCACGCCATGCATGCCGAGATTGGAAATCGCCGTGACGCCGCCCGCAATCTCGGCGGGCTTGAGCTTACGCAGGCGGGCGCGGGCGGACAGATCCTTCATCTCGGCCGAAATATCGAGCAGCGATTTCTTTTCCGCACCGCGGACGACCGGCGTCACGAGACCGCCTTCGACCGCCACCGCGACGCCGACGTCCGAGCGCCGGAACCGCAGGATGCGATCGTCCGCCCACACCGCGTTTGCCGCCGGCACCCGCTGCAGCGCCAGCGCCAGCGCCTTGATGATGAAATCGTTGATCGAAAGCCGCAACGCCGGCTTGCCGGCTTCATCCGGTAACACGGCGGCGTTCGCTTCCTCCCGCACGGCATTGAGCCGTTCCATCGCGACATCCGCCGAGAGGTAGAAGTGCGGAATCGTCTGCTTGGCCTCGATGAGCCGCGCCGCAATGGTCCGCCGCATGCCGTCGAGCGGAATTTCCTCATAGCCGCCAGGCTCGTAAAGGGCCTTGATGCGATCGGGATCAGGAGCCGGGAGACGCTGTGGGCGCCGCGTCCCAAAGGCGTCGTCAAGTGCCCGTGTCTGACCGATGACCGCTTCCACATCACGGGCGACGATGCGCCCATGGGGGCCGGACGGCACCAAGCGGCCGAGGTCAATGCCGGCTTCGCCGGCGAGCCGTCGGGCCAGCGGGGTGACGACCACGCCGCTCGGAAGCTTCGCAGGTCCGAAGTTGCGCTCGGGCGTGCGGACCTCGCGGAACGGATCGAGCATGATGGGAGGCGTGGCCGGCGCCATATGTGCCGGTGAACGGTGTGCCGGCAATACCATCGATGTGCGGGGCAGGCCGGGCGAGAGTGGCGGAACGGGCCCGACTGACTTCGGCGCCGGAGCCGTCGTCGCGCCCGCCGCTCCGGAAAGGACCGCGACCACCGCACCGACCGGCGCCACTTCGCCGGCTTCGACGCGAATTTCCGCAAGCACGCCCGCCGCGGTCGCCGGAACCTCCATGGATACCTTGTCGGTCTCGATCTCGAACAGATTGTCGCCAGGCTTGACGGCATCTCCGATCGCCTTGAACCAAGTGGTAATCTTGCCTTCCGCCACGGTCTCGCCGAGCTGCGGCATCAGGATTTCCATCCGCGCGGTCCCCTTCAGATGACAGATGTCAGATGACGGGATGACAGATCACTTATCCGATCTCTGTCATCCGACATCTGTCATCTGCTTACCAGCTCATCGATACGTATTGGGTTTCGAGAAACTCCATCATGCCCTCATGGGCGCCCTCCCGGCCGATGCCGCTTTGCTTGGTGCCGCCGAACGGCGCGGCCGGATCGGACACCAGCCCGCGGTTGAGGCCGATCATGCCATAATCGAGCTTTTCCGATACCCGCATGCCGCGGCTCAGGTCTTTGGTGTAAAGATACGCGACGAGGCCGTACTCGGTGTCGTTCGCCCGCCGGACCACCTCGTCCTCGGACCGGAATATCTGGATCGCCGCCACCGGCCCGAAAATTTCCTCGTTCAGCATGGCCGCCCCATCCGGCACGTCGGTAAGCACGGTAGCGGGATAGAAATAGCCCTTGCCCTCCGGCGCCTCACCGCCGGTGAGCACCTTGGCGCCCCTGTTAACCGCGTCCTCGACCAGCGCCTTGACCTTGTCGCGGCCCTCGGCGTTGACAAGGGGGCCCAGCGCGACGCCGTCCGTGAGGCCGTTGCCCATCTTGAGGGCGGCCATCTTTTCGGTGAGCTTGCGGGCGAATTCATCATGGACCCGCTCCTGCACGTAAAACCGGTTGGCGGCGGTGCAGGCCTCGCCCATGTTGCGCATCTTGGCGATCATTGCGCCCTCGATGGCGGCATCGATGTCGGCGTCCTCGAACACGATGAAGGGCGCATTGCCGCCGAGCTCCATGGCCGGCTTCACCACGTTGTCGGCAGCCTCGTGCAGGAGCTTGCGGCCGACCTCGGTCGACCCCGTGAATGACACCACCCGCACCCGCGGATCGTGCAGCATCGCTGATACGACGGCGCCGGAGCGGCGCGACGGAATCACGTTGACGACCCCGGCCGGCACGCCGGCGTCCTCCAGCAGCGGCATCAGGGCGAGCATCGTGAGCGGCGTCTCAGAGGCCGGTTTGAGCACCACCGGACAACCGGCCGCGAGCGCCGGTCCGATCTTGCGCGTCGCCATGGCGGCCGGGAAATTCCACGGCGTCACCAGCACCGCGACCCCGGCCGGCCGGTGATGCACGAAGATGCGGGCGCCCGACGACGGTGCGCGCGAGACCTCGCCGATATTGCGCACCGCCTCCTCCGCATACCAGCGGAAGAACTCCGCCGCATAGGCGACTTCGCCGCGGGAGTCTGCGAGCGCCTTGCCGTTCTCGAGCGTGATCAGCTTGGCGAGGCGCTCCGCCTCACCCGTGATGACCTCATAAGCCTTGCGCAGAACCTCGGCGCGCTCGCGCGGCTTGCGTCCGGCCCAGCCTTCGAAGGCATCCTGGGCGGCGTCGACCGCGCTCTTGGCATCCGCGACGCCGGCGCTCGCCACCGACGTAATGACGTTCTCGGTCGCCGGGTCGATGACGTCGAAGCGCGCGTCATCGGCGGCCTTGCGCCACTTGCCGCCGATCCACAGATCGGTCGGAACATCGGCGAGCAGATTTTCGTACATGGCGTCCACCTATGCGACACATGGATTGGTCCAACGCAATCCCGGAAAGCGCGCGAAATCGGCGTCGGTCGAGTATAGGACGTAGCCGCGCTCCATGGCGAGGACGGCAAGATGCGCGTCCGTGGTCAGGTTTCCCGCTGTCCCCAGCCGTTCGAGCTCCGTCCGAAGCCGAGCGAAGTGCGAATCCGAGGGTTGCACCAGATGAACGTGAGGCAGGTCGAGCCAGCTCTCGATTCGCCTCATCACATCGTTGACACGAAGTGGGGCTGCCACAATCTTGCGATTAGTTGTCAAACGAATGAAGCCGAGCAAGGCGGCCCAGGCAAGACCGACTCCTTCTGGACCGGACAGGCAGTCGTCCCACCAGCGACGAGCGCGCGAGTGAACCACCGAATCGGCATTATGCGCGTGAACGAGGACGTTGACGTCGGGCAGGATCATGCCGCGCTACCTGCCGAGACCTGGGCTTGGACTGCTGGCCCGCCGCGTAGGCCTCGGCTTCGAGTTCGTCGGCGAGTTGATTGAGCTTGTCGAGATCGATCCCCGGCCTGAACCCGAATGCATGTGGAATGGTCTTCGGTGCCAGGTGCCGACGCGGCTTCGCCTGCTCGCCGAGACCGGCACGGAGGGTCCGGTTGACGACATCCCTGAACGGCACTCCGAGTTCCCGCGCGCGCCGCTTCAAAAGGCCGGCCAGATCATCATCGATGGTGAGTGTGGTGCGCATGTAAGACATCATGGGTGCGATGAAAACTGATGTCAAGGCATCACAAGCGTCTCCAGGCGTTTCGGAAGGGATCCTACACTACGATCACTCCCTCTTCGCCATTGGCGCACCAATCGCGAGCAATCAGCTCCTCGCACCCAGACCTTCTCAACCAGTTAGGCTCGCTTGCGGTCGGTCCTCAGAGGCTCCCAGATGGTGATATCGCGTTCGTGCTCCAATATCGCCGGCAGCGCTTCGTGCCAGGACCGCCGATAGGGCCGATGCAGTTGCACGTTCACGACGTCCGCGTGACTCTCCCATGTCTCGTAGAGCATGAAGTGATGTTCGGATGCTGGATCGCGGTGCAACATCGCCTCATGAAACGTCGACTCGTGCCTCATCGCGTCGAGGACCCCTTCAAGGAGCTTGAGGAACTGACCGCGGCGTCCCTGCACAACCTGGAATTTTATGAGATAGGTCACTGCCATGAAGCGGCTCCATAGTTAGAGCTTCGTCGGCCTCTCATGGAACGGGCCGCCATTTCCGCGGTCTAGAGGCTTCGCTCGGCAATATGGTGCTTTCCGGTGACGGAGGTCGATGACCTGCGAGGTCAAAAAGGGGAAGCCGAGGAAGCGCAGATTTGACATCCGACGTCATGGCGCCAACAAGGTGTTAGCTTTAGGCTTGTGCAATGGTGTGTCAGCAGCTTCCATTTGGAGTGCTTCTGCGCAGGTGGCGGCTTCGCCGGCGCATGACGCAGACAGACTTGGCTCTCGCAGCAAATAGCTCGACCCGGCACCTCTCTTGCCTGGAGACCGGACGGTCTCAGCCGAGCCGCGACATGGTCCTGCGTCTTTGCGAACACCTTGAAGTACCGCTACGCGACCAAAACACACTTCTCTTGGCGGCCGGCTTCGCACCAGCATACCAGGAGCGATCGCTGGCGGACTTGGCGTCGGCCCGCATCGCGATCGACCGCATCCTCCGGGCGCATATGCCCTATCCGGCGTACGCGCTGGATCGGCATTGGAACGTCGTTCTTTCCAACAGTGCGTTGCCCCAGTTGTACGAGGGTTGCTCGCCCGAGCTTCTGCGAAAGCCCGTCAATGCCGTTCGCTTGCTACTCCATCCGCTCGGCATGGGACCGCGCATCCTGAATTTTGTCGAATGGCGAGCCCATACGATTACCGTCCTGAGACAGCAGATCGAGACGAGATTGGAGCCCGTTATCCAGGCTTTGTTGGGCGAGGTGATGTCTTATCCGTCGCCGCCTGGCGCGATGGCGCTGGCCACCAGTGAAGGGCCGCAGCGCTATGCCACGCCACTCCAGATCGCCACGCGCTTCGGCACAGTCTCATTCTTGAGCACCACGACGATCTTCGGGACGCCGACAGACGTGACGTTGTCGGAACTCGCCCTCGAAATGTTGTTTCCAGCCGACGAGGCGACAGCCGCGACCGTTCGGTCAATGCTTGAGGAGAGTGCCGAACAGCCATTGCGAGGTGTTGCGCTGCAAAGTGCAGATTGAGTTTGCGGTAGGTCCGAACGCGGGCACCGCAACGCACGTCGCCGGCAGTGCGCCGCGGTGCGCGAATGCGCCGAGCGTGCCAAAGCGGACGGCGCTCCGCCCGCACCACAATCGCCTTACGGGCCTTGGGCAGAACCTCGGCGCGCTCCCGCGGCATGCGTTCGGCCCGACGCCTGCTCTCCGTGAGTTTTGCAGCTATCGCGAACGGCGCTCACCTGTTCTTTGCGATCTCCCGCAGTATGAACTTCTGAATCTTCCCGGTCGATGTCTTCGGCAATTCCCTGAATACGATATAGCGCGGACATTTGTAGCCGGCGAGGTGCTTGCGGCACCACTCGATCAGCTCCTCTGCCGTCGCGGTCGTGCCCGGCTTCAGCTCAACGAAGGCGCAGGGCGTCTCGCCCCACTTGTCGTCGGGTTTCGCCACCACCGCGGCGGCCTGCACGGCGGGGTGCCGGTACAGCGCCTCCTCGACCTCAATGGAGGAGATGTTCTCGCCGCCCGAAATGATGATGTCCTTGGAGCGGTCTTTGAGCTGGACATAACCGTCCGGATGCACGACGCCGAGGTCGCCGGAGTGGAACCAGCCGCCCGCGAAGGCCTTTTCGGTCGTGGCCGGGTTCTTGAGATAGCCCCGCATCACCACATTGCCGCGAAACATCACCTCGCCGATCGTCTCGCCGTCGCGGGCGACCGGCCGCATGGTGTCGGGATCAAGGACGTCGAGGCCCTGCAGCACCGGGTAGCGCACGCCCTGGCGCGCTTTTCTGGCGGCCTGTTCGGAAGCCGGCAGGGCGTCCCACTCGCGGTGCCATTCGTTGACGCTCGCGGGGCCATAGGTCTCGGTGAGGCCGTACACATGGGTCACGTTGAACCCGGCGGCGCGCATGGCGGCGAGCACGGCTTCCGGCGGCGGCGCCGCGGCGGTGACGAACTCGACCGTGTGGGGCAGCGGCTTCTTCTCGTGCGCCGCCGCGTTGAGGAGCGTCGACATCACGATGGGGGCGCCGCACAGATGCGTCACCTGGTGACGCGCGATGGCGTCATAGATCGGGCCGGCGCGCACCTGGCGCAGGCACACATGGACGCCGGCGACGATCGAGAGCGTCCAGGGAAAGCACCAGCCGTTGCAATGGAACATCGGCAGCGTCCACAGATAGACCGGATGCCGGCCCATGGCGCAGGTGAGCACGTTGCCCATCGCCAGCAGGTAGGCGCCGCGATGGTGATAGACCACGCCCTTGGGATCGCCGGTGGTGCCCGACGTATAGTTGAGCGCAATGGCGTCCCACTCATCGGCCGGCATCGCCCAGGGGAAGTCCGGGTCGCCCTGGTGAAGAAAATCTTCGGATTCCATATCGCCCAGCCGCTCGCCGGGGCCGGAATATTCCGGATCGTCATAGTCGACGATCCGCGGCTTCACCTTGGCGAG
>Ga0099791_10001174_pt1 | contig 10206 bp, 7 predicted proteins | sample Rivendell_Oct201_7_FD_77318 | JGI IMG/M metagenome (GOLD analysis project Ga0099791, IMG submission 77318) | Vadose zone soil and rhizosphere microbial communities from the Eel River Critical Zone Observatory, Northern California to study diel... | ecosystem: Environmental > Terrestrial > Soil >... | reverse complement strand
AGGCACGTTTTGCCGTCCTCAAGCGACTTCTTTCCATCCTGTTTTGGGTAAAGGCTGTCGTCAGGCTTCCAACCTACCCAAATGGACGCCTCGCTAACGGCATCCTCGAGATCCTTTGCGACCTTCTGGGCGATTACCAAAGCGCTACCAGACAGTGCCATGCAGAGCAACGCTGCGGCTGAGACTTTGCGGAACATGTTTGCTTTCCCTCCTGTTTAGCTGTCGAGTTCTTTGATTGATTTAACGCATCCGCCCGTGAATCGCAGTCAGTCGCGAACACTCGTGTACGTTGTGGCTCAATCGCTAGCGATACATCAGACTACTTAGCGCTCCACCTTGTGCCGTCTTTGAATATTACTTCGTTCAGCGAGCACTCGGCTTTGGTCGCGGCTGAATCCAACGGTGTTTGAGCTTCGTAAGTCTTGCCCTTTTCGATCGGCTGCTGAGTCGAGTGGACTATGTTCTGCCACGCGATCATGGTTTGCTCCACTACCTTCCCCCCGGCGTCGGTTTCTTTCAGAGCCAGATGGACCTCTTCGATGGGTTTGTCTGTGTTCACCTTGATCTTGTACGAGATGCTCGTCTTGTCGGGCGTTATCCCGCCGTAGAAGAATTCAACCGGCGCCGCGCCCGTTGATTCGGAAGCAGCCGATTGGGAACTTTGAATTCTTGCAGATGTCGATTGCGGGCTCGCGGTCGATTGCGTGTTGCTGGATTCAGAAGGTTGCGTGTGGCTGCATGCGGAGAAAAATGCGGCAGCCAGAAACAACCCGATGTAGGTTTTCATTTGGCTTCTCCTTTTTCGCGCGGTACAAATCACGGGTGATCGCGAGCGGTCTTTTCCGAGATTCAAACTACGGCGCTGTGAAACCGGTTAACGGATTGCCGAAGAATGCTTCGGTCTTGTAAGCATTGTGATCCCAGGTGCCATCCTGATCGCCAATGATCTGCACGGGCACGACGATGCGGCCTGTGCCCAGATTGTTCTGCTTCCCGATTCCCGTATCGACGAGTTGGTAGTTCGTGCCCATGGTGAACTTTGCGGTCCGAGCAAGCTTGCCGTTCTCGAGGATCTTGATTTCATACTCGCCGGGATTCTCGTACATCTTGAAGTAATTGGGCGGACGAAACTGCGGCTGCTTGTCCCAGACCATGGCTTTGAGTCTGAAGACGCGGCGACAGTAGGTGTTGGCTGATTCATAGGACGCGGCATTGGTAACCTGGCAACTGGTGTTACTCTCAGTCTCGCTGAACATGCTATCGGCCACGAGTTTTCCCTGGTAGTACAGATAGGCAACATACTTGCCGTAATCGATAAGCTTCGGATCGCCTTTGAACCAGGTCACGAAATTGAAGGGCCCTTCCGTCGTTGATGGAGCATAGCCGGGACGCGCATCCATCACATCGTAGCTGTAGACATAGCCGATGGGCAGGTTCCAGTCATAATTGACGTAGTATGAGAAGTTGTTCTTGAACTTAGGCAGATCCACTACGCCGACGTGAAACTTGTCGACTTTGAATTTACCGGTGAAGAGCGTCTTGTTCGTGCTTTCCAGCTCATTCTTGAGAATGATCTTGAATCCGGCTAAGCCGGTCTCGATTGAAGCATCCTGGTCCTTAACATCGTTGGAGTTCATGCCGCACTCGGTAGGCCACCGGTAACCCTCTTTGGTTTCGTTGGTGTTGCAGTCAAACTTGATCCAGGGCTTGCCCGAAGGCAAGGTGAATTCCACCGACAACTGACTACCCGCTGAGATTGGACCGACGACTCGGTAAAGTATGCGCGGCGTCCAACTCCAGGTTTCCTGATCTTCCTGGCCGTTGCGGTAATACTGCTGGTGCGTTCTCAGCGTGATTTGGATCGAAGGCCTGTTGACTGTCTGGGCCGAGACTGACCCATTGCGGAAAAGGTTCGACAACGCCGGGCCGGCAACAACTAAGAGTAATGCGGCCCCAATTGAGCTGGTTCGAAATTTCATTGTGCTCCTCCTTCTTCTGCCCGGTCACCGAAATCGCCGTGAGGCAGAATAACTAAACTGAAACTCATCAGTTGGTTGAAGTTCGCGACTCACTGAAGGACCGAGTCCTCGAGGACGGGGACATCCGTCATGACTTTGCCCATAGCCTTTCCTTTCACCGTTACCTTCTGCCCGGTCTTCAATTTCGAAATAGCTCCCTTGTCGTCGGTCGCGAAGCCGAAGCAGTTGACGATTGGCTTCTGATGGGCATCGACCAGGATGATTGCCGGACGTCCCATGCCTTCGTCCGGAGTGCTGGTCGTCCCGACAGTACCGGTGACAATCACGATTTTGCCCTGATAAAGCTTGTCGGCGTCGGCTTCACTCGATTCGTAAGCTTTGTAAAGATCCTCGGCGGAGATTGTGATCGGCGCCCCCTCTCGCTCAGCCCGCTTCTCGTCCGCGGCTTTTCTGAGACTCGAACAAGCGAGCACCAGTCCCAGCCAGAGACCGAACGTCAGCACCAGAGTGATCGAAGTCTTTGTTATTCTCATTTGTGTTTCCTTTCGCGTTTGTTAGGCCAGGCCGGCTTTCTTCACCCCGAGCGCGCGGTTGCCCAAAGCGAAACGGCATTTTGGGTCGCGGCTCATTCGGTAAACGCGCGCACCGCAACCAGCACTCGCTTTTGCATGTCAAAGACATAATGGATTGCGGCATGCGGGTTGGTTGAGCGATCGAAGATGAAATAGTCGCCGGCCCATACGGGACCGCTCAGCGGCCGGTTGGGCCACGCTACTCCCTGGATTTCGTAAACCTTGTCGCTACGGTTGGGGATGAGCACCTGTCTTACAAAGATTCGTTCAAGGCCGTCTTCGGTGGTTACCGTGAACGACGAAAACCTTTTGCTCTTGTTCAGCATCAGGTTCTGCAGTTCAGCGTTCTCGGGCACGCTTGCTTCCACAATCTTGATCTCCGGCCCAACCTCCTTCAGCACATCCTCGCCTCTTGCGTGATGATGTGGGTTGGGAGTTTCTGCGCGCGCGTTAGGCTCACCACGAGGAGTTTGAAAATCATGCGCGAAGCCAAAGCTCAACCCAGCCGCCAGGATCAATAGTGACGCTAAGCCCGTCATGGAACCCCCTTCCTCTCATTCCGACCAACTCTAGATCCGACCGGATCATTTAACTCCCCCTCGCGCCGGCTAAAGCGATGCGAGTGAGTTCTCAAATTTGTACACGACCGTTTCCCCTCTGAAGCTGTATTTCCAGCTACATACGATGGAAAGAGTGGAGCTTATTACCACGAGGGCCACATATTCTCTTCAAAACGATTCGCGTCCCAGCCGGCTCTCCTGGAATGACATTGCCTTTGGTGTATTTCCGCCATAACATCACAACCTCCGGTTTGCTGGTGGCGATGTTTTACTGGGGACCCGCTGGCTATCTCAGCCAGTAAATGGTTCCCAAATCCGAGATTGTTAGAGGAGATCCATGTCTCACGTTACTTGCCTTCGCTCGCTTCTGCTTTTTCTGAGTGTGGCGGTGGCGATCTTCAGTTTAGACAAGAGCAGATCTTTGGCTGCGGGCCAGGAGCCTTCGCCAGACGAAGCACTATTGCGGGCGGTGGTTAGCAGGTATTTTGACCTCCTTGCTAAGAGGGATCTCGATGATCTGCTGAAGCAGTGGAGCGCCAAGGCGCCCGATCTCGAAGCTCGCCGAAAAGAGCTGCAGCAAGCGTTTGCCGCAAACGATCACGTCGAAGTCAGGAATTTGACGATTCGAAAACTTAGCCTGGAAGGCGATAAGGCCTCTGCCCAAGTCGCCATAGAGATCACCGCCAGCGACGTCAAAACCAGGCGACCTTCCACCACCTTCGGAAAAATGAATCGGGCAATGGAGTTTGTGAAGGAATCGGGAGCCTGGAAGATTGCGCACGAAGCTTCGGCAGAAGAGGATCTTGCCGCTTCACTGGCAGCCGCTCCGAACGCAAAGCGGAAATCGATAATCGAAGATAACACCGAGCTGCGAGGCCCGGCGTTGACAAGAGCGCTAATTGCCCGGGGCAACCGCTTGAGGACGCAGGGAAACTTTCCCGAGGCGCTGAATCTGTATCAGTTCGCGAAGGCCGAGGCCGAACGTGCCGGCGATCGGGCCGGCATGGCGACCGCTTTCAGATCCGTCGGTACGGCAAAGCGTATGCAAGGTGATTACACCGCCGCGCTGGATAGCTATCGTCAAAGTCTGGCAATCGACGAAGCCAGCGGCAACAAACCCGGAATTGCCGCGGCCTTGAACAGCCTGGCTGGCACCGAGTACCTGGAGGGCGAATTCGTCAAAGCGCTTGAAGTCTACGAACGAAGTCTGGCGCTGAACGTAGAGTTAGGAAACACTGAGGGTATGAGCAACGTCCTGAACAACCTGGGCCTGATCTATTCCGATCAGGGCAACTACTTAAAAAGCCTGGAATCTTTTCAGAAAAGTCTGGCCCTAACCGCCGCCAGTGACAAGCTGGGAATCGCCAGCACTCTGCTAAACATTGGCGATTTGTATCGCGCTCTCGGCAATTACCCTCTCGCCATTGAATATTTGCGAAAGTCCCTCGCTCAGGCTGAAGAGTTGAACGCCAAGCCGGTAATCTGGAAAGCCTGGCAGAGTATCGGGATGGCCCAACGCGATAGGGGAGATTACGCTCAGGCGCTGGATTCGCTGCAGCGAGCATTACTGATTCTTAACTCTCTCAGAAGCAAAGACAGAATCAGCTCAATTCTGAACGAGATTGGTGCGGTTTATTACGGGCAACGTGATTATGTCCACGCGTTTGAATTCTTTCGGAAGAGCCTCGAGCTGGCGCAGGAGATCGGCGTCAAGAACCCGGCGACGTTCGACAATCTCGCCCGCGTCTACGAGGCTTTAGGCAATCACGGGAAAGCCCTGGAATTCGCTGAGCTGGCAGGGATCTCCGCGCGGGCGAGCGATCAGAACGAAGCGCTCTGGCAAGCGTGCACAACCGCGGGACAGATCTATCTTTCCCTGAATCAACGCGACAAAGCGCGGCAAGCATTCGCTGAAGCTATTCGGACGATTGACACGCTGCGAAATGAAGTGCCTGGCGGCGAATCAGAGGTTGAGGAATACTTCGAGAGCAAAGTCGCTCCGTACACGGCGATGATCGGATTGTTCGTCGCTGAGAACAACGCGCCCGAAGCGCTTGCTTATGCCGAGCGAGCGAAGGGGCGCGTAATTCTCGAAGTGTTGCGCAGCGGCAGAGTCAAGCCCAACAAAGCGATGACCACGCAAGAGCGGCAGCAGGAGCGGGACCTAACGGGCGCGTTGGTCGCGCTAAACACCCAAATTACCCGTGAAGAGATTCGTGACAAACCCGACGCGGCGCGCCTCTCGGATCTCAGTGCGCGGTTGGGACAGGCGAGACTCGATCGCGAAGAGTTTCAGATGGGTCTATACGCCGCGCATCCGGAATTAAAGACGCAACGCGGCGAGGCTGAAGTCTTGCGAGTGGACCAGGCGCGTGACTTGCTGCGAGATGAAAAGAGTGCACTGCTTGAGTACGCCGTCGCGGACAATCAAGTTTATTTGTTTGTGCTGACCAAAGACGCTGCGGGCTCACCTATCGATTTGCGCGCACTGGCACTGCCAATCAAGCGCAGTGATCTCGCGGCGCGCGTCGAAAAGTTTCGGCAGCGTTTAGCAAATCACGATCTGGACTACGCAGAATCGGCAGCCGATCTCCACAACCTGCTAATCAAGCCGGTGGCCGAACAGTTGCGAAACAAAACAACGATTGTCATAGTGCCGGACGATATTCTTTGGGACTTGCCATTTCAGGCTTTGCAGCCCGCGCCGAATCATTATCTCATCGAAGACTATGCGATCTCCTAAGCGCCATCATTGACCGTTCTGAATGAAATGATCGCGAAGCGACGCCAGCGAGAACTTAATGATCGGTTGGTGCTGCTGGGGATTGGCAATCCCTGGCTGGGAAACCAAACAGTCGAACGCGCCGGAAAAGCACCGATGAATGAAGAGCTCGCGCCCCTTCCGGAAGCGGAGCGCCAGGTTAAGATGTTGGGAGAGTTATATGGACCCGGGCGCAGCAGGATCTATATCGGCACTGAGGCGCGGGAAGACCGGGTGAAAGCGGAAGCCGGGCAGTATCGCATCCTGCAACTGGCGACACACGCGATTCTCAACAATGCCAACCCCATGTATTCGCATATTGTCTTGTCACAGTCGGCGGGCGACTTGAAGGAAGACGGCCTGCTGGAAGCCTGGGAGATCATGAATCTCGATCTCAAAGCGGACCTCGTAGTCTTATCCGCATGCGACACGGCCCGCGGGCGCATCGGTGCTGGAGAAGGAGTGATCGGTTTAACGTGGGCATTGTTTGTGGCCGGCAGCCCCACCACTGTCGTCAGCCAGTGGAGCGTCGAATCGGCGAGCACGACCGAGCTGATGTTGAACTTTCATCGCAACTTGAAAGGACCGGGCGCCGGCTCGCAATATGCAATGACTAAAGCGGAAGCGCTGCGACAGGCAGAGTTAAAGCTGTTGCGAACGAAGCGTTATCAACATCCGTTCTTCTGGGCCGGTTTCGTGGTTGTGGGAGACGGAGGCTAAGAGAGTTTTGGCGTTCTGTGCTTGCTGGAAGTGGCGCTACCTTGTTGCTTTCTGAGCTTGGACGCTGCGCAAGAGACTTCTGGCAACTGAAGATTTTGGATTGGCTGCAACCAGCTCTTGCAGCTCTCGCTCAGCATCGTCGAGCAAACCGACGTCCGCGTAGGTTAATCCCAAAACGAGGTGCGAACGCGTCTTGCTGCGCCGGATCTGCGCCAATTCTTCAGCTTTGGCGGCCTCGATGATTCTAAATTTTGCCGCTGGAGCCGCGGGAGGTGGCATTAACACTTCCTCGCCCTGCTTGCTCACTCTGACTTGCCAGGTATAAATGCGGCCGCGCACGAGCGGCGCGCTCGCTTTCCATTTCGTTTCCGCGAGTGGCCCGCTCGCTTCAATCTTCTTTGAATCGAGATCGTAGATGGTTACAACGTAGCCTTCCGCGCCTTCAATTGCATGCCAGCGAAATGTGGGCGTCCTCCTCTCGACCGCCGTAGCTACCGGATTCATGAGCCCATACCCTGAAGAGCCAGCTCCCATCAATCGGCCTGAAGTTCCCTTGAGATCGGCTATGAACGACGGAGCTTTTACGCGCCCGTTCTTGAGCGCTGACACCACCTCGTTCTGAACCTGAATCGATGCAGCTTCCAGGCCCGAGAGCTTATCGTCGCTGGTCAACGTGATGTGACGATCGCTATCGATCAGATCGGCTGCCAGGCGAACGTCCTTCTGCTCCTCCTGGCGAGGCGCGACGGGAGAATTGTTGGCGACGGTCTGGTTTTTTTCAGGCTCGCCGGGATTGACCTGTGCCTGCTGCGACAGTCTGGGTGAATGCCGCGTCAGCGTCACGACCCAGACTATGAGCGCGATCAGAACCGCAGCTGTCGCCACCTGAACAGGAATCCGAATTGATGGCAATTGCCACCAAGCTGCCAAACGCGGCCAAACACCTGGCGTTTTCCGGGGCAAGTAGTTGATATCCGGAAGTCCAGCGAGCGCGGCCTTCATTGCCTCAAGATCCTTCACTTCGGTGCGGCAGCGCGAGCAAAACTCCAAATGGCTATCGGCGAGTTCGCGATCCACGTCGCTCAGTGAATAGTCAACGTAATCAGCAATATGCTGATAGGCGAGATGCCGATCTTCAATTGCGCTTTCCGGCTGTAAAGCCGAAATTGCCTGGGCATAGGTTTCTGGAAGGTTCTCGTTGTTGCGCATCTCAGCCCGGCACGAATCGCACAGTGCGAGGTGATCGTCGAGATCCAAAAGCTCAGCCGGCGACAGCTTCCCGGTGCGATAGCGCTCGATAACTTCTTCAGAAAAATGTCGTGACACGATTCAAGCTTTCCGTCCGCCACAAACGGCACAGACTTCTCCCTTCAGTTCAGTTCGACGCAAACTAGGCGCTGATCTTACCATCGCGAGATTCCGAAATATTCACATCTGTCCCAAAGATTTTCGTGTTCGTCGCCATAATCGTTCACGAGCGCACTTGCGCAGATTGATCACCTGCTGGCGCGTCACCCCGAGAGATGCCGCAATGATCGCATCTTCAACCGGCAACTGGTTCCACAACGTTGCCAGTTTCTCCGCTGACATTGCCAGCGCCTCCGCAATCTGCCGGATTGAGGCGATGCCGATCAGAGGTAATAGAGTGAGCACGCCGCGGCCGTTGGCGTCTCTCAAACTCAACAGCAATGCCACTCGCTGGCGGGGCGGCAATCCGCAAATCTCTGCCCACAACTTTTCGAGCTGGCTGCGTTGGTCGATTTTGGCGTCTAGCTGTTGACGGGAATTGGCCTGGTCTGTGTACCCGGTATTCGCATCGTCGATTGAAATGGACGGCGATGGGTCATCCTTTATCTGCCAGAGATCGGCGACCAACGAGACCAGACCGTCCAATTCAAGCGGCTCGCCGTTCCGATTGAAGATGGCCGCGACCAGATCGGGCAGACTCAACTTTGCGCTTGAGAAGGCGGGGATCAGCGTTTGTTTGTCGAGCAATTCACGAAGTCTTGCCCGTCTCATTGAATGCTCTTGGTTTTTCCAGCCGGCAAAGCCACAAAATAAACATCCCTCGTCGTTTGCCCACACGGCAAAACCTTCGCGATGCGTCAGAACGTAACGAAGTTGATTCTTAAGGCTGTAGCGTTTGGGGTACTTTTTTCGCAGGTACTCGTCACAGGCGCGATAAGCCGTGACCGCCACATAACCGCGAAAATTCTTGATACTCTTAGCGGACGGATCGGACTTTAGTTCGCGAAGCCGCCGGACAAGCTTTAGCGTAACTTCGCTAATAAGATCGGCAGCCTCTTCATCGGTGAGGTCACGATCGGCGGAATGGCCCACTCTGAGTCTATTTCGAATGATGTCGCCAATGAGGGGGTGCGCGTATACGCAGATCAGTTGTTCGACTGCGCTGCTGGACGTTGGTTCGTCCTCTGCTCGCAAGAAAGTGAGCAGTACCGCGTCGCTTTGTTGCTCTGGTTCCAACATCGTCGGCGTCATTGCCTTTGGTCAGACCTGGATCTGTATGAGCGTATAACTGCTATCGGCTTGCGGGCAATGATGGTGGGCGGAGCAGACAGGAATTTTCGTGATATTGGAATGACGGTGTTTGACAACCCTTGTTCGACGGCTCTAGTAAAGCAAAGACGTAAATTCGCCGGCGCGACCTCACTCAACGTGGATGGTCTCTCAATAATGAGCGCTTACTCTTCTTCTTCACTCGGTGCGCGTCGCAGACGAATGGTCGAGTCAAGTGGTTGTGATGGGGTGCTCTTTGGCGATGGATAGACCGCGCGCGCGCCAACTTCCGCACGGAACTGACCGTTTAGATCATAGAGGCGCCGGTATTGCAGCGTGTTGCGCACCACGCCCTGAATGTACAGGCGCGTCTCGCGAAACGGCACGGCTTCCGCCCACTCATCCAGTTCCAGCGGCAAAGTCGCGCGCCATTGCACCACGCGTCCGGGTCCGGCGTTGTAAGCCGCAGCGACGTATTCGATGCGGCCGTACTTATCGATTTGATCGCGCAAGTATGCCGTGCCCAGTTGGATGTTCAAGCGCGGCTCGAACAGTGACTCCATAGTGATCGCGCGATCGACACCGACCTTCTTGGCGGTCAGGATTCCGGTGGGGACAACGACCTGCATCAACCCATAAGCCCTGGCGGGGGAAACCGCACGCGGATTGAAAACCGATTCCTGGCGAATCAATCCCGCGACTTGATACGGATCGAGCGAACGCGCCCGCGATTCCTGCGCGATGATGTCCCAGTAAATGAGGGGATAAAAAATGTCCCATTCGTCGGGACGCATCTCTTCCGGCTTCATCTGTGAATAGTCAGGATAGCTGCGCTTCAGAACATTCAGGGCCTGCACATTGTCGTTGCGCGCGCGATAGATTTTCGCGGTAGCGAGATTTACCCGCGGGCTCGACGGCGCAGACGATGAAGCGACGCCAAGTTCTTCCAAAGCCCAATCGTCGGTCCCGATGATCGAAAGCTGATCTGCTTTCGCGATCGAAGCGTCTTCGTTCGCTCCGGCGGTTTCTTCCGCGACGCTTACGGTTTGCAGATTCGCGACCGCGCGGCCAACGGTTGAGTCCGCCCTGAAATCTTT
>Ga0099791_10001172_pt1 | contig 10210 bp, 7 predicted proteins | sample Rivendell_Oct201_7_FD_77318 | JGI IMG/M metagenome (GOLD analysis project Ga0099791, IMG submission 77318) | Vadose zone soil and rhizosphere microbial communities from the Eel River Critical Zone Observatory, Northern California to study diel... | ecosystem: Environmental > Terrestrial > Soil >... | reverse complement strand
GCGGCGCCGGGAGATCCGTCCTTCCTCACCGAGCAGGTGGCGGGCTCGGATCGGCCCGCATACGGTCTCAAGCGCGACCTGCTCGAGATGGAGCAGCTGGCGCAAGAGTTTTCGCTCCGCACGTCGGGCTGCAGCGTCTGCATGCTCCGCCTCGGCTATCGCGTGGGCGAAGGCACCAAGCTCGGCAGTTACCTGTCTCTTCCCATCGTCCCCACCTTTGCGGGATTCGATCCACGCCTGCAGCTTCTTCATGAGGACGATGCCGCCGAGGCATTTGTGCGCGCCACGATGGGGGCCCATGAAGGGGTGTTCAATGTCGCTGCCGACGGCATCGTCCTCTTGAGCCAGGCGGTCGCGATCATGGGCGGGAAGGCCGTGCCCATCCTGCCTCCTTATGGCCGGTGGCTCGGACGCCTGGCCCTCCGCGCAGCGGGTGTCGACCTCCCCGAGCACCTCACCGATGTGCTCGCGTTCGGTTCGGTGGCCGACTGCTCCAGCCTGGCCTCTGCGTTTGGCTGGAAGCCCGCGTACAACACAAGGGCGGTGATCGACAGCCTGGCCCGGGGCAAGGACGTCGAGGTGATCGAGGCCCCCTCACCGCCGCAGGAGTACGAGCTCCAGGTCTACCTCCAGCGCCGCCGGCGGAGGGAAAGAAACGGGCACGCGAATGCTGCCCTGGCTCTACGGCGATGACGGCCGAACCGACGACTGCACTCGCGAGCAAAGAGCTGCGCCGCCGCAGCCGCAAGGCCAAGGTGGTCCCGCCGCCGCGCGCCTCTCTCCTGCGAGTGCCTAAACCCATCCGTCGACTGCAGCGCCGGGCGCCGATGTATGCGATCCAGGGCATCAACGGGTTGTCCACGCGCCTGCGCGAGATTACCGGCCGCGAGGTCATCGACATGAATCGCGTCATGGAGGTCATCCAGTTCCTGTACCGGCAGGGCGAGCTGGCTCGGCGAGGCCCCAATTACCTGGTCGACGACTTTGGCTTCGACGCGGAGTGGACCGAGTCGTTCCTGTCGGTGTTCAAGGTCCTGTATCGCGATTACTGGCGGGTGGAGACGACTGGGATCGAGAACGTTCCGGCCACCGGTCGCGCGCTTCTGGTCGCCAACCACGCCGGCGTCCTGCCGTGGGACGGCACGATGATCAAGACAGCGATGTTCGCGGAGCACCCGCACCCGCGGCATGTGCGTGCCCTGGTCGCGAGCCTGTTCATGGGCATGCCGATGCTCAGCTGGTTTCTGCGGCGAACCGGCCAGACCGTGGGTCACCCAGACGACACACGCCGCTTGCTCGAGCGGGATGAGCTCGTCCTGGTGTTTCCCGAAGGCGTGAAGGGGACCGGCAAGCCTTTCAAGGACCGCTATCGATTGCGCCGGTTTGGCCGGGGAGGCTTCGTTTCCACCGCGATCCGCGCGGGCGCACCGATCATCCCGGTCTCTGTGGTTGGGTCTGAAGAGATCTATCCGATGATCGCGGACTTCGCGCCGATGGCGAGGTTGTTCGGGCTGCCGTACTTTCCCATCACGCCGATGTGGCCGTGGCTCGGGCCGCTGGGCATGATCCCCCTGCCCAGCAAATGGCGGATCCAGTTCCACCCGGCGGTGCGCACGGAGACGCACCCGCCTTCAGCCGCCGACGACAACCACCTGGTCATGACGATCTCGGACGAGGTGCGCAACACGATCCAGAAAGGCATCTACGACAACTTGAAGCTGCGCCGAGGCCTCTTCGTCTAGCCCACCGCCGGCCGAGGGCGTTCGCGTCCACTGGGCGCAGCTGCCGGCCGCAGTGAAGCGCGCGATCGAAGAGCGCATCGGAGGCACCGTTGTAGAAGCGATCACGCAGCCTGGCGGATTCTCGCCGGGCCTGGCGGCGCGGGTCCACACCAGCGATGGCCGGCGCTGTTTTGTCAAAGCGGTAACCGAGTTGGCAAACCCCGAGACGCCGGGCATGCATCGCCGTGAGGCCGAGGTGGTGGCGGCGCTGCCGCGTGACGCGGCGGTGCCTCGATTGCTCTGGAGCTACGACGAGGACGGCTGGGTCGCTCTGGGTTTCGAGGATGTCGACGGCCACGTGCCTGCTCAACCGTGGCGCGACGACGAGCTGCGCCTTGTGGTCGAGGGCCTCCATCGTCTGCATCACGTACTCACGCCCTCTCCCATCGCCAGCACGAGCGCGGCCGAAGCGTTCACCACGCGCATCAAGGGCTGGGAGGAGCTGAAGGTGTCGAAAGGAGCACTTGACGACTGGTCGAGCCGGAACATCGAGCGTTTGATCGATCTCGAGGCGAGGGCGCCTGCGGCCGTCTCGGGTCGGACGTTGCTGAATTTCGACGTTCGTGCTGACAACATCGTCATCGCGGGCGACCGCGTGTACTTCGTCGATTGGCCGTGGGCCAGGATTGGCGCGCCCTTCGTGGAGTGGCTGGCCTTCGCGCCTTCGGTGTACATGCAGGGAGGTCCCAAGCCCGAAGAGCTGCTGCGGATGGCGTCGTTGGGTGCAGTCGACGACGGCGCGATGAACGCGGTCATCGCCTCGCTGACGGGGTTCTTCCTGGCCCAATCTCGCCAGCCGCCACCGCCTGGAATTCCGACCGTTCGCGCCTTCCAGGCGGCTCAAGGGCGGATAGCTCTGGAGTGGCTGCGCGACCGAACAGGCTGGGCCTAGACTCGGGAGTCAGAGGCGCGATCGGCCGAACCGATTGTCTAATTCACCACCGGTCGCGAAGGCGTCGGCTCGGGTTCTTCGATGATGTCCAGCGCGGTCGCCTGGCTGATCCAGTACTGCACGTCCGAGCGGCGCGGCGCGCCGGCGAGCCCGACTGCGTCGGCCAGCTTCTTGTGGAGGTCGTCCGCGTCCTGGGCGCGCAGGTCCTGCATGGTCTCGACGCCGAAGCGACGGATGGTCTGCAGGTGGCGTTCCATGCCCGACACCTCCATGAGCGTGCACTGGTGCGCGAACCCGAGCAGCCGCTCGGTCGTGATCCCCGTGCGCTTGGCGAGTCGCTCGCGGTCGATTTCGAGCGACGTGCGGTGCAGGAGCTGATTCGTGTGCCGGATCCCGGTCGCGCGCAGGCGGCGCACGTCGTCGTCAGAGATGCCTCGCAAATATTCGAGGGTCCGGTACATCACACAAAGCATATGGGTTGCTCGAGTCTCCCCACCCGGGCTCTGCATGCAGAACCCGACCTCCCCATGAATGGGGAGGCCACTATCTCTTATAATTCGTCGCAGCCCACCGCCATTGGAGTAAGCACACCCTGAATCAGAGCCGGCTCGCAACCCGTGAGGCGTTGACCGGGGAGCAGTCTGGCCTCGAGATCGGGATCGGGCGGCGCGCGCGGCGCGCGTACGGTTTCGACGAGGTCGCACTCGTGCCCGGTGGCGTCACGCTCAATCCAGACGAGGTCGACATCTCGTTTGCGATGGGCGAACAATTCCGGCTGGACATCCCGGTCTGGGGTGCTGCGATGGACGGGGTCGTCGACGTCGACTTCGCGATCGCGATGGGCAAGCTCGGCGGAGTCGCGGTGCTGAACCTCGATGGCGTCCACACGCGCTACGCAGATTCGAGGCCGATCATCGAGCGGATCGCCGCCGCCGACAAGGCGAGCATCAATGCAGTCCTCAAAGAGGTCTACCGCGAACCGGTCAAGCCTCATCTCATCACTGAACGGATCAAGACGATCAAGGCCGCGGGGGTGCCGTGCGCGGTTTCCACCGTGCCAGGTCGAGCCGAGGAGCGCGCCCAGCTCGTGCAGGCGGCCGGTGCGGATGTGCTTGTCGTCCAGGGCACCGTGCTCACGGCGCGCCATTCGTCAAGGTCGTATCACCAGCTTGGATTCGAAGATCTCGTGCGAAGTTGCGACATCCCGGTGGTCGTCGGCAACTGCGTTCACTACGAGACCGCGCTCGAGCTCATGGAGACGGGCATCGCGGGCATCCTCGTCGGGGTCGGCCCTGGTGCTGCCTGCACAACGCGCGGCGTCCTTGGCGTGGGCGTCCCGCAGGTCACTGCCACCGCCGACGTCGCGGCTGCGCGTGACGAGCACATGCGCAGGGGCGGCAGGCGGGTCGCGGTCATCACCGACGGTGGCATGCGCATCGGCGCTGACGTCTGCAAGGCATTCGCATCGGGCGCGGACGCCGTCATGATCGGGACGCCGCTCGCGGGCGCCGAGGAGTCCGCGTCCAAGGGCTACAACTGGGGCATGGCGACGCCCGATCCCAACCTCCCTCGCGGCACGCGAATCCACGTGGGCACGAAGGCGACGCTGAAGGAGATCCTGCTCGGCCCGGCCCGCGTCGACGACGGCAGCCAGAACTTCGCCGGCGCCCTGCGGTCTGCGCTGGGCGTGTGCGGCGCGCACGACATCCCCGAGTTCCAGCACGTCGAGATGGTCATTGCTCCGTCGATCACGTCCGAGGGCAAGTCCCTCCAGCAGTCGCAGCACGTGGGCATGGGGAAGGGCTGAGCTGAGCCGGACCGCCACGGCTGCCCGGCCTCGGAAGGAGACCACGCCCGCGATGCGCCAGCAAACCATGCTCGTCCTCGACTTCGGGTCGCAGTTCAGCCAGCTGATCGCGCGTCGTGTGCGCGAGGCCAAGGTTTACTGCGAGCTCGTGCCTGGGACGACGCCCTGGTCCGAGCTGAAGGAGCGCCAGCCGGCGGGGCTGATCCTCAGCGGAGGGCCGGCGAGCGTCTACGAGAAGGATGCCCCGCAGGTCGACCCCGAAGCCCTTCGGGCCGGCATTCCGGTGCTCGGCATCTGCTACGGGATGCAGCTGATCGCCCACCACCTCGGCGGCAAGGTCGATCCCGGGCGCGCCCATGAGTACGGGCCGGCTCTGCTCGCTGTCAGGGAGCCGGCCGCATTGTTCGAAGGGCTCAACGTCGAACTCCCCGTCTGGATGAGCCATGGCGACGCGGTGACCGAGATGCCGCCGGGATTCCACGCCCTCGCTTCCAGCGGCAACTCGCCGGTGGCGGCGTTCACGGATGGCAACGGGATCTATGGAATCCAGTTCCATCCGGAGGTCGTGCACACCCCGAGCGGGCGTGAGGTGCTGCGCAACTTCCTTTACCGCGTCTGCCACTGCGACCCTTCGTGGACGGCCGGCTCTTTTATCGCCGAAGCGGTCGAAAGCATCCGTGCCCGGGTCGGGGATGGTCGTGTCATCTGTGCGCTCTCAGGTGGCGTGGACTCGGCCGTCGCCGCCACCCTCATCCACCGCGCGGTCGGCGACCAGCTCACCTGCGTGTTCGTCAACAACGGCCTCCTGCGCAAAGAGGAGCCCGAGCGGGTGCTGGCCGTGATGCACGGCAACCTCGACATGGACATCAAGTACGTCGACGCCACAGCGCGTTTCCTCGAAGCGCTGCGCGGAGTCATCGACCCCGAAGAAAAGCGACGCATCGTCGGCCGGGAGTTCATCACGGTTTTCGAAGCCGAGGCCAAGAGCCTCGGGCACATCGACTTCCTCGCGCAGGGAACGCTTTATCCCGACGTCATCGAGTCCACGGCCCCCGACGTGTCGTCGACCGCCGTGAAGATCAAGACCCACCACAACGTGGGCGGGCTGCCGCCAGGCTTGCGATTTCAGCTCATCGAGCCCCTCCGCTACCTCTTCAAGGACGAGGTGCGCGCGGTCGGCATCGAGCTCGGGATGCCGGAGGAGATGGTCTACCGCCAGCCATTCCCGGGGCCTGGCTTGTCGATCCGTTGCCTTGGAGAGGTCACCGCCGAGCGCCTGGAAATCCTGCGCAACGCCGATTGGGTGGTGGTGGACGAGATCAAGCACTTCGGTCTCTACCGTCAGGTCTGGCAGTCCTTTGCAGTTCTGACGCCGCTCCAGACAGTGGGCGTGATGGGCGACTACCGCACCTATGCCAACGTCGTCGCGGTGCGGGTCGTCAGCAGCGAGGATGCGATGACCGCCGATTGGGCCCGGGTGCCTTACGAGGTGCTGGCGCGGATCAGCAACCGGATCGTCAACGAGGTGAAAGGCGTCAACCGGGTCGTGTTCGACATCACGAGCAAACCGCCCGGCACCATCGAGTGGGAGTAGTCGGCCTCGGCGCCGATCTAATTCTGCGCGTTTCGATCAAAACGCGCGCATCGCATCTATGAATTCCGCACGTTTGGCGCAAAACACGCGAATCACGTGAAAGTTCTCGTGGTGGGCTCGGGGGCAAGGGAGCATGCGCTGGTGTGGAAGTGCGTGCAATCGGAGCTGGTCGAGCGTGTTTATTGCGCGCCGGGCAATGGCGGCACTGGCGGCATGGCCCGAAACATTCCCATCGGCGCAGCGGACGTGGTGCGGATGGTCGAGTTCGCCAAGCGCGAGCGGATCGGCCTCGTCGTCCTCGGCCCGGAGGTGGCCGTGGACGCGGGGATGGGCGACGCGCTGCGCAAATCTGGATTCAACGTCTTCGGCCCCAACCGCGGCGCGGGTCGCATCGAGTCGAGCAAGTCCTTCGCCAAACAGGTCATGGCCCGGGCCGGCATTCCCACGGCCGACTACGCCGTCTTCACCGAACCGGCGCCCGCACGCGAGTGGGCCCGCGAGCGTCAAGGCCAGGTCGCGGTCAAAGCGGATGGGCTCGCTCGAGGCAAAGGTGTGATCGTCTGCGCGAGCGTCGATGAGGCGAACGCCGCGATTGACACGATGCTCGTTCAGGGTCGTTTCGGGCGCAGTGGCGCCACCATCGTGGTCGAGGAGAAGCTCCAGGGGGCCGAGCTCTCGGTGCTTGCGATCACGGATGGGACCGACGTCATCGCCCTCGCGCCCGCGCGCGACTTCAAGCGTGCGCAGAACAGCGACCGCGGACCCAATACCGGAGGCATGGGAGCGTACTCGCCGCCGATCGGCGTGGACACAGCGGTGCTGGACGAGGTCCTCGCCAATGTGCTCAAGCCAGCGGTGCGAGAGCTGGCGGATTCGGGCGACGAGTTCCGAGGAGTCCTCTACGCAGGCCTCATGCTCACGCCATCGGGCATCCGCACCCTGGAGTTCAACGCTCGCTTCGGCGACCCGGAAGCCCAGGTCGTCCTGCCGCGCCTGGACTCGGACTTCGTCGCTCTCGCCCTGGCGGCAGCGAAAGGCACGCTCGCGAGCATCCCCGAGCCGAAATGGGACCCCCGGCCGGCGGTCGGGGTGGTGGTGGCGTCCGCAAATTACCCAGACGAAGCGCTGATGAAGACCGGCTTCCCGATCCGCGGGCTGGCCGAGATGCCCCGAGGCGTGCAGGTCTTTCATGCCGGGACGCGCTTCGAGCCCGGCCGTGGGCTGGTCACCGACGGGGGCCGCGTCGTGACCGCGGTCGCGCTCGGCGACACCGTGGCGGAGGCTCGCGAGAAGGCGCTTGCCGGGGCGCGGCAGGTACGATTCCAGGGGGCTTTCTTTCGTACTGACATAGCTGAGGAGGCGGTGTAATGCAGCCAGTCGTCGGCATCATCCTCGGCTCCAAGTCAGATTTGCCGCTGATGGAGTCCTGCGTCAAAGTCCTCGACGAGCTCGAATTGACGCACGAGGTCAAGATCTGCTCTGCGCACCGCAATCCCAAAGGAGTCATGGAGTGGGCCATGTCGGCGCGCGAGCGCGGGCTGAAGGTCGTGATCGCCGCGGCGGGCGGCGCCGCGCATCTTCCCGGCGTCGTCGCCGCCTGGACCGATCTCCCGGTGATCGGCGTCCCCGTCCCGACACAGTATCTGGGTGGGGTCGACTCGCTGTACTCGATCGTGCAGATGCCGGCCGGGATCCCGGTGGCGACGGTCGCCATCGGTGAGGCGGGCGCCAAGAACGCAGCCTGGCTCGCGGCGCGCATCATCGGCATCTCTGACGGCGCGGTTGCGCAGCGGCACCTAGAGAAACGAGCGGCCCTCGCCACGTGACCGCGAAGAAGGCGCCTCGTGTACGCCTGCTCGACACCACGTTTCGCGACGCCCAGCAATCGCTGCTGGGCGGTAACTTGCGCGGGTCCGAGATCGTTCCTGTCGCCGGCAAGATGGACGCCATCGGGTTTGCCGCGATGGAGGCGTTCGGCGGCGCCACCTTCGAGACGCAGGTGCGCCGGCGCGAAGATCCGTGGGCTTATCTCCGCAAGCTGAACAAGGCGACGCCCAACACTCCGATCCAGGCGCTCATCCGCGGCCAGAACCTGGTCGCCAATCGCAACTTCGCGGACGACGTCGTCGAGCTCTTCATCAAGCACTCGGCCAAGAACGGCATCGACGTCTTCCGCGTCTTCGACCCTCTCAACGACCTCCGCAACATGGAGGCGGCGATCGGGGCCGCGCTCAAGGCCAAGAAGCGGGTGCAGGGCGCGCTGAGCTACGCGGTCTCCCCCGCGCACAGCATCGAGCTCTGGTGCTCGCTCGCCAAGGGACTGGTCGACATGGGCGCCCACGACATCGTCATCAAAGACACGTCCGGGTTGCTGAGCCCTCAGGCGACGTGGGAGCTGGTCACTGCTCTCAAGCAGACGGTCAAGGTCCCGATCAACGTCCACTCGCATTGCTCGAGCGGGATGGCGCCGATGGCGTACATGGCCGCGGTCGAGGCCGGGGCGGACGTACTCGACGTCGCCATGTCACCACTGGCCTGGGGCAACTCGCAGCCGGCCGCGGAGAGCGTCATCGCGGCGCTGCAGGGTGGCGAATACGACACGGGGTTGGACCTCGACAAGCTGTGGGACGTCCAGCACGACGTCGAGTCGCTGAAGCGAGAGCACATCGCGGAGCTGAGCCCGGTGGCGGACCGCGTCGATGCCAGCATCCTCCGCTACCACCTGCCCGGCGCCACGCTGGAGGACATCCACCGGCAGCTCGACGCCCACGGCGCGGCCGACCGCCTGGCTGAGGTTTTGGAGGAGGTCAGCCGCGTCCGGCTGGAGCTAGGCTACCCGCCGCTGGTCGCGCCGATCCGGCAGATGATCGCGACGCAGGCCGTCTATAACGTCATCGGAGGCGACCGCTACGCGACCGTGACTCAGGAGCTGAAGGATTATCTGCAGGGGTTGTACGGACGGCCGCCGGTGCCGGCCGACCCAGAGCTCCGCCGCCTGGTCCTCGGCCGCGAAGAGCCGATCACGATCCGGCCCGCCGATTTGCTCGAACCACAGGTCGAGGCGGCCCGCCAGCAGCTCAGGAAGATGAACCTGGATACGAGCGACGATTCGGTTCTCATCCAGCTTCTGTTTCCTAGCCTCGCGATCGAGTATCTGCGCGAGCCCGCGCCGGCCGCCGGCGAAAAAGAGCGGCCTATAGCCGTGAACACGGCGCCGCCGGCACCATCGCCTGAGCCCGCGCCCGCAACCCCCGCTGCTGCACCGCCGGTCACTGCCGAGTTCGACGTCGAGGTCGACGGCGAGGTGTTCAAGGTGCGCGTCAGCGGCGCCGGTATGACCGTCATGCCCGGCCCGGGAGCGGCCACAAGCTCGGCGCCCCCGGCAAGTCCCGCGCCGGCTCGGTCCGGCGAGGGCACCGTGATTGCGCCGATGCAGGGCTTGATTGTCAAGATCCCCGTCAAGGCGGGCGACGCCGTCAAGCTCGGCGACGTAGTGGCGGTGCTGGAGGCGATGAAGATGCAGAACGACATCGTCACGACCGTGGCCGGCACTGTGCGCGAGGTCTACGTGAAAGAAGGCGAGGTCGTGAGTCCCAGCCAGCCTCTGCTCGCGGTCGGATGAAGAACAAGCTCTTTACGAAGGTCCTGGTCGCCAATCGAGGCGAGATCGCGATTCGCGTCATGCGCGCGTGCCGGGAGCTGGGCATCGCGACCGCGGCGGTGTACTCGGATGCGGATCGAAACGCGATCCACGTGCGCTACGCCGACGAGGCCCATCACATCGGCGGCGCGGCTCCATCCGAGTCGTACCTTCAGCTCGATCGCATCGTCAAGGTCGCCCACGACTGCGGCGCCGAGGCCATCCATCCCGGCTATGGCTTCCTGTCGGAGAAGGCGGCCTTTCCCGACGCTTGCGATGCGGCGGGGATCAAGTTCATCGGGCCGCCCGGCTCCGCCATGCGCGCCCTGAGCTCCAAGCTCGCAGCGCGCAAGCTCGCCGCCGAGAGCGGCGTCCCTGTCACGCCCGGAAGTGGTGCGATCTCCGATCACGCGGCGGCTGTCGCCGCGGCGAAAGAGATCGGCCTGCCCGTCCTGGTGAAGCCTTCCGGCGGAGGCGGTGGGATCGGGATGAAGGT
>Ga0099791_10001170_pt1 | contig 10215 bp, 6 predicted proteins | sample Rivendell_Oct201_7_FD_77318 | JGI IMG/M metagenome (GOLD analysis project Ga0099791, IMG submission 77318) | Vadose zone soil and rhizosphere microbial communities from the Eel River Critical Zone Observatory, Northern California to study diel... | ecosystem: Environmental > Terrestrial > Soil >... | reverse complement strand
CGCACCCTCAGCGAAGCGCGTCCGGCAGCGCGCTCGGGGGGAGCTTCGCGGAAAGGCACCTTGTCATCCGCGAGTCCGTCCTTGTGGAGAGGCCCCCTCACCTCGACCCTCACCTCGACCCTCACCTCGACCCTTACCTCGACCCTTACCTCGACCCTTACCTCGACCGTCTCCCCGCAAGCGGGGAGAGGGAGCAGAACGGCCCCCCACACGCCTTATGTTAGCGCCTATGAGGGTCGCCCCCCAGAGTCGCCCCTACAACGGCAATGTTGCACGCCCACCCCACGTTATGACTTTGGTCAGTGGTCCAATCCCTTAAGACTGGCGCAACAATTTACGAGGGGCTTAGACGGCCTTCTTCAGTGTGGCCGTTTCGGTCGCAAGATCAAACCGCTCGCGGAAGGCTTGCGCATCAGCCGCATGCTCGAAGCAGTAGCGAATGAACGGCGTGCCGTCCGCGATCGCGCCGAAAAGATCGAACGTGCCGATCCGGCTATCGAGGAAGTTCATGATTTCCTCCTCCTCGCTCCGGCTGTACCCCGTCGGCGGCGGAACCACGTCGACATGGTGCGGGAATTTCGCGCTGATTTCCTGTCGCCATTTTTCACGGTCCAGACGGCCCACAGCTTCCTCCTGTGCGACTTGAGCGGCCATATGTTCTTGTTTTGTTCTAGTTGTCAAGCGGGTGTTTAGGAGCCTGGGGAAGGCGTGCCAAGCAGCTGAATAAGCGGCGGAAAGAGGCGCTGTTTGCGCCCCTTCGATCACTTCTGGAAGATCGCTTTCGGCAACATCGCGTGGACGCCCTTCGTGATGTCGACGATTTCGGTCACGTGCAGGTCCATGGCGGCGCTGAGCAGCATCAAAGCATCGTCGCGTGACAGGCCCTTGGTCTCCACCACGAAGTTGAGCATCTCGCGGGTGGCCATCTTGGCCGCCATGTTGAGGTCTTCGTGCAGGCCGATGGTCATATAGTGGGTCGGGGTTTCGGCTCGCGGCCAGCCAACGCGCATGCCTTTGTGCAGCACGATCTGGACTTCGCCGCGCAGCGATGTTTCGACGGCGGACAGGCCGACCTCGCCGCCGCCTTGCACGGCATGGCCGTCCCCGATCGATATCAAGGCGCCGCTCGCGTGGACGGGCAGGAACAAGCTCGTTCCGGGCTGCAGGTCGTGGTTGTCCATGTTGCCGCCGAACACGTTTGGCGGCCCGCTGGACACTCGTCCCATTGACGGCGGAGGCGCGACGCCGATGACGCCCCAGAACGGCTTCGCCGGCACCACGATGCCGGGAGCGAATTCGATCACCTTCTTGGCGGGATCGATGAAAAACACGCGGTCCCGTGAATAGGGAAAGTCTTCCGGCAGGGAGCCGCGGTTTGCCCGGAAGCTCATGGCGGCGATTGGCAGCCAGAGATCGATCGCGCGAATTCTGATTTCCACGGCGTCGCCCGGCTCTGCGCCTCGCACCGCAATCGGGCCGTCGAGCGTGTGATCGTCCCGGCCCTCCCCGGGCGCGCCTTCAAAGGCCGCGTAGAGCTCGGCCGGGATTTTTTCCTTAGGGACGCCCAGGCTCTCGAAGTAGCGCGGGTTGCCTGTGGTGGTCCACAGCCGCACCACATCGCCGGAATCGATGGTCAGCACCGGCTTGAGCGATGCATCGAAAAAACCGCGATGCACGGTCGTGGGCGAGGCCCTGAGCTCGTGAATCTTTTCTTCGCCCTGCGCCGTTGCGGCCACACAGGCCGCAATCGCCGCAACGCACATAGCCAACATTCTCGTTCTCATTTTGGGTCTCCCTGGTGTCATTGCCCGGCTTGACCCGAAGTCGGGCCTGCCCGACTTCGGCATTAAATTGTCGAAATCGGAAACATCCGATTTCGATGCAATCCAGTATCCCCGGTCAGTGGTTGCTAGATCGCCCGGTCAAGCCGGGCGATGACAGGTGAGCGGCCAAACATCCGCTCAGAAATCCAGCTTGTTCGCGACCGGGATGCGATAGTCGAACAGATGCTGATTGTTCTCTGCACAGACTTCCTCGAGCAACGGTTGTTGCACGCGCCGATAGCGCCGCGTGCCCGACCACGGCGCGTTGAAAGCGTCCGGGTCCTCAACCGTAAAGGTCACGTCCATCGCTTGGCCGTCCGCGGCCATTTTCCAGCGCTCCAGCACGTGCAGCTTTTCGGTGTGCGGGGTGCGGTAAGGATCGACGACCGTCTTGGCACTAAGCCCGATGGTGTCGATGACGAGGGTGTCGCCTTCGTAGTGCCCGACCGACTCGCCGTACCATGACGGCTTCGGATGCTCCGAGTGCGGCACGTCGAGATAGATGCGACGCACCTGCGCATCGCCCGAATAGACCATCCATACCTGCTTAGGGGTTTGCACGAAGTACACCGGGTTCGCGCCGCCGTAAGCCATGAAGCCGGGGACGCCCGCCGGCATGCAGCTCGAGCGTGCTGTGAAGGCGATTTTCCCAGCGAGCACTTCGTCGTTGTCCCTCTTCATGTGCTCCTTCACCCACGGCTTGAGGTTCGGATTGGTGAGGTCGGCAATCCGATAGGTGGGCTGCCTGCCTGCGCCGTTCGGAACGAAGGGGTGTGCCGGATCACTGCTGACGGGCGGCAGGAGGCCCGCAACGGGCTCGAAGCCAGGCCCGCCGCCGTTGACGCCGACCCATCCGACCTGGTTCGATGAGAAATCCGGCGGCGCCGCCTTCTGCTGTGCCAGAGCCGGTGCGGCCGCCGCCGCTCCGATAAACCCGGTCAGGACACTGCCGGCAACGAACCTCGCACTCAATGCGAACGAGGACATTTACGCTCCTCCTCTCGGTGTTTCCGGTATTGTTGCCGATTACGCTACCGCATTCGTGCACTTTCCGTAAGGGAGAGCTCCCTCTCCCCGCAAGCGTGGAGCGGTAAAAGCCGCCTCTACATTCCCCGCGCCGCGCCTTCCGTGTATCCTGTTTGCAGTCGCGTGAATGTTGCGTCGATTGCGATCAAGCAAGCGACAACGCAGGGAGGATATGGATGTCGTACCGAAGCTCGACCGGGGCGTTCGCATTTGCCGTAGCGCTGATGCTGTCAGTGGGCAGCGCCCGGGCGGCCGACGACGCGAAGTACCCCAACTGGAAGGGCCATTGGGACCCCATCAACCCGCGCCTTGGAGGCCAGGCGATCAAGTTCGACCCGACCAAAGCGTGGGGGCCGGCACAGCAGGCGCCGCTGACGTCGGAGTACCAGAAGGTCCATGAGGAAAGCATGGCCGATCAGGCCAACGGCGGCCTTGGCAATTACCCGACCGCCCGATGCCTCCCGAGCGGCATGCCGCGGCTCATGGCGCTGCCGGTGCAGGAATACGTCATCACGCCGGAAACCACCTACATTCTGGTTGGCCATGATATCCGCCGCATCTTCACGGACGGGCGCGACTGGCGCGACTGGCCCAAGGACGCCGAGCCGACCTACGAGGGTTACGCGATCGGCAAATGGATCGACGAGGACGGCGACGGCCGCTACGACGTGCTTGAGGTCGAAACGCGCGGACCCTTCAAGGGTCCCCGCGCCTACGATGCCACCGGGTTGCCGCTGCATTTCGACAATGAGTCCATCTTCAAGGAGCGGTTCCACCTCGACAACAACGACCCGAACCTCCTCCATGACGAAATCACAGTGTTCGACCACGCCCTGACGCGGCCGTGGAGCGTCGACAAGACCTTCCGGCGCAGCCCCAACCCGCGTCCGAACTGGAGCCTCAACTCCTGCACCGAGGGCAACAATCAGATCGTCATCGGCGCAGAGAACTATTTTCTGAGCGGGGACGGGATGCTGATGCCGGCCAAAAAGGACCAGGCGCCGCCGGATTTGAGGTACTTCAGGCAGACGCGGAGGTGAGGGGCGCGAGGGCGGAGGTTTCGCGTGGAATGCTGGACTCCCACTCTGCGCGGCCGAGTCGGGCTCCTCGAATTCCCTGCTGGCAGGGAATTCGGCAGGGAATGTTTTCGAAATCGGCGCAGAGTCGGCGGTTTCGGCACGAGTTGACGCCGTATTCGCAGCGACTTGTGGTGAATTCCCTGCCATTGCAGGGCATGAAATTTTTCTGACGAGGGCAGGGATTTTTCTCGCCGGGGCAGGGAAACTTTTTGGCGGGGCAGGGAATTCAGCGAACTCCGCTTGCTGACTGGTTTCGCGCAGAATTGAGTTGGTCCAATCTGCGCTTCGCCGCTTCCGAAATCCATGCCGCCGTTACTTCCGGAAAGCCGTCGGGCAATATACGGATTTGCTCATAAAATGAGCCGATACGCAGACGCGCATAAGCTCTTGTCGTACGGTGCCACGCATAATGCGGTACGGAGAGCCCCTCTTCACGCGTCCGGCATGGTTTCGATGGTACGTCGCGCAGCGTTATCGGATGGAAGCGCCACAGCTTGAAGCGCTGCTTGAAGCGCCATCCGAACCTTTGACCATCCGCCTACCCCAACACCAATTGCCTCTTTGATTGCCGGCACCGAAATGCGCGGGTTTCTCAGTAGGAATGGTCTTTCGCAAAGCCTGCTCCAAGACCCAGAGATCAGTTGCGCCAAGTCTTCTGCGACCACCTTGCGATTGGGAATGCTTAGTAGCTGTGAGATCATGAGCCCGTGGCACTGCAGCATTTGCCTCGGATCAGTATCATTCGCGATAGATAGGCGAAGCGCTGCAATGTGTTGACACGCCCAATGGCTGCTCGGTGGGCTGCAAAAAATGGACCACGCATTTCCAGAGTCTGCAACGAATAATGACTCGACAGTCGCTAGTATTGCAGTGAGGGGCGCTTCGACGCCACGTTCCTGTGCGTCAAGTCGCCACCGAGCGATCGGCATTGCACTCGCATTGCCGCGCGCGACACCTGCATAGACGCCGAAAAGTAGGAAGGTCCGAATCACTTCATAATGCGATTCGTCAAGGTGAACGCGCGTGTCTTCCAGTATTCGTTCAATGGCTTCGCGTCCATGGTCGAGATGGCTCTTCACGAGCACCAGGCTTTCGACCCAATCCACCGCTGCCGCCACGAGTCCGTCAAGTTCCACCGTCGCCAGGATTTGTCGGACCTTCGAGTCTGCGTGGGTCGCTCGAACTGCGCCAAATGGAGAGTTTCGGAGACGATCATCGAATTTGCGAAATAAATCCGACCCCGTACCGGCCGCATGCTCAAAATCCACGAGATACCGGATGATAAAATCGATTGGTGTCACCAGCACCGGAGCCTCCGGCATTGGCTCTAAGCTGCTGCAACAGGCTGGGGGCGGAGCGGAATAACCCGCGGCCGACCTTCCTGCTGTAGATGTCGCGACCCACATCAACGTGTGCCCGGCGCGTTTTTGAACTGAACGCACGGGCTCGATAGCGCTTTCGTCTTGCATTGCATCCAGCACCGCGATGCCCTCGCAGAACTTCGCCAGCGCAGCCGCGTTGTTGCTGCTCTTCCAGTGCGCATATCCCGCGTCAACCAAAAGGCCGGCGCGAAAAGCCGCTTGCTCTGAGGCGGTCGCACGGCGTGCCCCATCCGCGAGAAATTGTGCAGCTTCGGACCAGTCATTGAGCCGCGCAGCAGCGAGCGCAGCATCACGGTAGGCATAACTCGGCGCGAAGTCGTACTCCCCAGTTTGCCACTCCGGGAGCGCCCTTCGCCAAAGAACTAGCGCCGCCTGTTCCTCGCCCCGACGACTCAAAATCCGCGCACGAGCATCCAACAAGCTGGGAAATTCGGCAAGTTCCGCGGCAAACTCGTCGGCCAATGTCAGCGCGCTGGTCGGATCGTCCAAATCCTCGTCCGTCATTCGTACAATGATTTTCGCAGCGGCGCGCGCCAGCCCGACGATATTGTGCCGGCGGGCTGCGTCGTAAACACGCCGAATTGCTAGCCGCAGGTCTTCCCAACCTCTAACGTCAGAATTGTGTTCCGTCAGCCAGATTGGGTCCAACAACAGCCGCGCCTCGCTTTCGTCGCGTCCGATTGCCAATAAAATCCTTCGCGCATGTTCAGCTTCAATTGCTTCCAGCCCATCAACCATTTTACCTAGATCTTCTTTGGTCTTAATTCGACCGAAGAATGCCAAAGCAGCGTATCCCGCGTAGTCAATTGTTCCGCTTGGACCCAGCAGCCGGGACAAGTCTCGCTGCTCGCTCGGGACTGCACCGATGATGTCTGCCAACATGTCCGCGAGCGTGATGTACTGCGACGCTCTGCGAACGAGTTCCTCAATGGGGATTCGCACCTCGTCGTGCATGAGCATTTGACTGATGAAGAGAAAGCGAGCAATGCGCGTCGACGCATCAGTCGACGCCTGCAAAAATTCCTCGTCGAATCGCGCGGTCACCCGTTGCACGGCATCAACATCGCCGGCCGCGGCGGCAATGCGGAACTGCATCAGACGAATGAGGAAGAGACCACCCGGTCCGTCCGAGGGCAAGTCGGTTCCTGGCTCGACCGCGAGGTAAGCGAACCACGACGCGCTTTCAGCGATCGCGCGCCAAGAAGCACGGTCGGCATGCAACAGCCCAACCGACAAACGGGCCAGCGCGAGCCCATCCTGGCCTGCGATAGCGTGCATCAGAATGGCCGAGATGTCGCTCGGGGTTAAGGTACGACGAGCAAGCAGAGCTTGAGCCAGCATTCCATGCATGCCACGCGCCCAAGCCTCACCGTTGGCTTCCTGGCCGGACGATCTGACGAGAGGCGACACTCGGAAGGATGATGAGGCAACAACTTCAATCCATGGCCCCACAAGCCGATCGACGGCATTGCCAGGTTCGGCAATTGGTGGTGACACGTTGCCGATTGCAATAAGGCGGTCGCGATCAAGTATCCCAACCGAGAGGCTCAGCCGATAAATCAGCTCACGGGCTGCGGGATCGAGCTGGGCAAGAAGTCTTCGAGCTTCCGATCGTACGTCTAGCACATCCCGCGGCGTTTCAATTAGATCATTTGACGTGGGACGGGGAAATCCGGCAACCTCCAGTGCTGCCACGCGCGCGTGAACAAGTTGGGGATGTCCTTGCGTTGTCAACTCCAGTATCGAAGCCCACGCTGTACAAAAACCGGTGGGGCACCCGCGCTCGGCTAGGAAAGCCTCGATCTCGACGCGTTCGAATGGCGGCATTCGCACTACATCGCTGGCATCAAATCCGAGCGCCTGACAAAGCCGAGGCGGTAACTCTTGAGCGGTCGTAATAATCAGCGTGGCGCTGCGACTGTGCTGTATGGTGGCAAGTCGTTTGATCGCTCCCTCATAGAGCCGCGGGTCTTGGTTCGTGTCGAGGTCGTCGAGAACGATTGGCAATGCTGATCTGGAGCGCTCGGCGTGATGGGTCGCGGCCGCCAGTCGGAGGCCAATCGCGGACGAATCGTGTCCTCGGAGATCAACCCACGCCCAACTTCGACCATCTTGCATAGTGTGGGCCGCCGCTGCGGTCGTCTTGCCGGTTCCGGTCGCGCCGTAAAGAACGGCAATGTTTTTCTGCGTTGCGGTCGTGATGCTTTCCAACACGCCCAGTCTGCGGCAATAGCGAGGCGGCAGCGGCGGCGGATTCGTAATGACACGTTCGGCGCTGATTTCGGCGGCAAGCGGCAATTGCACAACCCCGCCGATCCGCGCAACTAAGTCCGCTATGAGGGCTTTCGGGAGTGAGACGCGGGTGCTCTGATCAAAAATGCGAATGAAATCGGCGCGATTGAGCGCCCGAGACTGCTCTCGCGTCGCGACTCTCCACGCTTCAAGATGCAGGGCTCCGATAGCGTCTTCCGCGTCGCTTGCGGCGACACCCTGGGTCGCTCCGTGCTCCACCAGACGATCCTTAATAGTCTGCAATAGCGCGGACGATCGCGGTGCTGCGGTCACCCACTCGATTGGAACGATTAGTCCATCAACTATTTCCGCGTCGGCGGCGGTTCTGAGAAAGTTATGCAATTCGACAGGCAGGTCGGGTTCTCCGACCAGAAAGCTTTTCAGGGCCGTGAGATCGCTAGAAAGACGCGTTTTATCAGGCTCGGCCTTGAGACGGTTCCAGAGTTCGATTCCGGAGACATTTTGGCCAAATGGATTACCCTGCTCTTTCCCGACGCCAGACGTCGTTAAATACTGAAAACGAATCGAGCGAGCTGCGTTGCGACGGCGATGTGCCCAATAGTGTGCTATCGCGGCAATCACCCCTGGGGTGCGAAGGGTGATATTGCCTGTACCCGCCGTATCCTTAACTTGGATTGCAGTCGCTGCGTTTTCCTGGATGAGATCCAGATCTTCAGCGCCCTCCAGATAAAGCACCTGATTATCCGCAAGTCCAATCCAAGCGAGCACGCTCGTGAGGACCTGGTACATATAGCCGCGCATCGAACTAACCGCCTCACGCGAGTGATCGTGGGCAAGTGGCCGATGCGTCGAATCGTCTGCGGACATGCGAACTTACGATATTTATTCAACTTTTCCGGTGCACCACGTGGCCGGCCCACAATGAGTCGCCATGCCGGCAGGGCTAACAGGCCAGTGCGTTTTCGACTGTCGCCCGTACGCCACATGTAGGCCCGGCAGACAAAATCAGCTGAGGTGGCTGACGGATTCGAATCAGCGATCAATCGGTCAACAGCCGGCTGCTCTGGCGGGGAGCGGTGCCAGGAGTGCCGCGCATATAACAAAGCCGCCGAACTCTGCCTAGCACATTTGTATAGGCATCATTTTAACACATCTAGCTGTTCGGGCTATCGTATCCGAACCAGCCGCGGCCTACGCCGCTCACGCCGCCGAGAAAGCCCCATGCCCGACCTCACCATCACCGCCCTCCGCACCACCCTCCTGCGCGTCCCCTGGCCCCAGACGCCGTGGGGCTCGAGGGGCACGCCTTTGGCGACGCCCGCAATCTCCTCGTGCTCGACGTGGAGACCAAGGGCGGCATAATCGGCATGGGTTATCTGTTCTCGTTCCGGCCGGGATTGCGCACCGTTGCGATGGCGTTGGAAGAGACGATCCTGCCGCGCGTCATCGGCAAGGATGCCACGGCGGTCGAGGGCATCTGGAACGATCTCTGGCGCGCGACCGCAACCTACCGCGGCGAGCAGACGCGGAAGCGACGGGGGGCGGGGGGCGCAAAATGCGACGCAGCCGGCACGGGGTTTCGCCAAGGGCTCAACCGATCGCTTTCGGCTCTAAGCCGCCTCCAAATAAGGCTCCCAGGCCTCGATCGAAACCTTGACGGTCGGATCGGCGGCCTCGCCCCAGAGTTCGCGCCCGTTGAAAACCACAGTGTAGAGCCAGTGCGGGTCCTCACCTTGGCCGTTCGCGATCGCGTCCGGAAACACGTGGCAACCCCGGGCGCATTCGACGACGCCGGAATGTCCGCGGGCATAGCGCGGCAAGCGGGTGTGGCCGGCCGGATTGATGTTGCGGGTGCGCACGCGGTCGCCTGGCTTGAATTTCGCCGGTGCCGGCGGCGGCCGGTCGAAACTGCCGCGGGAAAGGGTTGTGGGCGCGTCGGCGGCGGTCAGTACGCGCTTGACCGGCTTGGCGGGATGGAGGGCGCGGCCGGCCGCGAGCTCGTCATCGCCGACGAGGCCGAACTGCAGGCACAGATCTTCGAGGCCGAGGGTCCATTTCTTGTAGTAGCTGCTGCCGAGATAGACATGCGGCGGCAACGTCTCGCGCGAGAACCGGCCGACATCGATAGACCATAGGCCGAGATAGCCCACGGCGCGGTTCATGGCGAGGACACGGCCCTCCCACGGCGCATGGAACACCGGCTCATCCGGCTCGGGCTCGACCTTGCCGAAGCCGTGCATGCCGCCCATGTCATGGACCCCATTCACGGCGCGCCTCCAGGCGCGCCCGCGAGGCCGGTCCCGATCATGGAATCGCGGGTGACGAGGCTCGCGAGCTTCTCTTCGCTCCAATCGTCGGTGCCGGCCGGCCGCATCGGCACCACCAGATAGCGGGTTTCGGCGGTCGAATCCCACACCCGGATTTCGGTGTCGGCCGGCAGGCTCACGCCGAAGTCGGCGAGCACGCCGCGCGGATCCATGACGGCACGCGAGCGATAGGAGGTAGACTTGTACCACACGGGCGGCAGGCCCAGCACATCCCATGGGTAGCAGGAGCACAGGGTGCAGACAACCATGTTGTGAAGCCGCGGCGTATTCTCGACCGCGATGAGATGGGTCGCGCGCGTGCCCAGGCCCAGCTCACCGACCGCGG
>Ga0099791_10001164_pt1 | contig 10251 bp, 10 predicted proteins | sample Rivendell_Oct201_7_FD_77318 | JGI IMG/M metagenome (GOLD analysis project Ga0099791, IMG submission 77318) | Vadose zone soil and rhizosphere microbial communities from the Eel River Critical Zone Observatory, Northern California to study diel... | ecosystem: Environmental > Terrestrial > Soil... | reverse complement strand
CATGGTCGTCGGCATCATCACCGGGACGTACTCGAGCGTGTTCATCGCGGCCGCGATCGTCAGCCTGTGGCGCGGCACCGGTCCGACGCGCGCCGCCGCGCACGCACCGGCCACCGCCACGCCGACGGCGCCGCAGCAGCCGGCGCGCCGGCAGAAGCCGCAGCGCAAAATTCGCGCCTCGTAGGGGCCGACCCACGTGTCGGCCCGGGGCCGGACGCACGGGTCCGCCCCTACGGCTATGCCCTCGACCATTCAAGCGGCGCTCCTTGGGGTTATCCAGGGACTCACCGAGTTTCTGCCGGTGTCGTCCACCGCGCATCTGCGGCTGAGCGAGCGGCTGCTCGGCTACCAGGATCCGGACGGCGTGTTCACGGTGATGATCCAGCTCGGATCGATCCTCGCGATCATGTGGTTGTATCGCGCGAAGATCGTCGACGCCGTGTCGGGTCTGACGACGCGGCCGGACTCGCGGAATTTCGCGCTCGCGATCATCGTCGCCACGATCCCCGCGCTCGTGGCCGGCGCGCTCTTCTCCAAGTTCGTGAAAAGCGTCCTCTATGAGAGCGCGCGCGTGTTCGCCGCGGCGTTCATCATCGGCGGCATCGTGATGCTCATCGTCGAGCGTGTGCGGCCCACGCCGGCCGTCGTCGACGCAGAGCGGACGCCGCTCCTGCTCGCGTTCGTCATCGGCCTCTGTCAGATGCTCGCGCTCGTGCCCGGCGTGTCGCGGTCGGGCGCGACGATTGTCGGCGGGATGGCGGTGGGTCTGGATCGACCGGCGGCCGCGGAGTTCTCGTTCTTCGTCGCGATGCCGACGATGACCGCGGCGTTCGCGCACGATCTGCTCGAGGTCCGGCATCATCTCTCGCCGGACCGCGCGCTCGACATCGGTGTCGGCCTCGTCATGGCCTTCATCGCGTCGCTGCTGGTCGTCCGGCCGTTTCTCGCCTTCGTCCGGCGCGCCGGGTTCGCCCCGTTTGCGTGGTACCGCATCGTTCTTGGTGTCGCCATCTTCGCGGCGATCGCCGCCGGGTGGATGTAAGACAGGTGGGCTGGCTCCGCCGCAGCTTCATCACCGGATTCTTCGTCACGGTGCCGCTGTTCATCAGCGTGGCCGCGATCATCTGGATCTTCAACGTCGTCGACAGCACCACGACGCCGCTGTACGACCGCCTGCTCGGGCGGCGCATTCCGGGTCTGGGCCTCGTGTCGACCGTGATCGTGCTCGTGCTCGTCGGGGCGTTCGCGAGGAACGTCATCGGCCGGCGCATCCTGCAGCGGACGGAAGGGTGGCTGCTGCGCGTTCCGGTGTTCAGAACGATCTACGCGCCCGTGCGGCAGTTGATTGCCGCGTTCAACCCCGACAATGAGTACGGATTCAAACGCGTCGTCATGATCGAGGATCCGCGGAAAGGCTACGCGCTCGGCTTTCTCACGCGGGAGTTCACGGTCGATCGTGGCCACGGCCCCGAAGCGCTGATCGCGGTGTTCGTGCCGACCAATCATCTCTATCTCGGCGACATCGTGATCTGCCCGCGCGAGCGCGCGACGTTTCCCGACATCTCCGTCGAGGACGGCATCCGCATTTTCCTGACCGGCGGCATGGCGCTGCCGCCCAAGGTACGCATATAATCCCAGCTTTTGCGCGAGGTGGAATGATCGTGACCGTACAGACGCTGCTGGCGCGAGTCTTCGTCCCGGCCACGGTGGTGTTGACGCTCGCTGCCGCGACGCGGCCCGTGCTCGCGGCGCAGCCGGCCGTCGCGACCGAGCGCGCGGCCTCGCCCGCCGCCGGCGGCGAAGCCAGCCTGGTGCTGCCGGATCTGTCGGTCGTCGCGTTCCATGGCGTGAACGGCCGGACGCTGCTGATGAGCGGCCTCGTGATTTGCGCGCTCGGCTTCGGCTTCGGCGTGCTGACGTTCACGCAGCTCAAGAACCTGCCGGTGCACGAATCGATGCGCGAGGTCTCGGAGCTGATCTACGAGACCTGCAAGACGTATCTGGTCACCCAGGGCAGGTTCATCCTGCTGCTGTGGGCGTTTATCGCGGTGATCATCGCCGCGTACTACGGGTGGCTCGTGCCCGTCCCTGACAAATCGATCGCCGTGACGGTGCCGATCATTCTGATCTTCAGCTTGATCGGCATCGCCGGCAGCTACGGCGTCGCGTGGTTCGGCATCCGCGTGAACACCTTCGCGAACTCGCGCACCGCATTCGCGAGCCTGCGGGGCAAGCCATTCCCGCTTCACGCGATCCCGCTCCGCGCCGGCATGAGCGTCGGGATGCTCCTCATCAGCGTCGAGCTCTTCATGATGCTGTGCATCCTGCTGTTCATTCCCGGCGACTACGCCGGCCCGTGCTTCATCGGGTTCGCGATCGGCGAGTCGCTCGGCGCGGCCGCGCTGCGCATCGCCGGCGGCATCTTCACGAAGATTGCCGACATCGGCTCCGACTTGATGAAGATCGTCTTCAACATCAAGGAAGACGACGCGCGGAACCCGGGCGTGATTGCGGATTGCACGGGCGACAACGCCGGCGACTCGGTCGGACCGACCGCAGACGGGTTCGAGACCTACGGGGTCACCGGCGTGGCGCTCATCACCTTCATCCTGCTGGCGGTCGCGAACGTGCGGGTGCAGGTGGAGCTGCTCGTCTGGATCTTCGTGATGCGCATCATGATGATCATCGCGAGCGGCCTCTCGTACTTCCTCAACGACGCGATCGCGCGCGGCCGGTACGCGAACGTCGACCGGATGAACTTCGAGGCCCCGCTCACCTCGCTGGTGTGGCTCACCTCGGTGGTGTCGGTGGCCATCACCTACATCGTGTCCTACCTGCTGATCCCCAATCTTGGCGACGGCACGCTGTGGTGGAAACTCTCGACGATCATCACGTGCGGCACGCTGGCCGGCGCGATCATCCCGGAACTGGTCAAAGTGTTCACGTCGGTCGAATCGGGTCACGTCAAGGAGATCGTCACCTCGTCACGTGAAGGCGGCGCGTCCCTGAATATCCTGTCCGGCTTCGTGGCCGGAAACTTCAGTGCGTACTGGCTGGGCCTGAGCATCGTCACGCTGATGACGATCGCGTATTACGTGAGTTTGTACGGACTCGGCGCCCTGATGATCGCGCCATCGGTATTCGCGTTTGGTCTCGTCGCGTTCGGGTTCCTCGGCATGGGTCCGGTGACGATTGCCGTTGATTCCTACGGCCCGGTGACGGACAATGCGCAGTCGATCTTCGAGCTCTCGATCATCGAGCAGCTGCCCGGCATCAAGGAATCGTTGAAGCGCCAGCACGGCTTCGACGTGCGCTTCGACCGCGCGAAGGATCTGCTCGAGGAAAACGACGGCGCCGGCAACACGTTCAAGGCCACCGCGAAGCCGGTGCTCATCGGCACCGCGGTGGTCGGCGCCACGACAATGATCTTTTCGATCATTGTGCTGCTGACGCACGAGCTGACCCAGGACGTCGAGAAGCTCTCGCTGCTGCACCCGCCGTTCCTGCTCGGCCTCATCACCGGCGGCGCCGTCATCTACTGGTTCACCGGCGCGTCGGCGCAGGCGGTCACGACCGGCGCGTACCGCGCGGTCGAGTTCATCAAGGCGAACATCAAGCTCGAGGGCGTCGAGAAGGCGTCGGTCGCCGACAGCAAGAAGGTCGTCGAGATTTGCACGCAGTACGCGCAGCGCGGGATGTTCAACATCTTCCTGACGGTCTTCTTCTCGACGCTGGCCTTCGCGTTCTACGAGCCGTTCTTCTTCATCGGCTATCTGATCTCGATCGCGCTGTTCGGCCTCTACCAGGCGATCTTCATGGCCAACGCCGGCGGCGCGTGGGACAACGCGAAGAAAATCGTCGAGGTCGAACTAAAGGCGAAAGGGACGCCGCTGCATGCCGCGACCGTCGTCGGCGACACGGTTGGCGATCCGTTCAAGGACACCTCGTCGGTCGCCATGAACCCAGTCATCAAGTTCACCACGCTGTTCGGCCTCTTGGCGGTCCAATTGGCGGTCCGGCTGACCACGGATGCCGGTCCGATGATGAGCCACGGGCTTGCGGCGGCGTTTTTCGCGCTCTCGCTGGTGTTCGTCTGGCGGTCGTTCTACGGCATGCGGATCGGCTCGGCGTCGTAAACACCTAAATTCACAAACGGCCGTGTTTTTGGGGCTAACCCGTTCGGCCATTTGGGGAATTCCGGTGTCTAAACCCTGTGAGCGTTCCCTTCGAGTTCGTTGACTCTGTCTTTTTGACCTGACTATAATCGGCGCCTTTCGCGCACGTTGATGTTCCTGAAAGAGCCCGAGGAGGAGTAAGCCGTGCCACGTGACATGTTCGGCGATGTGGTCAAGCCGTCGATCAAGGTGGGCAGCCAGAAGTGGTACACGGTCCCGCTGTCGATCATCGTGCATACGGCGATCATCGCGGCCGTGATCATCATTCCGCTGATGGCGATGGACGCCCTGCCGACGCCGCCGTCGATGATGGCGTTCGTCGCGGCGCCGCCGCCGCCGCCACCACCACCACCTCCACCGCCGCCGCCGCAAGCGGCCAAGGCGGCGCCGCCGCCCGACGTGAATCCGGCCGCCGCGCCTGTCGAGGCGCCTCGCGAAATCAAACCGGAAACCGGCATCGAGACCGCCGCGAAAGGCGTCGCGGCCGGCGTCGAAGGCGGCGTCGTGGGTGGCGTGGCCACCGGCATCGTCGGCGGGCTCGAAGCGGCGCCTCCGCCACCTCCGCCTCCGCCGCCGGCCGCGCCGGTCCGAGTCGGCGGCAACATCAAGCCGCCGACGAAGGTGAGGGACGTCAAGCCCGTGTATCCGGCGATCGCGCAGTCGGCGCGCGTGCAGGGCGTCGTCATCATCGAGGCCACCATTGGACCGAACGGCGCGGTGCAGGAAGCCAAGGTGCTCCGCTCGATCCCGCTGCTCGACGCGGCGGCGCTCGACGCCGTGCGCCAGTGGCAGTTCACGCCGACGCTGCTGAACGGCGTGCCCGTCCCTGTCATCATGACCGTGACGGTGAACTTCACGCTGCAATAGGAACGTCCACAGTTGACAGTCGACAGTTGACCGCGTTGTCAACCGTCACACTGTGGACTGTCGACTGGTAACGTCGGGTTTCATGGAGGATGAACCGTGGATTTAATGGGAATGTGGCAGCAGATGGGATGGGTTGCGAAGGCTGTGGCCTTCATTCTGTTCTTCATGTCGATGTGGTCGTTCGGTGTCGCCATCGAGCGCATCTTCACCTTCACGCAGGCGCGCAATCAGTCGAAGATGTACGCGCCGCAGGTCGCCAAGCACCTCAAGGAAGGGCGCCTCAAGGACGCCATCGCGCTGTCGTCCTCGAAGAACTATCGCTACAGCCATCTCGCCAAAGTGGTGCTGGCGGGGCTGCAGGAGTATCAATTCCAGCAGGAAAGCGGCGGCAGTCTGACGCGTGAAGATCTCCTCGATACGGTCCGCCGGTCGATTCAGCGCGCGTCGGCGCTGACCGCGTCGGATTTGAAGAAAGGCATCGCGGCGCTCGCCACGATCGGCTCGACGGCTCCGTTCGTCGGACTGCTCGGCACGGTGGTCGGCGTCATCACCGCGTTCCAGGGCATCGCGGCCAGCGGATCGGGCGGCATCGGCGCCGTGTCGGCCGGTATCGCGGAAGCGCTCGTCGAGACCGCGCTCGGTCTGGTCGTCGCGATTCCGGCGGTGTGGTTCTACAACTATCTCACCGGCCGCATCGAGTACTTCAACGTGGAGATGGACAACTCCTCGTCGGAGCTGGTTGACTACTTCATCAAGAAGACCGCGTAAGGAGTTCAGCCATGGCAATGGATCTCGGCGGCGCCAAGGGCGGAGTCAAATCCGACATCAACGTGACGCCGCTCTGCGACGTCATGCTGGTGCTGCTCATCATCATGATGATCGTCGCGCCGCTGCTGCAGCAGGGCGTCGCCGTCAAGCTGCCGGTCGCCGGCAACACCACCGACAAGCCGGAGACGCAGGAACAGACCGTCGTCGCCATCGCGCGGGACAAGACGATGTATCTGAATGCGAGGCCGATTCGGGAAGGTGAGCTGGCGACGAAGGTCAACGAGCTGCTCGAGAACAAGAAAGAAAAGACCGTCGTCATCAGGGCCGACGAGGAAGTCGAGTACGGCGCGGTGATGGCGGCGATGGATCAGCTCCGCCAGGCCGGCGTCGAAGACATCGGCCTCATCACCGATCCGAAGCGCGCCGGCTCCACGACGGGAGGGAAGTGATGGCACACGCGCACCAACACCTGGGCGCCGACAAGGTCGTCAAAGCCGAGGTCCCGCATGCCAGCGCGGACATGAACATCACGCCGCTCATCGACGTGCTGCTCGTGCTCATCGTCATCTTCATGGCCGCCCTGCCGCTCACCCAGAAGGGGCTCGACATCAACCTGCCGGCCGAGACGAAGAAAACGACCGACGTGACGCCGGACATCAGCCAAATCGTGCTGAACTACACCGCGGACAAGAAGATCACCCTCAACAACCAGGACGTGACGGTCCAGCAGCTCGAGGAACGGCTCAGGAATATCTTCGACCAGCGCAAGGACAAGACGATGTTCATCATGGGCGCCGGCTCGCTGCGCTACAAGGACATCGTCGACGTCATCGACGCGGCGAAGGGCGCCGGCGTCGAAAAGGTCGGCATCGTCACCGAAGGCATGCGCAGGGCCGGTGGCGCGCAGGGCAGCAACTAAGTCTGAAGTCCGAAGTCTGAAGTCCGAAAACGAAGTCTGATCAAACTTCAGGCTTCGAACTTCAGACTTTCGTCGGAGCTCCAAGCGGCCGCTTCTCTGAACGAGAGGCGGCCGTTTTCTTTTCCTGGAACTTTCTTCCGCTCCACCGGCAATAGAGTAGTGAGGTGGACGACCACGGGCTGCTCGAGCGCGTGAGGCGAGGCGACCAGCAGGCCTTCTCGCGGCTCTACGCGCTCTACCAGTCGGCGATTTACCGCTACGCGATGCACATGTGCGGCGCGGCAGCGGCCGACGACGTCGTCCAGGACACGTTCGTGGCGCTGCTCGGTCGGCCGGCGCGATACGACCCGTCGCGCGGGTCGATCCTCAGCTACCTGTTCGGCATCGCGCGGCATCACGTGTCGAAGCGGCTCGCGGTCCGCGAAAACGAGTCGCCGCTCGACACGCCTGACGACGTCGTAGACGACGCCACGCCGCTCGACCTCGTGAGCCGGGACGAGCTCGTGGGACAGGTTCGGGAAGCGATTCAGTCGCTGCCGCCGGCGTATCGCGAGGCAGTCGTGCTGTGCGAGCTGCAGGAGATGGACTATGCGACGGCCGCCGCCATCATGCACTGTCCGATCGGCACCGTCCGATCGCGGCTGCACAGGGCGAAGGCGATGTTGATGACGAAGCTGGCCGCGCGTCAGGGCGCGCCGCTGGCGACCACGAGGCCGACACGATGACGGAGCGCCAAACCGCCGATCGCGTTCTGGCTGACGCGCTGCGCGTCATCGCAGACCAAGACACGCATGCGAGCGCCTCGCCGGATGTCGAGGCACGGGTCATGGCGGCGTTCAACGCCGTGGCGATGGCGCGCCGCCGTCGAGCGCGCGCGACTGTCGCCGGACTTGCCGCCGCCGCCGCGATCGTCACCGCCGTCGCGATCCCCTTGTGGCGATCGCGCAGCGGCGAGATCGCCAGGCGATCGGCGCAGACCCAGGCGGCGACGACGCGGCGTGAAGTCACGACTGCGTTCATGCCGCTCGTCTACAGTGGCGTGCCCATCGTCGATGGCCACGTCGTCCGCATGGAGGTGCCGCGCGCGTCACTCGTCTCGTTTGGATTGGTGCCGGTCGACGGTGCCGACGGCACCCAGGGGACATCGTCCGGCACGGTGCTCGCCGATGTGATCGTCGGAGACGACGGCCTGGCGCGCGCGGTGAGATTCGTTCGAGCGCGTCCACGAGCCGAAGAACGCAAAGACCGCTAAGACCGCAGAGAAAAATCCTTCTTTGCGACCTTTGCGGACTTTGCGTTCTTTGGGTACGAAAGGAGCAGCAGCGATGACACGACAGAGACTCGACCGCGTCATGCTAGCAGTCGTCATGACGGCCGCAGCCACCGCCGCACATGGACAGCCGCCCCCACAGCCACGGTCGCACATCAACGGAACGCTCGAGTTCATCGGCGCCGAAATCCCGCTCGGCTCGGTCGTGCGTGGCGCGCCCTTTTCGGGCGAAGGCGTGACGACCGTCTCTCAGATGCTCGGGGATGGAACGCGCATCGAGCGCCGAGTCACGGCGAAGCTGTATCGCGACAGCGACGGACGGATCCGGCGCGAGCAAACGGTGCTTGGCCTCGACGTGCTGAAGCCGTCGGCCGACGGGCAGCCGATCGTCACGATCACCGATCCGGTGGCCAGCATGACGTACGTGCTCGATCCGGCCACGCGCACGGCGCGCCGGACCCGTGCGGTCCGCAATCGATCGGAGCACAACGCCGCCGATGTCGAGAAGCTCGGTGCCGCGGCGGGTCAGATGGTCGAGCGGCTGCATGCCGGCGAGCCGCCGCCTCCTCCACCGCCGCCGCCTCCACCTCCCGGTGAGCGGCCGGCGCGCCGTCCGGCTAATGTGCCGAACTCGCCTGAGCCGCTGGGTGCCCGGCAGATTGAGGGCGTGACCGCGAACGGCACGCGGCGAACGGAAACGATTCCAGCGGGACGCATCGGCAACGATCGGCCGATTGTGATCACTGACGAGCGATGGGAGTCGCCGGACCTGAAGATCCTGATCTCCTCGCAGCATCACGACCCGCGGACGGGCGACGTCGAGTATCGGCTGACGAACATCAGTCGTGCCGAGCCAGCGGCGCACTTGTTCACCGTGCCGGCGGACTACGATGTCGTCGACATTCCGCCGCCGCCACCACCACCGCCCGCACCGCGCCAGTAAAAGAAAAGGCCGGGACGATCGCTCGCCCGGCCCTTCAGACTTCAGACTTCGAACTTCAGACTTCCTATTGGAAGGTGTAGCGGAAGCTGAGCATCATCACGTACACGTCGGAACTGGTGTTGGTCAGGGTCGCCGTCGTCTGGAACGTTCTGCTGACCAACGCGGGACCGGATGCGGTATTTACTGTCGCCAGCCGATAGGTCGGGCGTCCCTGAGCGTCGACGCCCGGGTTTGTCAGAATGCGGTTCTGAATAATCGACTGTCCGACGCCCCAGTCGTGATTCAGCAGGTTGCCGATGTTGTTGATGTCGAGCCGAATCTGTCCGGAGTGGCGCCTGCCGCCGATGCTGTGAAACACGTCCTGAATCAGGCTCAGGTCCATGCGCTTGACGATTGGGTAGAACACCGCCCCGCGCTCCGAGTACTGGCCGCGGCGACCGCGCAGGTAGTCGTCCTGTTCGATGTACGCTTCGAACGCGGCCGCCTGGTCTGCGGCGCTGAACGTCCTGCCGCTGGCCGTGAACGTCTGGAAGTTCATCTCGGACGTGTCGCGCGGGATGTAGATCAAGTCGTTCGCGGTCGCGCTGTCGCCGTTCATATCGCCCGAGAAGATGTAGCTGTTGTTGCCGTTCGTATGCGCGTCGAAGAATGCGGCGACGGTCGTCGCGCCCAGCGCGAAGTACTGCCGGCTGTAGGAAGCGGTGACGAAGTATCGGTGTCCGGGCGAATTCTGCGAGAACGCCAGCGGTGGATTGTTTGGATCGATCACGATCGCATTGTTCGTCCAGGAACCTGACGCGATCGATCCCGGATCGACAGCGTTTTTCGACTCGCCGTAGCTGTAGGCGGCCTTCGCCGAGAAGCCGTGGGTCATCGGTTTCGAGAGGCTCGTCGCAATGTTCCACGAACGGCCGATGCTCTGGTTCAGCAGGACGATGTTCTCGGTAATCACGCTGCCCGGAAGGTTGTTGAGTCGCGTCTGGCACGGGCTCGCGCCTCCCGCTGCCGGACACGGAGGTCCGACTCCGAACCAGCGCGGCCTGCCGTCAGGGCCGGCGAACGCCGTCTGCGCAGCCGGCAGGTTCGCGTTGATGTAAGCCATGCCGTTCACGTCGCGGTTGAAGATGAACTCGCCGGTGCCGACCACACCTCCCGGCAGGCGGCGATCGACGGCGACGTTCGTTCGCCACGTCTGCGGGAACTTGAAGTTTGAATCGGTGACCGCGAGGTTCGTGCTGGGTGGAGGAGCGCCGGTGACCGTCTTCGGCTTGTATGCATCGGGGCTCGGATTGAACGGAAACGCGGTCGT
>Ga0099791_10001163_pt1 | contig 10252 bp, 12 predicted proteins | sample Rivendell_Oct201_7_FD_77318 | JGI IMG/M metagenome (GOLD analysis project Ga0099791, IMG submission 77318) | Vadose zone soil and rhizosphere microbial communities from the Eel River Critical Zone Observatory, Northern California to study diel... | ecosystem: Environmental > Terrestrial > Soil... | reverse complement strand
TATGGGCTTGCCCTTGAGCTTGGCGGGATCCGCCGGGTCGCGACCGGCCCAGACCCTCGTCTCGTGGCCCTCGACCGCGAGCGTGTCGCCCCTGAGCAACCGATGTTGCATCCGAAAGCTCGACCGCTTGATCTCCACAACTGTCGATTCGATCGTCACCACGTCGCCGAACACGGAAGGCACGATGAAGCGCGCTCCGACATCGACTGCCGGAATGCCGACGAGGTCGTAGGTCTTCAGCATCTGATATTTGTTGAGCCCCAAGGCGCGCAGGAAGAGGGCGTTGGCGCCCGCATCGAAATAGCTGAAATAGTTAGGGAAATACACGATCCCCGCGGGATCGCAGTGACCCCATTCGATGGTCACCTGATGGCGGTTTATGAACATGCGGTATCTGATCCTTTGACTATGCGCCGGTAATATAACTCTGACGCTTCAATCCCATTGCCGCGAACTGATGCTGTGCCCAATGCGGAGTCTTGTGGTTACTGGATCGCCCGCGTTCGCGGGCGATGACAATTGTGAATCAAACAAAACAGAGCCTATCGCGGCGCCATGCGGATCGCGCCGTCGAGCCGGATCACTTCGCCGTTGAGATAGCGGTTCTCGACGATGTGCAAAACGAGGTCGGCATATTGCTCGGGCCTGCCGAGCATCTTTGGAAACGGGATTGCGGCCGCAAGCGAGTCCTGCACCTGCCGGGGCAGGCCGTCCACCATCGGGGTGTTGAACAGCCCCGGTGCAATGGTCATCACCCGGATGCCGAATTGTGCAAACTCGCGCGCCGCCGGCAACGTCAGCGACACCACGCCGCCCTTGGAGGCCGCATAGGCGGCTTGGCCGATCTGGCCGTCATAGGCTGCGACCGAGGCGGTCGAGATGACGACGCCGCGTTCGCCGTCCGCGAGCGGAGCGAGGGCCTGCATGTCGGCGGCGGCGAGCCGCATGGCGTTGAAGGTGCCGATCAGATTGACGGTGATGACCTTCGCGAAGTCGTCCAGCGGCTGCGGTCCATCGCGCCCGACAATGCGCCGCGCCGGGCCGATCCCGGCGCAGTTTACCAGGATGCGCGCAGCGCCGTGTTTGGCTCGCGCCTCCGCGATGGCTGCGGCGGCGCCCTCCGGGCTCGTCACGTCACATACGATGCCCAAGCCGCCGATTTTGGCGGCGACAGCGCGCGCGGCGTCGCCGTTGACATCAAGGATCGCCACCTTGGCGCCGAGGGCGGCAAGCCGTACGGCGGTGGCGCGGCCAAGGCCGGAGCCGCCGCCAGTCACCAGCGCCGCATGTCCGTTGGGATGCATTTTAGGATCAGTCCGGTTTGGCAAAGAAATGACGCAGCTTCCTACGCGTCCGTTGTGGCAGTGCGCAAGCCTGGACTCGTTCGAAGACCGATGGCGGCCTTTTGAATCTTGTCAGGTGCGTGCATCCGAGCCATCTTGCCGATCCTACGCTCCGATCGAACACAAACACAGGAAACCGGGGAGACTCGCGATGGGGATCAGAACTGCCGTTGCGGCAGGTGCCGCGCTGCTGCTGTCCGGGCTTGCCGCCCAAGCGCTCGAATCCACCGCCAAGGCTGCATCGAAACTTTCGGCCGATGCGCTCTGGGCGAAGATCGGCGATTTTTGTGGAATAGCTCAAGTGGCACCCCGCACTCGAAAAATGCGAGCTTTCAGTCGACGGCAAGACGCGCACATTGTCGTTGAAAGGGGGCGGAACCATTGTCGAAGCGCTGGTGAAGATGGACGCTGCCGGCCGTTCATATACGTATTCGATCGTCAGCGGACCTTTGCCGGTCGCCAACTACACGTCGACCATCAGCGTCGCGGCCGATGGCGCCGGCTCGACCGTGACATGGGTCGGCAAATATGACGCCAATGGCGCCAGCGATGCCGATTCAATGAAGGCCATCGATGGCGTTTACGACTCGGGCCTCAAGGCGCTGACGGCGAATTGACCAGCCGGGTGAGGGGCTCCCCACGAGTCTGAGCTTCGTGGAAACGCACCTTACACCGTCAGCGAGTCCGCCCTCGTGGAGAGGCCCCCTCACCCCTGACCCTCTCCCCGCAAGCGGGGAGAGGGAGAAGCGGCGCCGTGCGATTGCCCTACGAAACCGGCACGTCCGCGCGATTCGACCTACCGCTGCGCCATCTGCTTCTTGACCCACCTGCGGAAATTCAGCGTGTTGGTGTAGCCGCCATAGACATTGCCGGCGTCGTCGACCGCGACGGCTTCGAGGCCGTTGACCTCGACGGACTCCAGAATGAAGGCCATGACCTTGCCGTCCTTGACGCTGCCGATCCGGATGCCCGACTTGTACGGCGGATTGACCTCGTCGGGAGAATTGTCGGCCACGTAGAGAACGTCGTTCTTGTCGATGAAGAGGCCGCTCGGCCGGCCGAACTGCTTCCACTCCAGAAGATACTTGCCGTCCTGGTCGAACACCTGAACGCGGTTGTTGGAACGGTCGGCGACGAACAGCCGGCCGGCAGAATCGATCGCCAGGCGATGCGGCGTGTCGAACTCGCCGGGCCCGGTGCCCTTCTTGCCCCACTCCTTGATGTACTTGCCGTCCTTGGTGAACTTCACGATGCGGTTGTTGGTGTCGCCACCGTGACCGTCGGCGACGAAGATATCGCCGGTGGGGGCGACCAGGACGTCGGAGGGGGCGTTGAACGTATCTTGGGTGGTGCCCGCGATCCCGGGCTTGCCCAAGGTCATCAGGAGCTTGCCGTCTTGATTGAACTTCATGACGGTGTGGCCCTTGCCATTATCCATCGCGCGGCCGTCTGTCACCCAGACATTGTTGTCCGGATCGATGTGCAGCCCGTGCGAGTAATTGATCATTCCGCCGCCGAAGCTTTTCACCATCTTGCCGGTCGAATCGAATTTCATGATCGGGTCAAGCTTCGACTTCGAGCAATCGGTCGCGGTTTCGCAGCGGTCAAAGGCCCAGACGCTCTTGCCGTCGCGATCGATGGCGACGCCGACAGCCGCGCCCCATTTGCGTCCGTCCGGGAGCTTTGCCCAGCCGTAGTCGAACCGATAAGGGTTCGGCGCATCATTCGGGCCGTAGCCACTTTGCGCGTAGCTCTTCTGCGTCGACAGCGCGAATGCCGCAACGACGGCGACACCCAGCGCGACTGTTACCGCTCTTCCATGCCTCATGATGCTTTCCTCCGGTGCGATGTCCTGGTTCCTCGTCGACCTAGCGGCGTCCCTCAACATTGCCTGCTGCAGGGCGACCCTACATGCCGCCGCCATGCTCCATGAATTCAGCGGGACAATCAACCTGCCCCGAGAGATTGGCCAATTTAGCGCGGCACCGTCTTGGGCGCGCGCTTTTCCAGAAAATCGCGCAGCCGGCGCTTTGCCTCCGGATCGCCCTGGGCGATCGCCGCCATCAGCGCTTCCATGAGCAGTCCGCTGGCGCGGTCCTGCTCGGCGTTGTGCGGGAGGACGTGCATGGCGGCGAAGTTGGTCATCGCCGCGTTGCCGGCAATGCGCCGGGCCAGCTCGATCGCCTTCGCAAGCCCGGCGCCCGCCTCGACGACGTAGTGGGAGAATCCGAGCGGGGCGCCTTCGTCGGCCCCGTAGGTGCGCCCGGTCAGCATCATGTCGATGACTCGGGCGGTGCCGATCAGCCGCGGCAGGCGCACCGATCCGCCGCCGCCGAGGAAGATGCCGCGGCTGCCCTCCGGGAGCGCGTAATAGGCCGAGCGCTCCGCCACCCGGATATGACACGCGGCAGCGAGCTCGAGGCCGCCGCCCACCACCGCGCCATGGAGCACGGCCACCACCGGCACCCGGCCGAACTCGATGCGCTCGAAGGCGCGATGCCAGGCGCGCGAATGCGCGATCCCAGCCGCGATGTCGCGCTCGCTCAGCTCGGAGAGATCGAGCCCGGCGCAGAAATGCGCGCCCTCGCCATGGATGACGATGGCTTTGATGTCGTCGGGCAAGGCGGCGAAGAGATGTTCGATTCCCTGGATCGTATTGTCATCGAGCGCATTGCGCTTGTGGGGCCGCGCCAGGCGCAGGATTGCGATGGTGTCGTGCCGCTCGAACCGCAAGGAGGCGGGAAGCTCGATCGTCAGATCGGACGATGACGCAGCGTTCAATTTTATCTCCTCATTTGCAGCCATAAATCCATCGCAATAACAACCTATCGTTGTCATGTAGGGTCTTGCGTTGCGAGCTTCCGGCAGGAGCGCGACCGAGGCTCGCGTCGGCGGTTGTAGCATCGGTTTCGTGATCCAGGTGAAGGCGTTGTTTGCGCGATTTGCGCTTGGGCGCGAGGCTGCGGTGTCGCGAAACGCGTCTGGAGATCGGGCCGTGGCGGATCGTATTGCGCAAGCGGGGCAAATCGGATCGGCGACAACGACCGATGTCGCCAACTGGCCCTTCGAACAACGCTTAAAGGTGACGCTGGAGATGGCGCTGCCCAAGCTGGGCCCCGAAGTGCGGGCGCAACTGCTGGCGCTTATCACGCCCGAAGCGATTGCCATCATGGCGGGCGTGCTGGTCGCCTGGATTGTTTCGCACCTTTTCGCCATAGGCGAGATTTTCGATATCATTCTACTGGTGGCTGGCGTAGCGGCGATCGGGTACTCGATTTTCACCGGGATGGACCATCTCTATCTCTTTGCCACCGGCACCTACAACGCGCGGAGCTTGCCGGACCTCGACGCTGCTGCCGGTCACTTCGCCAAGGCCGTTGGCATACTGGGTATTCAGGCCGTGCTCGCGGTCCTCTTCCGCGGGCGTCCGTACGGCAGGCGGGAGCCCGCGGGACCGCCGCCGCCGACACCAGGATTTCGCTATACGCCGACGCTGACCTGGACCAAAAAGCTACCCGCCGGCATGGGCGAGACAAGTTTTTACGGGGATATCCTGGTGTCGTCGAAGGGCAGCGCAATAAACAGCCGGCTGGTGGCGTTATATCACGAGCAGGTGCATCGCTGGTTCGCGCCTAAGCTCTACCTGATGCGCAATTTCCGCGCGGATTGTGCGACGGGCTCGTACGTCAATTCGTCACTTTGGCGCTACATCACGGAGATGCTGGCCGAGGGCATCTCGCAGGGGCGCGTATATGGCTTCCGGCGGTTTTTTGTTGGCTTCGGCTTTCCGGTGAAGAACGGCTATCTCTATCTCCTCCGTGAGGGCGCGGATCCGCGGTATTTCGAGGTCGGCGAACTGGCCGGGCGCGGTTTTATTCCTGAGCTCGCCGGCCTGCTGGTCAGCGGAGTCGTCATAGATATGCCTTTCCAGCTCCGGCATAGCCAAAGCGCGCCAAGCCCACCAAGGCAGTAGGCACCCCAGATGTTTACGCTCTTCCGCCGCCTTTTATTAGGCCCTCCTCGCCCCGAAACCCGCATGAGCGAGGAGGAGGTGAAGGTGCTGGTTGACGCGGCAGCGCGGAAGGCCCGCGTCGACACGCCCCTCTCGCGCATAAATGTGCGAAACATCAATGGTCGGATCACGTGGGTTGCGAGCACACCGACGATGGGGAGCGGATCGAGCGTAACGATCGACGATGCCACCGGCGAGGTTGGGCCGGTGCGACGTTGGGGCATCCGATGAACGGGGGCACGTGCCGCCGGGATCACGAAATTTCACCAGCGGCGGTGGAAGGGGGGCCGCCCAAGCCTATCGCCAGGTATTTGACCCGGACATCTTGGCCCCGTAAATAAGCAGCCGCCGATCGACTCCTGAAGACTTGATTTCTTAAAAGCGTCTCGATGTCCCAATTCATGTCCCTGGCCGACGCCGTGAAGGCGAATGTTCGCGACGGCGATGCGGTGGCGATGGAGGGGTTTACTCATCTCATTCCCCATGCGGCCGGCCACGAGGTCATCCGCCAGCGTCGGCGGCATCTCACGCTCGTCCGCATGACGCCCGACCTGATCTACGATCAGCTCATCGGCATGGGGTGTGTCGACAAGGTGGTGTTCTCGTGGTGCGGCAATCCCGGCGTCGGCTCGCTGCATCGTATGCGCGATGCGATCGAGAACGGTTGGCCGCAGCCGCTCGCCTATGAGGAACATTCCCACGCCGCCATGGCGAACGCTTACGAGGCCGGAGCAGCCGGCCTGCCGTTTGCGATATTTCGCGGCTATATCGGGGTCGACCTGCCGAAGGTGAACCCCAGCATCCGCAGCGTCACCTGTCCTTACACCGGGGAGAAGCTTGCGGCCGTGCCGGCGATCCGGCCCGATGTCGCGATCATCCATGCGTTGCGCGCCGATCGCGCCGGCAATGTGCTCCTGGAAGGCATCGTCGGCGTTCAGAAACAGGCAGTGCTGGCCGCCAAGCGCGCTATCGTCACGGTCGAGGAGATGGTCGACGATTTCGGCGCGCGCAGCCCGAATGCCGTGATCCTGCCGTCCTGGACCATGAGCGCGATCGTTGTGGCGCCCGGCGGCGCGCATCCCTCCTATGCGCATGGCTACTACAAGCGCGACAACGCCTATTACAAGAAATGGGACGAAATTTCCCGCGAGCGTGACGGCTTTTTGGCCTGGATGAAGGCGAACGTGCTGGACCGGGGCCCCGAGGCGTTCGCGGAGCAGCGCCAGCGGCTCGGCTTCGCTGCGGTCGAGGTGCCGTGATGGCCAAATTTCATTTCCAAAATCATCAAGACGAAGATGTTGAATTGGTGATCGAGCCTTGGGCGATGACACAGGTTGTGCCTGCTGGTGTAATGGTCGAATTCGAGGTTAATGATTCGCCCCCGCCGGAAATAGAATTCTGCATCACCGAAAAGGGAAAGCCTTATATCTACGTCATGTCGGAGCGTGTTCGAATTAGCATCGACGGTAAGGTCCAACAGTTTACGACCAGCACTCGACCGCCGTTGGCCGTGTTCCGAATTCTTCGGAAAGTTCTTTGGTCGTAGAGTCTATGACCGAGGGTCTTCATGCCTGAGAGCTTCACCCCGACCGAAATGATGACGGTCGCCGCGTCGCGCGCCCTCAAATCCAGCGACGTCTGCTTCGTCGGCATCGGCATGCCGTCGGCGGCATGCAATCTGGCGCGCCTTACCCATGCGCCGGGCATCACGCTGATCTACGAGTCCGGCACCATCGCCACCAAACCCGCCATCCTGCCGCTCTCGATCGGCGACGGCGAACTGTGCGACACCGCGCTCACCACAGTGTCGGTGCCGGAAATGTTCCGCTACTGGCTGCAGGGGGGCCGCATGACGGTCGGCTTCCTGGGCGGCGCCCAGATTGACCGCTACGCCAATCTCAACACCACGGTAGTGGGGCCGTACGACAAGCCCAAGGTACGGCTGCCGGGCGGTGGCGGCGCCCCCGAGATTGCGATCGCATGCGGGGAAATCTTCATCATCATGACCCACGGCAAGCGTGGTTTCGTGGAGAAGCTCGATTTCGTCACCTCGCTCGGCCACGGCGACGGCGGCGACCACAGGGCGCGCCTTGGGGTCAAGACGAAAGGGCCGACCAGGCTCATCACCGACCTGTGCGTGTTCGAACCGGATCCGCTGACCAAGGAGATGACCGTTGTGTCGGTCCACCCGGGCGTGACGCGGGAGGAGATCGACCGCAATACCGGCTGGAAGGTCAAATACGCCGCCGATGCCACCACGACGCCGGCCCCTTCCGCCGAAGAATTGACGGTGCTGCGCGAGCTTCATGCACGCACCAAGCGCGCCCATGGCGATCAGGCGTGAGGCCTTTATGAAAAAGACATCGCCTTGCTATAATTTTTTAGGAGAAAGACCATGCATAGGACGGCACGAGTTGGAACGACCATGATCGTCACCGTGCTTGGCATTTTAGCCTGTCAGCATGCCGTCTGCGCCGGTGGTGACAACGCGAAGACAGTCGCAATCGCGGCATTACTCGAAAATATCGGAGATAGCTCCTCGCATTCAGGTCGGATAGCTTCCGCGGACGAGCTTTGGAAGCTTGTGTTAAATATGGACGAGGCGGACCGTAACGCCATCGACGGGGAAACAATCGACAGCATTTCGGCTCTCCTTAGCGACAGGGATGACTACGTCGTTTACACCGCAGCGTCAGTGCTAGGACGGATCGGCGTTCCAGCAGCTTTGCGATCAGTTCCTGCGCTCATGAAAGCTCTCAGGGAGATCCGATTGGGCTCTAAGCGGGAACTAGGGTTTGGTGGTTTCGGTTCAGAAGATACGATAGTTGGGGCGCTCCAGGCACTCAAAGTCTGCGTGCCAAAAGGAGCAAACGGTCGCGACGCGTGTGATTACGTTCTCCACTGAGTCTCGTAGGTCAAGGTGCTCGGCATGGTCAACTCGGCCGAAGGGTTCGGCGACCAGCCGCTTGTGGTCAACGGATTTTCCGATCTCATGGTGGAAGTGTTCGGTGAAGCATTCGCCATCCCTGGCAGGGCAATCGCATCTTGCCACCCTCCCCTGTAGGGGGAGGGTCGGACTGCCGAAGGCAGTCCGGGGTGGGGTGACGGCGGCGCAGCAGATGACGGCGACGCCTCGTATGCGAAAGCGCTGTCACCCCCTCCCGGCCCGCTGGCGCGGGCCGACCTCCCCCCTCCAGGGGGAGGTGAAGGGGCCTCGTATGCGGCGTTCCAGTGCAAGCGGCGGGGGTTAAGGAGTAAAAGGAAATCCCATGCGCGACGCCTTCATCTGCGATGCGGTGCGGACGCCGATCGGCCGCTATGGCGGCGTCCTCGCCAAGGTGCGCACCGACGATCTCGCCGCAGTGCCGATCCGCGCGCTCGTCCGGCGCCATCCCCAGGTCGACTGGGCCGCCCTCGATGAGGTGTTCTACGGCTGCGCCAACCAGGCGGGCGAGGACAACCGCAACGTCGCCCGCATGGCGCTGTTGCTGGCCGGTTTGCCGGACAGCGTGCCGGGCATCACGGTCAATCGCCTGTGCGCCTCCGGCCTCAACGCGGTCGGCGAGGCCGCGCGCGCGATACGCTGCGGCGAAATCGATTTCGCCATCGCGGGCGGCGTTGAATCCATGACTCGGGCGCCGCTCGTCATGGGCAAGGCGACGGAAGCATTTGCGCGCAGCGCCGAAATGTTCGACACCACCATCGGGTGGCGCTTCATCAATCCGCTCATGAAGGCGCAATATGGCGTCGACTCCATGGGCGAGACCGGCGAGAACGTCGCGGCGGATTACCAAGTGACACGCCAGGATCAGGATGCGCTGGCGCTGCGCTCGCAGCAGCGTGCCGGCACCGCGATGGCGGCCGGCTATTTCGCCGATGAGATCGTGGCGGTCGAGGCGCCCGGCGGCAAGGCTGGCCCCGTCATCGTCGACAAGGACGAGCATCCGCGGCCGGAAACCACCATGGAGCAGCTTGCCAAGCTGCGCGCTGCGTTCCGCACGCCCGGCACGGTCACGGCCGGTAATGCGTCCGGCGTCAACGACGGCGCTGCCGCCATGATCGTCGCCTCCGCGGAGGCCGTGAAGCATCACGGCCTCACGCCCCGGGCGCGGGTGCTCGGCATGGCATCGGCCGGCGTGCCGCCACGAGTCATGGGCATCGGCCCGGTGCCGTCGACCCGCAAGCTGATGGAGCGCCTCGGCCTCAAGATCGGCGACTTCGATCTCATCGAGATCAACGAAGCGTTTGCCGCTCAGGCGCTCGCCTGCCTGCGCCAGCTTGGCCTGCCGGACGATGCCGCGCACGTGAACCCCCACGGCGGCGCGATTGCGCTCGGGCACCCGCTCGGCATGTCGGGGGCGCGCCTTGTGCTCACGGCGGTGCACGGCCTCGAGAAACGCGGAGGTAAGCGCGCGCTCGCCACCATGTGCGTCGGCGTCGGGCAGGGCGTGTCGGTGGTGCTAGAAAAAGTATAATAATACTACACAAGAAGAAATCTGATTTGGGCATTTTGGCGAGCTATCGCCGGCATAACGTTCATCAAATCTGCTTCATCAGTGGCGTCGCTTCGCCCGCAAAAGTGGAGGCGTCCGCCCGCAGAAGATGAACCTTTTTCTCAGCTGACCCCACAAATTGAATGCGGGCCAAAATCCACGGACCTGGAGGCCGTTTCCACCGCAGCGCGGTTGACCGAACTCATCGCCAAGGAGGAAGAGGTCACATGGCTGGATTCGATAAGATCGGCAAAGACACCGGGCCGGGAGACGGTGGGTTCCTAGTACATCGATTCCATGGAACTGATCATTTGTGCGGGATTCACGTGAGTTGTGATGGCTTGTACCCTGACCTTTGATTCGCGAACGGGGTGGAAGTCATGACAGCATGGCGGCAAGCGATT
>Ga0099791_10001161_pt1 | contig 10257 bp, 9 predicted proteins | sample Rivendell_Oct201_7_FD_77318 | JGI IMG/M metagenome (GOLD analysis project Ga0099791, IMG submission 77318) | Vadose zone soil and rhizosphere microbial communities from the Eel River Critical Zone Observatory, Northern California to study diel... | ecosystem: Environmental > Terrestrial > Soil >... | reverse complement strand
GCGCCGCCCATTTGCGAGAGGGAGAAGATGATCTTGTCCTTGAGATCGTCGTTCTCCACCTTGGCATACAAATCCTTGAGGAACTGCGCATTTTCGGGCGACCGACTCTGCCCGATCCAGAAGATCGCCTTCTCTCGCAGATCGATGTTGACCTCACGCCGCGCCGCGAAATCCCGGAGCACCGCGCCCGCGCGGGCGCTGTGATGCTGCGACAGCGCGAAGATCGCTTTTTCCTGGATCTCGGAAGGGGTCCTGGGATCGCGCAGGATGGAATCGAGCGCGGCAACGGTTTCATCCCCGGGCACTTGAGACAGCCAGAACACCGCCTGCTCGCGCACTTCCTGATCGGGATCGTTGCGGACAATGTCGAGAAGAATTCGCGCCGTCTCGTCGGTGCGCTTCTGCGACACGAGGAACACCGCTTTGCGCCGCAAGCAGGTCGAGCCAGGGTCCCGGCGCGCGAGCACCGTCTTGAGCAACGGAACGGCGCGGTCGGGGTCCATCTGGAGCACCGCGTTGAGCGCCGCGAGGCGCATATCATCGTCGTCGTCGTCGCAGGAGCCGCCGCGCCCGGGCCGGACCGGGGCGGCGATGGCCGTCGTGGGACCTATCGGACCCATTACGGCCCCCGGCACTCCAGGCGTCGTCGCGACAACGGGCGCGGCGGTTTCGGCCTCGCGATTAATATCTTCGGCCGCTTCAGAGTCACCGCGGCGGGCCAACTCGCCCTGGACCCGGCGCAGCAGCACGCGGGCATCGCGGCTGGTCGTGGCCTTGGGGTAGCGGTCGGCCTGCGCGCGGAGCGCGGTGCGCGCGGCGCGGAGGTTGTCATCGGAACCCGTCCGGTACAGCGCGAACGCCTGCCAATAGTAGGTGTTGGGGACGTACGTCGAACGCGGGTAGCGATCGCGGATACTACGGAAGAGCTCCGCGGCCCGGTCGTACTGATTCTGGTTCAGCGCCTGCCGCGCCGCCCGGTAGAGCGAGTCGGCCACATCGGCTTGGGCCTGGTCGGGCCATGTAGGCTCGCTGACTTCTTCGTCATCATCGCCGTCCCAGAAGAACACCGGCGCGGCGAACGCCACCGGTGCCGCGGACAGCGAATAGGCGGCCATTTGCAGGTCGCTAGCCGCCATGGCAAGCACGGGCGCCTGCACGGTGAGCGCTTCGATGTCCGGCTCCGCCATGATCAGCGCATGTGCGCCGGCCTCGAGCGCGGCCACGGGCGCGACGAACGGTGTGACCGTGATCGCGCGCGTGCGCTTGTGCGCCCGGGCGTGTGGAGCTGGCGCCGCGGTGGCTTGCACGGCGCTCGTGACGGCGAGCAAGAGGGACAGGCAAGACAACATCAGAGTGCTCCTTCTGTGCGCACCGGTACGGGCCCGGCGGGAATGGCCGAGCGCAGCTTGGGCAACACGTTCGATTGGTTCATGCCCTGTGTGATGAGATCGCGGTCGTGACCATCCTGCACCGGATTGAGCAAGGATATCTGCATCAGCACGAGCTCCAGGTCCTCGAGCAACGAGCGCAGACGTGGATTATCGGCCGCGGGTGAATCGAGCATCAATTGTGTAGTCGTCAGCAGGTCCCGCGCCTGGCGCGCGAGCCGTGCGGTGTTTGCCGAGCGATTGGCGTCCGCGCGGAACGACGTCAGGAACGCCTCGGTGCGGGAGAGGTATTGCGTCGCGGCAACCTGGTAGGCGACGTTGGCTAGGGAGTCGATCTCATTTGCGACCTGCGTGCCCGCGGCGGCTGTAGAGCCGCTCGGCACCGACGCTCGATTCATCGACCAGCGACCGATACCGATGCCCAGCACGAGCACAGCGGCGGCCGCAACGGCCCAGCGCAGCCAGGGGCGCAGCTCGATGACGTGTTTGTTCCGGCGAGCGGCCTCGATACTCTTCCACATCTCCTCACGGGGAGTGGGGAGTGGGGAGTGGTACGATTTGGTCGCGTCCTTGAGCCACTGTTCGAATTTCGGGTCTTCGTGCTGATCCATCATCTCACCCATTCTCCTGCGAAGTCCGACAGCGCCACGCGCAATTTCGCCCGCGCGCGCGACAGCTGTGCCTTCGACGTGCCGGTCTCGACGCCCAACGCGGCGCCGATTTCCTCGTGTGTGTAGCCCTCGACGTCGTGCATCAAGAACACCGTCCGGTAACCCTCGGGCAGATCATCGATCGCCTGCTTGAGCCGCGCTTTCAAATCCGGTTCGGCGTGCCGCTGCGCTACGCCGATATCGTGCGCATCATCGATGTCCGCTTCCCGCTGCCGAAACCGCTTCACCTTCCGTAAGCCGTTCAAGACGACCGTGGTCGTGATCGTGTGCAGCCAGGTCGAAAACGCGGCATCACCACGGAACGAGCCGAGCCGGTCGAACGCGCGAATGAACGTTTCCTGGGTGAAATCCTGCGCGAGGGCGTCGTCGCCCGCGAGCCGGAAAGCCAGGCGGTACACGCGGTCCACATGCGCGTCATACAGTGCGCGCTCTGCGGCGCTATCCCCGGCGCGGACGCGGGCAATTAGCTGTGATTCGTCCACGACGCTCCGAGGTGACGGACTGGTCTCGTAACTACTGATGGGACACGGGGGACGACAAAAGGGTTACGTGGGGAGGTCCTACCTCGTGCCAAAAAGGCGGTCGCCGGCATCCCCCAGGCCCGGAAGGATGTAGCCCTTGGAATTCAGCTCCCGATCGAGAGAAGCGGCGTAGACGGGCACTTTAGGGTGGGCATCCAGCATCGCCCTCACGCCCTCAGGAGCGGCCACGAGGCACATGAACCGAATCCGCTGCACCGGGGCTCCTGCTCGCACGAGCGCGCTCACGGCCGCGACGCCGGACCCGCCCGTCGCCAGCATTGGGTCGAGCAGGAAGAAGGCGCGATCCGCCTCACCCGAGGGAATCTTGAAGTAGTAATCCACCGGCTGGAGCGTGTCGTGGTTGCGGTACAAGCCGATGTGGCCGACCCGCGCGGAGGGAATCAACTGGGAAATGCCTTCCACCATGCCGAGGCCGGCCCGCAGGATGGGAACGAGGGTCAGCTTTTTCCCCGCCACCTGGCTGCCACTCATCTTCTCGAGCGGCGTTTCGATCTCTACCGGCTCGAGGGGCAGGTCTTTGGTCACCTCGTAGGCCATCAGCATCGCGATCTCGTTCACGAGCTGCTTGAAGTCGCGCGTGCTGGTACGCTTGTCGCGCAAGATCGTCAGCTTGTGCTGGATCAACGGGTGCGACAGCACCGTGAGGTTGGGGAAGTTACGAGACGAGACAGACGCCATGACGGAGAAAGTACGCTTGTGGTTGCACGCGCGCGACCGGTGCGGTAATAGTCCTTCATGATTGTCGCGCTGTTTGCCGCCGCTACACTCATCCAGGCACCAGCGGATTCGCTGCACGGCATGGTACGCGCCGCCGGCACCAGTGAAGGCATTCCAGGAGTGCGGGTCAGCGTGCGCGGTCACTCCGAATTCGCGTTCACCGATGCGCGCGGACATTACGTCCTCCGTTACCTACCAGACAATCGTCTCGAGCTGCTATTCGAACGGCTCGGCTTTCAGCCGCTGACCGTCGACGTGATCGCCGCAACGGCCGGTGGCGGCGTGGACGTCGATCTCGCCCCGGCGGCGATTGCGCTCACGCCGCTGGCCGTCGTCCCGCTGAACGTCCCCGAGCTACCGGCGCCCGATGAGTTTGCCGAAATCGGCCGCGTCCGCCTGACGAAGGCCGAGACCCAACTGGATCCCCTCGTTGGCGACGCCGATGTGCTGGGAGGCCTGGCGGCCGGGCGGTTTGTCAGTGGTCGCCAGGAATTGACGACATCGTTGCGCGTGCACGGGGGGTCGGGAGACGAGAATCTGGTTCTCCTCGATGGATTGCCGTGGCGCGGGCCGCGCCCGCCCGGGGGTGTGGCCGGAATGTTACCGAGCACCGCTGTCACGGCGATCGACGTGCACACGACGGTCCCGCCCGTGCGCTATGGTGGCGCGCTGTCGAGTATCATCGTTCTCCATCCGGCAATCGGTGGGCACCGGAGCGCCGAGGGCAGCGCTGATCCCACCGCGGTGGAGCAGGCCGTCGGAACGCCACTGGGCCGGCGCGGCGCAACGCTCTTCCTGAGCGCGCGGCAATCATATCGGACGGTCTGGAGTCAGGCGGACGAAACCGGCGAAAATGGGAATGGCTTCGGCGATGCCTTCGCGCACCTTTCGGCGCCGATCCCGCGCGGTACTCTCGATTTCTACTACCTCGGCAGCAAGCACCAACTCGCATTCCCGGCGCGCGTGGAAGTCGCGGAGGCAGACTCTGCCACGAGTGCGACAGTTCAAAACGAGTTCGTCGCCAACGGCTCCCTTGGAGGCGTTGTTTGGACCAATGACCTGGGTGACGACCGTAAGGCGCAGGCACGGGCGTGGTACAGCGAGGTCGAAGGGGCGTCCACGTGGGGACCACTGACTGCCGCTTCGAACCTGCGTGAGATCGGCGCGGGAGCCGACTACACCAGCTCGCGGACGGAGGCCGGCTTCAGCCTCTCGCGCATCGCGACCGCCTACCGGGTGCAACAGGGCGCCAGCCCCATCCTCGCGATGAGCGGCGCGCCCATCATCGCGGCGGCGTTCGCGGCACAACGCTGGCAGCCGGCCCGTCGTTGGACGCTTTCCACCGGGCTGCGGCTGAGTGCGACATCGAGTTGGGGTCTGTTCGTCGAACCGCGTGTGTGGACGCGGGTCGCGCTCGGGTCAGGAGGTACGACCTCGTTCTCGGTGGGTTACGCGCGCGCACATCAATACGTGCAGTCCGCCCGCAACGAGGAGTCCGTGATGGACGCATTGATCGGTGTGGACTTTCCGATCGCCGCCGGCTCGGGAGGAATTCCCCCAGCGCGGTCTGACCAGCTCAGCGGTGCGCTCCGCACTCGGCTCGGAGCGCGCACGACATTCCAGCTCGATGTCTACACGCGGTGGCTATCCGGCCTTGCGCTCACGCCGCTCGCCACGCGGCGCCCGTTCGCGGACGCGGTGATTCCCACAGGTCGCGGCACCGTTTGGGGTGGAGATGCCACACTCACCTACCCTGTCGACAGATTCGACCTGCACTTCCAAGCCGGTCTGCTGAGCTCCTACCGGAGCGCCGGCACGATTCGATACCGGACGGCGGACGCGCGGGCTCGGCTGGCGGTGGGTATGGCCTACCGCCTGCCACGGAGCATGGTCGTGCGCGTCGCTCTATGGGCCGGAGCAAGACGCCCCACGACCTTGCTTCGGGACGGCATGCAGCTGGAATCGTCCGGCCTGCTGGGTACCGGAGAGCTGGCGGGGAGTCCTGAGACGGTCGGCGGGACACCCAACGGAGGCCGGCTCCCGAATTACACGCGTGCCGATCTGGGATTCGTCAAAGGCTGGGCCGTATCGCGACGCGGTACGCCCCGGATCAGCACCGCACTGACCGTCGCGAACCTCTTCAATCGTCACAACGTCCTCGCTGCTGTCGCGGGCCCCACCGGTACTCGGCCGGTCTTCCTGCTCTCGCGCACGCTCTCGCTGCGGGTGAGGTGGTATCTCGCGCGCTAGCTCGGCACAACGCGCCGTCCTCGCGCGCTCCTTTCAACGGCGGCCATGAGTCATGAGTCGTTCGATGACGCATTTCACGCTCTCTTCGCGGAGCGGTCCGCCGCTTTGTACCGTTACGTCAACCGCGTCAGTGGCGACCCGCCGCTGTCGGAGGACATCGTGCAGGAGTGTTTTGTGAAGCTGCATCGGCGCGGCGCCATGCCGGACGATCCACCAGCATGGCTGATGACGGTGGCGAGCAATCTCCTGCGCGACGCGCAGCGTCGCGTCGCGCGGAGACGGCGGCTCACCCAGACGTGGAGCGCCGATTTGCCGCTGGGCGGTGACGCGCCGCGGGCCGATGCCCCCGCCCTCGCCGCCGAGCAGGTCGAACGGGTGCGGAAGGCCCTGGACCAACTGCCGCTCCGGGACCGCCAACTGCTGTTGATGCGTCACGAGGGATACCGCTATCGGGAGATCGCTGATGTGCTGGGGCTGACTCCCACGAGCGTCGGTACGATGCTGGTACGGGCCGGCGAGGCCTTTCGCAGGGCATATCATGGACTCTTCGACGCATCCCGCTGACGGCGATCTGCGCGCGCTCCTCGACGGCGAGCTCCCGTCGGCGCAGCGGCTGGAGATCGAGCAACACCGCGCGACGTGTCAGGTGTGTCGCGCGCGGCTGGAGGCGCTCGAGTCCGCCTCGCGGGAGACGGCCGAGCTGTTGAATCTGCTGCCGAGTCAGGCACCCAAGCTCCGGATCGAGTCCATCGTTTCGCGCGCGCGCGGTCCGCAGCTCCGCTGGGGTGCCATCGCCGCTGGGTTGGCTCTCCTCATCGCGACGGTGGCGGGCGCGACTGTCGGACGCCCGTACGTTCGCGCACTGGTCGAGCACATTCGGACCGTCGTCCGCCCAGCGCCCCCCTCACCCCCCCCGCCGCCCCAGACACCGCTCGGCCAGCTCGGCGTTGCATTCGCCCCGGGGTCGGAAGCGGACGTCAGCTTCGATGCGACACAGTCGGCCGGAACTCTGCGGGTGGTGCTCGCCGATACGAGCAAACTGGTGATCGATCCGACCGCGTCCGTTACATATCGCGTCCAACCAGGGGGCGTGGTCGTTCATAACCGCGGGAGCGAGGCGAGCTACGACGTCCTTGTGCCGCGGTATGCGCGCCACGTGCGGATTCGGGTTGCCGGTCGACTACTCTTCGAGAAAACCGGGTCGAGTATCACCGCCACGGCTGCTGTGGACCCCACCGGAGGCTACGTCTTCCAGCTGCGCTAGCCAGCTGTCACGTTCCGAGCGACTCGTGCGGTCCTTCCCTACACATAGGGAGGAACGCATGCAGCCGAGAGATCACTTCACCACCGGTTTCATCCGAGTCATGACGGCAAAGGAGGGGACGGAGCACTAGACCAGGCAGACGGGCGCGCGCCGTGGTTGAACGCCCGCTCACCATCCTCGAGATCACGCACGCGGGGCACCAGGCCGGCTCCACGTTCATGATCCACAGTCTGTGTGCCCCTCTCGCGCGGCGGGGTCACAGGGTGCTGGTGGGGTGCCGGCCCGACAGCCTGCTTGCCCAGCTGTCTGCAGACGCCGGGCTGCCCGTCGTGCCGTTCGACTTCCGGCGCCTCACTTCCCTGGCGGCATCGCTCGCGCGCGTCATCGCGCGGGAGCACGTCGATCTCATCAACAGTCACGACACTCGCGACCGGCGGGCGCTGACGTGGCTGCGGTGGCAGCGCCGCCTGCCCGAGGCGTTCGTCGTCACGCGTCATACCATGCCACTCACCTCGCCTCCGGAGCTACTCGCGATCGGCTTGTCGGCCGACCGCACCATCGCGGTGAGTCACGCGGTGGCGCGGGGGCTGCAGCGACGACTGTATCCCGGCGCGCGCCTGCGTGTGGTGCCCAACGGCATTGATTTCGCGCGGGTGGATGCCGCTCCGTCTGCCGCGGCGATGTCGTGGGCAGCCGCGGCGCTGGGCGATGTCGCGGGACGTCCCGTGATCGTCGTGCTGGCGCGGCGCAAAGACCAACACATTCTTCTCCGGGCGCTTCCGGCGGTGGAACGCCCTGTCGTGGTCGCGTGTGTGGGGATCGAGCCCGATGCACAGTTGCGCGCGCTGGGAGCACGCGTGCCGCCCCGACATCGGGTGGTGTACGTCCCGTTCACGGATCAGCCGCTGGCGTTCTATCGGTTGGCGACGGTGGCAGCGCTGCCCTCCCGGATCGAAGGACTCTCGCTCGCGCTGCTCGAGGGGATGGCGCTCGGCCTCCCGGTCGTAGCGTCACACGCGGGCGGCAACCCGGATCTCATTTGCTCAGGGGAAACGGGACTGCTCGTTCCGCCACTGGATGCGCGAGCGTGGGCCGCCGCGCTCGGACGCATGGTCGGCGATCCCGCATTCGCGGCCCAGGCCGGTCGCGCGGGACGCGATTTTGTCCGCCGTGAGCACTGCCTCGACCGCGTGGTCGAGCGCACCGAAGCTGTGTATCGTGAAGCGATGGACCGTCGCCGGACGAAGGGAGGAGCGCGTGCGGGCACCGATCACCGTAGTCATTCCCACCCGCAATGAGGCGGAACAGATCGTCGCTTGTATCCGGCACCTCGCCTGGGCCGACGATATCGTGGTCGTCGACGGCGGATCCACGGACGACACGGTCGCGCTCGCGCGTGCCGAGGGTGCGCGCGTCATCACGTACGGTCCCCGCGGCATCGGTGAGCAGCGCAACAGTGGTATCGCGGTCGCCCGGCACGAGTGGGTCTTCGCGCTGGATGCCGATGAGCGCATCGGACCAGACTTGGCGCAGGAGCTGATCGCGGTCCAGGCGGGGGCGAAGGGAGCGACGCACGAAGCCTATCGGGTGAAGCGCCGCAACGCGTTTCAGGGGCGCGTGCTCCGCCGCGGCCATTGGGGCAACGATTGGGTCGTGCGCTTCGCGCGCCGCGCGTTTCGGTACGGCGGCAGCGCCGTGCATCCCGGCATTCAGGGTCTCCGCGACGTCGGGACGCTCAGGCAACGGTTGGATCACACTCCCTATCGCGACTTGAGCCACCACGTCCAGAAGTTGATCGGATATGCGCAGACGAGCGCGCGCGGGCTTGCGGAGCGGGGACGGCGCGCGCGCTGGAGCGACATCGCGTTGCGCCCGGCCGCGCATTTCTGGCGGGAGTATCTCCTACGCGGTGCCTTTCTCGACGGACGGATGGGCGTGATTCAGGCGGCGATGGGCGCGATCGGCGGATTTCTCAAGTACGCGTTTCTCTGGGAACGGGAATGACCGTGGCAGCGGGAGGCAACGGTTCGTCCCCGAGCCTGCTGCTCGCGTTCAATTTCCCACCGCACGAGGGCGGCATCGCGCGCGTGATGGGCGAGATGGCGCGGCGCTATCCCCCCTACTCGCTACTCGTGTCGACCGGGAAATACACCGGGAGTGCCGAGAGCGACGCGGATTATTTGCAGGGCATCGACCGCGTGCCGGTTCGCGCGAAGCGACTCCGCACCGTAAACGGACTGGTGCGGTGGACCATGCGTGCGGAGGCACTCGCCCGCCGACACCGTCCGCGATTCACCTGGTGCGCAGAATTGAAGCCGGCGGCCTATCCCGCCCGCTGGTTGCATGCCCGTCACGGTATCCCGTACGGCATCTTCACATACGGCGCGGAGCTCCTGCTGCTGGATCAGAAGCTGCGACGCTCGCGATTCAAGCACTGGACCGGCCGCCAGCTACTCGAGGGAGCGTCGGTCTTCGTGGCGATCAGTAAGTGGACCGCGGACTACACGCGCCGGATTCTTTCCGAGCTGGGCCTCGACCGGCAGACCGACCGGGTGCGCACGGTTCCCCTCGGCACCGATCCGGAGCAGTTCCAACCGGGGCTCTCCACCACCGAGGTCCGGCGCAGGTACGGTCTGGAGGGCGGCCCGTGGATCCTCACGGTCGCGCGGCTCGACTGGCACAAAGGATTCGATACGGTGATCCGGGCGTTGCCGGCCGTCCGCGCGGCTCACCCAACCGTGCGATATGCGATCGGAGGCGTGGGAGAGTCGCGACCGTATCTCGAACGGTTGGTGGCGGAGCTGCGATTGAGCGACGCGACGAAGTTTCTGGGATTCGTTCCAGAGGCTGACCTTCCAGCGCTCTACAACGCGGCAGACGTGTTCGCACTGGTCTCCCGGCGCTACGACTTGCTCGTCGAGGGCTTCGGAATCGCGGCGATGGAAGCCTCGGGTTGTGGCGTCCCCGTATTGGCGGGCCGAGAGGCCGGTCTGATCGACGCGGTCCGCGACGGCGAAACAGGATTGCTGGTCGATCCCTACAATCCAGCGGCCGTTGCCGAGGGACTGAACCGGCTCCTGGCGGATCCCGCATTGCGTCGCCGGCTGGGCACGGGCGGGCGTCGCGCCGTTGAGACCTATTTCAATTGGGATCGTGTCGTGCGGGACATCGAGGATATCGAGGCGAGTTGCGAGCGCCAGCCCGGCGGATAACTTCGTTGTCCCCCCTGGTGGAGCCTCGGAGGTATGATCATGCGCAGCACCCTTCTAAAAGCCGCGGCATTCGCATTGTGCGTGGCGCCGCTTTCCGCCCAGTCTGCCGACAGCCTCGTCGCCAAGTACATCCAGGCGTCCGGCGGCATGGCCCGCATCCAGGCGCTGCAATCGCTGCGTCGCACCGGCAAATTCACGGGCGGCGGCGGGTTC
>Ga0099791_10001160_pt1 | contig 10259 bp, 12 predicted proteins | sample Rivendell_Oct201_7_FD_77318 | JGI IMG/M metagenome (GOLD analysis project Ga0099791, IMG submission 77318) | Vadose zone soil and rhizosphere microbial communities from the Eel River Critical Zone Observatory, Northern California to study diel... | ecosystem: Environmental > Terrestrial > Soil... | reverse complement strand
TTGGAAGGACGCACCCCCTCGGCGTAGGTGAAGAGCAGCGCCCGGAGATGATCCGTGATGACGCGCGCGGCGCGTTTGCCGCGATCGGTCGCGGCCGCCTTGGGCGAGCCGAGCCGGCGCGCGGCGTCCTCGATGGGCTTCAGGAGATCGATCTCGAAGACGGAGGGCGTGCCCTGCAAGATCATCGCGAGCCGCTCCAGTCCCAAGCCCGTGTCGATGCCGCGATTCGCAAGCGGCCGCCGCTCGCCGCTCGGCAGCTGGTCGAATTGAGGAAAGACCAGATTCCAGAACTCGAGGTAGCGCTCGCAGTCGCAGCCCGGCGCGCATTCCTTGCGGCCGCACCCCACACCGGAGCCATGGTCCCAGTAGATCTCCGAAGAGGGTCCGCAGGCGCCCGAGCCGCCGGCCGGTCCCCAGAAGTTGTCCTTCTCGCCGAGCCGCGTCACACGCGCCGGACCCAGGCCGATGTGCTTGGCCCAGAGATCGAACGCTTCCTGATCCTCCTTGTAGACGGAGGGATAGAGGCGCTCCTTGGGCATTCCGAGCGTCTGGGTCGTGAACTCCCACGCCCACTCGATCGCTTCCTTCTTGAAGTAGTCGCCGAAGGAGAAATTCCCGAGCATCTCGAAGAAGGTGGCGTGGCGCACGGTCAGCCCGACATTCTCCACGTCCGTCAAACGCAGGCAGCGCTGCACGGTGACCGCGCGGCGGTGCGGCGGCGGATGCGGCGAGGAGAAGTAGGGCTTGAACTGCACCATGCCCGCCGACGTGAAGAGAAGGGTGGGGTCGTCCCGAGGGACGAGCGGCGCCTGGGGCAGGCGGGGGTGCCCACGCTCCTTGAAGAAATCGATGAAGGTGCTTCGCAGCTCGTCGCTGCCTGAGTGTTTCATCGGGGCGGTGCTACGACTCCTCTCGCAGGAGATCCCGGATCGTATCCCAATCGAAACCGCGCCGCTGGAGCGCCGCCTGCATGCGCCGGCGGTACGCCTCGCCCTCGAGGCGCGCGTAGCGGCGGCGAAGCTGGGCGAATCCCAGCGCGGCGCGCCCCTCTTCGCTGGCCAGCGACCGGCTCGAGAGATCGGGATCCTGGTCGAGGAACCCATCCAGCTCCCCGATCAGGGCATCCGGTACGCCGCGACGCCTGAGCTTCAGGACGAGAAGCCGCTTTCCCTGCGGCGCCTTGAAGAGCTCCGTGCGCAAAAACGACCGCACGAACGCGCGGTCGTCCAGAAGCGAGACGCGGCGGAGCCGCTCGATCGCGCGCTCCACCGCATCCTCATGGTATCCGCGCTCGCGAAGCCGGCCCTGAATCTCCCGCTCCGTGCGCGGCCCGCGCTCCAAGATCCGGAGGGCCGCTTCCTTCGCCGCCTCTTCGGAACCCGCGCGCTCCGGGCTCAGCGCCATGGATCAGATACGGACCCGGCGCTCTCCCTTGCCGTCGGTCGCCGCGACCGGCTCCGGAAGCTCGGCCCCCGCCTTCGTCAGCCCCAGCGCCAGACGCAGCTTCGCTTCCAGCTCCGCCTGAGCGTCGGGATGCTCCTTCAGCCAGAGCCGGGCGTTCTCACGCCCCTGCCCGATGCGCTCCTCTCCGAACGAGAACCAGGTGCCGCTCTTCTGCACCAGGTTCCTCTCGATCGCGAGGTCCAGGATCTCTCCCTCGCGCGAGATTCCCTCGTTGTAGAGGATATCGAACTCCGCCTCCTTGAAGGGAGCGGCCACCTTGTTCTTCACGACCTTCACTTTCACGTGGCTGCCGATGACGCTCTCGCCGTCCTTGATCGCGCCGATGCGCCGGATGTCCATGCGCACCGAGGCGTAGAACTTGAGCGCGCGCCCTCCCGTCGTGGTCTCGGGGTTTCCGAACATCACGCCGATCTGCATGCGGATCTGGTTGATGAAGATCACCGTCGTGCGGGATTTGGAGATCGTGCCGGTGAGCTTGCGCAGGGCCTGCGACATGAGACGCGCCTGAAGCCCCATGTGCGAGTCCCCCATCTCCCCTTCGATCTCGGCCTTGGGCACCAGGGCCGCCACCGAATCGATCACGATCACGTCGATCGCGCCGCTCCGCACCAGGTGCTCGGCGATCTCGAGCGCTTCCTCGCCTGTGTCGGGCTGCGACACATGGAGGTTTTCGATGTCCACGCCCAGCTTCTTGGCGTAGGCCGCGTCCAGGGCGTGCTCCGCGTCGATGAAGACCGCGTTTCCGCCCGCCTTCTGCGCGTGCGCGATGATGCTCAGCGTCAGCGTGGTCTTTCCGGACGACTCCGGCCCGTAGATCTCGATCACCCGGCCGCGGGGCACCCCGCCAATTCCGAGCGCCGCGTCGAGCGCGATCGAGCCCGTGGCAATCGAATCCACCTGGACCCGGGCCGACTCCTCCCCCAGCTTCATGATCGCGCCCTTGCCGAACTGACGCTCGATCTGTTGCACTGCGAGATCGAGCGCCTTGGCGCGCTCCTTGGAAACTTCTCCCCTCACTCCCGGATTCATGACCATCTTCGATTCTCCCCCTTGCTCTTTACGGGCGTCGCGACCGGGACGCCGATACGGGTCGGGGTGATGCCTTGGACTCGATATTTGCGCTCGGATGAGCGCTGAGACGGAAGCTCGGGGTCAGCTAGGCTCCCGGTCTTCACGAAAACGAATCTCTTCGAGCGCAGTATAGCGGGCCCCGGTCGGGTGTAGGTCACTTTTCATCACCACGATCCGGTCGAGGAGCGCGGGTTCCGGAGGGGGAGGAGGAGCGTACCGGCCGAACGCCTCGACCCCCTCGGCGTGCTCGCGGACGCGCGCGAGCGTGATGTGGGGCTTGAAGGGCTTGTCGGCCGGCCCGAAGCCTCCCTGCTGGAGACTCTGGTTCACCGATCGGGCCAGCGCGATCGCCGATTCCGCGCCGTCCGAGAGCCCGGTCCAGAGGACCCGGGGCCGCTTCATCGAGGGAAAGGCCCCGGGCGCACCGAGGCTCGCCCGGAACGCGGCGTGACCCATGGCACCCCGGCGGGCCGCCTCCCCCGCGCGCCGCACGCCGTCATCGCCGAGGTCGCCGAGAAAACGGACGGTGATGTGGAGGTTCTCGGGCTTCACCCAGGAGAGCCCCGACATGACCCGTTTCAGGTCATCCTCGACTTGGCCCAGATACGCCTTCCAGTCCTCCGGGATCACGAGCGCGATGAAGGTTCGGACCATGCGACCCCCGCGCCGAGGCTCCGGCGCACCAGGTCGAGCGCGAAGAAGGACGCGCGCTCGATGATGTCCCCGCGCGATCCCCCGAAGAGAAAGCGCTCGGCGGTCTCCCCTTCGCCTCGGGAGTAGCCCAGGAAGCAGAGCCCCACAGGCTTCTCCGGCGTTCCCCCGTCGGGACCCGCAATGCCCGTGGTGGACACGGCGCACGAGGCTCCCAGGCGATCGCGCGCGCCCCGGGCCATCTCCTTCGCGACCTCCGCGCTCACGGCGCCGTGGCGGCGAAGGGTCTCCTTCGAGACTCCGAGCAAGCTCTCCTTCGCTTCGTTCGAATAGGCGGTCACGCCCCCGAGATAGTATCGGGAGCTCCCTGGGACTGCGACCACCTCGGCCCCGACCCGGCCTCCGGTGAAGGACTCTGCGGTCGCCAGCGTGAGCTTCTTGCTCAGGAGCGCTTCCCCCACCACCTCCGCAAGCGTCCGCCTCCCCAGCGCGTAGGCATGCGAGCCGGCGCGCTCGAGAAGCTTCCGTTCCCCTCGATCCAGGGCGCCCTGGAGCCACATCGCGTCCACGGAGGAGGCGGTCACGTGGAGATCCACGCCGGTGGCGCGGGCGATCGTCCCCAGCCTGAGCTCCGGCTCCTCCAGCTCGAATCCCTGCAACCGCTCCGCCAGCGCCGACTCCCCGATGCCGATCGTCCTCACGACGCGGAGGCCCGAGACGAGCCCGGGGTTCCGGCTCTTGAGAAAGGGAACCACGTACGCCTGGAGCATCTCCTCGGCCTCCGAGGGCACGCCGGGAAGAGCGAAGATCTCCGTCGTGAGATGCGTGAAGTGGAGCCCGGGCGCCGAGCCGCGCCGGTTCTCGATCACGCTCGCGCCTCGAGGAATCAGGGCCTGGCTCTCGTTCATGGGGGGCATGTCGATGCCGCGCTCCCGGAAGCGCGCCCGGATCTGATCCAGCACCGCGCGGTCCAGGATGAGCCTGCGGCGGAACACCGTCGCGATCACCTTCCGCGTGATGTCGTCTTGGGTCGGTCCCAATCCGCCGGTCACGATCACGACGTCGGCGCGGTGGACGGCGGTGCGGAACGCCTCCCCCAGGTGCCCGGGATCGTCGCCCACGGTGGCGTGGTACGAAGGCCAGAGTCCCACTTCGGAGAGGCGCCCTCCGACGAGATCCAGGTTCGAATTCTGGACGAGGCCGTGGAGAAGCTCGCTCCCCACCGTGATGACCTCGACCGTCATGCGCCCGGCCATACCCGCGCCAGAATCTGCAAGACGAGGTTCGAGTACAGACCCGCGAGCACGTCGTCGGTCACCACCCCGAGCCCTCCGGGAAGCTCCTGCGCGCGCCCGACCGGCGGCGGCTTCCAGACGTCGAAGATGCGGAACAGCACGAAGCCCACGATCAAGGTGAGGATGTGTGACGGAACCGCGAACCCGATCGCGGGCACGCCGCAGACCGTGATCATCATGCCCGCCACCTCGTCGATGACGATCGGATGGGCGTCGTGCCCCAGGGTCTTCTCGGCCGGTCCCGATACCCAGACCGCGACCGCGGTCACCACCAGGGTCAGCAGGGCAAAGGCGGGAAGCTCGAGGCGGGGGAGGACGAAGACCAGGGCCAGGGCCGTGGCCGCGGAAGCCCACGTGGCCGGAGCGATGGGAAGATACCCCAGGCCGAATCCCGTCGCGACCAGGACGGCAACGCGCCGCACGTCAGGCCTACCCGAGCGTCTTCAGGACGAGCTTGCAGGCCACCTTGAGCGTGTCGAACACTCCGGTGCCTCGGAGCGCGACCGCTTCGAAATACGGCGCCTTGCGAGGATTCAGCTCCCGTTCCAGATCGTCGATGGGCACCACGCGGGGAAGATCGCGCTTGTTGTACTGCATGACGAAGGGAATCTTCTCGATCGCCAGATCGTGCTCGGTCAGATTGTCGAGCATGTTCATGTAGCTCTCGACGTTGGCTTCGAAGCGGTCGATCTGCGAATCGGCCACGAACACGAGCCCGTCCACGCCTTTCAGGATCAGCTTGCGGCTCGCGTTGTAGTAGACTTGGCCCGGCACCGTGTAGAGGTGAAACCGCGTGCGGAACCCCCGGATCTGCCCCAGCTCCAGCGGCAGGAAATCGAAGAACAGCGTGCGGTCCATCTCCGTGGCGAGCGAGATCATCTTCCCCCGGGTTTCCTGGGGGACGCGCGAATAGATGTGCTGAAGATTGGTGGTCTTGCCGCAGAGGCCGGGTCCGTAATAGACGATCTTGCAGTTGATCTCGCGAGACGAGTAGTTGATCAGCGACACGTAGCTATGGCTCTCCTATTCCTTGAATAGGCTGTCGATCTCGCTTTCCGCTTCGGCGGTGAACTCGGCGCCCAGAGTCGTCGCACTCAGGTCCTCGTTCTTGTACTGCAGCTTGTCGAACAGCTTGTTCAGCACCGCCAGGAGCTCTTCTCCGCCGCGCCGCGCCTTCAGGCGCACCAGCCCGAGCGAGGTCTTCCGATCGAAGAGCACGACCAGGATGACCCGGTTCGCGATCAACGAGAGATACATACTCTCGTTCTGGCCCTGATGGACGAGCGTGGCGAAATCCATCTCGCCGACCATCTCGGCGAGCTGTTGATTGGCCGCGAAATCCGCGGCCGCGAGCGAGGAGAAGGAGGTGACGTCGAATCCGGGAGGTTCGCCGATGGAGCTGATCATCTGACCGGTCTTGTCGATCAGCATCACGCTCTTGGAGCCCGAGGACTGAATGAGATTCTGGAGGATGTTGTTGAGCGACCAGAAGTCTTCCTCGAAGAGCGCCCAATTCCCCTTCACCATGGTCCAACTCCTTGGACACACCTGGGTCTTGCGGCATGTGTGACGCCGACCGGCTGTTTGCAAAAGGAGGGGTGTCCTACCCTGACCTCTCCGTTTTCAGCCGACGCCGGGACCGCCCCCCCACCCCACACCACACGCGTCATGCAACGCATACAGCAAAGACGCTCTACCAGGAATTGGGGCGAACGCTAACACGTCCGGGTGGGCGGTCAAGCATAATGTGCTCGAATTGGGAGGCTTATATCTCCTTGCGCCCGCTCAGAGCGCGGGCCAGCGTCACCTGATCGGAGAACTCGAGGTCGGAGCCCATGGGGACGCCGCGCGCGATGCGCGTGACGCGGACGCCGGGCATCGATTGCAAGAGGCGGGCGATGTAGAGCGCCGTGGCCTCTCCTTGCGCGGTGGGGTTCGTGGCCACGATCACCTCGGTGACGGTTCCCCCCTTCACCCGCTCGATCAGCTCCCTGAGCTTGAGCTGCTCCGGGCCAATGCCATCGATCGGCGACAGCGAGCCCTTGAGCACATGGTAGGCGCCGCGGTATTCGCCGGTCCGCTCGATGGCGAGCACGTCCATCGGCTGCTCGACGACGCAGATCACCGTGGTGTCCCGGCGCGAGTCGGCGCAGAGGGCGCACGGCTGGGTCTCCGTGACGTTGCCGCAGATGCGGCAATCCTCGACCCTGTCCTTGAGATCCAGGACGGCCTGCGCAAGGCGCTTGGCGTCGCTCTCGGGGGAACGGAGCAGGTGGAAGGCGATTCGCTGGGCCGATTTCCGTCCCAGCCCGGGAAGGCGGGTCAGCTCCGTGATCACCGCCTCCAGAAGGGCGCTGGAATACTGCATGGAGGCTAGAAGAGTCCCTTCGGAAGCCCCATGCCGCCGGTGAGCTTGCCCATTTCCTCTTCGACCAGGCGCGTCACCTTGGCGCGCGCGTCGTTGATGGCGGCGAGGACCAGATCCTCGAGGAGATCCACCTCGTCCGGCTTCACGACTTCGGGGTCGATCGAGAGCTTGATCACCTCGTGGGCCCCGTTCATGGTGACCTTGACCTTGCCCTGGCCCGAGGACCCAATGATCTCGCGCGTCTTGAGCTCGGCCTGCATCTCCGACATCTTGGACTGCAAGAGTTGCGCCTTCTGAAGCATGCCCGCGATGTTCTTCATCCTTTGTTCTCCGGTTCCGGACCCATGACTTCCCCGTCGAAGAGCTGCACGATGCGCTCCACCAGGGAGGTTTCCGGGCCCGCCGTTGCCGGGACTCCCTGGCCGCCGTCACTTGTGCCCGCGCCGAGACCGGTAGGAGAGGACTCGCATTGAAGCCGGGCGCCGCGGCCGTAGGTTCGCTCCAGCTCCTCGTTCAGGATCTCACGATTCTCCTTCATTTCCAGCATCGCCCGATGGAAAGCGTGCTCCACCGAAAGCGCGATCCTCACGTTCGTTCCCGCAAGCCCTAGAAACGCCCCCTCCTCGAGACAGGTGCCCAGGAGAAGCTTACGCTCCTTCACGCGATCGACCGCGCTCCTCCATCGCACGACCGGATCGCTGGGATCGGCCATCTCGACGGCCGCTGGAGGCCCCACGAGCCGGAGGTCGGCTGGACTGCCGGAGCTTGGGGGCAAGGGTTCAGCCCCCGGGGGAGCCGCGAATGCAGTGAGAGCGGACCGTGGCGACTCCGTATCTGCGAGCGCGCGTGGCGTGGAGCTCGGGCGCCGCGCCGGCGTGGAGGGCGGGGCCGCAGGCTCCTGCGAAGAGGGGCGTGGCGCGGCCGCTGTGCCCGATCCCGCGCTGCCACCCGCCCCCCCACCGCCGCCCAACTTCGACTCCAGCTCGCCCAATCTTCGGATGAGATCCTCGATCCTTGCCGCCGTGGGAAGCGTGCACATCTCCACCAGCGCGACCTCGAGCAGGATGCGCGGCGCCTCGGCCCGGCGCAGAAGAGCGCGCGTGTCGAGGAGGAGGTTCAGCATCGCGTTCAGGTCGGTCGGCTTGAATTCCTTCGCCTGCGCGGCGTACCGCTCGCGGTCGCTAGGAGCCGCGTCCACGAGCTTCTCGAGCGATGCGTCCACCGCGATCATGAGGAGCTGTCTCAGGTGATGGGACAATCCGTCCGCGATCTCCTCCACGTCCATGCCGCGGTCGTGGAGCCGATCCAGTACTTGCAGTGCTAGCTTGGGGTCGCGCTTCGCGAGCGCATCCCCCAGATCGAAGTAGGCGTCGAGCCCGGCGAGCCCCAGCGCCTGCGCCACCGTCGCGGCCGTCACACCCTCGGGCGAGAGCGCCAGCGACTGATCCAGCCGTCCCAGCGCGTCGCGCACGCTTCCTTCCGACGCGCGCGCGATCAGCGCCGCCGCCTCTTGATCCAGCGAGACCTTCTCCTTCGCGGCAACCTCGAGCAGGTGCTTCACCAGCTCCTCGCTCCGCAGCCTCCGGAACTCGAAGACCTGGCAGCGCGACGCGATGGTGTCGGGGACTTCCAGGGGCTCGGTGGTGCAGAAGACGAAGCGCACGTGCTCCGGCGGCTCCTCCAGGGTTTTCAACAAGGCGTTCCAGGCGAAGTCGGTGAGCTGGTGCGCCTCGTCGATGATGTACACCTTGAACTTCCCGCCGGACGCGGAGTACTTCACGTTCTCGCGGAGGTTCCGGATCTCCTCGATGCCGCGATTGGAGGCGCCGTCGATCTCGAGCACGTCAAGCGACGTCCCGTTCGTGATCGCGACGCAGCTCCCGCACTCGTTGCAGGGCTCCGATTCGCCCGGCTTCCGTCGCTCGCAGTTCAGCGCCTTGGCGATGAGACGCGCCGTGGTGGTCTTGCCGCTTCCCCGGGGCCCGGCGAAGAGATAAGCCTGGGCGACCCGGTTCTTGGCCACCGCTTGCTCCAGGGTCGTGCGAATGGGGTCCTGTCCGACGAGGTCGGCGAACCGTTGGGGGCGGTACTTTCGGGCGAGAGCGAGGTGGGCCAAGAGAGCTCCTGTCGGGGCGCGCATCCCGGCGCGCTGCGGGCAAAGCCCCCCCGATGCCCGGCTCGAGCCAGTCGAGTCCGCGGCACATCGAGGTTACCGCTGACCGCTGCTACCTTCCGGTCCTGACGGGGTTCGCGATTCTCGATTGCGCGGGAACTGGCCGTCAACACCAGGCACGAGAGGGCCATGCCCAGCCGCCCACCAGTCCTGCGTCAACCTACCACGGTGGCGATAATGGTGGAGATGACCGGGATCGAACCGGTGACCTCCTCGTTGCGAACGAGGCGCTCTCCCAACTGAGCTACATCCCCACCTGATACCGGATTGCTCCACAACTGGCGGAGAGAGTGGGATTCGAACCCACGAAGCACTTTCATGCTTACACGCTTTCCAAGCGTGCTCCTTCAGCCACTCGGACATCTCTCCTGGAAGCTTCGAAGTTCGCGCGCTCCCTCACGCGCCTTTCTCTTAGGATGGCGGAGAGAGAGGGATTCGAACCCTCGATACCCTTACGGGTATAGCGGTTTTCGAGACCGCCCGATTCAGCCACTCTCGCATCTCTCCGCGGAGGAGAATACGCGATCGCGGGCGGCATTTCCAGCCCGGAAGTCGATGCTCAGCCTTGACTTTGGGGTGCTCAGGGAGTATCCTCCGCTTGACTTCCAATCCGAAAGGAAGGATCCTTTGTCCTCACTCCCCCTTCGGACATACCCTCCGGCTTTCCCCCCCTGCATCGCCATTCGTGTGTACCGTCCGGCCCTTCCAGGGGAGATTTCGATGAAGCTCCACCTACGAATGCTCGCGTGCGGATCCATGCTCCTTTTCAGTCTCGCGGCTCCCGCCGCGAACGCGTCCGGGCCACCCGCCTTCTTCGCCAACACGCCCTTCAGCATGACCGTGCCCGTGAACGGGACGCCGGATCAACCTTTCATCCGGGGCGCGCTCTCGGAAGGAGCATTCAAGCGGATCATCACCATCTTGAAGTAGGCCCCTGAGAGGAGCACCGGGCTCCTCGATTCCGATCAAGGGAGGTCTCGATGAAACTCAGGCCAGGTGTTCTCGCTTGCGCATCGATGGTGGTTCTCTGGCTCGCGGCTCCCGCAGCCGCCCAGTACATGAGGATCACAACGGACAACCCGACCGACAACACCCGGCTCCGGGCGACCGGAACGACGATCCTGACGATCACACTCGACACGAATCACGACAAGAGCGGCACCCTCCAGACGTGTAACACGCATCAGGTGGCGGTCGGCTGACATGGCGCGGTTGGAACAACGCAGCCCCTGGACAT
>Ga0099791_10001158_pt1 | contig 10269 bp, 9 predicted proteins | sample Rivendell_Oct201_7_FD_77318 | JGI IMG/M metagenome (GOLD analysis project Ga0099791, IMG submission 77318) | Vadose zone soil and rhizosphere microbial communities from the Eel River Critical Zone Observatory, Northern California to study diel... | ecosystem: Environmental > Terrestrial > Soil >... | reverse complement strand
TGATGATCGTGATCTTCGGGCTCTCGGTCATCCCGATTGTGTTGATGGGAGTGGCGACCGCGATCGTGGCGATGATCATCGCAACCTTGAACGGGCTCGACCGCGTGCCGAAGGTGCTCTCCAAGGTCGCGCGCGTCCATCGCATGGGGACCATCGCCCCGGCGCTGCTGCTGAAACTTCCGGCGGCGGCGCCGCATCTCTTCACCGGGGGCAAGCTCGCCGTCAGCTATGCTTTCATCGGCGTCATCGCCAGCGAGTTCATCCTTGCCCCCGCCGGACTTGGGCGCGTCATCTCCGATGCCTACACTGATTTCAATAATCGGCAAATGTATGCGTTGATGCTGCTGTTGATCATCGTAGCTACCGTCGTCAACATGCTGCTGCATGTGGTGGATCAGCGCTGGGCGGAACGGCGCGGGATCGCCAAGCCATGATCGCGACCAAACGCGCAACCGACACTCTGATCATGCTGATCGTCCTGCTGCTGGCATGGCAGGCGCTGCATCAGGTGGTTGGCGCCACCGCGCTCCCGGGTCCGGTACCGACGCTGGCTTATCTCGCCAAGCTCGTGCCGAGCGAGCGTTTTGCCGAAAACGCGTGGGCGACGCTCGTCTGCTTTTTCTACGCGCTGATGTTGTCCTACGGGATCGGGCTCGCGATCGGCGTGTGGATGGGTATCCATCGAATGTCCGGGGCGGTCGGCGAGCCGATCCTCATCTCGCTCTACACGCTGCCGAAGGTGACGCTTTACCCAGTGGTGCTGCTGATCTTCGGGCTCAGCCTATCGGGCCGGGTGACATTCGGTGCAATGCACGGGGTGCTGCCGGTCGCGCTTTTGACCATGACTGCGATCCGCAATATTCCACCGGTCTATTTGAAGTCGGCACGAACGCTTCAGCTATCGAGATGGCAGACGATTCTCACGGTGCTTTTTCCAGCCACCCTTCCAGAGGTGATCGCGGGGCTCCGAATCGGCTTCTCTCTGACGCTGCTCGGGGTGCTTCTGGCGGAGATGTTCGCGGCCAAGCATGGACTAGGCTTTCTGATAATCAACGCCATGCAGCTGATGCAGGCCGAGGAGATGGTTACGGTTGCTGTCGTGCTGTTTGGATTTGCAGCGCTCGCCAATGCGATGCTTCTGTGGATTGAGCACCAGCTTCATCCCCGAGTGTAACGGGCTGAAGACGGAGCTTGCGCAGAATGCATAGTGGACTGGCCGGCGGCGGCCAGTCTTGCCATTAACCGATGCGCCGATGGCGTGGTGGCACGCGTTCGAAGTATCCGATGCCGTTGTGACTGCGTTTTCCCGCCAGCGCGAAGATGGCGCCCTGAGGATCCGTGCATCGCAGGATCCATCTGTTGCCCAGCACTTCAATCGGGCCGCTGAGGATTTGGCCGCGACCAGCCTTCACGCGCTTCATCGCCACGTCGATGTCGCCGACGTTGAAGTAATAAAGCCAGAACGGGACCGGCTCCATCGCGGGCTTGGTGAACATGCCGCCGATGGTCTCCCCTCCGGCGGAGAACAGTTGGTATGTGCCCACCGGGCCCATATCGGCCTCCGCTTTCTGCCAGCCGAATAGCTCGCGGTAGAAAGCCCATGCCTTCTCCCAGTCGGCGGCGAGCAACTCGTGCCAGCCGACGCGGCCGGGCGCGTCCAGCGCGGGGGGCTGCTCTTGGCCGCCCTCCAGCCACTTGAACAACGCAATCGTTGCCATTTGCGGGTCAACGGCGATCGAAAAGCGGCTGATGTTGGGGATGTCCTTCGGTGGGACGTGCACGGCGCCGCCAAGCTCTTTGATGCGGTCGGCGGCGGCGTCCACGTCGCTGACGCCGACATATCCGAGCCAGCTCGGCCGCAAGCCCGATTTCCTTGCGTCCTCCGGCAGGTCCATCAACCCGCTGACCGAAGTTCCTCCAGCGGTAAACAGGGTATAGGCCATGCCGGGCATTGACGCGTCCTGCGTGCCCCAGCCCACGACATCGGCATAGAAGGTCTTGGCGGCTTCCATGTCCGTCGTCATCAACTCGTACCAGACAAAGCGGCCATGAGCATTGGCCATGTCTGTTTCTCTCGATCGCGCCTGCAAAGACGTGGCGGCGCCCGCATTTGCGCCGACCTGGCCTACTTCATAATGGAGGCAGCGACGATGTCATTACATAAAATCGGGGAACTCGCTGCCCCCCGGCGCGTTTTGTGAGCGCACGCCGGCCGCGATCCGCGTGTCTTATGAACGGTCGTTCACGTAGCTCGCGGTCAGCTCGAGCGTGTGTAAGGCCTGGGTAAGCCATGCCAATCAATGTGCGCAATCAGCCTTGCCAGGTGCATGGGCAAAGCGTACGAATAGCGTTTCGGGCGTCGAATATTCGCTAGCAGGCGTGGGAGGACTTAAACTATGCCGCAGACGAAACGTGCTTCGAAGCGAAAATATCCGAAGGAAGCCGTACCGGTGCTTGGGGTTGTCGGTGTGTCTTTGTCGTTGGCAGGCGGCGCATCCGCGGCAACCGCTGTACCGGCGGCGGATATACCGTCGTGGGATACCTCCCCACCCCAAATCACTCTCAGTGAGGAAGAAATCGCCGACGTCAGCTTGGGGACGTTCTACGTCTTCGACAAGGAAAACGCCGGAACGCCCCGACTCGGCGAAAAGTTTGCCCGAGGCTGCGGCAGAGGCTGCGGCGGCAGAGGCTGCGGCTGCAGGGGCTGCGGCAGAGGCTGCCGCTGCGGAGGCGGCGGGTGCGGAGGCTGCGGCTGCGGAGGCTGCGGCTGCTGCTTGTCGTGGGGAGTTTGCCGTATCTGCTAGACTTGGCGCGCTCCGATTTAGTTGACAGACGCAAGATCATGGCCGGGTTGATCAGGTTCGACCCGGCCAATTATGTGTTGTTTGCGGCGCCACATGATGGCCGAGTGAATGGTCAATTCTAGCGAGAAACGCCAGCGTGCGAGCGAGACGGCGGCGCTCTCGCAAGCGCGAGAATACGTGTCTTGCAATGGCGATCCGGACTGGTCGCGATAAGCGTAGAGTCGCGCGTGCTCACCGCATGACAGGCGATCACCGCGATCGCATTGCGCAGCACGACAGCAAGGATGTTCCGCGGTTCGCGCCGAATTTCACCGTCTATGTGCTGCCGTCCAAGGTCGTGTGCCTCTATTCCGAGGACCGCAAGTTCTTTCTTCACGGCGAGCTCTATTGCGCGCTCGCTTCCGCGATAGGCGAGGGTAGAAAGAGTTTTCGGGAGCTCGTTCGCGCGCTGGAAGGGAATTTCCCGTCCAACAAGATCCACGAAGCCCTGAAGCGGCTGGTCGATCGCCGCTTTATCATCGCGAAACCGCGCGCTTCGGCGGATACCGTGGCCGCCTATTGGGCGAGCCTGGGCCTGTCGCCCGAGATTGCGGAGAAAAATCTCCAGAAATGTCGTGTCCGCATTCAATCGATCGACGTGCAGGGTGCAGCCGAGCTCGGCGCCGCCTTGAGGGGGCTGGGCGTTCGCGTCGTGCAGCATTCAGCCGACCTGACGGTCACGCTGGTGAGCGATTATCTCGAAGGACAGCTGGCCGAATTGAACCGGGAGCATTTGTCGGACTGCACACCTTGGGTTCTCGTCCAACCGTGCGGCATTTTCCCTTTGGTGGGACCAGTGCTCAGCCCGGGCAAGAGCGCGTGCTGGGCTTGTCTTGCCGAACGCATGAGACGCAACCGAGAGATCAAGGCGCTTCTTGACCGCGGAGGGGCGCGCCGCGTCGCCACTTCGCCGCTTGCCCGCGATATGATCGGACAAAGCGGCATTCAGCTTGCGGCCGTCGAGATCGCAAAAGCGATCGCTACCGATTTCCGTACGGACGTGCGCGATCACATCATCAGCCTCGACCTGCTGGGCGCGACCATTGTGAAGCATTACGTGGCGTCCCGTCCGCAATGCGCGGCCTGCGGCCGCAAGAAGTTGCGAGACCCCCGCCGTGCGCCGATGCCGGTCGAACTTGGCGCCGGCGGCAAGCTGGTCATGACGAGCGGGGGCTATCGGACCGTTTCGTCGTGGGCCACGGTCGCACGTTTCCGCAAACACGTGAGCCCCCTTACCGGCGTGGTCTCGCGGCTCGAGCGGATTGAAGCCGATTTGCCCATGAACACCAATTACCTTGCCACGCACAATTTTTCGGGGCCGGCCAGGACGGTCAATGAGCTCAAGGCGGGGCTAAGCGGCGGCAGCTTCGGCAAGGGCAGCACTGCCGAGCAGGGTGAAGCCAGCGCGCTCATGGAGGCGATCGAGCGCTATTCCGGGATTTTTCAGGGCGACGAGATCAGAGCGACCCGGCGGTTCACGGATTTCACATCGGGCGATGCCATTCTACCCAACGATGTCTTGCTGTTCAGCGACGCGCAGGACCGGCAAGATCAGGCGCAGACGATCGACGCAGACCCGTCGATGCCGATGCCGACCCCCTTCGATCGATCGGCCGAGATCGAATGGTCGCCGGTCTGGTCCCTGCGCGACGAACGGTTCAAATATCTTCCGACCAGCCTATTATATTTTTTCTACCGGGGCCCACCTGCCGCCTACCATGTCCATGCGGATTCCAACGGCTGCGCGGCCGGCAACACGCTCGAGGAGGCAATCGTCCAAGGGTTCCTCGAACTAGTGGAACGGGATGCATACGCGATCTGGTGGTACAATCGATTGCAACGGGCGGAAGTGGATCTCGGCCAGTTCGATGAAGCCTACATCCGTGATCTGAAAATCCAGCTTGCCGAAACCGGACGCCGCCTCTGGATGCTCGACGTCACCAGCGATCTCGGGATTCCGAGCTTTGTGACCATAACGCACTGGATGGAAAACTCGCAAGAATTTGTCGAGTTCGGTTCTGGCTCGCATTTCGATGCGCGGATCGCTGCGTTACGCGCGATGACCGAGCTCAACCAATTTCTGTCCATCGGCCTCATGGGCGGCCGGGACCCGAACCCGTCGAGCCAAGAATCGAACGATGGTGTCGCCACGCCTCCATTTCGGCTGCAGGACCATCCCTATTTGACGCCGAGCGGTGCTACGGTCGTCCGACCGGACTTCGGCTCGAAGTTCGGCAGTCTCGACGCGCGCGAGCAGGTGAGGGCCTGCGTGAATCTCGCCAAGCGCGCGGGCCTCGATTTCCTCGTCCTCGATCAGACGCGCCCCGACATCGATGTCCCGGTCGCCAGAGTGATCGTTCCGGGACTGCGGCATTTTTATCGCCGCTTCGCACCTGGCCGACTTTACGATGTGCCGGTCAAGCTCGGATGGCAAGACCGGCCGCTGTCGGAAAGCGAGCTCAATCCGCTTCACCCCCAGACCTGAGGGTCAATTTGGCTTGCGCGCTCCCGGAATAAAGCGAGGGCGGCGGGCTGTAACCTTATCCGCCCGGCTCAGCGCTCACGTCACGCTCGAGGCGCGCGCGGATGGAAACATCGTCGCCTGCTTCGGCGGCTATTCGGTGGGTTTTGGACAGTTCGGCGCAGGTGCGGCGGCGGGCGCGCAGAAGCTGCGCAGCGGTTTGCCGCTTAGCTCGTTTGCATCGGAACGCCGAAGCGTCGAAAAAGAGATCCACCTGTTGGTCCGGCGATTGGCCCGGCACGGGCTGTTGGAGTACTCCCTCGGCCACCCCCAAGGCGAGGATCAAGTCGTCATCGAACCGCAGCTTCCCGACTATTGGCCGCAAACGCCGCCGCTCGGCAACGCCGATGTTCTCGTGCTGTCGCGGTTCGCGTACATGCGCCGGCGCGGCAACGAGATGGTCCTGGAATCACCGCGCGCCGGCGCGCTGTTCAGAATTTGCAGTCCGAAGACTGCGGCCGCCCTGGCGACCCTGTCCTCACCGCAACAAGTCAAGCAGCTGCGCCGGGGGGACGGTTTTCTCGGATTGGAGCTTCTCGCCCTGCTGGTGGATTGCCAGATCCTGTTCAAGGTCGACGCCGCTCGCGACAGCGGGCTGCGGCCGGCCGAAGGCGACGACAACCTCATTCTCTGGGATTTCCACGATCTACTATTCCACGCGCGCAGCACGGAAGGCCGACACGCCAACCCGCTGGGCGGAACTTATCCGTATGCAGGGGTCATGGCTCCGCTGCCGGCGGTGCGGCCCCGCTGGCCCGGAAAGCGGATCCATCTGCGCAAGTTCTCGGCCGGGCAGCCGGAGGAAATCTCGCCAGTGGCGAAGCTCTTGCGCGCCCGTCACTCGACGCGCAGCTTCGATGATCGGCGGCCGATCACGCTCGCTGAGCTTTCGCGGTTTCTCGACGGCAGCGCGCGTGTGCAGACGAGATTTGGCAACAGCGCCTACGACGGCGGCCCGGTGGTGGCCTATGCGCCGAGGCCGTATCCCTCGGGGGGCGGCAGCTATGAGCTCGAGCTCTATCTGGCTGTCGATACATGCGAAGGGCTGGCACGAGGATTCTATCATTACGACGCTGGGGGACACGCGTTAGTGCCGATCAGCGTCCGCCCGCATGAGCTCGACGCGCTGTTGAGGGGAGCCCAATTCGCGATGGACACGCCCGCCGCGCCTCAGATCCTGATCACGATCGCGGCACGCTTTGGGCGGGTTTCATGGAAGTACAGCTCGATCGCCTATGCGCTCGTTCTCAAGGATGCCGGCGCACTGATGCAAACATTCTACCTGATGGCGAACGATCTGGGGCTGGGCGGATGCGCGATTGGGATCTCCAATATTGATCTGTTCGCGAAGATGACGGGTATCGACTTCCACATCGAGGGTCCGGTCGGTCAATTTGCGATCGGTCGCAGCATGAAAACGGAGCCTTCCGACTGAAACGGCGCGCCTCAGCGACTGGCAGCGTAATAAATAACCGGCCGCGGAGTTGCGAGATGATGTGCTGAGCCCCGATCGCACCAGCGTGCTTATCAAACATTGAGGCTGATCCGCGAAAAGGAACTTGTCGGGGCTTCGGTTGAAGCGGCATCTCCATGCTGGGAAACCTGGCTACGCTGGTTTGATTCTTTGCAAAGAATCTTCTCATTTCCGCCTTTATTGAGCCCCGGAAGCGACGCTTGTCGTTGCTGTAGTCGCGGCGCTGCCCGGGGGTGGGAAGCTGCATAAAAAACATCGATTAAGAAATTACTTCCAGCCGGCGGCCACGCTTCCGGTGCGCGTTTGGCGTTATGCAGGGGGAGGGGAACTATGAGCTTTGAAGTCGTGTGTCATGAACATCCCAACATTTTCGTGGTGAACAGACAAACTTATGAGACGTACCGGTTCACTGTCGGCGAGGACGGGGCTCTCGCGCACGCCGAACCGCAGTCCGACTTGGGTGTAGCTCGTCAGACTGCGATTGCATTTCTAGCTCGGCGCCAAACAGCGCGCGCGCTGCGTCGATAACGGGTCGTTTTTCGAGGGGCGGTATCGACCAAGACAGCCACCCACGGCGAAATGGTGCGCGTTGCATCCCATGCGTGAAGCCAGGCAATTGTCCGAGCATAGAAGCCAGCACGGCTCTCGGCACGGCGCCGCCGATACCGATCTCAATCAGCGGAGCCGGCGCGATTTGAGACTCGACCTTTTTCGCGGTCTGGCTCTCCTTTTCATCTTCATCGACCACATTCCAAATAATGTCTTGTCGTATGTAACACTGCATTCGATCGCATTTTCCGACGCTGCCGAGGTCTTTATCTTTATCTCGGGTTACGCCGCGGCCACAGTTTATGGAAGGGCTTTGCAAGGCCATGGGGGAGTCGCCGCAACGGGCCAGATCTGTCGCCGGATTTGGCAGCTCTATGTCGCGCACATCTTCATATTCGTGATCCTTGCCGCGGAGGTGTGTTACGCAACCCTCAGCCTCCATCAAACCTATAGCGAGGACTTTGGGATCGATAATTTTATCGACGAACCGCAAGTCGCGATCATCAAGGTTCTGTTGCTGCAGTATCAACCTCAGTTCCTCGACATCTTGCCGATCTACATGATCTTGTTGGGGGTGTTTCCCGTGGTGCTGCTGCTGTTGCAGCGGTGCCTGCCGCTGCCATTGATCCTCTCCGGCGCGCTCTATCTCTTGACATTGCGCTTCGGTTGGCAGCCGCACAGCTATCCCGACAATGAGGCGTGGTTCTTCAACCCCCTCGCCTGGCAGTTCCTCTTCGTCATTGGCGCGACTGCTGGATATTCCCAACACAGTCGTTGGGTGTTCCCGGGGCAAGGCTCGTGGCTACCGAAGCTGGCCATCGCCATTACGGTTGTGATTGGCATCGTCAGTATCTCGTGGACCATTCACGGGGCCTATGACGCGTTTCCGGGCTTGTTGTCGCGTGAGCTCTCGCCCTTAGTCGCGGACAAAAGCAATCTCGCACCGTTACGCCTGGTCAGCTTTCTTGCACTTGCCGTAACTGCGGCACATTTCGTCGGTCGCGACAGTGGCGTCCTTCGTTGGCGTGCCGCTCAATTGATTATCCGTTGCGGCCAGCATTCGCTGCAGGTGTTCTGTCTCGGTATAGTTCTCTCAGTGCTCGGTTATATCCTGCTGACTTTTTTCCGCGACGATGTTCTGACTCAGCTTGGCATCAACCTTGCCGGAATCGTGGCGATGATGGGGGTCGCCGTGCTTCTCACCTGGTACAAGGCGAACAACGCAACGAATGCCGACGCCGTCATTGCGGCAAGTGCGAACTTCGAGATTCAAAGGCGGAGCCTCGCGGGGATCGAGCGCCACGTGATCGTATGGATCCAGGACCTCGGACGGCTGTGGGCGCGATCGAAGCGACCCCGAACGGAGGTGGCGTTCCCAGCCTTACTCTATGACCTGACGAAGAAAAGATAGCGCCGCCACGGCTGCGCGCGCGCTTGCGCGTCTCCACTAACTGCTGCGAATCCACCGCGTCGGTGCGCGTCCCGTCAAATCTCGACACTCGGCAGAGGCTGTCTCAATGCGCTTGTACCGTCGCGCCGCGGGCGCCGACCCCGGACGAGCTTGCGTTCGAGTGCCGAGCCAAACAGAATGTACCCGGGAGGATGAGTCTAACGACAGAATAGGACGTCGCGCCTTTTGCAAGGGAGAGACACGTCATGAGCGAGATTCAGACTCTGGATGTGCGAATTCCTGCGGAGATCATCCATAACTGGGGCTGGTTTCTGGCTTTCGGCATCGGCTTAGCGCTGCTCGGGATTCTCGCAATCGTGCGCGCGGTAGCGGCCACGGTCGTCTCCATGCTGTTTTTCGGGTGGCTGCTGGTGATTGCGGCTGGCATTGAGATCGTCCAAGCGATCATGGTTGGCAAATGGGCCGGCCTGTTCCAACATTGGCTGGGCGCGGTCCTGTTCGGGGTGATCGGTATTCTGATCCTGTGGCGGCCGCTGGTCACCGCCGAGATTTTGACCTTGCTGATGGGAGCATTCTTTCTGGTCGCCGGCCTGTTCCAATTGATCACTCCGTTCGTGATTTCCCTGCCGGACTGGGGCTGGCACACTCTCCATGGTCTCGTCACGTTGTTGCTCGGCATTCTTGTCCTGGCGCAATGGCCGGTCTCGGGCCTGTGGGTCATCGGCCTATTCGTCGGAATCGAATTGGTCTTTTACGGCGTCGCTTGGATCGCGCTGGCGCTCGACCTACGCTCGATGGCTTAGTCAGAGTATCGATACAGATTCGGACCAAACCTCGGCTGCGCGAATTCTGCGCTTGCTCTGCGCCAGTTCGTCCGGCATAGCTTTTGACATGACTGATTCGGCGAAGGCCCGCGCGCCGATTCTGGCTGCGGGTGGGATTTTGCTACGGGAAGGCTCCAGACCGCGCATCGCCGTCGTGCGATTGCGAAGGGACAAGTCCTGGGTCCTGCCAAAAGGCAAGCTCTATCCCGGCGAGCAGGCGGTTGCCGCTGCCAGGCGAGAGGTGATGGAAGAGACCGGACACCGGGTTTCGGTTCGCCGATTTCTCGGTTCGATGTCATATGCGGTCGACGGCAACATCAAGATCGTTCAGTTCTGGCACATGCGAGCCGTCGGCGGGCCGGTGCGGGAGTTGATGTACGACATCAAGGCGGTGAAATGGCTGTCGTTGAAACAGGCCATCGACACACTCACGCGCGCCCATGAAAAAGTGTTCCTTGCGAATGTGGGGCCGATCGCGCTCAGGGCAGCCAAGCAGCATGCGCGCGACAAGTCGATCAAGCGACCTGTTCGCAATGGGAGCAGGCGGCGGGACCGAATCCCCGCGGTTGCATCAGCCGAATATTCCCATGCGGCAGGCTAGCGCGGCGAGTTCCGTTGCGTTTGGGGGCCGTGACCGAGTTCCTCCC
>Ga0099791_10001157_pt1 | contig 10274 bp, 15 predicted proteins | sample Rivendell_Oct201_7_FD_77318 | JGI IMG/M metagenome (GOLD analysis project Ga0099791, IMG submission 77318) | Vadose zone soil and rhizosphere microbial communities from the Eel River Critical Zone Observatory, Northern California to study diel... | ecosystem: Environmental > Terrestrial > Soil... | reverse complement strand
GATCAAATCTCCCGAGCTGAATGCGCTGCATATCTCGCAAATTCAGGGTATGGTCAACCTAAACGGAGAACGCTCTAGTGTCAGCTCCTTTGCCGCCAACAGTTCAACGACGGTTTGTCAAAACGCCAATGTCCTTTCGACCTGTACCTCTGCGCGGCGTTACAAGGAAAAGATTGAAGCCTCTCCGCTCGGCTTGAAGGAAGTGTTGGCAATGAAGCCCGTGACTTTTGATCTCAAAGACCACAAGGACAATTGGGAAAGACATGATTTCGGTTTTATCGCCGAAGACATGGAGGCAATTAACCCCCTGTTCGTCACCTATGATGAAGATGACGAAGTCAGCGGCGTCAGATACATGCAGTTAACAGCCGTCAACACCAAAGCCATTCAGGAACTGCATGGAGAGGAAGTAAAGGACGTGGCGGAACTGCAAGAGGAGATCAGCGATCTTAAACTGATGATTGAGCGCCTAATTCACCAAAAATGATCAGCCCATGGTATTTGGTTTTGGGTCAAGTGCGCCCACACATGCATGCCACCTAGGAACTCAGGCTTCTCTCTTGAAGATCGCTTTGTCGGCTGCGGGGCGCGAACTGACCGTGGAAGGCTTGCGCGTCCCCAGACAACTCGCGTTATATACGACAGCCCGTAAAAGCGAGCTGCCATTGACTTATCGACAGGCTGCGGTTCGCACGCCGTTATATTATTTTCAGTGACCATCGATCTTGCTAGGTTTGTTGTACGGACTATTTCTGACAACAGCCGGCTTCAGGCGGCACCGCCCTGATCGCCCGCTCGGCGAGGAATGCTGTTCCTGGTTTCGGGTGCGGCTGACCAATGCCGGTTAATGGGGTTGTGCCTTCAGTATGTCTTTGCTAGACAATCGACGCACTGCCTCTTGCTGACATTTAATCCCATCAATTATCCGGAGTGAGACGCGATGAATAGTCAAGGTATGACCAAATATGCTGCTATGCAAAGAGAGTTTTATGATCGTCCAGATGTCTCTCCAGAGGCCCTCGTTGGAAACTACGACTATCATGAAACCTTTCCATATGAGACATTGTTGCTCCACGTAAACGGCGATATACGTAAACCACTCTTTGCTTCGACGGTGGACAAGCGCGCCTTTGATATTGCCTGCGGTGAAGGCCGTATGATCAGACGCATGAACAGAATGTTTGGAGCGGTCGATGGTGCCGATATTTCTAGCAAAATGGTTAGCGCTGCCCAGCAACGCTGCCCGCAATCCAACATCTACCTCACTGATGGCAGAGGCTGTGGCAAAGCTCAGACAAACTACTATGATTTTGCTTATTGCACAATTTCTCTTCAGCATATTTGCGTTCACGAAACACGAACAAACATCCTACGAGACGTTGTGCGTATTCTTAAGCCAGATGGTTCGATAACTTTGCAAATGTTGTTTTCAAAGCATTTTCCGTATGTTCCGGCTGGACAGATGCAAGGAACGCTCGCGAATCAGGAAGCCTCGCTTCAACTCTACACAACGTCCGGCCACCACGCCCAGTGGCTAGAAAACCGTTATGATGCTGCTTCGACGAACAGCGGTTGTGATGTGGTCTTTGGCGAAAATGACATCGCGCTTGTTAAAGCTGATATGGAAGAGCTTTTCGAACACTGCGAAATGTGGTTTTTCGATATTTCGATCGGCCGCGGAGGAAATCCTCGCATCTTGCCCCTCGTGCACCCGAATGCGCACTTAGGCGATGCGTACTGGTCGTACTGGGGTACGCATTTTGCTTTTATACATTGCGCAGGGCCGAAAAAGGCACGACTGCGTCCGCCCGCCGCGTAGGACGAAATCGTGCACGAAATGCTGCACGTGTGAACCGAACCCTAAAGCCCTTCATGGAACCAGATCGCTGGCAAGGAGTGCATCAGCGTGCCCAACGCAGCTCTACGGCCGCACTAAGGAGCGGCTGACACAGGAGCGCAATGTGATGTGATGGCCCTAGGTCTGGCCGATTTCTAATCTATAAGTTTGACTGGCGCGTCAACAATTGTTTGCGGTTGCGGGGCGCAACTTTCCGAGATAGAATGATTTCTCTGTTTGCGCGCGCACAACTTGCTTTAATAACTGATTTCGCGGTGTTTCATGATTGAGCTCGACGGGCTTGCCGCCTACCTGAACGTGCAGAACCAGACGGGCCGCGGGAACGAGTGTCCAACCGTCAGTGACTCACGGTTTCACGATGGCGGGCTGTATCCGTCGTTGAATCCAAAATTTTCTCTCGCGCGCGGCGAAACCGTTTTTACCATTGGCTGCGAGTTTGCGCGACGTGTCGAAGAGGTTCTAGTCGAACATGGGTTTGATGTTCCCGTTTCCCGGTTTGATGTGCAGGCGCGAGAGTGCCATCATCATCCGGCCCAGTTGTTGAATACATATAACGTAGGCACGACTGTCCAGCGGCTTCGGCACACGCTTGGTAGTTATACGTATCATCCTGACGCGGGAATCGAAGAAACGCAGGACGGCAGCATCGATCTCTTATTGGACACCGACAACAAGCCCGTCAGCCGCGAGCGGTTGTTGCAGAGAAGGGGGGATATTGCGCAATTATATTCCCGGCTGCTTCTGTCCGACACTGTCCTTGTCAGCATCGCGTTGACTGACGGGTGGTACGATCAAAAGTTTGATTGTTATCTTAATCAAGCTCCGTCCGACCGCGCCGTCAAAGGCGAGCCCCGCCGGTTTTCATTCCGTCGGTTCGATCTGCCGGATATTGTGCGTTATCTCGACGCGGCCATTGCGGGATTATGTAACGCCGGCGTCAAGAAGATTCTTGTCGCCATCGCGCCGGTTTGTCCGCAGCCCGTTGTGAACGGTGATGTCGTCGTGAATACCGGTTACTCGCAGATGTCCCTGCGTGTTGCTCTGGAGGAGCTTTGTCGAAAGTATGAATCCGTCGATTATTATCCAAGCTATGAAATCGCGACCTCTTACGGAATCGGCGGCTACGATGATGACGGTGTGCATCTGAAAACCGAAATCGCGCGGCGCATCGCGTCCCACATGGTCGATGGCTATATAGCGCCCCAAAAGGGAACGCCTGTGATCTAAACAATCTGATTGCGAACACGAGAGCGAGCATGGCTTTCGACGGGCGATATTATGAGTGGCGTATCTTCTCCGGCACGATAACGGACGAGTTCGACCTGACATGGGGCGCGCCCGACGCCCGGCACCGGCAATGGGGTTGAGGGGAGAGCGTTCATGCGCACTTCATTGGAGCGGTGACATCTTGGCGCTCGACGTCTTCGCGCAGCGTGGTTTGATAATGTCGAACGCGGCCCTCGATCTTGCCGAGAAGGGCCCGGTGTTGTGCGTAATGTACACCGCTCTGGCTCGATTCGCACGGCCCCCGGTCTTCTGCCAGCACCTGTTCCGTCCATGCGATCCATTGCTTGGTAACGGTCTTCCATATCTGGCCGTCGCGCACCCCTGGTTTGGTTGACGTTCCGACCATCAGCCAGCAATGAATATCGGTCTGTTCCGGCGTCACCGGCTCATAACGCTCGACACACATATTGACGCCGCCGTTGATGCCGAACATCATGTTCGGAAACAGCATGAAATGGTCGTAACCGCGCAGGCGTCTGCTGAACGGCAGATGAAGCCGTTTGGCGATCGAATCCAGGTGATGCAGCACTGGCCCCCGCAACGGGGTGAAACTGGCCGAATGAGGGCCGGTATATTCTTCATGGACGTCTTCTTCATGATCAGAAGCCCGGACAGCTGCGTCCATTTGGGGTAAATCATTCTGATTTTCGCCCCCGATAACTAGTCCATCGACCTGTTTCAACATCGTTGCCTTATGAACCATAGGCACATGATACGATTCAGCGATAACCTCAACCCGGTTTTTCCAATTGCAGCTCCAACGTTGATCGATAGTCCAATAGACCGTCGTGAGCACTTCCGAGATGTGCTCAAGCGGGTCGGCGAAAGTGCCGAGCCATTGCTTTAGCGGAGGACCTTCGGCGTCGACGCGCGCAAAGACGAAATTGCCGCAAATGTCCACCGCCAGTCGGTCGAGCGCCAATTCACGTTTGCTTTCGTTGTCAAAACCGAATGACTTGGCGTTGTCCGGGACACCAAACGGCACTCCTTCGGCATCATAGGTCCAACCATGGTAGGGGCAGCGGAACATCGCGTTGCCGCAACCTGTGGGATGGATAACTGAATACCGGTGGGAGCAGACATTACGAAAAGCGACCAGCTTGCCATTCATGTTACGGACGACGACCGGCATGCCGGCGATGGTGAAGGAAATATAGTCGTTCGCCTGGGCGAGTTGGTTCTTAAAGCCTGCGAAGATCCAGTGTTTGAAAAAAACCTCTTGTCGTTCGCGGGCAAGCCAGTCGGGTTGCCAATAGGCCTCGGGCGGCAACGGCGCGAATAAGGAAGAATTGACCAATGCCGTATGCTCCAGAAAGATTATATCGGTAACACGGGATACACTTTGCACAAGTATAGAGAATAGGCAAACTCGATCAACATGAAAGGTACTCAAGCCAATCGCCTAATCATGTCGATATTCATCGTCGGCATTGGTTGGGCTGAGCGTTAGGCAATTCCAGATCGAAAGCCCGCTCTTAAAACAGTGGAACACCGGCAGCACAGCGATGACTCTATGACCATAGACAGTACTGGGAATGTCGGGATCGCAACGACGAGCCCGGAATATAAACTGGAGGTTCCGGAGTCTGCGTCGAGTATACGCACCAGCAGCGGCATAACGCTTATTGGATGCGACGTGCGGATGGCTTCATTTTCGGTCTTGTGGCATTGTCCGATATCAGGTCAGCGACGTGACTCGCTCGATCACGTTTCCGCTCGAATCACAATCCGCCCAATCTCGTCCTGGGTGAGCCGCTCCTTGGTGCGGTCGTAAAGCTTTGAGGTGCGCGGGCTCTCATGCGCGGCCATAGATTGCGCATGCTCGTCGAAGCTCGCGCGCGACCCAGCCGTCCCATGACGCCACTCCCACTTGACTTTCATTCCTAGATGTTCTCTCTTTGTTCTCATCAGTCAAGACGGACGAGGCGATCCAATCGGAGGCTGGTGATGGTAATTTATTACACTGCGTTGCCGTTCGTGCGCTTGGAAAACGGCGGCTTGGTTCCCGGGGAGGCCGTTGAATGTCCGCACTCGTCAGCCGTGATTCGGCGTGCGGACGCGATGTTCCGCAACGAGGCGAACGCCGGAGCGGTGGCGTTCGCGCGTATCGAAAGTCCCGATCTCGGCGACTTTGAAGACGCGATGATCCTCAAGACGTTCGGCGATGTGCCGGGTGATTTCGTCTGCGCCGGTGCATAACCCGTCGCAAGGGCGAGCTGAGCGCGCACAGGATCGATCGCGAATGGCCGCACCAGGTCGCGGTGCCCTCTGATCAGATGATGGGCAAGAACCACGACATCATCGACGAATTCTGCCGTGGGCTTTCGCTCTGTCCGTGCGGGCACACGGTGCATCGGGACAGCATCACGTACCACGTTTCTGTTTCGCCGATGCCGCGCACGCCTATGGCGGCTCACTTGTGCTGATGTTTCTTGCATGGCATTGACTGGCTGCCCGTCGCCACCAGCTAAATGACAATGCCATCGTTTCCAATCAGCCGTGTCTTGGTCCTGGGTGCCTCAGGGCAATTTGGGAGTCGCTTATGTCGCCGGCTCGTTCAACTGGGCGGGTTGCATTTATTCCTTGGTGGAAGAGATAGGCAAAGACTTGAAGCTACTCAGGGGCAGTTGCATGCTGAGAAGCCTGCCGCGAAAATCGATATCCTGGCCTGGAAGATCAACGGCTCGGGCTTGCTGGATTTGCTTTACTCCCGAAGACTCGATCTCGTTGTTCATCTTGCCGGACCGTTTCAAGGCCAAGACTACGCCGTCGCCAAGGCCTGTCTTCAGGCCGGCGTGCCCTACATCGACATGGCGGACGGTCGTGAGTTTGTAACGAAGTTCACGTCTTTGGATTCCGCCGCGCATGCGAAAGGGATTCCGCTTATCACGGGAGCCAGTACGGTTCCTGGGCTTTCTTCGGCAATCATTGACGGAATGATCGGGAATTTGTCGCAGCTGCAAGCCATCGACTACGGCATATGCGCCGGCGTCAAATCAGGCCTTGGGCTTGCAACGTTGAAGGCCGTTTTAAGCTACTGCGGGAAGCCCTATCGCGTACTCAAGGATGGAAGGTTCGTTACGATATTCGGTCTTGGCCGTCCCCGCCATCATGACTTTCCGAGACCCGTCAGTCGCCGTTACCTCGTGGATTGCGATATTCCGGATCACGACCTGTTTCCCGCGTGCTACACGACCCTAAGACAGATGGACTTTGGCAGCTGTATTGATATTCGGGGACTTCCGCGCATGCTGTCGCTGATGAGCGCCTGTGTGCGCAAGGGGTGGATTGAGGATTGGAATTTCCTTTCGACCATTATTCAACCTTGTCTGAAGGCCGCAAAATTGTTGGGCAGCCCGCACAGCGGCTTCTTTATGCGTCTCGAAGGACAGGATCAGCACGGCAATCCGAAAAAGATGCTCTTTGAAATCGTGGCCCGCGACGGAAGTGGGCTCGAAATCCCGGTCACGCCGGTCATTTTGCTGGTCAAGAAGATGCTCAGGGGTGAGTCCCTGCCAGCCGGGGCGTATCCCTGCATGGGCCTTTTCTCGCTTGCAGAGTTCCAACAGGAATTGTCATCCTATCCCATATCGTGGGAGAGCAAAGACGTGTAATGACCGACATTCTGCTTCGCAACATTCTGGGTGCCGCGTTTGACGGAATGCCCGAAGCCGTGCGGCGCATGCACAGCATAGAGAAGACACAGGATGTGGGCGGAATCTCGCGCGTCATGGGCGGGACGAATGTACTTAGCCGGCTTGTTCGCGTCATCGGGGCGCTTCCGAGTCCGGCACATCGCGCACCCATCTCTATTCGCTTCATCAAAGGGCACAACGATGAGGAGTGGGATCGCCGCTTCGGCAAGAGCCGTTTTCACACGATCATGAGGCAGGAAGGTCAATATCTGGCCGAGCATCTCGTCGCCTTTCCGGTGACATTCGTCTATGACGTGAGGGCCGATCAGAAAGGGTTTTCCTTGCACGTGGTGCGCGTCCGTTTTTTGGGCATTCCTCTTCCCCGACTGCTTCAGCCGACATTGGCGGCACGCGCGAGCGAATGGCGTGGCCGTTATCGGTTTAGTACGCTGGTAGGCTTTTGGTTTTGCGGACGTGTCATCAGCTACTTCGGCTATCTGGACGCGCCGCAATGACTGACCAAGACACGGGCTCTTTACCTACCGTGATCGTCTATGACGGTATGTGCCATCTGTGCAGCGGTTCCATGGCCTGGCTTGCGCATCGAGTTCCCAAAGACCGCTTAAAGTTCACACCTGTCCAATCCGCCGAAGGCGCCCATGGGACGCAAGCTGCAGCGGACTCCGCATGGCCGGTGTCTTCGGCGGCCACGCCACTAGCGTCGCCTGCGCCCATCCCGGCGGCCGTCGACCAAGCGGCTGCCTCTTCTTCCCCGATCCGCCAGCTTGATCGCGACGAGGTCGCTCGTGAAGCGTGGCGAGGAATGGGTGACGACGTAGGACGTCGCTGGCTGCACGGCCGATGCTGCAGCGCGCGGCCGAGGCAGGGGACGCCCGCGCTTCCTTGCTCCTCGGCGCGACCTACAATCCGATTGAACTGGAACACTTCGGCGTACGCGGTGCCCTCACGAGCGTTACGACAGCGCGGACTTGGTACGAGAAGGCGAAACAGTTCGGCTCCGTCGAAGCGCTCCAGCGACTTGAGTTGTTGGCAAAACGCGACCACTGATCGTTGGGCCGACTGCCCGTTCCCGAACGAAACCAGAAGAGTGAAACAACCGGTTTAGAAATTCAGTCTGGTCGGCATGGTTTTATCGAAGTCCGTGATCTGGGTATCTAGCGACCGCGGCGGATAAGCGAAGTGGCTGAGCTTCTGGCTTGCGGTGTCAGCGTCGGAAGCAGCCTTTGCCTTGTTCACCTGGATGGCGAGATTTGCAGCGCCAAGTCCAATCGCTCCCGCCACGGCGACTGCGAAAAGGGTGTCTCCGATTTCGTCGAGAAAATCGTTTCGCATAACCATATCCTCCCAGTTGCGCGGTCCAACTTTTCAGTCATTGCCCTTGGGGCTCGTTTCATGCGCGCTGCACTGCGGCGGAAATCGCCCAGCTCGGCATCACGCCACTTTTTGAGGCGGCGTAATAATATTGTTGGGGGGCGAACCGCGGTTCATTCGATCGCCACGGAAGGAATATCTTCTGGCCGACGCTTTCCTCCGTCCGCGGCATGAGGTCTGCGATCGCCCTCTCGCTATCGGCGAGGCCGACGCGGCGCGCGAACGCGTGATCGGAAATCTTCCGATATGGAAAGTCGAGTTCGGCAGTGTCATCCCTGTGTCCCGCTGCCGCATGGTGATCTTGCTCTGTGGTGACCTCGTCAGCCGACAAGTCAGTGAGTAAGGGCGAGATGCGGCGAATCTCTTCGACCGTGCCGGGACCTGAGTAGTGGTTCGTCATGGCACATCCTCCCGATGGAGCAACACGGATAGGTGAAACGCACCAGTGTCCTCATGGCATGTCATGCCGTGAAGCGGCGCCGAGCAAATCTACGATGTAGGAAAACTGCGGTAGCCTTGAACTAGGAACGCTACGGCCGATTTCAAGGCGACGCTCCGTGGATAGGGCAATCTGTCGCAAAGTTCTCTGCGGGCCCATGGCAACAATCCGCCGGCACGAAGAACCGCTGGCGAAAATCGCCGAAATCACAGACGCAATTGATTTACGTCATACCCCGGAACCCGCGCCCTCGGCGAAAACTTGAACGTGTTCAAAAGCAAGCCGTGTGGGTTTTCGACGACCGAACCCGCAAGGTGGGCAACCCCACCATCAACGATTAACGCGGCCCGCGTTTGTCGGCCGGGCAGCTCCAGTCTTTTCAGCGACACTTACTGCACTTAAGTCTGCATTGTCTCTATTGGCGCCGCTCTTACACTCATAACGGGCGTAATCGAGTAACCTACACATTCGGCTCCTTGACGCAGAAGCGGATGGTGATGATTGGATGGAAACAGCTCTTCTCGTGCTTGAAAGCGACTCCATTCTCGAACCAAAATGCGCCCGCAATGCTTGGCAGGGCCATCTGTCGCGTGCCTACCAAGATCTTCTTCGCCGTGGCGTTTACTGACTAAGTGTAGATACGGTATTGCCCTCGTCTCGGGTTAACCCCATTGATGCAGAACTTTTGTGCATTGAAACACGTTCGCGGGGCGGAGCTACAGCTAATACGTCGGTCCCAGACGCGAAATGTACCTCTATAATTTCTTCGCTGAGGTAAGTGTTTGTCCTGCGTGTGTCCTTTTTTATCCAATTACGAAAGCACCGCAATTATCTCGGCATCTGAAATGGCATAGTTCTACCAGTTTGCCGCTCTGCGAATCGCGGAACTACTCCCAACCGCAGACGTTAGTTCCCCGGCAAAAATGGAGGGCGGCATGTGTATTGATCTCCGCAAGCGGCACACCAGCAGAAATCGCCTTCTCCTGACCGGTCAAGCGATCGTGCCGATGCTTATGATCCTCACAACTAGCGTGAGCTGTTCAAGGCGTGCCGGTGAGATGCCAGAGCCGCCCTATCGAATTATCGAGCGCATTCTGCCGTTTTCAAGCGGCTTATCCGATGAAGAGAACCGGCAACTGGTTCAACGACGGCCCGATGCGAAACCGACTCTTCAACAAGAGCAGCACAGGGCCTCCTCGCCCCCCAAGGTCGCCAGGGTACATGCGCCGGATACGAGCAGCGAATCGGCTCCGCGCCCTGCTTCGGGAAAGAAGAATCCGCCGCCGCTACTCGATCGAGAAAAAGAGCAGCTGTTCCAACAATTTCTCGAATGGCGGAAGCACCAGACGGACGTGCCGTAACGAGCCGACGCTTACGCCAGTGCTATTCGCTAAAGCCTCCGACAAGGCGCGTCGGAGGCCTTGGGTTTTGCGTGATGCAGGATGGTCGACTATGACCTCGTGCTTTCACGCCAGCCTTTTGTTCGACGCGCCGCAAGCAAGTTCAATGCGGTGCCGTCGGTGACGCTGAGGAATCTGACCGAGCTGATGAAGGCGGGGAGGCCGGAGACGGAAAACCAGCCGTCGCTGCCGAAATCGAGCTACCGCGGCCCTTGCCATTGAATAGCCAGCCGCCAGGCAACAAACGAAGTCCGATCTTCATG
>Ga0099791_10001156_pt1 | contig 10284 bp, 10 predicted proteins | sample Rivendell_Oct201_7_FD_77318 | JGI IMG/M metagenome (GOLD analysis project Ga0099791, IMG submission 77318) | Vadose zone soil and rhizosphere microbial communities from the Eel River Critical Zone Observatory, Northern California to study diel... | ecosystem: Environmental > Terrestrial > Soil... | reverse complement strand
TAGTGCCCAGACCTCGGCGATGACGTGCGAGCCGTGATCGTCGATACGCAGGGTGCTGCCGTCGGAGAGCGACCGCACACTGTGGCCGGCAAGGTGGATTTCCCCGATTGCCGCCGGTGGCAGCGCGGCCAGATAGGCGGATGCGTCCCAGCCATGGTTGTGGGCGCTGACATAGATATTGTTCACGTCGCATAAGATTCCGCACCCGGTGCGTTCCGCGACGGCCGTCATGAACTCCCACTCCGGAATGGTCGAGTGCCAGAAGCGCAGATACGTGGAAGGATTCTCCACAAGGATCCGGCGCGTCATGTAATTCTGCACCTGGTCGACATGTCGGCACACGACCGCGAGCGCCTCCTCGGTCATGGGCAGCGGCAGCAGATCGGCCAGATAGGTGCCGTCTGCCATGCTCCAGGCGATATGCTCCGACATCATGGCGGGCTCGACCCGCTCCGCCACGCGGCGAATCCGTTCGAGGTGCGCCGGGTCCAATCCTTCAGCGCTGCCGAGCGACAGGCCGACGCCGTGCAGCGAGATCGGATAGTCGCGGCGAATGGCATCGAGATAACGCAGCGGCGTGCCGCCGCCCATGTAGTTCTCGGTGTGGATCTCCATCCACGCCACGTCGGGATCGGTGTCGAGCACCGCCTGATGGTGCTGGAAGCGCAGCCCTATTCCGGCTTTCGCCGGAACAGGGCTTGGCAGATTGACGGCTGCGGCGGACATCGGCCGACATTACGCCGATGTCAGCTTGCCGCCTTGAATCTTCGCGCAATCGCCGGCCGGAAGCAGCACGAACGACTTCGGATCGCGCGCTACCGTGGCCTGGCCGGCGCAGGAATGCACGCCCTCGGCGCAATCGTTCTTGGCGGCGGCGTTGATGCCGTAGCATTTCTCCAGCTTGTCTTTTGCCATGCGCGCCATGTTGTCTTTGACGATTTGCGGTGGATTTGCGCCCTGGGCCCGAACGGTCGGCGCCTGGGCCGCGAGCGCGAGCCCGACGGCGGTTGAAAGCGCGGATGCGGCGATCAGCGGGTGTTTCATGGTCATTCCTCTTCGTGGATCTCGAAGCGAGACGATCTTAAGGTTCGATGCAGCGGCCGTGAGGTTACAGGCCGGCTGCAAAAATTCATTTGTACCGACGGGCGCACGGCTGGTGTATGTGAGGGGCAGATCAGGAGACGACAGCATGTCCCCGGGGCCGCCCGGACGCCGATCGTCGTTGACGCTGGTGGCTTCATCGGCCGATGCACCGGTCGGGGCTGAGCGGAATACAAACCGTGCCCGCGACTGGAGCGGCCTTATGGCCCGCGCACAGGACGGCGATCGGCGCGCCTACCGGGCGCTGTTGGAGGATATGACGCCCTATCTCCGCACGCTGGCAGCGCGGTGCTTCAGGGAGCCCAGTGATGCCGAGGATGCCGTACAGGACGTGCTGCTGACGGTTCACGCCGTGCGGCATACCTATGACCCGGGCCGTCCTTTCGGGCCGTGGCTTGTCGCCATAGCGAACCGGCGCATCGTAGATCGGCTGCGGCGCCACATCCGTGCCCGGTCACGCGAAATCGAGCTGTCGTCCGAACATGAAACCTTTTCGCCTGATGCGGCGAACTTCCAGTGCGAAGACACAGCCGCGGACGCGGCGGCCCTGCATGCGGCGATCGCTACGCTGGCGCCCGATCAACGTGTGGCCATCAGCCTGCTCAAGCTCAAGGAAATGTCCTTGAAGGAGGCGGCGCTGGCCAGCGGACGATCGGTGTCGGCCTTGAAGGTGGCGACGCACCGGGCCATCAAGTCGCTGCGGAAGCGACTGCGACAGTCGAGCGAAACACCGTGACCTCAACCCGAGAACTCATCGATACCCTGGTCGAATGCGCAACGCCGGTGCGCCGACTGCGCCCGCCTTTCGTGCGGGCGATGCTGTGGCTCGCCTTTGCGGGCCTCGTTATCGCGCTTATCGTGATGGGACATGGATTGCGTCCGGATCTGGCGCTGCGTCTCCATCAGCCGACCTTCGCGGTTACCACCGCGGCGGCGCTCGCCACCGGAATCCTGTCGGCGATCGCGGCGTTCGTGATCAGCCTTCCGGATCGCTCGCGGTGGTGGCTCCTGCTGCCGATGCCGGCGCTCGCGGTTTGGATTTCCACCATCGGCTATGGCTGCCTTACCGATTGGGTCAGCGTCGGGCCCGAGGGCGTTCGCTTCGTCGACGAGTTGCGATGCTTGTCCATACTCGTGCTTACCAGCGTGCCGCTTACGATCGCGCTCGCCGCGATGCTGCGCTACGCCGCGATGCTGCGCGCCGGCGCCGTCGCCACGACCGGAGGTCTCGCCACAGCGGCCATCACGGCGAGCGCGCTCCCGCTGTTCCACAACCATGATGCGACCGCGATGATCCTCATTTGGAATCTCGGGACGGCGTTGCTGATCACCGGCATCACCAGCGTGTTCGGCCGGCGCCTTTTCGGCTTGCTCGCCGCGCGCCTGCTCGCGTCCGGCACGCAGATCTGACCGCATAGGAGTTGGGTTCAATAGGGCCGTGACGCGCGTCAGAACCCCGTCACTCGCATGTCGAAACCGCGAGGCAAGCACCTGCCGCTGAATCGTTTCGCGCCGTCGCGATTTAATTGACACGTGCCATCGTTTTGGTTGCTGGTGTTGTATTCTTCAAGCACGACGGCGCGGTCGGTACATGTCCCTCTGACATTCCCGGAAATGATGTTGCCGGTGGCGTGGCGCGCTTCGAACGTTCCGTTCTTGATGTCGTAGGTCGTCGTCCACTCGCCGAAGCGTCCCGGCAGACCGGACTTGGCCGTGATGATATTCGGGCAATCGGCCCAGGCGCCCGACGCAACCAAAAGAAGCAAGGCGGCCATAAGCCAGGATTTCATGGGCGCTTCCCCCCGGAAAAATTCGTTTTCAACCTCAATGCCGAACCGGAATATCGCGGTCGGTCACCGCATCGGCAAAGTGCTTCCGGACCATACATTTTGTTCCGCCGTAACATCTCGTCCCACCGCAATCATCTGGCTCTCCGCTCGGGGAGACTGGAGCATTCAAATACGCGGGCGCGCTTTCGTAGAATCTTGCGTGCGCGATAATGTTATATCGTTGTTAACGCTGCAAATCGAGTTTGAGGGTCATGCTGCGAGGCGTAAGCGTAGAGCATGCGCGCAACCGGGCGTGACTGAGCCATCGCGCTGCACGTGTCTCGATACGCTCTCGAGAACAAACAAAACGAGCTGCACGCCCCGCTACCTGGGCTAGCAAGATTACGTCCAATGCAATTTTTGAAAAACGTGCGATCACCCCGCCTCTCGCCTGCAGCGCAAACGCCTTGCTCCCATCGTTGGAATAGGATGGGTCGTTCGCGCGGCTGGTCGCCAACGGTCGCGAGGAGCGGGACGATTTATCTGCCGGTCTTGATCTTGGTCCAAAGCCGGTTCATCAGTCGCGTCGTCTTGGCGTCGTGCGCATTGATGGTGTAGAGCCGCGCCATGGTGGCCTCGTCCGGGTAAATGGTGCGATCGTTGAGGATCGCGGGATCGATCAGCGATTGGCTGGCGAGGTTGCCGTTGGCGTAGGACAGGAAGTTGGTGTTTTTCGCCGCCACTTCGGGCCGCAGCATGTAGTCGATGAATGCGTGCGCCTCCACGGCATTGCGGGCGTCCTTCGGAATGGCGAGATTGTCAAAGAACATCTGGGCGCCTTCTTTCGGCACCGCATAGCGGATGTCGACACCGTTGTTGGCTTCCGCGGCGCGCTTCTGCGCCTGCTTGATGTCGCCCGACCAGCCAACGACCACACAGATCTCGCCGCTCGCCAGCGCATTGAGATATTCCGACGAGTGGAACTTGCGCACCGCGGGCCGCGCCTTGGCGACGAGGTCCGCCGCCTTTTCGAGATCCCCGGGATCGGTCGAGTCGGGATCGCGGCCCAGAAAGTGCAGCGCCGCCGGCAGGATGTCGTCAGAGGAATCCAGCATGTGGACGCCGCAGTCCTTGAACTTCGCCAGCTCGCCGGGACCAAACACCGTATTCCAGCTATCGATTTCTTTGTCCGGGCCGAGGATCTCCCGTGCCTTCTTCACGTTGTAGCCGATGCCGACCGTTCCCCACATGTAGTTGACGGCATATTGGTTGCCGGGATCGTAGGCGGCAAGGTGCTTGGCGATTGCGGGCCACGCTGCACCGAGATGGGGCAGCTTCGCCTTGTCGAGCTTCTGGAACACGCCGGCCTTGATCTGCCGCTCCAGGAAATAGGCGGTCGGCACGACCACGTCGTAGCCCGACTTGCCGGCCAACAGCTTGGTCTCCAGCGTGTCGTTGGAGTCGAAGGTATCGTAACGCACCCGAATGCCGGTTTCCCTGGTGAAGGCATCGAGCACGGTCGGCTCGACATAATCCGACCAGTTGTAGACATTGACGACGCGCTCGCGCTGTGCCGGCGCATCGCCGCCGGCGCACGTCATCGCCGCGAACGCCAGCACGGCTACGAGGTAGGGTCCGCGCATTCGCCCTTCTCCACGATTCGGCGCTGACTGGCTTCAGTAATAGCTCAGGACGCGCGTCGCGACTTCACCCGATGCGGCTCCACATAAGGCGGAGGGGGTGGGTATAGAACATTCTGTGTGCAGTGGCCCCCAACCCCGCTGACGGACGCCCTGCATTGCTCGAAGCTTGTGAATGAGCAGGCTATGACGTTGCTGTCATAGTAGTTCGCGCACCACGGAAGATTATAGCCCGCCACCGCAGGCCGGTGCGCGAACGCCGCCGCGGTCAGTATCAAGGCGACGAAGGCCGATGTCCGCATTGCACGTTCCTCTCAGGTTTCAACAGGCAATCCCGCAGCCTTCCAGGACTTGATGCCGCCGGCGAGATGAGCGTCATAGGCTAAACCGGCCGCTTGGGCAATCTCGGCGGCCTTGATGGAACGAACGCCCGACGCGCAGGTGAACACCACCAGGCGGCCTTGCGGATCCGGCAGATCAATCGGGTCGAACTGCGATAGCGGCATCAGCAGCGCGCCGCCAATGCGCTCATGCGCGGTCTCATTGGGCTCGCGTACATCGATCAGCATGATCTTGTCGGCGGCGAGACCTTCGGCCACCTCTTCCGGCGTCAAGTCGCGGATCGCCCCCCGACCGAACAACCCGTACATCGGCTCACCTCTTCCCTAGAATACCTGACTTCTCTCCCGGGTCGTGGCCGGGCTCGTTCCCGGCCACCTCGATTATTTTTGCGCCTCCTCACCCCTCCGGCTTGCGGGGGAGGGTAGGGAGGGGGGCGCCGGGACAGGTCCGGCGATGGCGCGGATGCCGCGATTCAAGCCATCGACATCCGCTCTAAATCGTCACCTGCGTACCCACCTCGACCACGCGACCCGTCGGGATCTGGAAATAATCCGTGGCGTCGTTGGCGGCGCGCGCCAGCGAAATGAACAGGCGGTCCTGCCACAGGGGCATGCTGGAACGCGCCGCCGGGCGCAGTTTGCGGCGCGACACGAAGAACGAGGTCGACATGATGTCGAACTGCCAGCCGAGCTTGCGGGCGATGCCGAGGGCCTGCGGCACATTCGGCCGCTCCATATAGCCGAACCGCAGCGTCACCCGAGAAAAAGTCTGCCCGACCGGCTCTATGCGTACCCGTTCCTCCTGGGGCACGCGCGGCCTGTGGTCCGTCTCGATGGAGAGAATGACATTCTTTTCGTGAAGCACCTTGTAGTGCTTGAGGCTGTGCATCAGGGCGGTCGGCGCGCTGACAGGATCGCTGGTGAGGAACACTGCGGTGCCGGCCACGCGCTGGGGTGGCTTCTTCTCCAGCATGGCGACGAGGTCGTCCAGCGGCGTCTCCTGCCGGCGGGTCTTGTCGAACAAGAGCTTGCTGCCGCGCCGCCACGTGTACATGATCACCATCACGACGCCGGCAAGCGCCAGCGGCACCCAGCCGCCTTCGATGATCTTGAACAGGTTCGCCGTCAGGAAGGTCGCGTCGACAAGCACGATGGGAGCTATCAACGCGATCGTGGCGGGGAGCGACCAGTTCCACACCTTGTGAACCACGACGAAGGCCATGATGGCGGTCACCACCATCGTCCCGGTCACGGCAATCCCGTAGGCGGAAGCAAGCGCACTCGAGGATCGAAACAGCCCGACCAGCAGCAGCACGCCCACCAGCAGGCTCATATTGATCCGCGGCATATAGATCTGCCCCTCGTGCTCCTCGGACGTGTGCCTGATCTCAAGGCGCGGCAGTAGACCGAGTGCGATCGCCTGCCGGGTCAATGAATAAGCGCCGGTGATGACCGCCTGGCTGGCGATGACCGTCGCCACGGTGGCGAGGACGACCATCGGCAGTTGCGCCCATTCCGGGTAGAGCAGAAAGAACGGGTTCTCCAGCGCCTTCGGATCGGCGAGCACCAGCGCGCCCTGGCCCAGATAATTAAGCGTCAGGGCGGGAAAAACAAAGCCCAGCCACGCGCGCTGAATCGGCAGACGCCCAAAATGGCCGAGATCGGCATACAAAGCTTCCGCGCCCGTTACAGCAAGAAACACCGCTCCCAGCGTGACAAACCCGACCATGCCGTGTTCGACCAGGAACGAAATTCCATAAGCCGGATTAAGTGCCAGGATGATGCCCGGATGAGTCGCCATCCAGTAGGCTCCCGGCAATGCGATCGCGACGAACCAGACCACCATGATCGGGCCGAACAAGCTCGCGACCCGCGCGGTGCCGCGCCATTGGACCGCGAACAGCATCACCAAGATCGTAACCGTCACCGGCACGATGTAGGGGTCAAATCCGGGCGCGACGACCTTCAATCCTTCGACCGCGGAGAGCACGGAAATCGCCGGAGTAATCAGCGCATCGCCAAAGAATAGCGCCGCCCCGATGATGCCCAGCATCACCACGACGGCGATATTGTCGCCGGTCGCCTTGCGGGCTAGCGCCATCAGCGTGAGGGTGCCCCCCTCGCCGTTGTTGTCGGCGCGCAAAAGGACGAGGACGTACTTGAAGGTGACGATAAAGATCAGGGCCCAAAGGATGAGCGACAGGACGCCGAACACCGCCGCGGACGTTGCCGCCTGCTCGGCCCCGGTGGCCCTTATGGCCTCGCGAAACGCATAAAGCGGACTTGTGCCGATGTCGCCGTAGACGACGCCAATGCTGCCGACAGCAAGTCCAACTAAACCGGCCGCGGTTTGGCCCCCACCGGGACTTGCCGCCCTCTCCCCCTCAGCGCCTCCACGCGGAGCCGCAGCGCTTTCAGACATGTATGGTAACCGATATTGCGCCGCACAAAAGCGGGCCGCGGTTTGTAGCACCAAGCCGGCCGAGCCGTCTACGCCTAAGCTATTACCGACGGATGCGGGAAGAGTTGCATTGTCGTCTCGGCCTCACATTGATGCGTAAGTCCCGACCTATCTAGCGTTCCGACTCCGCTTTTCAACGTTGCACGGCCCCATTGTCGAAACGCCGCAGGTTTCGAGCGCTGTTGTCGCACCGAAGCCGCGGAAAATGACAGCAGACGGGCATCAAGCCCGGCCGGGAAACGCGAAAAAGAGGCGTTGCCGCGTTGGCATGGGTTGGATGGCCTGCATCACGGGTGGTCATGCGCGACGTTCGCATCGGTGTTGAAGCAGACCGGCTCGCGGTAGCCGCGCGATACTGTGACGAGGTTTGGGTTGTCGTCCTTGAGCGCCTGGAACAGCGGCTCGGTGGCGCGCCACAGCGAGCGGCGGCCGCCAATCGGCGCATCGTGGTGCGCCGGCATGTAGATCTCGGGCTTATAGAGCCGCATGTGCTCCAGCCCCTGCCGCGTCGTCAGCGGCGCCAGGTATTCCGCCGCCACCGCGACAAGGGCAAGATCGACACTGCCGACGCGCGCCATCACAGCCTTTTCCTGATCGGTGACATGGCCGCCGCTATCGCGATACATGATGCGGAAACCGCTATCGAGCGTGATCAGATACGCGATCGTGCCCTCGGCGATCACCCGCGGATCTGAAACGCCACGGGCGCGGATCGCCCGTTCCTCCGCCTCCTGGGCGGCGCCGGGCTCGGTGCTGAGCGCCGCAAGCGCGCCTTCCATGACTGTGGTGACTTGCGGGTCCGGCTGGCCGTGGCGGGCCAGAATAGGCTCCACGGAGAAGCCGTCGAACCTGAGCATCTCACCGCCCCGTCCCGCGACAGTGCGAATCTGGGCGGCCCGCACATCTTGGGCGGCGAGCTTGTCGGTCGTGAGCCGGGCGCCGACGATCGTCGCGCCGGTGCGGATGCTCACCGAGGCGGCGTCCGACATGTGGTCGAAATGCCCGTGGCCGATCAGGATGACATCGGCGCGCGTCACGTCGCGGGCCGCGAAGCCGAGCGGCGGATAGTTGGAGCCGCGATCGAAATAGGCATCGAGCAGGATGATCTTGCCGCCGTAGGCGAGTTCGAAATTGGAATAGCCGGCCCAGCGCACCGCCAGCGTATGCGGATCACGCGGCGCAAGCCCTCCGGTCGATACGAGCTGCGCCGCATGGCAGGCCGGATCCCGTGCCTGCGCCGAGAACACGGGGTCGGCGTCGATGGCATCGCGCTTTTCGGCGCGCGGATCGAAGAACGGGCGCGACAGCGCCGCGGTTGCCGCCAGCATGGCAGCAGCCGCGACGAGCCAGGGGAACCTGCGGCGGGTCATGGTTTCTTCGCCCGTGTCTCACTGCACGATCTTGTACTTGTGCACCCGCCTGCCGCGGTTTTCCGCGATATAGACGTTGCCCTTGGAGTCCACCGCAATGCCGTGCGCCTGATCGAATTGGCCGGGCTGCTTGCCGATGCTGCCGAAGCTCGACAGCGGCTTGCCGGCCTTGCGGTCGACGATGTCGATCTGGGCATTGTTCTGGTTGACCACAAACATGTAGGTCTGCTCGGGATCGGGCGAGAAATCGATCGCCACGGTGGCGCCGCCGAACTGCTTGATCTTGCCGTCCGCCGGCGTGGTGACGGGCGTCCACGGCAGCTCGATGGTGCGTTTGAGGTTGCCCTGCTTGTCATAGACCTGGATGCGGGCGTTGTCGCGGTTGCAAACGTAGACGAGGCCGTCATGGCCGATCGTCAGGCAGTGCACGGTGTCCATGCCTTCCGGTAGCCATTGACGCAGGAACCGGCCGTCGCGGTCCGTCACGGCGATGCGACGGTTGCTGTTGCGGCCTTCGCCGTCCGAGACATAGACGTCGCCGTTATCGCGATCGACAAAAATGCTGGACGGCATGTGGAACTGGGCGAACGAAGAATTGAGCGGCCTGCCTTTGATGGTGCCGTCGGAGGAGTCAAGCACGCCCTTCTTGCCGATCCGCAACAACAGTTTGCTGCCGTCGTGGGTGAACTTCTGGACGACGCCGGACGGCGCCGAAGCGACCCAGAAATTGTTCTCTTTGTCGAAATGGCAGCTATGGAGGCGCGGATCGAGCAAATCGGGGTTGCTCCAGGAATGCACGACGTTGCCGGCCGGGTCGAACTCGATGATCGAAGGCGCCATGCGCCCGGCGTCCAACTCGCCTTCCAGTATGTCCTGCCGGTTGAGAATGACCACATGGTCCTGCGCATCGACGCAGACGCCGCCCAGTCCGCCGAGCACCCAGCGGTCCGGCAAGGGCTTTGGCCAGGATGCGTCGACCTCGTAGTGCGGCGCGCTACTCTGCGCCCACGACCGGGATGCTCCAACCACTTGCGCGACCACCGCCAAGGCGGCGCATGCTCCGACCGTCACCAGAAAGCTTGTTTTCATGACCCGCATCTCCTCCGCTCGGCAACAGGCCGCATATGCGCTGCCAGCTATGCGCCCGACGGCCTATCATGCCTTGTTTTAACGGCCGCTCGCAATACGCTCCGCACCCCCGCTCGTGGTCCCGGGCGGCGCGAGAAGTCCGCATGCCAAGCGGCCAGGTTCGGCGATGCCTCGTGCGCCGCTACCATTACTTTGCGCGCGAACGGCGAACGCGACGACCAATAGAGTTTCATGTCACGGATGCCCTCAACATGGCACGTTGAAGGTCGAACCATAGCGGTTGCTCAGCTCTACTGAGCGGGGCTAAGACTGTTGGAATTGTGAAGTGAAAACGAGCAACAGTCCATGCTGGCAGACATTCAATCGCCGCTCGGGGTCTACCTCGATCATCTAGAGCGAGGCGAGCTCGTCTACCAGTTCAGCCCCGAGGCGGGGCGACCCGTGTTTTTCCCCCGCGTGCTCTGTCCCTTCACCGGCGGCGACCGGCTGGAATGGCGGGTCAGCGCAGGGATC
>Ga0099791_10001155_pt1 | contig 10284 bp, 5 predicted proteins | sample Rivendell_Oct201_7_FD_77318 | JGI IMG/M metagenome (GOLD analysis project Ga0099791, IMG submission 77318) | Vadose zone soil and rhizosphere microbial communities from the Eel River Critical Zone Observatory, Northern California to study diel... | ecosystem: Environmental > Terrestrial > Soil >... | reverse complement strand
CCTGCGCGTCGGCCGCAATCGAGTGCACGAGGTTGAACTGGCTGGGCCCCGTCCCGCGTTCGCCCCAGGATCTTACCCAGTTGCCGTCCTTGTCCAATTTCGCGACGCGCGAATTGACGTAGCCGTCGCTGATGAAGATGTTGCCGGCCTGGTCCCAGGTCACGTCGGTCGGCTGGCGGAAGCGCCCGTCGACATGAGCCGGCGGCGGGCCGGTGCGCTCGTGCGGCTTGGCTTCGGCGTCGGAGGCTTCCGGCTTGCGGCCGATCACCATCATGACTCGCCCTTGCGGGGTGAACTTGACGACCATGTCCGAGCCCTTGTCGGTCGCCCAGATATTGTCGTCCTTGTCGATCCGCACCGTGTGGGCGAACGACCAGGCGTAGAGATTCTTGCCGATCTCGCGGATGAACTTGCCGTCGGGCCCGAACTCGTAGAGCTGCGCCGCCGTATTGGCGAAGGCCGGGCCCTGGCTCGAGCCGCCGCGCGAGAACACGAAGACGTGGCCCTTCGAGCTCGTGGCGACGCCGACCGCTTCACCCATGTACAGGCCGGCGGGCAGCTTCAAGAAATTCGGCACCGAGTCGAACGGGATCTCGGGCGTGGTGGCCTTCGCCTTGGCGGGCGCGCCGCCGCCTTGCGCGAAGACGGGACCAGCGCACAGCAGCAGCGCGACGAGGGCGATCGAGCTGAAACGTCGCATTCGTGCCTCCTCTGATGATGACGTGGAAAGGATGGAGAAAGGACAGGCGAAGCCTAGCCAGTTCCTTATACAAAGTAAAGGCGATCTCGACCTCGCCGGTGTCTGACACGTGTCAGACACCGAGGACTGTCTGAAGAAGGGGAAGGCGTTATGAGCGTCTCGTCAGCACGAGACGCACTTGTGGTTGTTCTTCGCGCCGAGCTTTTCGAGAAGCGCGAGCGCGTCGGGCCACGGCTGGATGCGCTGCACCGGACCGTTGGCCATGTCCGCCGTCGTCTTGCCTTCGCGGTTGACCGCTTTCACGTTCGCGCCTTTCGAGACGAGATACTGAATCATCTCGACGTCGCCGCGCGCCGCGGCATTGTGCAGGGCGGTGTTGCCTTCGTGATCCGACGCGTTGACGTCGGTGCCGAGCTCTTCGACGAGGAATGTGACGGCCGCGAGCATGCCGGCCGGCGCGAAACGATGCGAGTTGGCGGCGAAGCCTTCGCCATAGCCGCTGCCCGCCGCCGCGACGATGGGCGGCACGCCGGGTCCACCGATCGGAACCGGCGGCTTGGTCGACACGTCCTGCACATCGCGATCGATGTCGGCGACGCGCGGCCGGCCCGCGCCCTTCATCGTCGGGATGTTCGGATCGGCGCCGCGCGCCACGAGCAGCCGCATCGCCGCGACGTCGCTCGCGTACGCGGCGCGCCAGAACGGCGTCGCGCCGATCTCGTCGACGCCCGAGAGGTCGAAGCTGTAGCCGGAGTACCACACCTTCTTGCGCAGGCGCGCGTTCGGATTCGCGCCCTTGTCGAGCAGCGCCGTCACCAGGTCGAGATACGTGGTCTTCTGATTCAGATGGGCGCGCGGCTGCGGATACAGCGACTTGGGCGCCCACTCCACGTTCAGCGCGCCGTAGAGCGGTGTCGCGCCGTTCTCTGACGCGAGATTCGGATCCGCGCCGTGATCGAGGAGGTACTTCGCAACGTCGAAGTGGCCGTTGATGGTCGCGATGAGCAGCGGCGTCGACTTGTCGCCCGCGGTCAGCTGATTCACGTCGACGCCGGCCTTGATCACGGCCTGCACGGTGTCCATGTAGCCCTGACGCGCGGCGAGATGCAGCGGCGCGAGGCCGCCCTGCGCGTACACCAACTCATTCAGCTGGTACTGGCGATCGATGCCGGCTTTCCCCTGTCCGCGGCCGCCCGGAACGTTTCTTCCCTCCTGCGGATTCTGGCTCTGCGGAGTTTGTCCAGCTTGTCCCGGCGCAGCGTTCGCCTGAGGCGCGGCACCACGCCCGAAGCGGCCACCGCCCTGATTGCCCTGTCCTTGCGCCTGACCCGGCACCGGCAGCGGTGGTCCTGCTTGCGGGTTGCCGAAGAGAATGCCGCCGAACGAATTGCGATCCAGGCTGTGGAGCTCGACGATCTTCGTCGTCGTCTTCAAGTCGGCGCCGCGCGTTACGAGAAGATCCATGACCGCCGCACGATCCGACGCGGCCGCGAACATGGCCGCGTTGAGTCCGCGGGTCGATTCCTGGGCGTTGATGTCGGCGCCATGGTCCAACAGGACTTCCACCGCGCTCGTGTTGCCCGACGCCGCGGCAAACATCAGCGGCGACGTGCCGTTCGCGGTTTTCGCGTTGACGTCGGCGCCGGCCTTGATGAGCGGTTCCATGACTTCGGCGCAGCCCTGCTGCGCCGCGAGGATCAGCGGCGTGTAGCCGCCGATCCGCGTCGTCGCCTTGACGTTCGCGCTGGCGTACAGAAGCGTCTGCGCGAGGTCGGCATCGTTTTTCATCGCGGCCCAGTGCAGCGCGGTCATGCCGTCGCCCTGCGCCGCGTTGACGTCCGCCGCCTGCTTCAACAACGCACGCACACCGGCTTTGTCGCCCGCCTGCGCCGCATCGGCCACCGGCGAATTGCCTCCCTCGGCGTTCAGCATCACGGTCAGGCAGAGCGCGGCGAACGCCACACGCAACAGATTCCTTCGCACCATTCTCCCGCTCCATGTAGGGCGAAGGCTTTAGAGCTTGTGAAAGAATCACGTTGAACGCAAAGATCGCAGAGCGCGCAAAGCATCTTTTTCGAAAAGATTCTTCTTTGCGGTCTTAGCGGCCTTTGCGTTCACGTGATTTCTTCACATCCTCTCAAGCCGAGCCGGTCCGCTCGCCTACAGGCTTCGCGCTACATCAGAAATCGTCACCCCTGCTTGGCATCCGTCGTCATGGGCGCCATCGCCGTATTCAGGTCGAGCGCCGCGGTGCTGTCGCCGAACTGCGGCATGTCGATGCCGAGGCCGTGGACCAACGTCAACATCGCGTTGGCGAGCGGCGTTTGGTCGGCGGCCCGGAGATGCAGTCCGCCTTTCAACGCACCGCCGGCGTGACCGGCCACGAAGAACGGCACGCGCTTGTGATTGTGCAAATTCGAATCGCCCATCGGCGAGCCGTAGACGAGCATCGTGTTCTCGAGCAGATTGCTGTCGCCGTCCGGCGTGTTCTTCAGCTTCTCGAGGAAATACGGAATCATGCTGACGTGATACGTGTTGATCTTCGAGAAGTCCATGATCCGCTCCTCGCGCTCGCCGTGGTGAGACGTGGAGTGGAACGCGCCGTTGTAGCCGCTCTCCGGGTACGTGCGGTTCGACGCATCGCGGCCCATCTTGAACGCGAAGACGCGCGTGATGTCCGACGCGAACGCCAGCGCCTGCAGGTCGAACATCAGCTTCGCGTGCTCGGAGAACGAGTCGGGCACGCCGATCGGCGCGCCGGGCAGCTCGCGCGGCTCGCCGCTGCGGTTGAACGCCTCGACCTGCTGAATCCGCCGCTCGATCTCGCGGACATTCTCCATGTAGTCGCCGAGGCGCGCGCGATCCGCCGCGCCGAGCTCACGCTGCAGCCGCGCGACGGACGAGCTCAGCCAGTCGAGAATGCTGCGATCCTCTTCGCGCCGCTCGCGGCGCTCGCCCGGCGTGGCGCCGACGCCGAACAGCTGATCGAAGACGACGCGCGGGTCGCGCACCATCGGCAACGGCTGCGTCGGCGATGCCCAGCTGATCGAATCGGTGTAGGTGCAGGAATAGCCGTACGAGCAACCGCCCGCCTGGTCCACGTTCTCGATGCAGAGCTGCATCGACGGAATCGGCGTGTCCTGTCCGTGCTTCTGCGCGTACAGCTGATCCAACGAGGTCCCGGCGCGGACGTCCGAGCCCTGCGTCTGCTTGGGGTGCATCTGCGTCAGGAACACCGCGCTCGACCGGAAATGGTCGCCGCCGATTTCCGGCGCCGTGAACGCTTCGGCGTTTCGCACGTCGCAGTTGCTGACGATGGTCAGATAGTCGCGGAACGGTTCGAGCGACTTCAGGCTCGTCGCGCTGAGATCGAACTCCTTGCCGACGCCGGCCGGCGCCCACAGATTTTTCTTGATGCCAATCGCCGCGCTGCCCGCGGCGCCGTGCACCATCTCCACGCACACCAATCGAAGCTTCCTGCCCGCGGCAGTCGCGGCGGCGGCGCGGCCCACCGGCACCATCGCTTCGAGAAACGGCAGCGCCATGGTCACGCCCATGCCTTTCAGGACGGCCCGGCGTGACAGCTGCTTCTGCGTGAGGAACATCGTCTGTGTCTCCTTATACGGTGTCAGACACGTGTCAGACTGGTGTCAGACACGTGTCTGACACCTAGATACATCTAGCGTGGCGAACCCGCTTCGGTGTTCAAAACTTTTGTCGGCGTCTGGAGTTTCACCATCCGGAACGCCGCGCTGTTGACGACGCCCATCACGTACGACGAGAAGCGATTGTCGTTCTTCGCCGCGCCGGCGACGATCGCGCGGACGGTCGGCATGTCGGTGTACTCGACGCGGCGGCCGAGTGCATAGGTCAGCAGGTTTTCGGTGAAGCTGCGCAGCATCATGTCCTGATGCTTGAGCAGCGCGTCGCGGAGACCCGCCGGACCGTTCATCGTCGTGCCGTCGTAGAGATCGCCGACCGAGTCGACGGCCACTTCGTTGTCCTTGACGCGCCACGCGCCCGTCACGTCGAAGTTGTCGAGCGCGAGGCCGAGCGGATCGATGAAGCGGTGACACGCGTTGCACGTCGGGTTCTTGCGGTGCTCTTCCATCCGCTGACGCGTGGACAGCATCTTCCCGCCTTCGTTCGCCTTCACCGAATCGTCCAACGCGGGCACGTCGGGCGGCGGCGGCGGCGGCGGCGTCCCGAGCAGCACGTCCATCACCCATTTGCCACGCAGCACCGGCGACGTGCGGTCCGCCACAGAGGTCGACGTCAGGATGCTGCCCTGGCCGAGCAGACCGCGACGGTACTCCGGTGTCTGCACGCGGCGGAACTCACCGCCGGTCACGTTGGGGATGCCGTAGTGCTTCGCGAGACGCTCGTTGACGAACGTGTAGTCGGCGGTGACGAGATCGAGGATGCTGCGATCGTCGCGCACGATGCTGTCGAAGAAGAGCTCGGTCTCCTTCCGCATCGCCTGCGCGAGCGTGTCGTCGTACTGCGGATACAGCAGGTAGTCCGGAAAAATCTTGTCGAGATCCTGAAGCCGCAGCCACTGACTCGCGAAGCGCGTGGACAGCGCATCGGATCGCTTGTCGGCAAGCATCCGGCGGACCTGCTTCTCGAGACCGGCCTGCGTGCGCAGCGCGCCGCTCGTGGCCGCCTTGATCAGCTCCGCATCCGGTCCGGTTGCCCACAAAAAGAACGACAAGCGCGACGCCAGATCCTGATCGGCAATCCGATAGCTGCTCGCCGTCTTGAGCAGCGTGGCCGGCGCCTGTTCGGTCCGGAACAGGAATCGAGGGCTGACGAGAATCGACTGCAACGCGAGCCGGATCCCGTGCTCGAAGTCGCCGCTCTTGCGGCCCTTCTGGAAGAACTCGATCGCATCCTGGATATCGTCCGGCGTCGCGTCGCCGCGATACGCCTGCGCAGTCAGCTTCTTGACGATGTCGGCGGCACAGGTTTCTTCTTCGTTCGCGCTGAGCGGCCGGCACGTGAAGATTCTGCGGCGGCTCGGCGTGTCCGACACGCCGGTGACCGCTGTGGGTCCGACGATCGCGACGTCGCGCATGTGCGGCAACGCCGTCACGCCGTAGCTGATGTCCACGTCGGCCAGCGTGTTCTCGAGCGGCGCGATGATGTCGTCGACCGGTCCGTCGAGACGCTGGATGAAGCTGACCGACACACGCTGCGGCCCGGCGCTGATGTGGATCGACGGCGTACGCAGCTCGAGTCCGTTCGCGCCTTTGTTCTGACCGAAGTCGGTCTCGCTCATCGACGGGCTGACGTCGAGCAGGGCCACGCGCTCGCCGTTGATCGACACATCCACCTGCTCGGGAATGTTCATCGTCAGCATCGAGTAGCGGCCGAACAGTCCCCCGAGCGGCTCGTAGTGCATCGCGGCCTTGATCACGTAGTCGCCGTCGTCCGGGAAGACGTGCACGACCGAGATACCGCCGCGCGTGCCCATCGGCGCGCCGTCGACGTGCCGCATCTGCGACATCGTCCGGCCGATCTTGTAGGTGACGGAGGTCGGGCTGGCATTGCGATCGCCGACCGCGAGGCGGCTGATCTGGCTCGCTGCGCGCAGGTAGCCTTCCATCAGCGTCGGCGAGAAGCTCTGGACGTCGGAGATGTTGTCGAAGCCGGCGCTGATCGTGTCGGGCGGCAGGAACGAGCTCACGTCGACGTTGATGCCGACCACGTCGCGGACCGCGCGCGCGTACTCGGCGCGGTTCAGGCGCTGGAATGGACGCCAGCCGGGATTGGGATTGAGCGCTGCGGCCGCGTCGATTTTTGTTTCGAGCGCGGTGACGAACGCGCTCATCGTCTCGGCGTCGGGACGCCGCGCCGGCGGTGGCGGCATCATGCCCGCGCGCAGCTTGCGGATCATCTTCTCGCCGACGTCCGCGTGCTGCTCGATCTGCGCCGCGTCAAAGCTCGCCAGCGAGAGTCCGCCCGCTTTCCCGCGCTCGCTGTGACAGCTGGAGCAGTACTGCTTGACGAGTTGATTCTGGGCGTCGACCGAAAGGCCGGCGGCGGGATGTGACGCCACGAGTTTCGGCCGAGGTGGGGGCGCCTGCTGCGCGACGAGACTGATGCTCAAGATCGCGGAGCCCGCGACCGCCCACACGAACTGGTTCATGCTGGTATACCCAGCGCTAAGTATAGGGTCGAATGGACGTTAGGGACGTACTTTGTCGTCTCACGATGTCACGGTTTGTCACAAGCCTGACTCGAGCCTGACTTGTGACATTTAGCGGCCGGCGGCGGCGCGGCCTCGGCGGATCGTCTCCTCCGCCGCCTGACCCTGGGTCAGCAGCGCGAGGAACCCTTCTTTCACGCGCTTCTCGACATCTTGCGGCGACGCGGTGAGCATGTTCACCAGCTTTGCGCGTTTGGATTCCGTAAGGACGCGCTGAACTCCCGCTTCCGCTGCCACGCGATCGCCGCCGAGCGCCTGCGTCAGACTGCCGATGCCGCACGCGAGGATGCTGAACTCCTCGAGGCCGGCGACGGCCTTCGCCTGCGCGACCGCGTCCGGATCCTCGAGCATCAGCATCGCGATCTTCTCGCCGGATGGATTCGACGGCGACCACACGTTCGCTTTCGCGTCCTGGAAAAACCGGATCGCCTGCTTCGCTTCGTCGACGCCGCGGACGTGAGGAATCGTGACGCCTTCTGCGCCGAGATCGAACGCTTCCTTCACCCGCGCCTTCGTCGCCGACGCGCCGTCCGACTCGATCGACGGGATGCGGACGATCAGCGTCTTGCGGCCGGCCGCACTCGGACTGCGAAGTCCCTGCGCAATCGCGTTGATCGCGTCGGCGTCGTACGCGCCTTCGAGATTCAGAAACACGTAGTCGACGAGCGGATTCATGGCGAGCCTCTCGCCGCCCTCGCGGGTGTAGACCGCGCGGCCCCGCTCGCCCGATCCTTGTCGACCTTGACGACCTTGACTGGGCGGTCCCGGATTCTCATTCGGCGCATACACGCCGAACGCCGGCTTGCCGCGCTTCCACAGATCAAGCGCGATGCTGCTGCCCGACTTCGACGGCTCGCGTGTCGATGGCGCCTGCGTCCCGCCCCTGCGTGCGCGAATCGTGACCTTGTAGTTGTTCTCCGCGTTGAGATTGATCAGCGCGACGAACGGCCGCTCCTGGTACGTCCCGATCGTGCCCGACTGCGACACCCCCGAGACTTCCCATCCCGCCGGCAACAGCACGGTGTTGCGCAGACCGCGAAGCGTCCGCTCGAACACGAGATCGCCGTTCACGATCTTGTACGCGGGATCTTTCAGCGTGCCTGTGATCTTGAGGTGCGCGCTCTGCTTGTCGTTGGCGATCGGAACGTCCAGGTTCACAGATGTCGATGACGCGTTCTTCACTGGGACGAGTGCCTTCGCCGTGTCGAGATCGATCACCTTCAGATCCTGCAGAGGCAGATACGCGAGCGAGTCGAGCTTCGCCGCGTCGCCTCTCCGATAGTCGCTGTAGATTTGCTCGACCTTGATGCGGCCGGTCGCCGGCGCATCCAAATCGTACAGGGTTTTGATGTCGTCGAAGAACATGTCGGGATCGTTGCGCGGCGTGAACGCGGCGCTCGTCTTCCGCGCGTGAATCGTCACCGGATTGCTCTGCCCGCTCGGATTCGCGAACGCCAGCTTCAGTCGCCCATCCGCCGTCGTCGTCAACTGCGCCGCGACGTTTGACGAGATGAACGCGAATCCTTTCGGCAGCAGCACGCCGAGCCGGTATCCGCTCAGACTGCGGACCCAGACGATGTCGTCGCCGTGCATCATGTAGGTCCGCGGATCCTTGTAGGTCTTGTAGATCAGCACGCGGCCGATGCCGCCTTCCGGAACGGGAATCGGGAGACGCGCATGAATCGCGTGCGTCTCGGGATCGCTCGGCTCGTGCTCGTACGTGAACTTCAGCGGTTGGCCCGTTCGCGGATCGTAGACCTCGACGTCCGATCCTTCGCTGCCGCCCCGCGTCGCGTTGACGAGCTCGGTCGCGCCCACACGCGTCTCCTCGGGGAGAAACCGGATGCGGAACGCGTCGCTGCCAGGCTCGAGGATCGCGTACTCGGTGTAGGCGTCCTGCGTGAACAAGCGCGTGACCGGCGGCGCCGGCCGCAGCGACCCGTCAGCGTTCGTGCCGCCGGGAAATGGATTGTCGGAGCGGCCGCGCTGCGCCACGAGCAGCGCCGGAATCGCAAGCAGGACGAGCGTCACTCCGACGCGCGATGTCTTGAGCATGGCGACAGTGTAGCGCCGGTCTGCTCGACCAAACGATCGCCGTCACCCTGCCACTGTGGTGTCCGGCTTTAGCCGGACCAGATCGATATACGCCGCCGGCAACCACAGCACGCCAAGCAACGCTCGCGTCGAGGCGAACACGAGATGCGCCGCGAGGCTGAACGCGAGCAGGCGTGGCGCCGACGCGTACTGACTGAAAAAGAAAATCCACGCCGCCTGCGTCGTGCCCAGATGCGCAACGGTGACCGGCAGCGCCGCGAGCATGAAGATGACCGGCAGGAACGTCAGCATCTGCACGAACGGGATGTGAATGCCGAACGCGTGCGCCGCGTAATAGTGGAGGCACAGCGAGACGAAGAACATAGGCGCCCGCAGCGCCACGATCTCGACGTACTGAGCGAGCGTGGCGAGCCGGAACGTCCGCAGCAGCGCCCACGTGCGCGGCACGAGCACGACTCGCAGGGCGATCCAGAAGACGGCGACGCCCGCCGCGACGGCGAGCAGACTGCGCGTCACCTCTGCGCGGAATCCGATGAGGCCGAGCATCGACCACAGCACGAGCTGCGTGTACTCGGTCAGCACGAGGAAGATGACCGTGCTGCCCAGTTCGAGAAACGGTGCGCGCAGACGGCGGCACAGGTACGCCGCGAGCGCGCCCCGTCCGAGGTTCGTATTGAAGAAACCGACGACGTACGACGAGGCGCGAACGGGAAGGAGATCGCGATACGGCACGGGACCGTGAAACCAGCCGATGACGACCGTCAGCACCACCGTGTCCCACGCGAAGTAGAACAGCGTGTTCGGGATCATCAGCGCGAGGAACATGCGGTAGTCGGCGTCGTGCAGCGCAGCCGTCAGCGCGGGGAACGGCACGCGCCGAAGAATCAGACCGACGATCGCGAGCGTCAGCACTCCCGCCACGACCGGCCGGGCGACGTGGCTGCGCCGCACGTTCGATACAACCGTCGTCGTCGTCATCGGAACAAGTCGCGCGACGCGTCGCGCACGAGCATCCGCCCCGTCCCTTTGCCGACCCACTCCGCGGCGCCCCGCACGATCGCGACGGGCGTGCCCGCCGTCTTCCGCATGACGAGCTCGCCGGCGCTGGCGAGCTCGTCGGCGATCGCCATCACGGTCGACTCGAGCCGTCGTCCGAACGGATCCAGGCAGCCGCGATAATCGACCAGCGGTCGCAGTCCCGCGACGCCGAGCGCGACGTTCACCACACCCTCGCGCCACGGCCGGCCGAACGAATCGGACACGATCGTCGCCACTGAACGACCGAACGCGCCGATCAACGCGTCGCGGAGGCGTTCGG
>Ga0099791_10001153_pt1 | contig 10293 bp, 10 predicted proteins | sample Rivendell_Oct201_7_FD_77318 | JGI IMG/M metagenome (GOLD analysis project Ga0099791, IMG submission 77318) | Vadose zone soil and rhizosphere microbial communities from the Eel River Critical Zone Observatory, Northern California to study diel... | ecosystem: Environmental > Terrestrial > Soil... | reverse complement strand
CCGTCGCGCGATCCGCTGGCTCCGCTCGCCGCGGGCCCGGCGGCTCTGGCGCCGGATGTGGGCCGCGCCGCTGGCGGTGCGCCTCGTGATCGGGCTGATCGTGCTGGTCGCGGTCTGGTCCGCGGTGAACTGGACCTATCACGTGATCCGCAAGCCGACCGAGCTGTTCTTCCCGGTGAGCGGCACGCTCGCCAAGGCGCCGCCCGAGACCTGGCGGCAGTACGCGCCGCTCTTCCGGCGGCATTCCACCGCGACCATCTCTCCCGAGCTGCTGGCGGCGCTGGCCCAGGTCGAGGGCTCGGGCGACCCGGTGGCCCGCACCTACTGGCGCTGGCAGGTGGCCTGGAACCCGCTCGACGTGTACCGGCCCGCGTCGAGCGCGGTCGGCATGTACCAGATCACCGACCCGACCTTCCGGGAGGCGCGGCGCTATTGCGTGCGGGACCACGTGGTGATCGAGGACGGCTGCTGGTTCCGGGCCCTCTACGTCCGGGTGCTGCCGAGCCACGCGGTGGAGATGACCTCGGCCCTGCTCGACCGCGATGTCGCGCGCACGCTGGAGCGCCGGCGGATCGTCATCGCCGCCGTCCGCCAGAAGCAGGACCTGGCCGCGATCATCCACCTGTGCGGGACGGGTCCCGGCGACGACTTCGCCCGGCGCGGCTTCCGGCTCGCCCCGGGCCAGCGGTGCGGCGACCACGACGTGGCGGGTTACCTGGCGCGGGTCAACGGGATGAAGCGCCAGTTCGCGCGGCTCGCCGCCGCCGAGGCCGGGGCCGAGCCTCCGGCCGACCCGGTCTGGTCGCGTCCCCGGTAGCTCGTCCTCGCGCCGCGCCCCGGTTGAATTCCCGTCCACCCCCGGCATAGGCTAGCGGCCATGACGGAGCGCCCACCCTTCGACGGAGAGAGGACCATGCGGACACCCCGGCTCGTCCCGCGTCTCCTGTTCGGCCTCGCCCTCGTCCTCGCCGGCGCCGCGGGCTTCGCGCCCGCGCCCGCCGCCGCCCAGTCGAGCAAGCCGATCAAGATCGGCTTCCTGGCCCCGCTCACCGGGGCGGCGGCCCAGATCGGACGCGACATGGAGAACGGCTTCGCAATGTACTTGGAGGAGGCCGGCCACCAGATGGCGGGCCGCAAGGTCGAGGTCATCGTGGAGGACACCGCGGGCAACCCGGGCACCGCGATCACCAAGTTCCGCAAGTTCGTGGAGAGCGACCGCGTGGACATGGTGGTGGGGGAGACCTTCGCGCACATCGGCTACGCGCTCGCCCCGAAGGCCGACGAGTACAAGATGCCGACCATCTTCCCGGTGATCGCGGCGGACGACCTGACCCAACGCAAGCCGTCCAAGTGGGTGGTGCGGCTCGGGTGGACCGGGAGCCAGCCCTCGCATCCGTTCGGGGAGTACGCCGCCAAGACGCTCGGCTACAAGAAGGTCGCGGTGTTCGGCACCGACTACGCGTTCGGTTACGAGGTGGTCGGCGGCTTCCAGCGCGCCTTCGAGGAGGCGGGCGGGCAGGTGATCCAGAAGCTGTGGGCGCCGATGGGCGCCACCGACCTGGCGCCCTACCTCAGCCAGATCAAGCGCGACGCAGACGCCGCGTTCATCATCGTGGTCGCGGCCTCGGCCCTCCGCTTTCCCGCCCAGTACCGCGACGCGGGCCTGACCGGGCGGCTGCCCGTGATCGGCGGGGCGGTCATCGTCGACGAGTCGGTCCTGCCCACCTTCGGCGACGAGGCCCTCGGCATGGTCACCCCGCTCATGTACAGCGCCGCGCTCGACACGCCCGCTAACCGCCGCTTCGTGACCGAGTACCGCAAGAAGTTCGGCAAGGTCCCGTCGTACTTCTCCGAGACCTGCTACACGAGCGGGCGGTGGATCGCGGAGGCGGCCAGGGCGGTGGGCGGCCGCGTCGAGGACCGCGAGAAGTTCATGGCCGCGTTCCGCTCCGTCGAGATCCCCGACGCTCCGCGCGGGCCGCTCAAGCTCGACGCATGGGGCAACCCGATCCAGAACATCTACGTGCGGAAGGTGGAGCGCAAGAACGGCGAGCTGCAGAACACGGTGATCCACACCTTCCCGGCCATCTCCCAGTTCTGGACCTACAAGCCGGAGGAATACCTGAAGCTGCCGGTCTACAGCCGCGACTACCCGCCCTGCCGGTTCTGCTAGGCGCCCGCCTCGTATGCGAGCACTCGAGGGAAAGGTGGCGCTCGTCGCGGGCGCCACCCGCGGGGCGGGGCGCGGCATCGCGGTCGAGCTGGGCGCGGCCGGCGCGACGGTCTACGTGACCGGCCGCACCACCCGGACCCAGGCCTCCGAGTACGGCCGCCCGGAGACCATCGAGGAGACCGCGGCGCGGGTGACCGAGGCCGGCGGCGAGGGCGTGGCGATGCGGGTCGACCACCTGGTGCCGAGCGAGGTCGAGGCGCTGGTCGCGCGGATCCGGACCGAGCGCGGCCGCCTTGACGTCCTGGTGAACGGGCTGCGCCTGCTGCGGCTCGCGGTCGACACGCACCTCATCACCGCCCACCACGCGCTGCCCCTCCTGATCGGCAAGCCCGGCGGCCTCCTGGTCGAGGTGACCGACGGCACCGCCGAGTACAACGCGGACCACTACCGGCTGTCGGTCTTCTACGACCTGGCGAAGACGGCCGCCATCCGCATGGCCTGGGGGCACGCCAAGGATCTCGCGCCCCGCGGCGCCACCGCGGTGTCCATCACCCCGGGGTGGATGCGCTCGGAGATGATGCTCGACAACTACGGCGTCACCGAGGAGAGATGGCGCGCCGCCGCCGCCAAGTCGCCGCACTTCGTGATCTCCGAATCGCCGCGGTTCGTCGGCCGCGCCATCGTCGCGCTCGCGGCCGACCCGGATCGGGCGCGCTTCACGGGCCAGTCGCTCTCGAGCGGGGGGCTCGTGAAGGTCTACGGCTTCACCGACGTCGACGGCTCGCGCCCCGACTGCTGGCGCTACATGACCGAGGTTCAGGAGGCCGGGAGGGCCGCCGATGCGACCGGATACCGCTGACCTGTCCTGGAGCGCCCGATGCTGACCCGCGTCGACCACGTGATGATCTGCGTACCCGATCTGGCGCGCGGGATCGACGCCTACCAGCGGCTCGGGTTCAACATCTACCCGGGCGGTGCCCATACCGGCCGGGCCACCCACAACGCGATCGCCTTCACCGGCGAGGAGTACATCGAGGTGCTGAGCATCCGCGACCGGAGCGCGGTGGCGCCCGGTACCGCGGACGAAGGCCTCGCGCGGTACCTGGACGCGGGCGGCGGCTTCCGCATCATCGCGCTGCAGAGCGACGACCTCGAGGCGGACGTGGCGGCCATGCGCCGGCGCGGGGTGGACGTGGGGGAGATCCGCGACGGGGGCCGGCGCACCCCGGCGGGGCAGGAGCTGCGCTGGCGCGCCGCGTTCCCCGGCCCCTCCGTCCCGCTGCCCATCTTCTTCATCCAGCACCTGACGCCGCTCGAGGAGCGCCGGCGGCAGGTCGCGAAGGCGGGCGACCATCCGAACGGGGCGCTGCGGGTCGATCGCGTCTACATCACGGTGCCCGACGTGATCGCCACCTCCCGGCTCTGCTCCCGCGTGCTCGGGCTGCCGGAGGCGACGATTCAGCGGGGCGCGGTCATCAAGGCGGACATGGCGGTGTTCAACCTCGGGCCGACCGGTCTCACGGTGGCCCAGCCCGCCGAGCCCGGCCCCGCCGCGGAGGCGCTCGCCCGGCGCGGGCCGGGCCCGTTCCAGGTGCTCTACCGCACGGCCAGCATGGACGCGGCGGTGCGCTGGATGATCGGCCACGGGCTGCCGGAGCCGATCCAGGGCGTGCGCAATACCGGTGAGCGCGCCATCCTGGTGGGACCGGAGCACACCGGTGGCGCCTACGTGGGCTTCGTCGGCCCCGCCTAGTCCTTCCGCTCGCGCTCGCGGTAGTCGCCGAAGGCGGCGTCGCGCTGGCTCAGCAGGTCGCGCACGCTGCTGCCGTCGCGCTTGAACAGGGCGCGGTAGGCCTGGCTCGCCGCGGTCGAGAACGCCAGCGCCTGCAGCTCGGTGCCGGCCCGGATGGCCGCGCGCAGCCCCATCACCTCCATCGCCCGGTGGACCGCCCGCTTGTTGATCTGGGCGAGCTCGGTGGGCACCAGCGCGATGCGCTCGGCCACCGTCAGCACCGTCCGGTCGAGCGCAGCAGCGGGCACCGCCCGGTTGGCGAAGCCCTTGGCCGCCGCCTCGGTGCCGCTGATCGCATCGCCGGTGAGATACATCTCCATCGCGGTGCGCATGCCCATCAGGAACGGGTGGAACTGGTTGTCGGGCGGGCTCATGAGCCGGGTCGGCGGGTAGCCGATCCGGGCGTCCTCCGCAACGTAGACGAGGTCGCAGCACGCGGCCAGCTCGCTGCCGCCGGCCAGGCAGTAGCCGTGCACCTGCGCGATGACCGGCTTGGCCAGATCCCAGATCGTGAACCAGCCCTCCACCACGTGACGGGCCCACTGCCCGGGACCGCCGGGGGAGTAGAAGGGCTGGTCCTTGGTGTTGTCGGCCGACAGGTCGTAGCCCGACGAGAAGCAGGGCCCCGCCCCGCGCAGGACGGAGACCTTGACCGTTGCGTCCGCGTCCGCCGCCCTCAGCGCGGCGAGGATGGCGCCGCGCAGCTCGTTGCTGAGCGCGTTGCGCTTCTCCGGGCGGTTCAGGGTGAGGCGGCGGACTCCGGGGAGCGGATCGTCGAGCACGAGCACGGGGGTGGCCATGGGGCCGAGCATGCCCCAGGCGGCGCGGTGGGCGCAACGCCCGGTGTCGACCCCGCGCCCCGCTCAGGCGAGCTGAGCCCGGACCGCGCGGGCGCCGTCGCTGAGCGCGCGGAGCTTGCCGAACGCGGTGTCGCGCGGCAGGTACTTCATCCCGCAGTCCGGCGCCAGGACGAGGCGGTCCGGGGTCACCCGGGCGAGGCCGGCCCGGATGCGCGCGGTGACCTGGTCCAGCGTCTCGACGGCGGGGTCGGCGAGGTCGATCACGCCCAGGATGATGATCTTGCCCGCGAGATCGGCGAGCACGCCCAGGTCGAGCCGGGGCTGTGCGGCCTCGATCGAGATCTGCTGCGCGGTGGTGGCGGCGAGCTGGGGGAGGAACGAGTAGCCGGTCGGCTTCTGGTGGCGCACGACCGCCGCGTAGCCGAAGCAGAGGTGGAGCGCGGTCGGGACGGTGAGGCCCTCGAGCGCCCGGTTGATCGCGGGCACCGCGTAGCGCTTGGCCCCCTCCGGATCGTTGCGCAGCCACGGCTCGTCGAGCTGGATGAGATCGGCGCCCGCCGCCTCGAGGTCGCGCGTCTCCTCGTTTACCGCGACCGCCAGGTCCATCGCCAGCTCCTCCACGTCGCGATAGAACTCGTTCTTGGCCTGCTGGGCCATCGTGAACGGTCCGGGCAGCGTGATCTTGGCCGGCCGGTCGGTGTGGCGACGGAGGAACTGCATGTCGCGCAGCTCCACCGGCCGCGTCCGCCGCACGCGCCCGACCACGCGCGGCACCACCGTCTCCTGGCCGAGCCGGTTTCGGATCACGCCGGGCGTCTCGACGTCCACGCCCTCCAGCGCGGTCGCGAAGCGGTACGAGTAGCTCTCGCGCCGGATCTCGCCGTCGGTGACGATGTCGATGCCGGCCCGCTCCATCTCGCGGATCGCCACGATGGTGGCATCGTCCTGCGCCTGCTCGAGCCAGGGCTCGGCCACCCGCCAGATCTCCCGCTGCCGCACGCGGGGCACGCCTTTCGACAGCAGCGCGTGATCGACGAGCCAATCGGGCTGCGGGTAGCTTCCGACCACCGTGGTCAGTAGCGCTTGCCGAGACATGGGTCGGCATGCTAGCACGGATGCGGGCAAGGAGGCCGACACATGGATTTCGGCGCGGCGATCTTCTTCACCGACTACTCGATGGGGCCGGCCGCGCTCGGCCGGGCGCTGGAGGAGCGCGGCTTCGAGTCGCTCTGGGCGCCCGAGCACTCGCATATCCCGCTCTCGCGCGCCTCCGCGTTCCCGGCGGGCGGCGAGCTGCCCAAGAAGTACTACGACGTGATGGACCCCTTCGTCACCCTCGCGGCCGCCGCGGCGGCCACCACGCGGCTCCGGGTGGCGACCGGGATCTGCCTGGTGGTCCAGCGCGACCCGATCCAGACCGCCAAGGCGGTCGCGAGCCTCGACCAGGTCTCGGGCGGACGCTTCCTGTTCGGCGTCGGGGCGGGCTGGAATGCGGAGGAGATGGCCGACCACGGCACCGAGTTCAAGTCGCGCTTCGAGGTGATGCGCGAGCGGGTCGAGGCGATGCGGCTCATCTGGACGAAGTCCAAGCCGGAGTACGCGGGCGAGTTCGTGAAGTTCCCGCCGATGATGACGTGGCCCAAGCCGGTGCAGAAGCCGCACCCGCCGGTGCTGGTGGGCGGCGCGTTTCCCTATGGGGCGCGGCGGGCTCTCGCCTACGGCGACGGGTGGGTGCCGCACGCGCGCCGGCCCGCGTATGGCGACGTGCTCGGCAAGCTGCCCGAGTTCGCCGCGCTCGCCCGGGAGGCCGGCCGCGATCCGGCCACGGTGCCGATCACCGTGTTCGGGGTGGCCGAGGACGGCGACCTCATCGAGCGCTATCGCGACGCGGGCGTGGCGCGCCTGCTGTTCAACCTTCCCGCCGCCAAGTCCGACGAGGTGCTCCCCGTGCTCGATCGCTGCGCAGCGCTCATGCGGCCGGTGCAGTCCTGATGGCCACCCATACGCCCGCCTTCCGGCAGATCGCGTCCGGGCTGCGCTTTCCCGAGGGGCCGGTGGCGATGGCGGACGGCTCGGTCGTCCTGGTGGAGATCGAGCGCCGCACGCTCTCGCGCGTGACGCCAGACGGCAAGGTCCACGTGGTCGCGAAGCTCGGGGGCGGCCCGAACGGGGCGGCCGTGGGCCCGGGCGGCAAGATCTACGTCACCAACAACGGCGGGCTCAAGTTCCTGGAGCGCCCGGGCAAGCTCTTCCCGGTGGCCCAGGCCGACGACTATGCCACCGGCAGCATCCAGATCGTCGATCCCGAGACCGGCAAGTTCGACACCCTCTACGACCGCTGCGAGGGCGAGCGCCTGCGCGGGCCGAACGATCTGGTGTTCGATGGGGCGGGCGGCTTCTGGTTCACCGACCTCGGCAAGACGCGCGAGCGCGACAGCGACCGCGGCGTCGTCTACTACGCGAAGGCCGACGGATCGATGATCCGTGAGGCGATTTTCCCGCTCGAGCGCCCCAACGGCATCGGGCTCTCGCCGGACGAGAAGACCCTCTACGTGGTCGAGACCCCGACCGCGCGCTGCTGGGCGTTCAATCTCTCCGGGCCGGGCAAGATCGAGTCCGCCAACGGGCCCTACCGCGGCGAGAAGGGCACGGTGGTGGTCGGGCTCGGCGGCTACCAGATGTTCGACTCGCTCGCGGTCGACGGGGAGGGCCACGTCTGCGTGGCCACCCTCATCACGGGGGCGGTGAGCGACATCTGGCCGGACGGCAGCCGCGTCGACCAGTACACGCTGCCCGACATGATGGTCACCAACGTCTGCTTCGGCGGAAAGGACCTGCGCACGGCCTACGCGACCCTGTCGATGGGCGGCACGCTGGTGTCCTTCGAGTGGCCGCGCCCCGGGCTGCCGCTCCGACACCTGAACCGTTGATGCGCTTCGGGGTCTGGCTGCCGAACTGCCGCCACCTCGCCACGCCCGAGATCATCCGTCACGCGGCGGTGCGGGCGGAGGCCCTCGGCTACGACTCGGTGTGGGTGAGCGACCACGTGGTGGTGCCGCGCGCCAACGTGGGCAACTTCGGCCAGACAATCTTCGATCCGCTCGTCACCCTCGCGGTGGTGGCCGGCGTGACGAGCCGGGTGCGCCTCGGAACCACGGTGCTGATCGTCCCCTACCGCCAGGCAGTGGTCACCGCCAAGATGGTGTCGTCGCTCGACGCGCTGAGCGGCGGGCGCGTCGTGCTCGGGGTGGGGGCGGGGTGGGTGGCGGCGGAGAGCGCGATGCTCGGCGTCCCCTTCGCGGAGCGCGGGCCGATGACCGACGAGTACCTGCGCGCGATGCAGGAGCTGTGGACGAGCCCGTCGCCCTCCTTCGCGGGCAAGTACGTCCAGTTCGACGACCTCCACTTCGAGCCCCGGCCGGTGCAGAAGCCGCACCCGCCGATCTGGGTGGGTGGGCACGGCCGGGCGTCGCTCCGCCGCGCCGTCGAGTTCGGCGCCGCGTGGCATCCGATCAATCGCAGCCCCGCGGAGCTGCGGGACGGCGTGGCGGAGCTGGCGCGCCAGAGCCGCGCCCGCGGCCGCGCGACTCCGCCCGCGCTGACCCTGCGCAACGACGTGCGCATCCTGAGATCGGGAGAGAGCGCGCCGCCGTCCGCCCACGCCGGGCGCGTGGTGGCCGGCGAGCCGGCCGCCCTGGTGGAGCAGCTCGCGGAGCTGGCCGCGTGCGGGGTCGAGGAGCTGGTCCTGGAGTTCCTCGCCGCGGACGGCGGCGAGCTGGACGCACAGATGGCCGCTTTCGCCGAGCGCGTCCGGCCTCGGCTCTCCTGACCGCCGCTCCCCCGTGAGCCCCGATCCGACGCCCCGCCTGGCCGTGCACCGGTCCGGCCACGGGCCCGACCTCGTGCTCTTCCACGGCGGCATGGGCTCGTGGAAGCACTGGGTCCGCAACGTGGAGGCGCTCGGCGCCCGCTTCACCGTCCACGCGCTCGACCACCCGTCCTACGGCGACTCCGCCACGGTGCCGCGCGAGACCACTGGCGCGCAGTACCTCGACCTGGTGCACGCGCTGCTTCTCGAGGCGCTGCCCGGTCGGGCCCCGCTGCGCTTCGCCGGGTTCTCGTTCGGGGCCGCCATCGCGGCCAACATGGCGCGTCGCCTCGGGCCGCGGGTGAGCCACCTCGCCATCATCTCGCCCGGCGGCTTCCCGACGCGGAAGTTCGGCGAGCGGCCGATCAAGAGCTACAAGGAAGCGGCCGGCGACGAGCGCCTCTTTCGCGAGATCTGCCGCCACAACCTGCTCGTCAACATGCTGAGCGACCCCGCGAGCGTGTCCGAGGAGACGGTGGACATCCAGGTGGACCTGGTGCGGAGAACCCGCTTCGATAGTCGCAAGGTCAGCGGCGGCGGCACGCTGCTCGGCGATCTCGCGGAGGTGGCGCGGCGCGGAGGCCGGATCCGCCTGCTGTGGGGCGAGCGCGACGACTCCGCGTTCCGGCCCGCGAGCCTGCTGATCGGCGAGATCCAGGCCGTCGTCCCCGCGCTCGACGTGCACCGCATCCCGAAGGCCGGCCACTGGTCGGCCTACGAGAACGCGCCCGAGGTGAACCGGCTGCTGCTGGAGTTCTTCGGCCGCGGCGCAGAGGACAATTCATAAGGAGGATCCGCTATGAGCCCGAACCGTCAACCGGTCGCCGTCGTGGTGGGGGCGACTTCCAAGTGGCAGGCCGACGGCCGCAACACCAAGCTGGCCCACGGCAAGGCGCTCGACGACCGCGACCTGCCGGTCGGGGTGCGCTGGGGGGTCGGCGGCGCGATCGCCCAGAAATGCGCCCGCGAGGGCTTCGTGGTCGTGCTGACGACCCGTCATGCTGCCAATGCGGAGGCGCTCCAGCAGGCCATCCGCGCCGAGGGCGGCACCGGCCTGATCGTGGAGCTGGACCTGGTCTCGGAGGCGTCGATCACGAAGGCGTTCGCCACGATTCGAGAGGAGGTCGGCGACCCGGAGGTCCTGGTCTACAATGCGGGCTACCTCGAGGGGCGCGACCTGCCACCCGACAAGGAGCTGCTGGAGCATGTCCCCCTCGAGATCCTCGAGACCGCCCAGCACATCGCGAGCCGGGGACCGTTCCTGGTCGCCAAGGAGGTCTTGCCCGCCATGCGGAAGCGGGGAGCCGGCTCGTTCCTCATCTCCAACAACTCGTCGTCCCTGCGCGGCCGCAAGCGCTTGACCGGGCAATCGCTCTACTACCCGCGCGTGATGATGCGCACGCTGGCCCAGGTGCTCACCGAGGAGTATTCCGAGCACGGCGTGCACGTGGCCAACGTCGTGATCGACGGCCTCATCGACTCCCCGGGGACTCGCGCGCTGCCGCGGGCGCAGAAGCAGCCCGAGATCGTCATGAACCCGGTGAAGATCGCGGAGGCGTTCTACTACCTCCACACCCAGGACCGGTCCTGCTGGACGCACGAGCTCCAGCTGACGCCGTTCTCGACCAAGCCGAGCTTCTAGCTCGCCCCGGCCGCCTGG
>Ga0099791_10001152_pt1 | contig 10297 bp, 8 predicted proteins | sample Rivendell_Oct201_7_FD_77318 | JGI IMG/M metagenome (GOLD analysis project Ga0099791, IMG submission 77318) | Vadose zone soil and rhizosphere microbial communities from the Eel River Critical Zone Observatory, Northern California to study diel... | ecosystem: Environmental > Terrestrial > Soil >... | reverse complement strand
TCGGCGGTCGCGTGCACGCGATCCACGGCCTGGCTGAGCGCCTTGGCGTTCGCGCCGATCAGCCTGAAAGTCCGCTGCGCCGTGTCCACGCTTTCGAGCAGCACCGTCTGATACCAGCGTAGCGGATCCGCGAACAGCTCCGGCCACATCGCGTGCCAGCGCACCGCCGCGTCTCGCTGCTCGCGTAACGCCGTGAGCGACGAGCGCCTGGTCGGCCATCGGTGTCTCTCTCCTATGCCGCATCGTCGCCGCGGCGAACGCGCTCGACGACGCTGATTCGGACTTTTCCTTCACGGGCGAGGATGGCGACCAGGGAGCTGGCCACATCCTCCGAGATCGCGAGTCGGCGCGCGATCGTCGCGATCGAAGTCGAGCCGTCACCCTCCAGGCACGCGAGGAAATCCTGCTCGACGTCGGCCCACCAGTCGTCCGCTGGTCTAGGCATCGCCACGCACCGTCTCACCGTCGATGTCGATGAACACGAGCGGCGTGTCCGCTCGGACCCAGATCGCCGACGCGATCGCGCCGGTCTTGCTGTTGAGCCCTTGCCACACGCCGCCGGCCGGCGCCCGATCGTGACCACAGCGCGCGACCTCGCGCTTGTACTCCTCGAACCCGTCGTGGGCGAGCGCGCTCACGACACTCTCTCGAAGCTCGGCCAATCGATTCATGCGTTCCATGGCGAGCCTCCGATCGTGACAACACGCCCCTGACGATGGTGTTCTCGCCGCTGCGAGCAGAAGGAAGGCGTGCAATGAAAAGGCCAGGGCACGACGAGGCGCGGTCTGACGACGCTCCTGCGTCATTGCCACGCCAATCGCGTTCCCATCACGAGTGTGACGATTCACGTCAGCGCGTCGCGCCGTGAACTTTGTAGACAGCGCAGGATGAATTTGTAGAACGCGGTGTGGATAACGTCAGCCGCGGCGCTGGCACTCGCGTTGCAATCTCGACACGCGCTCGTCGCGGAGGTGGGTATGGATGGTCGTCGACTGATCGAATCGCTCGTGCCGGAAATCGCACCGAATGCGAGTGTCGTCGGTGTCGAGGAACGGGAGCGTCACTACTCGGTGACGATCGCAGGAACGACGGGCGTCCTGGCCGGCGTCGATGTGCCGCGCGATGCCGTCGACGCCGCGGAACATTCAGGTGAAGCGCGCGAGCGGCTCGTGGCGGCGCTCAAGCGCTGCGCCGATGATGTGGTGGCTGAGATTCCCGACGGCCGTGCCTAACCGGGCCGGCCGAGGATCGCGCCGCCGGACGGTGTTACGGCGCGCCCGTTACCGCGTCAGGCCAACGCCTCGAGCAGGCGCACGTTCGCCGCGTGATCCCCGACGGCGATCCGCAAGTGGTCAGGGAATCCGACGGCCGCGCCATCGCGCACGATGATCCCGGCCCGCAGCAGGCGCTCCCGCACGGCGCTCGCCTGCGGCACTTGCACCAGCAGGAAGTTCGCCTGCGACGGCGGGAAGCCGAAGCCGCGGCGAGACAGCTCGCGGGAGAGAAATGCGCGCTCGCGGATCACCACGTCCCGGGTGCGCTCCCAGTGGGCGCGATCCTCGAGCGCGGCGAGTGCGGCGACCTGTCCGAGACGGTTCACGTTGTAGGGCGCGCGCACGCGATTGAGCCTCTCGGCGACCTCGGCCGTGGCCACCGTGTAGCCGACGCGCAGGCCGGCGAGCCCCGCGATCTTCGAAAACGTCCGCAGCAGGATGAGGCGGGGGTAGTGAGCCAGCAACGTAACGCCGTCGGGATACTCGGGATCGTCGCAGAAGTCGCAGTAGGCCTCGTCGAGGAGGATCAACGGCGCGTCATTGCCGAGAGCGTCGAGGAAAGCCGTCAGCGGCGCGCGGCGGATGATCGTGCCAGCCGGGTTGTGTGGCGAGCACAGCACGATCGCCTTCGTCCTCGCCGTCAGTCGGCTGGCCATGTCGTCCAGATCGGTCTCGTACTTCGCCAGCGGGCTTGGAACCACCCGGGCGGCCATCAGCTCGACCACGGTCGTGTAGGGCTCGAAGGAGGGCTGGGGGATGATCACCTCGTCGCCCGGCTCCAGGGCTGCCCAACCGATGAGCGCGAGCAGCTCGTCGGCGCCGTTACCGACGACGATCTGGGCGGGGGCGACACCCAGCCGCGCTGCCAGCGCCTCGCGCAGCGAGGTCGAGCCACCGTCAGGGTAGAGGTGGACGCGGCCGGCCTCGCGCGCAATCGCCTCGACGACGCGAGGCGAGGGGCCGAGCGGGCTCTCATTGGCCGACAGCCGGACGAGGTCGGTTCGGCCCAGATCGGAGGCGAGCGCCTCCAGTGGCCGCCCAGGGTCATACGGGGCAATACGGTCGACCGCAGCACGCCAAATGCATCGCATCTTGGCATTGTAATAAGTCCGCGTCCGATTTGACAGTATTCGCCGCGGATTGCTACGCTCTGATTCGTCATGTCGCCCGAGCTGTATCGCCGGGCCCGGCGCGCCGAGGCCAAGGCCGACCGCGCGGACGACCGGCGGCGACTCCGGCTCGACTTCTTCCGTGCTGCCCTCGCCGAGGGGCTCGACTCCGTGAAGGTCATGCACGCCGGTGGCGCCTCCGGCCAGGAGTCCGTGCAGGCCCACGCCCGCGTGGTGGACGACCTCGTGAAGTCGTTGACGAAGCTCATTACAAGCGACACCGATGGTCTGGCGGCAACGCCGTTCGTCGTCATCGCCCTGGGCGGTTACGGCCGCGGCGAGCTTCATCCGTCGTCCGACATCGACCTCATGGTGATCTACGACGCTGAGCTTTCCCCGTACGTCCAGCGGGTGACCCAGGAGCTGCTCTACACGCTGTGGGACCTCGGGCTCCAGATCGGCCACAGCCTGCGCTCGCTGCCGGACTGTGTCGCGATCGCCCGGACCGACCTGGCCAGCCGAACGTCCATGCAGGCGGCGAGGTTCCTCGCCGGCGACCGCCGGCTGTTCGCCCGGTTCCGTCGAGTGCTCGAGGAGAACGTCTACCAGCGCGACTTCGAGCAGTTCCTGGCGGCGACCCTGGCCGAGCGCGACCAGCGGTATCGCAAGTACGGCGCGTCGCCCTACATCGGCGAGCCGAACATCAAGGAGTCGGCGGGTGGCCTGCGCGACATGCACACTGCGATGTGGTTGGCCGCCGCGAAGTTCGGCACGCGCACGCTGCGCGAGCTCAACGACAAGGGGTTGATCACGCCACGCGAGCAGGCGCACACGGACGCCGCCCTCACCTTCCTCTGGCGTGTTCGCAACGAGCTTCATTTCCTCGCCGGCCACAAGAACGACGTGCTCGGCCGGGACGTGCAGCCGGCCATCGCGCGGAACTTCGGCTACGAGGGCGACGAGCGCAGCCTCGACGTCGAGCGCTTCATGCGCGAGTACTACCTGCACGCGCGCGCGATTCATCGCGTCTCGCGCCGGCTCATCGCGCGCTGCCAGGAGACGGTCACCGTGCGTGGCGGCGCCGAGCGTCGCAACCGCCATCAGGCTTTGGCCGACGGCCTCGTCTTCATCGACGGGCGCCTCTATCTCGCCGACCGCGACAGCGCGGTGTTCGCCGCCAACCCGACGCGGCTCATGAAGGTGTTCTGGCATCTGCATCGGCTGGGGTGCGAGCTGTCCGTCGAGCTCGAGCGGGCGGTCGAGGAGTCGCTCGACCTGATCGACGACGACTTCCGCAGCTCGCCCGCGGTGCGGGAGCTGTTCCTCGACATCTGCCGGATGTGGGGGCGGGTGGCGGTGACGCTCTCGGAGATGCACGAGCTCGGCGTCCTCGGACGCTATCTGCCCGAGTTCGGCGCGCTGACGTGTCTGGTGCAGTACGACGTCTACCACAAGTTCTCGGCCGACCAGCACTCGCTGCTGGCCGTCGAGCACATGGAGGCGTTGGCGCCCGGCCAGTCGGCGGAGTCCGAGGGGGCCGCGCAGGTCTTCAGCGAGGTGGAGAAGCCGGAGCTGCTGATGCTCGGCATGCTGCTGCACGACATCGGCAAGGCCAAGGGCCATGGCCACGTCAAGAAAGGCATCCCGCTCATCCAGGCGCTCTGCGCGCGCCTCGACCTGCCCGCCGCCGCCGCCGCCGTCGTCGAGTTCCTCGTCGCCCATCACCTCACGATGTCCCACGTGGCCCAGCGCCGGGACATCGACGATCCGAAAACGATCGCCGACTTCGCCGCCGCCGTCGGCGATCCCCAGCGGCTCCGGATGCTCTATCTCCTCACGTGGGCCGACATGCGCGCGGTGGGGCCGGGCGTCCTCACGCCGTGGCAAGCGGTGATCCTGCACGAGCTCTACGCGCGGACGATGGCGCGCGTGACCGGCGGGCGCCTCGAGCGCCCGAACCGCGCGGTGCTCGCCGATCGCGTGGCGCCCCTCGTCAAGCAGGACGTGTCCGTGCAGGCGGTGAAGGGCCACCTGGCCATGATGTCGGAGCGCTATCTGGCGACGACGAGCGCCCAGCGCATCGCCGAGCACCTGCGCTTGCTCCAGCGCCTCGAGGAAGCGCCGGTGGCGACCGAGTTGTTTCATCACCCCGATCTGGGCAGCTCGGATCTGGTCGTCGTCACCCGGGACTTGCCTGGTCTCTTCTCGCTGATCGCCGTCACGCTAGCAGCTCACGGCATCAACATCATCTCGGCGCAGATCTCCACGCGGGGCGACGGCATCGCGATCGACACCTTCCAGGTGAACGATCCGACCGGCGAGACCATCACCTCGCCGGCCCACTGGCGGCGCACGCTGGCCGCGCTGCGCTCCGTGTTGACCGGCGAGGAGAGCGTGGACGCCCTGCTCGAGCGGCGCCGCGCCGCCGGCCGGCTGCCGACCGTCGTGCCCGAGTCGCCCCGGATCAGCATCGACAACACCTTGAGCGATGCGTTCACCGTCGTGGAAGTGAAGTGTCCCGATCGCCTCGGCCTGCTCTATCTCATCACGCGCACGCTGTCGGCGTGCGGCCTCGACATCGGCAGCGCGCGCATCGCCACCGAGATCGATCAGGCCTACGACACGTTCTACGTCCACGATGGCCAGGGCCGCCGCGTGGAGGATCCGGACGCCCTCGAGCGCTTGCGGCAGACACTCGAGCAGGCGCTGGTGCAACCGCTGTGAGGCGCGGTCGGCCGTGCTGAGTCGGTACCGCGAGACGCTCCGCGGCTGGACGGCGCCGATCGGCTATGCGCTGTTCCGCCTGCACCTCCGGCCCAATCACCTCACGCTGGCGGGGCTCGGCGTGAGCCTGCTGGCGGCCTCCGCCTTCGTCACCGGGCGCACGCGGAGCGCCGGGTTTCTCCTGATCCTGGCCGGCCTGTTCGACTTCTTCGACGGATCGCTGGCCCGCGCGTCGGGCCAGGTGACGCCGTTCGGCGCCTTCCTCGATTCGGTGATCGACCGGTACTCGGACCTCGTCGTCCTGCTCGGCATCGTCGTGCTCTTCGCGCGGACGCCGAACGCGCGCGGCGCCATCCTGGCCATGGCCGCGCTGGTCGGCAGCGTGATGGTGAGCTACACGAAGGCGCGCGCGGAGTCGATCGGCATCGAGTGCAACGTCGGGATGATGGAGCGCCCCGAGCGGCTGATCTGCCTCATCGCCGGCGCGCTCCTGGATCTCCTGGAGCCGGCGCTGTGGGTGCTCGCGATCCTGGCCAACATCACGGCGCTCCAGCGCATTGCGTTCACCCGCCGGGCCATGCGCGATACCGCGCTCCTGTCGCTGGTCGTGCTCGCGTTGATCCCGGCGCTGGGCCTGGCCGGGCCGCGCTCGCCCCGGGCGACGCACCGCTCGTCGGCGCCCCCGCCGATCCAGAGCGGCGCCCGTGCCGTGACGCCCGACCTCGAGCGCGTGTGGGCTGACGCGATCGGGGAGTTCCAGCGGGGAAACACCGAGCCCGTGATTCGCGAGTTCGCGAGCGACGCGGCGCGGACGAGCCCGATCTCCGATTACCTCGGCTTCGTCCTCGCCGACGCCCTCGCCCGCGAGGGCGATCTGGCGGCCGCGCGAACCGTCGTGACGGCGATCGCCGACCGCCACGCCGACAGCCTGCTGGCGCCCGAGGCGTTGCTCGAAGCGGCGACGCTGGCGGGCCGCGCCGGCGACGACGACGGCGCTCAAGTCGCGCTCAAGCGGCTGATCGGGTCGTATCCGGACTCGCCGCCGCTGCCGGAGGCGCTCTATCTACTCGGGCAAACCGGCGAGGCTCGCGGTCAGCGCGACGCGGCGGCGAGCGCGTACCGGGAGCTTCGGATCCTCGCGCCGACGACCGGCTGGGCCGACGGAGCCGAGGATCGTCTGGCGGCGCTGGCCGCGGCCGGCATCACGATCCCGCCGCTGTCGACGATGCAGCGCCTCGATCGGGCCGAGCGCTTGCTCAAGGGGGGCGTGCCGAAGACGGCGTCCGACGAGGCCCAGCGCATCGCCGACGAAGCCGGCGATGCCAGCATCGGCGTGCGCGCGCTGCGCATCGTCGCCGACGCCTCGGCACGCCTCGGGCGCAACGAGCTGGCGGCCCGAACGCTTGGCGTCGTTGCGGACCGAAGCGCCCCGGAGCGGCGCCCGGCGGTGAGGCTCGAGCAGGCGCGACTCCTCCGGCGGGCGGGTCAGCGCGCGAAGGCCCTGGCGGTGCTGACGTCGGTGGAGGGCGCGTCGACGGAATCCGAGGCCGCCGAAGCCGGTTACCTCAAGGGACAGACGCTCGAGGACATGGATCGCCGTGACGACGCGGTGGCCACTTACCGCGCGCTGGCCGGCCGCTACCCTGCGCGCAACGTTGCGGGCCTCGCGCTGTGGCGGCTCGGCTGGATCGCCTATCTGCGTGGCGATCTACACGGTGCCGAGCAGGCGTGGACCCGCGTGGGAGAGATTCCGGGTGGTCGCGCGCTCCGCGTGCCCGCGCTCTACTGGGCGGGGCGAGCTCAAGAGCAGATGACGGGCCTGGCCGCGGCTGAGCCGACCTATCGCCGTGTGCTCGCCGAGGCGCCACGCTCGTATTACGGCGTCCTCGCGGCACATCGCGTTCCCGCCGACGGTGCCTCGGGACCGAGCGCGACCGAGTCGGCCATCCGCCTGCCGGCCGATCCGCGGGAGGCCTTCGTCGACGATCCTGGCTTCGTCCGCGTCGAGCTGCTGCGGCGGATCGGGCTCGTCGAGTTCGCGCTCCGCGAGCTGGGCGATCTCGTGCTGGCGTCGGTCAGCGATCCCGTCCGGCTCTATGGCGCGTCGGGTGCCTACGCCCGGGACGAGCGGTATCACCTCGCGCTCAGGATTCTCAACCGCCACTTTGCCGATCTGGCCGCCGCCGGCAATCCGACGCTGCCGCGCGCCTTCTGGGAGATGCTCTATCCCCTGGGCTGGCGCTCTGACGTCGCCGACGTCGCGCGACGGACCGGGATCGATCCGTTCCTGGTGGCCGCGGTGATCCGCGAGGAGTCGAGGTACGACCCGAAGGCGCTGTCCCGGGCCGGGGCCCGCGGCCTCATGCAGCTCATGCCGGGGACCGCTGGGCCGATGGCCCGCGTTCGCGGCCTGACATTCAGCGACGAGCTGCTCGAGGATCCCCGAGCGAACGTCGAGCTGGGCGCCGCGTTTCTCGCCGGCCTCATGAAGGAGTTCCGCGATCCGCGGCTGGCGGTGGCGGCGTACAACGCCGGCGACAACCGCGTGCGTCAGTGGTGGAAGGCGCGGAAGACGAGTGACGTCGAGGCGTTCGTCGAGCAGATCCCGTTCGACGAGACGCGCCTCTACGTGAAGCGCGTCATGCTCTCCTGGGACGAGTACCGCCGGCTCTACGGCGCCCAGTAATCCCCGGCGCCGTCCTCAGCGCGTGGGCGGAGTGTTCCCGGCGAGACCCGCCTGCTCGGCTTCGAGAGGCTCGAGGGCGCCGAGGCGATCGTCGAGATCGGGCTCGGTGGCGAGCAACGGATTGCCGTCGGGGGCGCCGTTGAGTGACGCCGCAGCCTTCAGCGCCTCGGCGAGCGTCCGGCGTGGCGCCTGATATCCGAGGCTGCGCAGGATCTCGAGGCTCTTCTGGTCGGCAGCGAATGCCTGGTCGCGCGTGAAGGCGCGGACGATGACAGGGTTCACGAGGAAGTCCATCAGGCCGAGGCCCGGGACGACGAATCCGATGACCGTGAAGCCGCCCGAGACGCCGAGCGACAGCACGCGCCGCTTGCCGACGTGGCCGAGGACCTCGTGCGCCACCTCGTGGGCTACCAACGCGTCCACGTGCGCCGGGCTCTGGTCGGCGAGGCCGTCCGAGAAGTAGAAGATGCCTTCCTCGTGCGTGACCGCGACCACCTTCGACGTCTGGAGCATCGCGAACGAGTAGTGGGCGGGATCATCGCCGGCGGCAACGGCCGCGCGGTAGAGCGTTTGGGATAGACACTTCGTTCGAGGATCCTTCGAATCCGGAAAGTACGCACGATCGGGGACGGGTGCGGGCAGGAGGGCCGCGCACCCGCTGGTCGACAGCATCACGACGACGAGGAGACCCAGCCAGCGCATTCCAGCGATCCTACTCAATCATCGCACGCACGTCCGTCGGAAAAAGGACGACAGCACGGCTGGGGCTGACTCGCGCGCGTCTCCACCACGGGCGGGAGATCAGTGGCCGCTGACTTCTTTGTAGCTTCCTCCCGTGAGAAACCATCCGGTCGGAATCTTCCCGGCGCCGTTCGCGCCGGCGCAGTCGAAGGACACCGGGAGGCCGGTCTGCGAGCGGTCGGCAGCGGCGAGGCTCTGGGCGACGACGAGGCCGTGGACGGGGCTGGTGCCGCTCGACGTCAGCGCGTTCATCACGTAGAGGAGACCTCGCAGCGTCCCGCTCACATCGAAGGCCGTGACGTTGCCCATCACGATGATCCAGCCCTGAAAGTCCCCCATCGAGAACGCGCCGCTCTGGAAGCTCGCGCTCGCGTAATCTGCAGGGTTATCCGCAGCGGGCGCGTTCCCGCTGATCGTGTCCACGAAGACGACGCCGGCGCGCGCGATGGGATGGGCCGCGTCGAACGTCACGGTCCCGGTCCAGCTCGTCGCGCCGCCCGGCGGTGAGCCCGGGCCGATGTAGGTGCCGCTGGCCCTGGCCATCTGCTTCAGCACGGCGAGGTGATGGGCGCCCAGCGTGAGGGCGTCGAAGTCGGCGGTCGGCGCGTTGATCAGGACGTCCGTCGTTTCATTGCTGGTGTCGTTGCCGTCCACCGCGCCCCAGATCGACGCGGCGCCGAGCGTCGTCGTGGTGCCGGCGGTGTACGTGCCGTACTTCCTGCCGCACGAGGTGTCACCTCGGGCGTCGATGGTGGCGCTGCCCATGACGTCGAGATCGCCCCTCACGCAGAGGGCGCAGGGCGCGCCGAGGCCGAAGTCGGGAAGCCGCATCAGGCTGGCGGTGATCTTGCGATAGGCGCTGCCGGGAGACGCGTTGTCGGGCGTGAAGCCGACGGCCTCGATCCTCACGTCGCTCGTCGAGACGCCCGTGATCTTCAGCGTGAAGCCGCCCGAGCCGATGGTGATGGACGTGCCCCCGTCGTAGGGCGGGCCCGCCACGACACCGCTCGAAGGCGGATCGACGCCGCCCCCCACGCGGGAGCCGGCCGTCAGGGCCCAGATCGCGCGCTCCACCGCGCTCTCGGCCAGCGCCCGCGCGACGGCGCCGCGATACTGATTCATCGCGATCACCGGCTCGCTCTGGGCGAGCACGGCAAAGGCGATCATGAGCGCGGAGAGGATGACGAGGGCGATCAGCGTCAGCGGCATGGCGATCCCGACCTGATCCCGAACGCCTCGGCGGATCATGCGCCGGCAATCTATCGACCCGATCGCGGGCGTTCAATGTCCACCTTTGAAGACACTCGCCACGGACGAGCGTCGGGAGCACAATACGGCCGTGTTCAAACCCCTCGGCCTCGATCACGTAGTGCTCAGGGTCTCGGATCAGGCGCGCTCGCAGCGCTTCTACGTCGAGATGCTGGGATGCACGGTCGATCACGTCAACGAGCGGATCTCGCTGATCCATCTCCGCTTTGGCGATCACATGATCGATCTGGTGCCTGGCTCGGCGGTACCGCCGTCCGCCGGCGGTGTCGATCACGTCTGCCTGTCGATCGACTGCGATGACCTGGAGGGTGTCGTCCGGGAGCTCCGGGCGCGGGGGGTGACGGTCGAAGGCGAGATCTCGGATCGGCGCGGGGCCTACGGGCGCGGCCCGTCGATCTACCTCCGCGATCCCGACGGCTACAAGATCGAGCTGAAGCCGCGTTGACGGTCGAGAGGCCGCGCTGACCCGCTAGTAGGCCCAGTGCCCGGGGATC
>Ga0099791_10001145_pt1 | contig 10330 bp, 7 predicted proteins | sample Rivendell_Oct201_7_FD_77318 | JGI IMG/M metagenome (GOLD analysis project Ga0099791, IMG submission 77318) | Vadose zone soil and rhizosphere microbial communities from the Eel River Critical Zone Observatory, Northern California to study diel... | ecosystem: Environmental > Terrestrial > Soil >... | reverse complement strand
GGACGGTGGGGGTATCAGAAGATTTCTGGGGGAGGAACTGAACAAATAGAGCCAACGAAGCTGCCGGGCTGCTGAAATTAGCCTGAAGCAATGCCGCCCGCGCCTGTCGGCGTCAAGTTTGCCTCGCGACGCAGGACGAGGGCTGCGTTTGGCAGATTCCTTGGTGTCTTTGGTGTCTGTTTGGAGCAGAAATTGATGCTATTCATGAGAAACAATTGAAAGAGTTGAAGAGGGCGAGATCGTAGAAATCGCCAATATTGATGCGGTGTTCATGCATATGATTGAAAACATAGTAGGATGGCAAAAGTGGCTGAGTGAGTATCCCACCATTCTGCTTCGCGCATGCGCAGTTCGTGAAAATCGACTCACGGAACAGGCCCGCGCTCCATCGCCTGGGTTCCTACGCGGTGTTAGCATGTTGTCGGTAACCAAGCAAGAGGCTCAAGAGGCGCCAATGAATGTCCTGTACGCAGTTTCGGCCCGAGGTAATCCACTTTATCGAGGTAAATTCGGACTTCACGGGCGCTATCAGACTTATGGTCAACACAGCTTCATATACGACCTCATTGCAGCCGCTTCTCGGCGCGGGGTCAACGTGACTCTGCTGGTTGAGGGGCTGAGCGAATTCCCGCTGGCTGAGCCCCTTAAGGAATACTCACGCGTCTTTGAAATGGATGAGCGGGCCGAGGTTGGGCCGATCGATCTCATTCTACTAGATGAGCCAACCGACAAACTTGTGGCGTCGTTGCCCGCCGGGAGCCCCATAATCTGCATCATTCACCGGAAGACGTCTGCTTATTCGCAAGAGATTCAGGATCGATGTGACCAGTTTCTATGCATGACGGAAGCGGCGCTGGAGTATCAGTCGACCAAGATTCCTCCAAAGAAACTAGTGATGGTTCATCATGGCATAGACCTTCAGCGCTTCAGGCTCACGAACGAGACTCGGGTGCAGAGGAAAGCTCAACCTAATCTCCTTTTCTATACTCGCCTGGACAGGGAAGAAGTCACAATGTGGCGGATTTTGGAGCAGCTGTTGCGTTGTGATGTGAGATTGACAATGTTGGGAGACGGAGACGCATTTTGGAAAATAAGTGATCAATACGGTCGAGATCTGACGCTGATCAATCACATACCTTGCCATTCGATTCACAACTTCTTGCACCATTTTGACATCGTGGCTTCGGCAGGCCGGGGAGTATTGGAGGCACTCGCATGTGGCCTTCCAGCTCTGTGTGCGGGCTACGAATACGGAGGTCCTCTCTTGCCAAATAATATCCAGCGGCATATGGAAACAAACATCACGGGGTATCGCATGGCAGCCGACCTAGCCGGAATGCGTCAAGACATTGACATGGCGATGTCCTTGGAACGGGACACCTGTCGTCTCATGGCGTCGGAACACGGTTCAGTTGAGACCTTTTTGGACAAGCTTGGGATAGGAGAGACAGGCGTCTCACCCGTTGCTGTTTAAGACTCGACGCCAGTTTCTTGGCCAGTTAATTCCAAGACGTATCGCTTATCCAGGCCGAATATCCTTGTGCCTCGCAGACTCTACTAGCGCGCCCAACCCGGAGGCTCGCCCGCATGCCGGAGCGAATCTTCTAAGTCATCGCGCTGCTTCTTCAATTCCGCGATTTCTTTCTTCTTGTCCTCGATAGCCTTGCGGTGCTCGTTAATGTCTTTCCGCGTGAGGCTCTCCTTCATCGCTGTGTTTGGATTGGGATAATACTGGACCGACCCCAGGTTAAGTTCCCGCTGCAAAATATCCAGTTCCGTTTGCGCGGTCGTAATCTTGTAATCGATGGCAGCAAACTGCTTTCTCCAATACGCTTCATTCTTCTCGTCGTGGTCCGAATCATTCGGTGATTCAGCAGCGACGGCGTCGGTCTCCGTTGCAATCGCAGGGGAGTTCCGCTTTAAATCCTCCAGGCGGTCTTCGAAGTCGGCAACCTTTTGCTCTGCTTCCTGGACTTCGCCTTCCTTCTCAGCTAGGTGCGTGCCTATCCGGACAAGCTCTGACTGACTATTTCTGCGGGAACGGGGCTCGGGATTCGAATATACCTGTTGCACCTTGAGTTTCTGATCTCGGCGAAGCAGTTCTGCTTCCTTGCGGGCATGCTCCAGATGCTCTTTCTCCTGTGCCAGGGCGTGCTCTACGTCCTTTTCCTCGCGGTTAAGTGTGCGTACGCCGGTTGTTTCCGGTTCTTCCGGCCCGTACTCCCTTCGCAGCTCTCCCGGAACAATGGCATTGTGTCTCGACTGTTCCTCGAGCGCGTCAATATGCCGAAACAACTCACCACGCCGCTTACGCAATACATAGATTTGGCCTTCCGGGTTCACGCCTTCGGGTTCCTGATCGAGTGCAACGGCATCGGTGGCACCTTTTCCAGACTTACGTGCTTCGACGAGCGTTCTGACATCGATATCAATTTTGGCGAGTTCCTCCCGCAATGATTGAAGCTGTAGCGCGTACCACTTTGCGTCTCTAAATCTCGAATAGTGAGGTGCTTCTTGAGGAGCCGCGGGCCAAGACAGAAATAAGGCGGCTAAGAGAGTTCCGATCCAGCGGGCAAGTCTAGCTGAGCGCATGGTGTCCTCGGATGAATAGCAGGTCCGCGTTCCCAATTATGAGGAGTAGCATAGCGAATTGACCATAGTACTCACACTCACAGGGGATCGCATCCGAGTCACAATTAACGGCCCTTCCGCTCCCACGCGCCAAGGGCAGTGTGATTGTGATCCGACAGCGGAATCGGCAACTTCTCCGGTGTTCGCGCTCTGTTGGTGTCTGCTTTGGTGTCTCCGAAAACCGGTTTCTAGCGAAAATCTGTTTCAAACATTTGCTGCGATTGAAACTATTGAAGTGGAGCTGCGCGGTGGTTTGCCGGTAACGCGGTGAAAAGAATGCCGTCAGCGCGCGGGAGTTGGGGGAGAGGGGGAGCAATCGCAAACAGACTCGGGCACTTCAACGGCAAAGCGCTACAAGGCGAGCCGCTGCTTTATGGGAGGGAACCCAGTGTCTTTAGGGCGGAGCCGGGAAAGCATCTATAAGACAGTTGCCGGACGCAGGAAGTAGCCTGAAGCAGTGCACAGGAAAATGAGCGGCAGAAAAAGGCCACTTACCGGACTCAGTAGAATCGGAGTAGGGAGCAGAACACGGGTCAAGAAACAGGCTAGCGATCCATCCCGAAAGACCATCACGAATTGACGCGCTGCAGAAGTGTTTGGACCGCCTTTTCGTATTGAAGGTCCTTTGACGTCGCGACTTCGTGAGGCGTCAGAAGCTGTCCGGGGGCTTCAACGGGCAGGTCCGGCTCAATGCCCTTGCGATGTACCTCGCGGCCAGCAGGGGTTTTGAAATGAGCAATGGCAACCACCAGTCCAGAACCATCCGAAAGGGTTCGCACAGAATGGACTAATCCCTGACCGAAGGTTCTGCTTCCCACCAATACCGCTCGATGGTTATCCTTGAGTGCTCCTGCCAGTATTTCACCAGCACTCGCTGTGGCATCATTCACGAGCACAACCACAGGCTTGTCTGTCAATCGCGAGCCCGTCCCCACTGCTTCTTTTGAAGCACCTGTCCGGTCCATCGAGTAATAGAGAGTTTTCTCGCCGAGAAAGAGACTGGCAATCTCTCGACTGGCCGGGACAAATCCGCCGGGATTGTTCCGCAAGTCCAGCACAAAACCCTCAGCCTTCCCTTTGAGCAGATCATTTATTGCATTACGCATTTCCTCTGCAGAATTGGCCGCGAATTGACTTAGAGCAATATAGCCAAAAATCCGCCCTTCTTTGTTAGTCGCGAAGGCACGCACAACCGTTCGCTGAGTGAGCAATTCACGCATGAGGCCCACGTCGAAACCAGCCTTCCCGCGTCGAACCGTGAGATGTACACGCGTGCCGGCCTTGCCGCGCATTCGCGCAAAGGCCTCATCACGGCTTAGGGTGGCGGCGGGCGTTCCGTCGATAGTTTCGATTACATCGTGGGGCCGCAGGCCGGCCTTCAGCGCTGGCGAATCCGCGATGAGGTGCACCAATTGTAGTTCCCCGGTTTTTTCATCTTGCATAACCCACGGGTCCGCCACGCCGATGTCGGCCAACTCTCCGGTCAACTCCTGGATCGTACTGGCTAGCTCTGTCTGGGACACAAAGCGGGTTTGAGGATCATCAAGCTTCTTAAGCATGCGCGCGATTGCCGCATGGGCTTCTTTGGTGCTCCCATATTTCTTAGATAAAAACTCGCGGCGTGTTCTTGGCCAATCGTGGTGATGATAAGTCGGATCGACGAAGTCTCGATTGATCACCTGCCAGGCTTCGTCGACCAACTGGCCAGGATACTGCCCCATAGGTTCTTGCGCAAAAACTGCAGAGGTCGTGGTTGCAGCAAGTGCCGCGAAGGTTGCTGACAAGACTATCGTTCGCATCCGCATTTTGATCACCTCAAGATGATCTTATTCGTATCTCAGCGCCACTATTGGAGGGACGCGCATGGCCCTTCGCGCCGGAACATAGCATGCTAAGAGTGCGACCGAAGTTAGACTCATTGTGACGGCAGTAAAGACAAACAGGTCTGTCGGTCCCACGCCATAAAGCATTGTTGAGATGAGTCGAGTCAATCCGAATGCCCCCAAAATACCCACGACGACACCGATGCCGACCATTCCCATTCCTTCCCGCAACACCAGACTAAATACTTGGCTTGGCTCTGCACCGAGCGTCAAACGAATTCCGATCTCTTGTGTGCGCTGGGAAACGACCTGTGCAAGAACGCCATAGATACCAATTGCGGCGAGCAGAAACGTCAGTCCGGCCAGAATTCCCATCAGGATGGCCCGAAAGCGAGGATGGGCGAGGAATTCCGAGTAGCGCTGTGTCATCGTTCTGACGTCGTACACGGGAACATTACTATCGAGGCGGGACATCTCCCCCTGTAGGAGGCGGCCTAAGGCTAGAGGCTCGCCCGCGGTTCGCATCACGACTGTAATCGACGTTCCCGCGGCCTGGCTTACAGGTACGTAAACAAGGGCAGGTTCTACATACCCCATCTCTTGGTATACGGTCGTGCGTTTTTCGTTCCCGACAACTCCGATAATCGTCAGCCACGGAACATTGTCATCAGGCCTGCCTAACTTGATCTGCTTACCGATCGGATCTTCTTTGGGGAAATACCGGCGCACCATCTGATTGTTTGCGATGGCGACCGGTTGTGATCGTTCGCGATCACGCGAATCAAAATCACGGCCTTGCAGAAAAGGAAGGCCGAGCACGCGAAAATAATCACTTGTAATCTCAACCGTATTGACTGCTTCTAGGTTTTCTATCGTGGCCTTCCCAGCTACCGCTAACTTACTGGAACCGCCGCCGTTGTAGGGGGGCAGGGCTGAGCACAGCGCAACTCCTTCCACGCTTGGGACCACGCTGAGCTCAGCGACTAGCTTCTCGTAGAGATTGGATCGCTGATTCAATTTCGAATAAGTCTGAGGTGGGAGAGCAACTTCGGCCGTCAGAAGATGATCGGAGCGAAAGCCCAGTGGAACAGAGGCTAACCGAACAATACTTTCAATCAGCAAGCCCGCGCCGGCGAGCAGAATCATGGATAGAGCCACCTGGCCGACAACCAGAAGTCGACTAGCGTGATGACCGCCTGCGTGGATGATGCTTCGGCCTGACTGCTTCAGAACCTCGTTCAAGTCGACCTGTGATCCTCGCCAAGCAGGCAACAATCCAAAGAGCCAACCGGTAGTGGCGGTAAGGAAGATTGCGAACCCTAACACGTGGAGATTTATCGTGACGTGATTACCCGGCGGCAGTTCGATGAGATCAGCCGAGTTGAAGTACCGAACGGCGGCCACTGCAAACAAGACTCCGAAGAGCGTTCCTAAAGCCCCTAGCAGCATGCTCTCGGTAAGCAACTGACGGACTAAGCGCGAGCGGCCTGAACCAAGCGCGGCACGAACGGCCAACTCCCTCTGTCTTCCAGTGGAGCGGCCAAGCAAGAGATTGGCGACGTTGAGACAAGCGATCAGCAGGACGACCTCGACCGCAGCAAATAAAACAAGTAGCGCAATTCGTAGGTTTCGTCCCGCCAACCACGTGAACTGTTCTCGCAAGTCCCGAACAATCGGTGCGATTTGTGCCACCCAGCTTCCAGCGGGCGATTCTTTGACGACGCGTTGATGGAGCTCAACCAACTCTGTTTCAGCGCTTACCATGCTAACGCCGGGCTTGAGCCGTCCAAAAATGCCGACAACGGAATCGAAAGGCTCTTTCGAAAACTGGCTCTCTGGCGTAATGAGAGTCCATAAGGAGGTTTGTTTCGGGTAGAACTCGAAACTCCGGGGCATTACGCCGACGACAGCGCAAGACTGGCCGCTGAGTGTCAGAGTGCTGCCCACGATGCCGGTCGCGGCGGCCAACTCGGTCTGCCAAAACGAATGCGCCAAGACAACGGTGCAACCATTTTGGATATCCTCCGAGCCAAACGTGCGGCCTTCCGCTGCCGGTATTCCCAACAAAGAAAAGAAATCTGCGCTCGCGGGTATGGCAAGGACCTCATGAGGCGAACCACGCCAAGTGAGAATCTCACCCGCCCTAGCCCAAGTTAAAGCCGCCAGCTCTTCAAAACTGTGATTGTGGGCCTTGAATTCCTCGAAATCGCGATAGGATGCGAATATCTTCGTTCCTGGCTGGCCGATTTCCGTACACCAAACAGCAACCAGACGCTCAGCGCCCTTATAGGGGAGTGCTCTCAGGAGTACGGCATCGACAATACTGAATACGGCGGTGCTCGTGCCGATGCCGAGGGCAAGTGTGATCACAGCCACGGCGGTAAAGCCTGGACTCCTGCGCAGCATGCGCGCGCCGAAGCGCAAATCCTGCCACAACGTCTCGACAAAAGATTCCCAGCCGACAGAGCGGACGACTTCCTTCGCAACTTCGGGGCTTCCTCGCTCCAAACGCACAGCTCGAAGCGCATCCTTGCGGCTCATACCCTGCTTCATCTTTTCTTCGGCTGCCATATCCAGGAAACCACGCAGTTCTTCGTCCAACTCCTGGCCGACCTGCTCCTTTCGAAACAACGATCGCAATCCATCTGAGAGGCTTCGCAGCAATGACATGGGCCCTCACTCGAAACGCAAGGCCACCATAGGATCGATTCGCATCGCACGGCGCGTCGGAAAGTAACAGGCGGCGAGAGCGACAAACGTCAGCAGAAGAGCCACCCCGACAAACGTGAGTGGGTCAAATGGGCTCACACCGAAGAGCAGACTGCGCATTAGGCGAGTAACTAAAAGTGCCGCGGCGATTCCAATACCCAGGCCCGTCGCCGTCAACGTTGCCCCGCGTCCGAGGATGAGAACAAGGATGTCTCGGGAATGTGCGCCAAGCGCCACGCGGATTCCAATCTCGTGATTCTGTTGCGTCACCAAATAAGCCATGACGCCGTAAATTCCGACACAGGCTAGAGTCAAAGCCAGCGCCGCCAATGCACCGAGCAAACTGGCTTGGTTTCGGCGCTGCTCAACTTCCCGGTCCAGAATGTCATCCATAGTCATGACCTCGGAAAGTGCCTGGTCAGGATCGATGGACCAAACAGCAAGGCGCACGGCGCTGAGTAGACTCATGGGGTCAGTAGTAGTGCGGATTACGAGCGCACGAGCCATCATGTAATTTCCATTTGCTTGCCAATACGGAAAATACATCTCCTCTTTTGGAAGCACATCGAGACCCATCTGCCTTACGTTGCTTACCACGCCTACAATTTGAATCCAAACGTGCCCACGGCCCTCGAGAACAACGCCGATGCGCTTGCCAAGAGCGTCCTCATTCGGCCAAAACTTTCGCGCCATCGCGTCATTGACAATTGTAACGAGCGGAGCGTCGGGTCCATCGCGCTCGTCAAACAGCCTCCCGCGCAGTACCGGAATTCGCATGGATTCGAAATATCCAGGTGAAACTACACGATTCAGAGCGCCGTAAGGAATGTCTGGCCGAGGGACCACACCCTCTGGTACAAACGCAGCCATTCCGCTTTTCCATGTTAGCGGCAGAACACTTGTGAATCCCGCACCTTTCACGCCAGGCAGGTTCCTCACGCGGTCCAGTACGGCCTCGAAAAACTGTGTGCGACGGACGAAATCCGGATTCTTCTGCGGGGAGACAGGAATCTCCAGTGTGAGCACATGGTCAGGGCGGAAACCCGGGTCGACGCGGCGCATGTTCGCAAAGCTCTCTAGGAGCAGACCTGAAACGACGAGCAGCACCAGAGCAAGAGAGATTTCAGCAACCACAAACAGATTCCCAACGCTCTTCCGCCGCCCGCCCGTGCCGGCCCTTCCACCTTCCTTCAAAGATTCGTTTACATTTACTCTCGAGATCTCCAACGCGGGCACCAACCCAAACAGAAATGTGCTCAAAAATCCAATCAGAATCGTAAAGGTCAGCACGGGAAGATTGAGCGTGAGCGAAATCGTGCGAGACAAGTCCTGGGGGACCAAAATTTTAAGCAGGCTGAAGCTAGCCACCGCAAGCAGCACACCAAAAAAAACGCCCGTGGCAGCAAGCAGTGAGCTTTCGGCCAGCAACTGCCGCACAATTCTTCCACGACCTGCGCCGAGCGCACTCCGTAAGGCGATTTCCCGTTCCCTTATTGTCGCGCGGGAAAGCAAGAGGTTCGCGATGTTCGCGCACGCGATCAACAGGATGAACCCGACGGCGGTTAACAGCACGAGGAGTCCACGACGCACGTCCCGCGTGTAGGTCTCTTGCAACGGCTCGGCCACGAATCCGTCGACGAACTTCATGATCTCGGGATTCTGACCCACAAGACGCTGCGCCAGAACTTGCAGCTCCGCATTAGCCTGTTTCACGCTTACACCTGACTGTAGACGTGCGACGACGGTGAGGTAATGCTCTCCACGGCTTGCCAGTTGCTGCGACGTGAAGGCCACGGGAATCCAAAGATCGGCGTCCTTGCCAGGGAACGAGAATCCAGGCGGCATGACGCCGATGACCCGGTATTTTTGCCCATTCAGTAAAAGGTCCCGGCCAATCACACCTGGGTCCGCTCCAAACCTGCTGTGCCAAAGACGATAGCTGATGAGCGTAACGTGCTCGAAGCCCGGGCGGTCCTCTTCGGCCTGAAAGACTCGGCCCAACAGCGGCTTAACACCAAGCAACGGAAAGATATTCCAGGTAAACCTCTCTCCCATCAATCTTTCCGGGTCGCCACCGCTAGCGCTCAAGTTGAAAAAGTCTTCAACGCCAGCGGAGATGTCCTCGAATATCTGTTGTGTCTTGCAATCAGCGTAGTTGGCCGGGGTGAATTCTTTGCGCGGGAAACCATCGCGCGTACGGTCCTCATAAAGCGAAACGAGGCGGCTCGGATCGCGATATGGAAGAGGACGCAAGAGAACGGCATCCACGACGCTGAAGATTGCCGTCGTGGCACCGATACCAAGAGTCAAGGTCAAAACCGCAACCACCGTAAAACCCGGACTCTTGCGCAGCATACGCGCGCCGAAGCGTAGGTCCTGCCAACAGGTCTCCACAATTGATTCCCAGCCCGCAGCGCGGACCGCTTCCTTCGAAACTTCGAGATTTCCTCGTTCCAAGCGCACGGCGCGAAGTGCATCGTTGCGGCTCATCCCCTGCTTCATCTTTTCTTCGGCGGCCAGCTCCAAGAAGCCGTTCAATTCTTCGTCCAGCTCCTGGCTGACCTGCTCCTTTCGAAACAACGATCGGAGCCCGCCCGCTATGCTTCGCAGCAATGACATGGAACCTACGACGCCTCCAAGATTCTGGCGATTGCAGCCACTTGCCTTCCCCATTCTCGTGTTTCGCTGTTGAGCCTCTTTCGTCCCTGTTCTGTTAGGGCGTAATACTTTGCGCGCCTGCTATTCTCGGTGGCTTTCCATTCGCTTCTGATCAATCCATCTCGTTGCAACCGCTGAAAGGCGACAAACAGCGAACCGGCGTTGAGGCGGAAAACGCCTTTGCTCATCTGTTCGAGCCGGACCGCGATCCCATATCCGTGCATGGGTTCGAGCGCCAGCGTTTTCAAAATGAGCATGTCCAGAGTGCCTTGCACGAGATCACTCGGCTTGTCCGCCATGGACCCATTCCTCCTGAAGATCAAGTGGAAGAATACACCTCTCCTACTGATTGTCAAGAGGAGTGGCTGATATCCCGAACGAAATACTAATCTGGCGGTTATTTCCTAGTCGCAGATGAGTTCCTAACTCGAGCGTAGAGCGTCCATGGGATTAGCGGAAGCGGCGCGGGATGCGGGAAGAGTCGATGCCAGCAGCGCCATAATCATCAT
>Ga0099791_10001144_pt1 | contig 10330 bp, 7 predicted proteins | sample Rivendell_Oct201_7_FD_77318 | JGI IMG/M metagenome (GOLD analysis project Ga0099791, IMG submission 77318) | Vadose zone soil and rhizosphere microbial communities from the Eel River Critical Zone Observatory, Northern California to study diel... | ecosystem: Environmental > Terrestrial > Soil >... | reverse complement strand
AGAGAGCTCGCGTCCAGCACCTCCCGTGGCGGCGGCGATTGCATATTGCAGAACGACAGGGCCTGATCGCGAAAACAGTGCCCCTCTTCCAACAGAAGCAGCCTCATTGCGCGCAGCATTTTCCTGCTGGGCACCGGCGTTCCCTCGTCCTCGCCCGGCCGGACCAGCAGGAAATGCTCGGAAAACAGCGCGACCTCGACAAGCGAAGGTTCGGACACCGGCAGAGCAACAATTGCTGTGTCGAGCCGTCCTTCCGCGAGCTCTTCTATCAGCTTCGGCGTCAGCGTCTCACGGACATGAATGTCAAGTTCGGGATGCGTTCGCGTGAGGTTCCCGATGACCTTAGGCAGCAGATAAGGCGCAATCGTTGGGATCATGCCGATGCGCAGCCGGCCCACAAGCCGGTCTCGCGACGCCCGCGCGAAGTCTCCCAGTTCATCGACCGAGCGCAGGATGTCGCGGACGCGTCGGGCGGCCTCTTCTCCGAACTTCGTGAGCGCGACTTGCCGGGCGCGTCTCTCGACGAGTACGCCGCCCAGAGCTTCCTCCAGTTCCTTGATCTGCATCGACAAAGCCGGCTGCGAGACCGCACAGGCTTCTGCCGCGCGTCCGAAGTGGCCATGACGTGCCAGCGCGTTGAAATAGCGCAGCTGCCGAAGCGTGACCTGGATCATCAGAAAATCTTACTGCAGCGATCACTAAAGTCAATTTTACCTGATGGGATGAGTTGCCTAGATTGCGCCGCGAACCGGCTCGAAATCATACAAACCAGGACAGGAGACGATATGGATGACACCACCAAGTGCCCGTTTTCGGGCGGACAACGCACAAACAGGTCGAACCAAGACTGGTGGCCGAATCAGTTGAACCTAAGCGTTCTCCATCAGAACTCGCCCCTGTCCAATCCCATGGGCAAGGAGTTCAACTACGGTGTGGAGTTCAAGAGCCTCGACCTGGATGCCGTGATCAAGGACCTCCATGCCTTGATGACGGCGTCGCAGGAATGGTGGCCGGCGGACTACGGCCATTATGGGCCGTTCTTCATTCGTATGGCCTGGCACAGCGCCGGCACGTACCGCATCGGCGACGGCCGCGGCGGTGCATCCTCCGGCACGCAACGTTTTGCGCCCCTCAATAGCTGGCCGGATAACGTGAGCCTCGACAAGGCGCGCCGGTTGCTGTGGCCGATCAAGCAGAAGTACGGCCGGAAAATCTCCTGGGCCGACCTGATGATTCTCACCGGTAACGTCGCCTTGGAGTCGATGGGGTTCAAGACTTTCGGCTTCGCCGGCGGGCGCGAGGACGTCTGGGAGCCCGAAGAGGACATCTACTGGGGGTCTGAGGACACCTGGCTTGGAGACACGCGCTACAGCGGCGACCGGCAGCTCGAAAATCCTCTCGCCGCCGTTCAGATGGGCCTGATCTACGTCAATCCGGAAGGGCCGAATGGCACGCCGGATCCGGTCGCTGCGGCCCGGGATATCCGAGAGACGTTTGCCCGCATGGCGATGAATGACGAGGAGACGGTTGCACTCATTGCCGGCGGCCACACGTTCGGCAAAGCCCATGGCGCTGCCGACGCGGGCAAGTACGTCGGCCCCCAACCCGAAGGCGCCGACATCGCGGAACAAGGCCTCGGCTGGAAAAACACCTATGGCAGCGGCAAAGGTGTCGACACGATCAGCAGCGGGCTGGAAGGCGCCTGGACCCCGGACCCGGTGAAGTGGGACAACGGCTACTTGGACACCCTGTTCGGCTACGAGTGGGAACTGGTGAAGAGTCCTGCGGGTGCGTACCAGTGGACGCCCAAGAATGGGGCTGGAGCGGATACGGTACCGGACGCTCACGATCCGTCGCAACGGCATGCTCCGATGATGCTCACGACGGACCTCTCACTCAGGACGGATCCGATCTACGCGCCAATTTCCAAACGCTTCCACGAGAACCCTGATCAGTTGGCAGACGCGTTCGCGAGAGCCTGGTACAAGCTGACACACCGTGACATGGGGCCCCGCTCGCGATATCTCGGTCCGCTCGTTCCTGCCGAGGCGCTTCTGTGGCAAGACCCCGTCCCCGCAGTCGGTCATAAGTTGATCGATGAGCAGGATATCGCCGCGCTTAAGGGTAGAATCCTCGCCGCCGGACTGTCGATCTCCCAGCTGGTCACGACGGCCTGGGCGTCGGCGGCAACGTTCCGCGGCTCTGACAAGCGCGGTGGGGCGAACGGGGCGCGCATTCGCCTCGCGCCGCAGAAGGATTGGGAAGTCAACCAGCCGGCCGAGCTGGGGAAGGTCGTGGCGACGCTGGAAGCGATCCAGAAGACTTTCGACGGCTCGCAGTCGGGCGGCAAGAAGGTCTCGCTGGCTGACCTGATCGTTCTGGGCGGCTGCGCGGCCGTCGAGGCAGCTGCGAAGAGGGCCGGGCGCGACGTGAAGGTTCCCTTCTCGCCGGGACGTACGGATGCTTCGCAGGAGCAGACCGATGTGGACTCGTTTAACGTGCTGGAGCCGACCGCGGACGGGTTCCGCAACTACCTTCGGAAGGGACAGCAGAGATCTCCGGAGGAGGTGCTGGTAGATCGGGCACAGTTGATGACGCTGACCGCCCCTGAGATGACGGTTCTGGTCGGGGGCCTGCGGGTCCTGAATGCAAACTTCGGCGGGACACAACACGGCATCTTCACCAAGCGGCAAGAGACGCTCACCAATGACTTCTTCGTGAACCTGCTCGACATGCGCACGACGTGGACGGCGTCCGCCACATCCGAAGACGTGTTCGAGGGGCGCGTTCGCGGGACCGGCGAGCTCAAGTGGACCGGCACCTGTGTGGATCTCATCTTCGGTTCAAACTGCCAGCTCCGCGCCCTCGCGGAAGTCTACGGATGCGCGGACGCGAAGGAGCGGTTTGTCCATGACTTTGTGGCGGCGTGGAACAAGGCGATGAACCTTGATCGCTTCGACCTCGCCTGATGTCTGCGGAGACTTCTGTAGGGCAGCCGCGATCGGTCATCAGGTGAACAGAATCGGATCGAGGCTGCGCAAAGCTTACGCAAGTGTGTGAAGACCCGAACGCTGGTCGAAGCCATGGACAAGAAACTCAGGGCGGCGTTTCAAAACAAGCTGAAAGGCCGCCCTGACCCTAGGGCCTCATCATGCCGGCGGCGCAAGAATCGACAGCGCATTTGTGTCGAGCAGGTATCCTGGCATCACCTGAGGCCGGCCTTGCGGACGATCCTGGCCAGTTGCCTTTTTGGCAGGTCGCCTGGATCGAGCGTCGGGACGGCCAACAAAAGATCCGCAAAGGACGGAACCCCGGTCTTGAGTTTCGTCCACTCCGCATAAGAAATGACCACGGCAGCTGGCCGGCCGTGCTTGGTGATCGTCGTCGGCTCACCGTTCTCGGCGGCCTCGACGACAGCAGACAATGTTGTCTTGGCCTCGCGAAGTTCAAGTTCTTTCATGGCGCCCTCTGAGACTACAAGGGCTATTGTAGTCTCGATGCAGCGAAGTCAAACTTATAGGAGTAGCGTTCTGGGGTCGCTCTCCCGCACTATGGCCACCATCCGTGGCCGTGTTTGCGCCGAAGAGTCGTCCACTCAAGGGAGGAAGTTCATGAAAAAGATGTTGCTGCTCGCGACATTGTTGGGCGCCTGGCCCGTCTACGGCCTCGCCCAGACAATGGAAGAACTCGTCAACGACGGCAAGAACACCGACAATGTGCTCAATCACAGCATGGGCTTCGACCGCAAGAGCTACAGTCCGCTCAAGCTGATCAACAAATCCAACGTCAAACGCCTGGTGCCGATCTGGAGCACCAGCCTCATGAACGACTGGGGCGAGCTCTCGGCGCCTGTGGTCTACAACGGCGTCATCTACGCCATCAACGGCAAATGGACCTTCGCGATCGACGTCGAGACCGGCCGGCAGCTGTGGCGCACGCCTGTTGAACCCGAACCCGGCGTGGACCGCCGCGGGATCACGCGCGGCGGGCCGGTGCTTTACAACGGCAAGCTCTTTCGCGTGACGGTCGACAACCACGTCGTCGCCCTCGACATGAAGACCGGCAAGCTGGTCTGGAAGCAGAAGTTCGCCGAAGTGAAGGAGGGCTATTACGCGACCGGCGCCCCGATCGTCGCCAGCGGCGTATTGATTTCCGGCATGTCCGGCGGGGAATCGACGACGCGCGGCTTCCTCGACGGCTGGGACCCCGAGACCGGCAAGAAATTGTGGCGGCGCTACACCATTCCGGCGCCCGGCGAGCCCGGCTCGGAGACCTGGCCGCCCAACAGCGACGCCTGGACGCGCGGCGGCGGGCCGACGTGGCGCTCCGGCGCCTACGATCCCCAACTCGACCTTGTCTACTGGGGCACCGGCAACGCGGAGCCTTACGATCCGCGGCCGCGAGGAGAACGGGACAGCCTCTACACCTCCAGCCTGCTGGCGATTCGGCCAAAAACCGGGGAGATTGTTTGCTACTATCAATACACGCCCAACGACGTCTACGACGTCGACGCCACCGACGAACAGGTGCTCGCCGATCTCCAGGTCGGCGGCCAGACCCGCAAGGTGATGATCCAGGCCAACAAGAACGGCTTCATGTATGTGCTGGACCGCACCAACTGCAAACCGATCGCCGCCAACGCCTACGTGAAGGTCAACTGGGCGACGGAGATCGACAAGGAGACCGGCCGTCCGATCCTGACCGAGATCTACAAGAAGTTCCTGGCCGGCGAAGAGGTCGAGATCTTCCCGTCACGGGGCACCAACGCGGTGCCGATCGCGTTCAATCCGAATACCGGGCTCGTCTACGTGAGCACGTGGAATGTTCCGCGTTTGCAGAGGCTCGCGTCGGCAAATCCGCAAGCTCTCGGCACCGTGTCCACTGGCGTCACCGCCCGCGTCCCGACGTTCAAACCGGGCGAGGTGGTGGGCGCCTTCGTGGCGGTCAATCCGGTAACCGGTGAGAAGAAGTGGGAGGCGCCGTTGACGGACGCGCCGAGCGCCGCCGGCATGTTGGCGACCGACGGCGGGCTCATATTCACCGGCAAGCTGACCGGCGAATTCCTGGCGCTGGACGCCGACAGCGGCAAGACGCTGTGGCAGTTCAAGGTCAGTTCGAGCGTCAATTCCACCGCTATCACGTACACGCACAACGGCCGGCAATACGTCTCAGTGGCGTCGGGATTGGGCGGCGCCGTGGCGCCGCGCTTTGTGCAGGACAAGGTGCCGACCGGCGGCTCGTTGTGGACGTTTGCGTTGATGCCGGAGTGAAACGGGTGAGCCGCTCGCTTCGGCCGATCTGAAGGAGATCGGACCGCCGTGATGTAGGGGCGACCCTTGTGGTCGCCCCATGCCGGCGGACGCAACGGGATGTCGGCATCGGACGTGATGGGGAGAGTCGGATCGCTGAGATTTTCTTGCTTGTATCATTCGAATCCGCGCCTCCGTCGGTCAATTACCCCACCGGCTGGACCTGCTCCAGGTCAAAGCCCGGATAGACAAATGCGCCTTCGATACGTGCGCAATCCTTCTCCGATGCCCCGGCCGCTCGGGCGGTTTCGTACCACGTCTCCTTCACGCGTTCCTTCATCGCATCGACAACGCTTTTTGCCTCGTTGTCTGGTAACAAGAATCGGGCAGCCTGCGAAAGCAGATTGGTTGCGCTCGCAAGGCGGCCCTGATCTCCGCAGATCATGGCGAGGTCCCTGTGTTCAAGACTGACTTGCGGCGTAGGCACAAGGTCATAGGCGGGTGAGAGCTTCCAATCGCGGCGCTTGGCCATGATCGCATGATTGCGCGGATGGTCGTCGGTATTGGAGATGAGCGCATTGAAGCACATCCGGCCGAACAGCTCTACGGCGTCCTTTTTCGGTTCGGGGCTTACCCGGCGCAGCTCTTCGGCCAGCAGGACGTAAGACCACTTCTCCCGGAGCTGAGCGGAATCGTCCGTCTTCAGTAGCGTCAGAGCGCTCACCATCCGGGCGCGTTGATAGCCCGCCTCCGTCTTCTCCCGATCGAAGCGCTTGATGAGCAACACGTCCCGCGCACCAATAGAAACGACCTTGCTTTCGGCGGTCGTGAGGCCACAGCCGCGCGCAAGCACAAGCATGGCATGTTCGATCCGCGCGTAATTCCATTTATCGTCGGCGCGGTTGAACTTGGCGATCCAAAGCCCTTCGTCATTCTCGACGACGGCCTTGGGCCGCGCGCCTCCCATCGACGTGCCTTCGAGAAGCAGCTCGTCGGCTGGGATGACTTCCGGGTCGACAGGCAACTCTTCGTCGTTGACGATGGCATCGGCCCTCGCCTGCAACTTGTCTAAAGCGATCGTCTGATTGAATTTGCGTTTCGGGGCAGGCGGCTGTTGGCCCAGCCCAAAGCTCAGTGCGCCGGCGCGGTCGTCCGGCGACTCCAAGAGATAGTCGAGTTCGGATAGAGGCGATTTCCCGGCATGGCGCTCGATGATCCGCCGGCCCCAGGAGTCAGGACTGGCGTCACGCAAGGCCCCAAAGACGCCTTTCATCATCGTGGTTTCGTAGACGCGCGGCGCTAGCGTAAGTTCGACCGGGTCGAAAGCGACTGCGTCGCTGCGCGCCAGATAGGATTTACCGTACACGAGCCGCCCCAAAGGGACGCCGCTGCGGTTCGTCGCCAGTTCGAAGCGCGCAGCCGTCACGGCCTCGGTCGTGCCGGGCAGGGTGATATAGACGAAACATCCGGTGGGTGCGGGCTTAGAAGTCATTGCTCAATTTTCCGCCGCTATGGCGCGCACGGGCAGGCTCCCGCGCGAGCGCAAGCCTCATCCCCTCTTCGTCCTTGCTGGGGTCCGCAAGCTCGGCAACGCGGTCGATAAGACCGTACGCCCATAGCAGCGCCGTATAGACGGCGACACTGGTGGAAGGCTTGCCCTTCTCCGCGTCGGCGACGGTGAAGCGGCTTGTACCGACCTTCTGGGCCACTTCTGCAGCCGTAAGGTTTCGGCGCAGCCGTGCGGTCCTCAGGTTGGCTCCTAGATTTTTCAGGGCCTGCTCGACCTGGTACGGGGGCGCGCCCAAGAGTGTGTTTCTTGCTTTCATGTTGCCTCAAGCCATCACATGACTGTTTAGTGATTGCTTAATCAAACATAGAGCAAAAGCGGATGAAGTCAAGAAATGTATAATTGAGGCAACATTTTCAGGTATAATGTTGTCTTAGTCTAACATTCTACCCTTCGTGCTGAAGGGCCGCCCAGCAACCCATCATGAATGTAAACGCTCCTGATGCCGAAGGATTTCCGGCAGCCGATCTGGCCAACGAGGACTGCATTGATGGCGAGGCAAGAGGACGTACGCCTGCCCATTGACCTCGCCGCCCCACCGGTTACCCTTGCGACGGCAGATCGCCCGCGCCTGCGGCTTCATTTTGCGGCGGTATCGGAGCCGATCCACAAAGCAAAATCGAGGAAACCCCAATGCTTGCGAATAAGCGTTCCGCCGTCATGGCACTCGCCGCCGCCATCGCGCTTTCCGGCCACCTGACCGCGGCTTCCGCGCAGGCGCCGACGCCGCCGCGCATGATCCCGCACTTCGAGGTCGATCCGTCGTGGCCGAAGCTGCCGAGCAAATGGGTGTGGGGCCAGGTCTCCAGCGTCTCGATCGACAGCCAGGGCCACGCCTGGATTCTCCAGCGTCCCAGCTCCGTGCGCAACGATCAGAAGGGCATGGCGGCGCCGCCCGTGCTGGAGTTCGACGAAGCCGGTAACTTCATTCAGGGGTGGGGCGGCCCGGGCCCCGGTTATGACTGGCCTGAGACCGAGCACGGCATCTATGCGGATCCGAAGGGCTTCATCTGGCTCGGCGGCAACGGCCGCACCGACCACCACCTTGTCAAGTTCACCCGCGACGGCAAGTTCGTCATGCAGATCGGCCACAAGGGCCAGAGCAAGGGCAACAAGGACACACAAAACGTGAACCAGGCGGCGGACACCTTCGTGTACACGCCGACCAACGAGCTCATCGTCGCCGACGGCTACGGCAATCGCCGCATCATCGTGTTCGATGCCGATACTGGCGCGTTCAAGCGCATGTGGGGCGCGTTCGGCAACGAGCCGCTCGACAACGTCCCGGCAGAAGCGAAGGTGGCGGAAGGTGACCGCATCCCCGCCAAGGAACTGTCCGGACCCGGCCCGTTGCAGTTCGTGCAGCCGGTCCACGCCGCGCGAGTATCGAACGACGGTCTCGTCTATGTATCGGATCGCGGCGGCAAGCGCGTGCAGGTCTTCACGCTCGACGGCAAGTTCGTGATGCAGCGCTTCATCGACCGCTATTGCGAGGCGCCCCATTGCGGCAACGGCCAGACCGTCGCCAGCACCGCCTTCTCCCACGATCCTGAGCAGCAGTTCCTCTATGTGGCGAGCCGCAGCCCGGCGCGGCTTTGGATCCTCGACCGCAAGACGCTGGAGCCGCTCGATTCATTCGGCCGCAACGGCATCGCGCCCGGGGAATTCTATGTGATGCACCACATGAACGTCGACTCGAAGGGAAACCTGTACGTCACCGAGGTGCAGGACGGCAAACGCATCCAGAAATTCGTGTTCAAGGGCATGGTGCCGGCGCCGACGCATTAACTTGGCGCGCGGCCCTCTCCCATGATGAACAATACTGCAAAGATTGCTAAACGCGCGGGGCAACCCATGTCCAAATTCTCGTTGGTCTGCATCACCGCCGGCCTGCTGTGCGCCGTCACCGCTCCGCCGCCTGCGCTCGGCGCCGAAGGGGCTGCTCCCATACCCAACTTCGCGCCGGACCGCACCACCGCCTGGACGTTGAACCGCCCCGCCCATGACGACTTTCTGCCGCCGCCCAGCGGGCCTGGCCCCGTCCTGTCCGACAAGGCGCACCCTTATGTTCCCAATGGCCAGGGCCAGCCGACATACCGGGTGGCGGACCTCACCAATCCTATACTGAAGCCATGGGTCATCGAGCGGATGCGAAAGGCCAATGAAGCGGTGCTCGCCGGCAAGATTCCGTTCATCGCCCGAGAGCGGTGCTGGCCTGCCGGCGTTCCGGGCCTCGATATCTACAACCGCGGCCAACCCGTGCATTTCATTCAGACGCCCAAGATGGTCGTGTACATCAACGAGCTTTACGCGCAGATGCGCCATATCTATCTGGACGTGCCGCATTCGGAGCACGTGACGCCGTCATGGCATGGCGAATCCGTGGGGCATTACGAAGGCGACGAACTGGTGGTCGACACCATCGGACTGAATGACCGGACGTTTGTCGACAATTATCGCACCCCTCATACCGAACAGATGCACGTCGTCGAGCGCTTTAAGATGATCGATGGCGGCAACACGCTGCAGGTGTTCGTCACGGTGGACGATCCCGGCGCCTTCAACATGCCGTGGTCGGCGATCCAGACGTGGCGGCGCGTCAGCGTTCCGCTGATTGAAGACGTTTGCGAGCCCAACAACGTCTGGTATTTCGGTTACGACGTCGCGCCGCTCCCCCAAGCCGATAAACCGGATTTCTGATTTGTCGTTGTAGGGGCGACCCTTGTGGTCGCCCCGGCTTGTGCACCGCGTCGGCCCGCAACGGGGCGACCACAAGGGTCGCCCCTACAAGAGCGATGCTCCGACCCCTTCAGATGGCTGAAGCGAGCGACTAAGCTCCCATGCTGCCAATCAAGCGGATCACGCGACGGCTCCCCCCTCCTTCAGGCGTGCAATGGCTTCACCGTCGAACCCCGCTTCGGCCAACACTGCATCGGTATGCTCGCCCAGACGTGGCGCCGGCCGCCGCCAGGTGCCGGCACTTTGCGAAAGACGCGGAACGATGTTGTGCATCGGGACGGCGCCGAGGTCGGCGTCTTCCACATCGACCAGGATGCCGCGTTCGCGGAAATGTCCATCCGCGACGGCGTCCGCGATGGTGTAGACCGGCCCTACGGTGACGCCCGCTTCGCGCATCGTGCGCAGCGCCTCCTCGCGCGTGCGCGCCGCGAACCAGCTGCCCACCGCCTCGTCTACCAGGCCGCGGTGCTGCACCCGCGCCGCGTTGGAAGAAAATCGCGCATCTGCGACCATGTCGGCGCGACCGATGACGGTGAAAATGCGGCGCGCCATCGCCTGGGTCGAGCCCCACAGGGCGACGTAGCGGCCGTCCTGGCAGCGATAGACGTTGCGCGGCGCCGAGGTGTTGGAGCCGCTTCCCGCCCGCTCCTTGACGGTGCCGGTTTGCCGATAGATCGCGGCCTCGGGGCCGAGCACCGAAAACAGGGCTTCGAGCAGCGACAGGTCGATGACCTGCCCGCGCCCGCCGCAGTCACGTGCACGCAAGGCCGTCATT
>Ga0099791_10001142_pt1 | contig 10341 bp, 10 predicted proteins | sample Rivendell_Oct201_7_FD_77318 | JGI IMG/M metagenome (GOLD analysis project Ga0099791, IMG submission 77318) | Vadose zone soil and rhizosphere microbial communities from the Eel River Critical Zone Observatory, Northern California to study diel... | ecosystem: Environmental > Terrestrial > Soil... | reverse complement strand
TGCTCCAGTCGGGCAGCGCCAATCTCTACCTCACGTACATCCTGCTCGCCCTGCTCGTCATGCTGGTGTTCGCGTGATCGGCGAGCTCCTGGCCGCCGTCCTTCAGCTCGTGCTGGTGGGCCTGGGCGCGCCACTGCTGATCGGGATTGTGCGCACCCTGAAGGCGCGACTGGTGGGCCGGCGCGGCCCCAGCCCGTGGCAGCCCTACGCCGACCTTCGCAAGCTCCTCGGCAAGGAGCGCGTCGTGTCGACCACGACGTCCTGGATCTTCGCCGTCACGCCGACGGTCCTGGCCGCGACCATGCTCGTGAGCGCATTGATCGTGCCGCTCGTGATCAGCCGCCCGGCGCTCGGCTTCGCCGGCAACGTCATCGTGTTGATGTACCTGTTCCTGGTCGGGACGTTTTTCCTCGCCCTCGCCGGCCTCGACGCCGGCAGCGCCTTCGGGGGGATGGGCGGCAGCCGTGAGGTCGCGGTGGCGGCGTTGGCCGAGCCGACCATCGTCCTGGCCGTCTTTGCCCTCGCCATGCGCGCGGGCACGATCAACCTCGGCGGCGTCGTCGAGCGGGTCAGCGCCGACCCGTGGCTGGCGCTGGCCCCGGGACATCTGCTGGCCTTCGCCGCGTTCTTCATCGTGATGCTCGCGGAAACAGGCCGTTTGCCGGTCGACAACCCGGCCACCCATCTGGAGCTGACGATGATTCACGAGGCCATGGTCCTCGAATACTCGGGGCCCGACCTCGCCATCGTCGAGTGGGCCGCCGCGATGAAGCTCTTCCTCTTCATGTCCCTGCTCGCGAATCTCTTCTTCCCGTGGGGCGTGCCGACGGACGCGGGCGTCACGACCCTGGCCGTCGGTGCGATCGTTCTGGCGGCCAAGCTCATCGTGCTGGCTGGGGTCCTGGCGGTGATGGAGACGGCCGTGGCCAAGCTTCGCCTGTTCCGCGTGCCCGAGCTCCTGGCGGGGTCGTTCGCGCTCGCCCTCCTCTCGGTCACGTCGATGTTCTTGCTGCGATGACGGCCGAGCCGATCACCACCGCGACGAACTTCCTCGCCTTTCTCGGGCTCGTCTCGACGCTCCTGATCGTGTGGCGGCAGAACTGGGCGGGCCGGCGGCGCCTCTTCGTCGTGCAGTCCCTCCTGCTGGCGGCGCTCGCGACGACCATCGCCGCCTACGGGCACCGCGCGGAGCTCTTTCTCGTCGCGGCCATCGTCGTGCTGCTCAAGGCGTGGTTGATCCCGCGGATCCTCGGCCGCATGGCCGCCGGAACGCCCCCGCGACCCGTCGCCCCCGGACGCTCGGCTGGCCTGTCGCTGCTTGCCGCCGGGAGCCTCATCGTGGCCGCCTACGTGATCATGTTCCCGGTCACCACCGTGAGCGACCTGCCGACCGTGGGCGGGATCCCTCTCACCTTCGCGATGGCGCTCATCGGCCTCTTCGTGACCGTCACCGGCCGTGACGTGCTCGGCCACATCCTCGGGTTCCTGATGTTCGAGAACGGGATCTTCGGCCTGGCGTTGCTCGCCACCTACGGCCTCCCCGGAATCGTCGAGGCTGGGGTCTTCCTCGACCTGTTGGTGATCGTGTTGATCATGGAGGGTGTCGTCCTCCGGATCCGTCGTGAGCACGACTCGATCGCGGTCGATCGCCTGCGCGAGCTCCGGGGATGAGTCTCGTGGTCGTCCTGGCGACGCCGCTGGTCGGCGCCATCCTGCTCGCCGTCGCGCGGGGGATCGCGGCGCGCGTGCTCCACCCCCTGGCCATCGTCCTCACCGCGGCCGCCGCCGGTGCCGTCGCGGTCCAGGTCAGCCACGCCGGCAGCATCGTCGCCCTGGGCGGTCTCTTCCGCGCCGACGGCCTCTCCGCGTGGATGATCGGCCTCATCGCCCTCGTCAGCCTGCTGGCTGCCATCGAGGCTCCCTATACGGTCCCATCCGCGGCGGTCGGCCGCTTCCGTCCGCTCTTCCACCTCTTCGTCTTCACGATGCTCCTCGCCGTCTCCACCGACGACGTGGGCCTCATGTGGGTGGCCATCGAAGGCACCACGCTCGCGTCCGTCTTCCTCGTGAACCTCGAGCGCTCCCGCGCCTCCCTCGAGGCCGCCTACAAGTACCTCCTCATCTGCTCGGTCGGCGTGGCGATCGCCTTCATCGGTACCGTGCTCGTGTACTTCGCCGACATTCACCAGTTCGGCCACGAGGCTCACGCGCTACGGTGGACGACGCTGGTGCGGCTGGCGCCGGGGCTGCCGCCGCGCGTCGTGGAGCTGGGCTTCGTCTTTCTCCTCGTCGGGTACGGGACCAAGGCAGGACTGGCGCCGATGCACACCTGGCTGCCCGATGCCCACAGCGAGGCTCCGGCGCCGGTGAGCGCGTTGATGTCCGGCGTCCTGCTCAGTGTGGGCGTGTACGCGCTCGTCCGCTTCAAGACCGTCGTCGATCTGAGCGGCGGGCCAGAGTTCACGCAGCGGCTCCTGCTGGCGCTCGGATTGACGTCGATCGCCACGGCCGCCGTGTTCCTGTGGGCGCCCACGAACTACAAGCGCATGCTCGCGTACTCGAGCATCGAGCACATCGGAGTCGTCTGCCTCGGACTCGGGTTCGGTGGCCTGGCCGGCGTCGGGGGCGCTGTGCTGCACGTGGCCAATCACGCGCTCGCCAAGTCCGCCCTCTTCGTGCTGTCCGGCCGCATCCGCGCGGCCTACGGCTCGGCGGAGATCTCCGCGGTCACGGGACTCCTCGGAACGATGCCGGTCACCGGCGGCCTGTTCCTTCTCGCCATGCTCGCGATCATGGGCCTGCCACCGTTCGGCCTCTTCGTGAGCGAGGTGCTCATCTTCTCGGCCGGCTTTCGGTCGGGACACGGCATCGTCGCCGCGGCCGGCCTGCTCCTGCTCGTCGGAGCCTTCGCCGGGCTGCTTCGCAACGCCCACCGCATGCTGTACGGCACGCCCCCGCCGGCCATCGTCGACGTGCCCGGCCTGCGCTCCGCGGTACCCACTGGCCTCGCCCTGCTGCTCCTCACGCTGACGGGTGTTGCCTGGCCCCCTGGCCTGGCCGCCGCGCTCGATCACATCGCTCGGCTTCTCGGCCAGTGAGCACAGCGCTCGATCATCTTCTCGCAGAGCTGACGGCGGCCGGCGCCCACGCCCTCACGGCGACGAACCCCCACGCCGCCCGGTGTCGGCTCTCACGCGAGAACCTGGCCGCCGTCGCCGACCGGGTCGCCGAGCTCGGACTCGAGGTGCAGCTGCTCTGCGCCACAGACACGCGCCACCGCTCCGGTGACTTCACGTTGACGTACGTCTTCACGCCTCCTCGGGGCCGCCCGCAGCTGACGGCGCTGGTGGCGGTTCCGGCGGGCGAGCCGCGGTTTCCGTCGCTCGCGCTGCGCTCCTTCGCAGCCAGCCGGTTCGAGCGCGAGATCCACGACCTCCTGGGGCTTGTCCCGGTCGGGCATCCTGATCTGAGGCGCCTGGCCGTCCACCAGTTCTGGCCCGACGGTTACTTTCCCCAGCGCCGTGACGTGGCGATCCGTCGGGACTTCGCCGATGCTGGACAGCCGTTTCCCTTCCGCCGTGTCGAAGGCGCCGGCCTCTTCGAGATCACCGTCGGTCCCGTGCACGCCGGGATCATCGAGCCCGGCCACTTTCGCTTCACCGTCGAGGGGGAGACGATCGTCAACCTCGAGACTCGGCTGGGCTTCGTGCACAAGGGGACGGAAAAGCTCTTCGAGACGCTGCCCTTCGAGCGGACGCCTGCGCTCGCCGAGTGTGTGTCGGGAGACGAGACCGTGGCCCATGCGCTGGCCTATTGCCAGGCTCTCGTGGGGCTGGCCGGTGCCGACATTCCGCGGAGGGCCGCGTCGCTCCGCGTGATCCTTCTCGAGCTCGAGCGGCTCTACAACCACGTCGGCGACGTCGGCATGATCGTCAACGACACCGGATTCGCGTTCGGCCACGCCCACTGCTTCCGGCTGCGTGAGGAGATGCTCCGTCTCAACGCCCGACTCACCGGCCATCGCCTCATGCGCGGTGCCATCGTCCCGGGCGGGGTCGCCGACGCGGTGAATCAGTCCGCCCTCGACGAGCTCCCGGGGACAGTCGATCGCCTCGTGGCGGAGTTTCTCGACATCGCCGAGCTGTCGCTGGACAACAGCCTCGTGCTGGAGCGCTTGCAAGGCACGGGACGTCTCACCACGGCGACGGCTCGAGAGATGCAGGTGGTCGGCCTGGTCGCACGGGCGAGCGGTATCGATGCCGACCTGCGCCGTGACGCCCCCTTCGCGGCCTACGACAAGGTCGACGTCGTGGTGCCGACGTACGAGACGGGCGACGTGTGGGCCCGCACGATGGTTCGGATCCGCGAGGCTCGTGAGGCGGCCCGCCTGATCGCCCGCACGCTGGACGGTATCCCGGCAGGCCCGGCGCGCGTCGAGCTGCCCCCGCTTCGTGAAGGGGATCAGACCAGCGCCGTGGAGTCCTGGCGTGGTCCCGTCTGGTACTGGGTGATGGCGGGCGGCCCCGAGCGGGTCGAGCGCGTCAAGATCGCCGATCCATCCTTCAGGAACTGGCCGGCCCTGGAGTACGCCGTGCTGAACAACATCGTCCCGGACTTTCCGCTCTGCAACAAGTCCTTCAACCTGTCGTACTCCGGGAGCGATCTCTAGCGAGCGATCTAAGAGCGAGGCCTGATCGGTCACTTCATCGTCTTGGTGGCCGTCTGTCCACACGCCTGGCACTTGTAGTGGAACACCGTCTGGCCCTTCTTGTCCGTGTCAAAGCCGGTCCGGACCAACGGCGATCCACATTTCGAGCATTTCCCCCGCTTCGGCATCCGGCTCCCTCCGGCCCCGTCCACAACGCTCCGGCGCAACATCGGTCTTTAGTAGAGACGTAGGAGAACAACGACGGGTTTACCCGACCCCGCACCGCCAGGGATCGTGGAGCTTCTCCCCGGAGACTCGCCGTCCATGGCACGGCCCCTTGCCCGCGGACTCGCCGGATACGGGCCGCTTCTTCCTGGCCAAACCGTTTGCGCGCCGAGCCCTCGCCGACAAGGTTCGGGAGGCGCTCGACAGTCCGAAGTCCACGCCGAAGACCCCGTAACCGCGCCGCCGTCGTTGACGCGTCCGGATCGCGCGTCTATGCTCGCGCGACATGCGACTCGCGGGCACAGTCGCGGTGATCACCGGCGGCGCCGCCGGCATCGGCCTGGCGTACGGGCGACGCTTCCTCGCCGAGGGCGCGCGCGTCGTGCTCGCCGATGTTGCCGACCCGGTTGCCGCGGCGCTCGAGCTCGCCCCTGAGCGGGCGTACGGCGTACGGACCGACGTGAGCGACATGGCGTCGGTACGTGCGATGGTCCATGCGGCCGTCGGTCGCTTCGGCCGCATCGACGTGCTCGTCAACAACGCCGCCGTGTTCGCCACGCTGAAGCCTCAGCCGTTCGACGAGATCCCGGAGGCGGAGTGGGATCGCGTCATGGCGGTCAACGTCAAGGGCATCTGGAACTGTGCTCGGGCCGTCGTCCCGGTGATGCGCAGTCAGGGCAGCGGGCGCATCGTCAACGTCGCCTCGGCCATCGTGGCCAAGGGCACCGCCCTGCTCCTTCACTACGTGACGTCGAAGGGGGCCGTGGTCGCGATGACGCGCGCGCTGGCTCGCGAGCTCGGCCCGAGCGGAATCACCGTCAACGCGGTCGCGCCCGGGCTGATCCTGAGCGACACCGTGCAGGCGAATCCCGACATCACGGCCTTCCAGTCGGCCGCCGTCATGCAGGCCCGCTCGCTCAAGCGCGACGCGTTTCCCGACGACGTCGAGGGCGCGGTGGTCTTCCTCGCGTCCGACGACAGCGCCTTCATGAGCGGCCAGACGCTCATCGTGGACGGCGGCTCCGTCTTCTCCACGCTCTGATCCATGACGAACGTCCCGCTGATCGACGTCGCGCCGGCGCGCCACGGCGGCCGGGGTCAACGTTGCCGCGTGGCCGCTGCCATCGACGGCGCCTGTCGCGAGATCGGATTCTTCGCCATCAGCGGCCACGGCGTCCCCGATCGTCTCGTCGACGACCTGCGACGGCTGGCTCATGACTTCTTCGGCCTTCCGCTCGCTGACAAGCTTCGCTGCCGCCATCCCGTCGAGGGCACCAACCGCGGCTATCATCCCGTCGGCGGCGAGACGCTCGCGAAGGCCAACGACGCGGCGGCGCCCCCCGATCTGAAGGAGTTCTTCCACGTCGGCCCGGTCGACACGACCGCGGATTCGTACTACACGGGCGCGCGCGGGCGCCGGCACTTCGAGCCCAACATCTGGCCGGCCGTGCCGGCGGGCTTCGCCGAGGCGGCGACCATCTACTACCACGCCATGAGCGAGCTCGTCGTGTTCCTGATGCGGCTGGCCGCGCTCGCGCTGGACGTGCACGAGAGCTTCTTCGACGACAAGGTCGACCGGTCCATCGGGACGATGCGGCTGAACTATTACCCCGGCCAGACCGTGCCCCCGAGCCCGGGCCAGCTCCGCGCGAGCGCCCACACCGATTACGGCGGCTTCACGATCCTGAGCGGCGAGGACGTGCCGGGCGGGTTGCAAGTCAGGACGCGCGATGGCCGCTGGATCGACGTGCCGACGTCGCCCACGACCTTCGTCGTCAACATCGGCGATCTGCTCATGCGATGGACGAACGATCGCTGGCTGTCCAACCTGCACCGCGTGGTGAACCCGCCGCTCGGTGACGGCCCGCGCGGCCCACGACTCTCGATCGCGTTCTTCAATCATCCGAACTACGACGCGCTCATCGAGTGCCTGCCCTCGCACGGGCCGCCGAGACACCCGCCGGTGCTCTCGGGTGAGTATCGCGATCTCAAGTACGCGAAGACCGGGCTGGCCCGAACGGTGACGTGACGCTGAATTTCCTGTGGCCGATCGTCCTGCGCGTCGTACGATGCGGTGCGATGGGCATCGAGGCCACGAGACCAGGAAGGGCCGTTTTCGCGTGGGCGCTGATCGCTGCCGTCACGGTGGGATTGATCGTCCACGGCGGCGCCGGTGACGGCGAGGCGACGGAGCCGGCGGCCGGAGCCTGGACGGGCGGAGCGGCCGTGGGATTCCTCGGCAACACGCCCGACGGCACCGCGTTCGCGATGAACCTGAACGTCGAGAGATTCTTCAACCGCAGCTTCTCGGTCGGGCCCCTGCTCCAGTTCGGTGTCACCGGCGACATGACGCAGATCGCCGCCTCGGGTCAAGTGAAGTACTGGCTGGATCTCTCGAAGGGCCTCAAGCTGACCGCGCAAGGCGGCCTCGGCTTCGTGCACACCGACTTCCGTGGCAGCGACACGTCGTTCCTGATCCCGATCGGTGTCGGCTTCGACTACGCGCTGAACCGCAACGTGAGCGCGACGGCCACGTTCCTGCTGAACCTGACCGACATCGACACCGGGGTCGGCAGCCATCCGCACGTCATGCCCGGGCTCACGTTCGGCGTCCGCTTCTAGCTCCCCGCCGCTCCGCCTCGCTTACAGGTACTGGCCGGTGGTGACGATCCGCTCGACGTCGCTCGTCCGGGCCTGGGGGTCGACGACGACCGGCTTGATGGCGACGATCAGGTCCTTCTTGCGGCCCGCGATCTTCGCCCAGTCGTCGGGATTGCTCGTGTTCGGCAGGTCCTCGTTCTCCTTGAACTCCTCGCGCACGGCGGTGACCAGGTCCGTGCTGCTGATGCCCTTGTCGCCTTGGCTGATGTAGCGCTTGAGCGCGAGCTTCTTCGCCCGGCGCACGATCGACTCGATCATGGCGCCCGAGGAAGCAGTGCCCGCAGCTCGGATTCCACGAGCAGACGACGTAATCGCCGGGTCGCACCAGCGTCACGCCGGCCCCTACCGCCTCCACCACGCCGGCGCCCTCGTGGCCGAGCACGATCGGCCGCGGATAGAAGAGCTGGCCCTGGATCACCTCGAGGTCGGTGTGGCAGAGGCCGCTGGCCCGGATCTGCACCAGCACGTCGTGAGGCCCGAGCGGCTTCAGCGTCAGTCGCTCAACGACGAGGGGCTGGCCGACCTCGTGAAGCACGGCGGCCCGGAAGGTTGCGGGGCTCACCGCGCGTCGACGGCAGGACTCACGGATCGATCACTTCGTGAAGCGGTCGATCCCGGTGCCGCGGTAGAGGATCTCGGCCTGACGCTTCATGATCTCCGCGTGCCGCGCCACGGCGTCGGGCGCCAGGTCCGTCACGGGCGGCTGCTCGGGCTCGAAGTGGTGGTACTCGTCGACGCCACGCACCAGGAGCGCGCTGTCGCCGTCACCGGCGACCTGGCGGACGTAGGTCGGGATGTAGCGGATGGCGTAGCCGATGCGGCGATCGGCCGAGCGATTCGCTGGCGAGCTGTGGAACATGAGCACGTGGTGGAGCGACATGCTCCCGGCCTCGAGCAAGATGTCGACGGCCTTCGCCTCGTCCACCTCGACCGCGATCTCCTGGCCGCGCGAGAGCAGATTGGTCGGAGCGAAGGTGTCCCGGTGCGCCACCTGCGCGACGTGGCTGCCCGGCACCATGCGCATCGCGCCGTTCTCGACCGTGGCATCGGTGAACGCCAGCCACGCCGTGACGACGTCGGGCTGGCTCAGGCCCCAGTAGGTCGCGTCCTGGTGCCAGGAGACGTATGCCGCATCGTTCGCCTCCTTGATGAAGAAGCTCGAGCTCCAGCACAGGAGGTTCGGGCCGAGGACGTCCTCGGCGGCGTCGAGGATGCGCGGATGCCGCACCAGCCGATCGAGCCACGTGAAGAGCAGATGGGTCTTGTGGCGAAGCTCCCCGCCGATGGCGCCGCCGCGCTCGGCCTCGTACGTCTCGAGCCGACGCCGATAGCCCGCGGCCTCCTCGCGCGACAGCACGCGGATCGGAACGTAGAACCCGTCGCGATGATACTGGGCGAGCGCAGACGCTGAGAGCAGCTTCGCCATGGAAGCCTCCCCGGGACGGGCTCAGCGTAGGAGGCCGCGCACACCTGTGTCAAGCGCGTGGAGTCGTCATCACCATCGCTCGATGGCCACGAGCGCGGCGTCGTCGCGGGCCGTGCCGCGCAGCGAGAAGCGGATCGCGTCACCGACGTGGACCGCGTCGCTCATCGTCGGCGACACCGCGCGAAAGCTCGTGGTCCGGGCCGGCAGGAAGTCCCGGATCTCCTCGTGGGTGATCACGAGCAGGTTCGCCCCGGGAACGATCGCCCTGACGATGCCTCGCGCCTCCCACTGCTGCTCGCCGGCCCGCGCGCCGGTGGCGCAGGCCTGGCGCTCGCGCTCGAGCTGCTCCACTCGCGCGCGGACGCTGTCGAGCTCGCGATCCAGCGTTCCGGCCGCGCGGCCCCAGGCGGCGTAACCCGTCCCGAGACCGACGGCGAGCGTGAGGTTGGCGAAGAGCACGACCTGCCAGACGGCCATCACTCGGCCCTCCCGCGTTGCCTGAATGAACGCTGCATCAATGGACGTGGTCGTCGGGGAACGGCGGCACGTTCTTCTCGTCGTTGAGCTGTTCGACCTGGGCCGTGAGCGCCGTGCTCGCAGGCATCGCGACGCTGTCGCCGCTCCACATCGCTCGGATGTAGCCCTGGCGGTCGATCAGGACTTCGGTGTGGGGTCCGGGCGCGAACATGCGGTAGGTCAGGACGATGTCGGCGGCCCCATCGGTCACCACCGGAAACAGCACGGGCGGCGTCGCCCCGAGGGCCTTGATCGCGTCGGGCGAGGCGTCGGTCGGCACCGCGATGACCTCGACGCCCATGATCCAGAGCAGGTCGTAGGCTCGCGCGAGCTGGGCCATGCGCGACTGCGCCTCCGGTAGCGTGTAGAGCACGACGAGGACGCTGCGCCGGCCTCGATGATCCCGGAGCGCGCCGGGGGCCAGCGGGCCGACCGACACGGTGAAGTCGGGCGCGACGAGCCAGGCTCGTTCGGGCTCGACCGTGCGCCCGATCGTCGCCGAGGCGTCGGCCGCGCCGAGCGCCCTGATGAAGTTGATGACGTCCCAGCGGTCCTTGTCAGGAAGCTCGCGCTCGAACCCGGGCATGCCGCGCTGAGGAAGGCCGTGCGTGATCAACCAGAAGATCTCGCCCGCGTGACGCCGTGCCATCGCCGATGACCGAAGATCGGCCGGCGGATGCTGGCGATCTCGCGCCACGCCGTCGCCGCGACCCGCGGCACCGTGGCAGGCGGCGCAGCGCTCGCGGTAGACGGACATGCCGGCGGCAATGGACGTGGCGTGATAGCTCACGAGCGGCCGGCGGTACGTGGTCGGATACGCGTCGACGACGATCGGGGGCACACCCACGCCGGCCCCGAGGACGAC
>Ga0099791_10001141_pt1 | contig 10342 bp, 9 predicted proteins | sample Rivendell_Oct201_7_FD_77318 | JGI IMG/M metagenome (GOLD analysis project Ga0099791, IMG submission 77318) | Vadose zone soil and rhizosphere microbial communities from the Eel River Critical Zone Observatory, Northern California to study diel... | ecosystem: Environmental > Terrestrial > Soil >... | reverse complement strand
CGGTGTGGCGTTGCCGGTGCCGTTGCAAGTTAATTGAGGTTAACTTGAGCGCAGCGCGCAGGCAGCCTAAGACGTGATGTGGCTGCGCCGGAATAAAGTTCCCGGCGGCGGCTATGCTAGAGTGAGACGAACAACGACATGGCTGAGCAAAATATGTTCGAGCACCTGCAACAGCTGTTCGCGAGCGCGCGTGCGACGCTGCGGCCGATCTTGCCGAAGTGGTTGCGCGGCGGCGTGCCGATCGTACCCGTGGTGCGGCTCGCGGGAGTCATCGGCTTTTCGACTCCCTTAAAGCCCGGACTGACGCTCGCCAGCGTTGCTCGCCCGCTCGAGCGCGCCTTCAAGATGCGCCATGCGCGCGCGGTCGCGCTGCTGATCAATTCGCCCGGCGGCTCGCCGGTGCAGTCGCACCTGATTTATCGGCGCATCCGCCAGCTCGCGGCCGAGAACACACGTCCGGTCATCGTGTTTGCCGAAGATGACGCCGCCTCCGGCGGCTATATGATCGCCTGCGCCGGCGACGAGATCTTCTGCGATCCGTCCTCCATCCTCGGCTCCATCGGGGTGGTCGGCAGCTCGTTCGGCTTTCCCAAGCTGATGGAGAAGCTCGGCATCGAGCGCCGGCTCTACGTGTCCGGTGAGCACAAGGCCATGCTCGACCCGTTCCTGCCGGAGAAGGCGGAGGACGTCGAGCGCCTCAAGGCGCTGCAGCAGGAGATCCATCAAGACTTCATCGGCCTCGTGAAGCGCAGCCGAGGCGCGCGGCTCAAGGGTCCAGAAAAAACCTTGTTCTCCGGTGAATACTGGAGCGGCACCAAGGCGGTCGACCTCGGCCTTGCCGACGGCATCGGTGATCTGCGCACGACGCTGCGCACGCGTTTCGGCGACGATGTCGTCACCCCGCTCGTGGCGCCGGCGCGCGGCTGGTTCGGTCGCCTGCAGCCGGGCGTGGGTACCACGGATCTCGACGATTTGCCGCGCGCTGCCGATTTCGCCGAGGAGGTCATCTCGGCGCTCGAAACACGCGCGTTATGGGCGCGTTACGGATTGTAGCAAGGTTCGAAGAAGGAGACGTCCATGCCTCCCATCGTCGTTTCGCCGTTGGTCAGGCTTGCGCTGGGCGCGCTCGGCACGGGCATCATCGTGCGCTGGGTGGTGAAAGAGGCGCGCCGCATCAACGCCGAGCTCGATCGGATGCGGGCGCCAACCGATCCCTCCGTCCGCAGGACGTTGCCGACGCTGCGCCGCGATGCGCGCACCGGCGAATGGCGCGTGATGTGACGTTCCGACGGCGCCGCGCTATTCGCCTTTGATCCCCTTCTCGCGGATGAGCTTGCCCCAGCGGGCGATCTCCTGATTGATATAAAGCGCAAAGGCCTCGGGCGTGCTCGGAGAAGCCGTCACGCCGGCTTGTGCCAGCCTGCGCCGCACATCCGCGTCGGTCAGCGCGGCATGGAAGGCGCCACTGAGCTTGGCGATGATGGCAGGCGCCGTGCCCGCCGGCGCCAGCGTTCCCGCCCATTGATTGGCGACGGTGTCGGGGAAACCCTGCTCGACAAAGGTCGGCACGTCCGGGAAAATGACGGAGCGTCCCTGCGACGTCGCCGCCAGCGCCTTGAGCGTACCCGCCTTGACTTGCGCCATGACAGTGGGGACGTCGCCGAATAGGCCGTCGAGTTGGCCGCCCATGAGATCAGTCACTGCTTGCGATGCCCCGCGATAGGGTACCGCCTGGAACTTCACGCCGGCGGCCGCCTGGAAGAGTTCGAGCCCGAGATGGGAGATGGCGCCGAGCCCGGTGACGCCGATGGTAACGGCGCCCGGGCGCTCTTTCGCCAACGCCGCAAGCTCACGCGCCGAATTGATCTTCATCGCGGCGTTCACGACCAGCATGGTCGAGTTGAACACCGCCATGCCGACCGGCGCGAAATCCTTGACCGGGTGGTAAGGGAGATTGCCGTGCAACGCCGGATTGATCGCCACGGCGCCCACGGTGGTGAAGAACAGGGTATAGCCGTCGGGCTCCGACTTCGCCACGTGCTCGGCCGCGATCGCGCCGCTGGCGCCTGGCCGGTTGTCGACGATGACGGGTTGTCCGATCAAGCTGCGCACCCGTTCGGACAAGAGCCGCGCGACGAAATCGGTGGTGCCGCCGGCGGTGAACGCGACCACCAGCCGGATCGGCCGGTTGGGGTAATCCTGCGCCTGTGCGCCGCGCGCCGCAGGCAAAAACAGCGCGGCGGCGATCAACGCGGCCAGCGGGCGGCGGATGATGATCATGGCGGCGAGCATAGTGATGGATCGTGCGAGCGTCATCGCATCGCGCGCTTGAATGCGGCGTCCCCATGTTCTTGACCCCCCGGATGGCCGCCGGTAGGTCTAGCGCGCCCAGCGATGTCGGCCCAATCGGACGTCAGCGCCGCCCATGCGCCTCGGCTGGCTTGCGGGGGCATTGGTTCTTCGAGGCGCCTTTCCGAGCTGCATGAGCAACGATCTCCCCGCCCATCTGCGTCCCGCGCGCTCGTTCCAGGGACTGATCCTGGCGCTGCAGCGCTATTGGGCGGACTTCGGCTGCGTGATCCTGCAGCCCTATGACATGGAAGTCGGTGCCGGCACGTTTCATCCGGCGACGACGTTGCGCGCGCTCGGACCCAAGCCGTGGAACGCGGCCTATGTGCAGCCCTCGCGTCGGCCCAAGGACGGCCGCTACGGCGAGAATCCCAATCGTCTGCAGCACTACTACCAGTTCCAGGTGGTCCTTAAGCCGTCACCCGACGACATCCAGGAGCTCTATCTCAAATCGCTTTCGGCGATCGGTATCGATCCCAAGCTTCACGATATCCGCTTCGTCGAAGACGATTGGGAAAGCCCGACGCTCGGCGCCTGGGGGCTCGGCTGGGAATGCTGGTGCGACGGCATGGAGGTGTCGCAATTCACCTATTTTCAGCAGGTCGCGGGCTTCGAATGCGCGCCGGTGTCGGGGGAGTTGACCTATGGCCTCGAGCGGCTCGCGATGTATGTGCAGGGGGTCGATCGCGTCTTCGATCTCAATTTCAACGGCCGCGAGGGCGAGAAGAAGGTCACCTACGGCGACGTGTTCCTGCAGGCCGAGCAGGAGTATTCGCGACACAATTTCGAATTTGCCGACACCGACATGCTGTTCGAGCAGTTCAAGATGGCCGAGGCGGCTTGCCGCAAATACATCGACGCCGGTTGGGTGACGGTCGGCAATCGCAGGCGCCACCTGATGGCGCTGCCGGCCTACGACCAATGCATCAAGGCCAGCCATGTGTTCAATTTGCTCGATGCCCGCGGGGTGATTTCGGTGACCGAGCGGCAGAGCTATATTCTACGCGTGCGCGAGCTCGCCAAGGCGTGCGGTGAGGCATGGCTTGCGACCGAAGCGGGAGGAGCACCAGTATGAACGCACAGCCTGAAATCGGCGGGCGCGCCCCGCTCGGGGTCGATGTCGAGGCCGGCAAGAGTTACTGGTGGTGCGCGTGCGGGCGCTCGAAGAGCCAGCCGTTCTGCGACGGCTCGCACAAGGGCACGGCGTTTTCGCCGGTCGAGTGGAAGGCGGAGCGGGCGGAGCAGGCTTGGTTCTGCGCCTGCAAACGCACCGGGAACCGGCCCATGTGCGACGGCAGCCATAAGAAGCTTTGAGGCGCCGAGAATACGCAGGCGGCACCGCCTCGGTAGCGATTCGGCTTGATCAATTTTGTGGGCCACACCGAACGTCGTCGTTCACGGCTTGCTCGGCTGTCCGACCTCGCCAGGTCCCGTGGGTTCCGGCTGGCCGACGAAGACGATGTCGCCCTTGATCAGATCCTGGACCTTGGGCGGTCCGGACTTTTGCGGCCACAGATAGGTGACGTGGAGCCGCGCGGTCACCTGCAATCGCTCGGGCGCATGCGTTATGAGGAGTGCCGCGGTGTGAACCGTGACTTCGGCGGGTTGCGCCCACGCCCCGGGAACGGGGCTTGCGGTCAAGAAGCCTTGGACGATCGAAGCGGCGACGACCTTGACGAAGCGGGCGAATTCGCCTTCGCGCACCGCGAACTGTGACTTGTCGCGCGTGGCGTCGTATTCGAGCACCCGGGGCAGTCCGAGCTTGGTCAGCGCCGGCTCGTAGTTGGCGCCGAGATCGATGGTGACGCGGCCGTTGGCGTCGTCGCGCGCGTCCCACACGACGCGCATCGGAACCGCGGGTGGCCCTTCGCTCCCCTTGAGGTACATGAGATAGGCCGTTGCATCGGCGGCGGCGGGAGCGGCGAGGGTCAACGCGGCGGCCGCGGTGAGGACGGTGGCGCGTGCTCCAACGCTGGCGAGAATTTTCATCGGAGGCGTGGACCTCAAGCAAAATCGGCGCGCTCGCAAGTGTGCGGCAGGCGCAAGGGTCCCGCAAGCGCACCCCTCGCTCCCGCCGGGAGCGCGCGCTTTTCGACTTAACAACGACGAGTGCGCCTGCTACCTGCTCACGATGCCCGACTTTCTGCTCGAACTGTTCTCCGAGGAAATTCCGGCGCGCATGCAGGCGCGCGCGGCCGAGGATTTGCGCAAGCTCGTCACCGAGGCGCTCGTCGGGGCCGGGCTCCTCTACGAGGGCGCCAAGGCCTTCGTCACGCCGCGCCGGCTCGCGCTCGCGGTCAAGGGCGTGCCGGTCAGGCAGCCGGACGTGAAGGAGGAGAAGAAAGGCCCGCGCGTGGGCGCGCCCGAGGGCGCGATCCAGGGATTTCTGCGCGCCGCCGGACTCAAATCCATCGGCGAGGCCAAGGTCGTGGCCGACAAAAAGGGCGACTTCTACCTGGCGGTGAGCGAGAAGCCGGGCCGGCCCGCGATCGAGGTGATCGCCGAGATCGTGCCCGAGGTGGTGAAGACTTTCCCGTGGCCGAAGTCGATGCGCTGGGGCGAACAGTCGGCGCAACCTGGCTCGCTCGGCTGGGTGCGGCCGCTGCATTCCATCGTCGCGACCTTCGGCCCGGAGACCGAGGAGCCCGATATCGTTGCGTTCGCGGTCGACGGGATCAAGGCTGGCGACGAGACCCGCGGCCATCGCTTCATGGCGCCGCAGCCGTTCAGGGTGCGCCGGTTCGAGGACTACGCGGCCAAGCTCGAGAAGGCCAAGGTCGTGCTCGACCCCGAGCGGCGCAAGGAAATAATCCTTGCCGACGCCAAGAACCTCGCCTTCGCGCAGGGCTACGAGCTGCTCGAGGACGCCGGCTTGTTGGCGGAGGTCGCCGGTCTGGTCGAATGGCCGGTGGTGCTGATGGGATCGTTCGACCAGGCGTTTCTCGCCATGCCGCCCGAGATCGTGCGCGCCACCATCCGCAACAACCAGAAATGCTTCGTGCTGCGTGACCCGCGCACGTCGCAACTCGTCGGCAGGTTCATCCTCGTCGCCAATATCGAAGCCGAGGACGGCGGCAAGGCGATCATCGCCGGCAACGAGCGGGTCATCCGAGCGCGCCTCGCCGACGCCAAATTCTTCTACGACACCGACCTCAAGACGCGGCTGGAGGACCGGCTGCCGAAGTTCGAGCACATCGTCTTTCACGAGAAGCTCGGCACGCAATGGGAGCGTATCGAGCGCATCGAGCGTCTCGCCGACGAAATTGCGGTCACGCTGTCGAACCAGCCCAATTTTTTCTCTGGGCAAATGCTTTCGCCCGACGATTTCACCCAGGCACAGGACGCTTATCGCAAAATGGTCCGCCGCGCTGCGCGGCTCGCCAAGGCCGATCTGCTCACCGAGGTGGTCGGCGAATTCCCCGAGCTGCAGGGGCTGATGGGGAAATATTACGCGCTGGCGCAGGGAGAGGACGCAAGCGTCGCGGCGGCATGCGAGGAGCATTACAAGCCGCTCGGTCCTGGCGACCGCGTGCCGACCGATCCGGTCTCGGTCGCCGTCGCGCTCGCCGACAAGATCGATACGCTCGTTGGGTTCTGGGCGATCGACGAGAAACCGACCGGAAGCAAGGACCCTTATGCGCTGCGGCGCGCGGCACTGGGAGTTATCCGTATTGTCCTGACTACGAACGTGGAGCTGTTTCCTCGAGCGCGGTTCGAAACACACGTGGAGCTGTTCCCGACGAACCTGTCTAAGGATGAAATCCGGGAAGCTGCGGTTAACTTTGAGGACTTTTTTCACGAGCGCCTTAAGGTTCAGTTGCGCGATGAAGGAGCGCGGCACGATCTTGTCGACGCCGTGCTTGATGTCGGCGGCAGGGAGGCAGGCATCGTTTCGATCGTGCGTCGGGTCGAGGCCCTTCGAAAATTCCTCGACACCGAGGACGGCAAGAATCTGCTCGCGGGCTACAAGCGCGCAACCAATATCATCCGCATCGAAGAGAAGAAGGATGGGCGTGCATATATCGATCGACCTCATCAGGCGCGCTATCGGCAAGAGGAGGAAAAGGCGCTGGCGCAGGCGATTGACACCGCCAGGGCGGAAGCATCGGACGCCGTCCAGCGCGAGGACTACGAAGCCGCGATGCGCGCCATGGCGAAGCTCCGTCCTTACGTCGACGCGTTCTTCGACAAGGTGACTGTCAATGTTGCCGAGGGTACCGAGAAGAAGGAACTGCGCGAGAATCGTCTCAAGCTACTCAATCAAATCCGCGTGGCCACCGAAGCGGTCGCGGATTTCTCCCGCATCGAAGGGTAATTCTCACGGGTCATGCGCGGGCTTGACCCGCGCATCCATCTTCTTGTGAAAAGGATGGATTGCCGGGTCAAGGCCCGGCAATGACGAGTTAGGAACCGTCACCGCGTTTTGTAGTTCATCTACCCGACCCAAGGAGATCCTCATGACCATCACCGTTGCCCATGTTACGCCGCTGGTTGCCCTCATCGCCGGCATTCTGATCTTGATCGTGCCGCGACTGTTGAACTACGTCGTCGCCGTCTACCTCATCATCGTCGGACTCGTCGGATTGAACGGCATCTATCATTTCATCCGCTGACCCGCCGCCGCCCTCTCGTCCATCTGCGCCCTTGCGTCGGTGCCCGCGGCGGTGATCATTAGGGGCCGGGCGCATCCGAGTTCGTGGTTCCATGGTCACAGCGACGCGCCGTACTCGATCGAACAAAAAATCGACCCGCCCTGCGTCCGGCCGCAAGGCCGCGGCGCGCCATCGGGCGGCCGCCTCGAAGGCGGCTTCCGCCAAAAGCAAATGGGTCTACCGCTTCGGCAACGGCAAAGCCGAGGGCCGCGCCGACATGCGCAACCTCCTCGGCGGCAAAGGCGCCGGCCTGGCCGAGATGGCCAATCTCGGCTTGCCGGTGCCGCCGGGCTTCACCATCACCACCGCGGTCTGCAGCCACTATTACGAGAACGGCAAGACCTACCCGAAGAATCTCGAGGACCAAGTCGCCGCCGCGCTCGCCGAGGTCGGCCGCATCACCGGCAAGACCTTCGGCGACAGCGCCAATCCCTTGCTGGTCTCGGTGCGCTCGGGGGCGCGCGCGTCGATGCCCGGCATGATGGACACGGTGCTCAATCTCGGCCTCAACGACGCGACGGTCGAGATGCTGGCGAAGAAATCCGGGGATCGGCGCTTCGCCTATGATTCGTACCGGCGCTTCATCTCCATGTATTCCGACGTGGTGCTGGGGCTCGGCCACCACCACTTCGAGGAAATTCTTGACGACCACAAGGACAAGAACGGCTACACGCTCGACACCGATCTTTCCGCCGACGACTGGGTCAAGCTGGTCGCCCGCTTCCAGGAGCGGATCGAAGAGGAGCAGGGCGAGCCGTTCCCGCAGGACCCGCACCGGCAATTGTGGGGAGCGATCGGCGCTGTGTTCGGCTCTTGGATGAACCAGCGCGCCATCACCTATCGGCGCCTGCACCACATTCCGGAGAGTTGGGGCACCGCGGTCAATGTCCAGGCCATGGTGTTCGGCAATATGGGCGAGACCTCGGCCACGGGCGTGGCGTTCACGCGCAACCCTTCCACCGGCGATAAAAGGCTTTACGGCGAGTTCCTGATCAACGCCCAGGGCGAGGACGTGGTCGCCGGCATCCGCACCCCGCAGGAGATCACCGAGGCCGCGCGGGCGGAGGCGCGCTCGGACAAGCCGTCGATGGAACGCGCGCTCCCGCAGGCGTTCAAGGAGCTCCAGCGCATCTACGGCGTGCTCGAGCGCCATTACCGCGACATGCAGGACCTCGAATTCACCGTCGAGCAGGGCAAGCTGTGGATGCTGCAGACCCGCTCGGGCAAGCGCACGGCCAAGGCGGCGCTGAAGATCGCGGTGGACCTTGCGAACGAGGGCTTGATCTCACGCAAGGAAGCGGTCGCGCGCATCGATGCGTCGGCGCTTGACCAGCTCCTGCATCCGACCATCGATCCCAATGCCGAGCGCAACATCATCGCCACCGGGCTTCCCGCCTCGCCCGGCGCGGCCTCCGGCGAGATCGTGTTCTCGGCCGATGAGGCCGAGGCGCTCAAGGCCAAGGACAAGAGCATCATCCTGGTGCGGGTCGAGACCTCGCCGGAGGACATCCACGGCATGCACGCGGCCGAGGGCATTCTCACCACGCGCGGCGGCATGACCTCGCACGCCGCCGTGGTGGCGCGCGGCATGGGCAAGCCATGCGTTTCCGGCGCGGGCGCGCTGCGGGTCGACTACGCCGCCGGAACCATGAGCATCGCCGGGCACACCTTCAAGGCGGGCGACGTCATCACCATCGACGGCTCGACCGGGCAGGTGCTCGCGGGCCGCGTGCCCATGACCGAGCCGGCGCTCTCCGGCGAATTCGCAACGCTGATGGGTTGGGCCGACGCGGTGCGCAAACTCGGTGTGCGCGCCAACGCGGATACGCCCAACGATGCGCGCGTCGCCTTGAAGTTCGGCGCCGAGGGCATCGGGCTTTGCCGCACCGAGCATATGTTTTTCGACGAGAACCGCATCCGCGCCGTGCGCGAGATGATCCTCGCCGACGACGAAAAATCGCGCCGCGCCGCGCTCGCCAAACTCCTGCCGATGCAGCGCGCGGACTTCGTCGAGCTGTTCGAGATCATGCAGGGCCTGCCGGTGACGATCAGGCTGCTCGATCCGCCGCTGCACGAATTTTTGCCCCACAGCGACGAAGAGATCGCCGAGGTCGCCGCCGCGATGGGAGCCGACCCCAAGAAGCTCGCGGACCGCGCCCGCGAGCTCAACGAGTTCAACCCGATGCTCGGCTTCCGCGGCTGCCGTCTGGCGCTCGTCTATCCCGAGATCGCCGAGATGCAGGCGCGCGCCATTTTCGAAGCGGCGGTCGAAGCCGCCAAACGCACCGGCAAGCCGGTGGTCCCCGAGGTGATGGTTCCGCTCATCGCCACCAAAGCCGAGCTCGACCTCGTCAAGGCGAGCATCGATGCCATGGCGGAGGCGGTCGCGCGCGAGAGCGGCAGGAGCGTCAAGTATCAGGTCGGCACCATGATCGAGTTGCCGCGGGCGTCGCTGCGCGCCGCCGAGATCGCGAAGAGCGCGGAGTTCTTTTCCTTCGGCACCAACGATCTCACGCAGACCACCTACGGCATCAGCCGCGACGACGCCGCGAGCTTTCTCGGCACCTACGTGTCGCGCGGCGTCCTGCCGAGCGATCCGTTCGTGTCCATCGACCGCGAAGGCGTGGGCGAATTGATGCGCATCGGGGTCGAACGCGGCCGCAAGGCGCGGCCAAAGCTCAAAGTGGGGATTTGCGGCGAGCACGGCGGTGACCCGGCCTCGGTCGCATTTTGCCACGAGATCGCCCTCGACTATGTCTCGTGCTCGCCGTTCCGCGTGCCCATCGCCCGCCTCGCGGCCGCGCAGGCCGCGCTTGGCAAGGCGGCGACGGGCGAGGCGTGAGGAAACGAGCGCAGCGCGCAGCAGGCAGCGACATGTCCGAAGACAGCAGCGGGGGCGGGGCAGCTGCGCCGGCTGTTTCCCAAGAGCAACTGCAAAAGGCGGAGGCCTACGTCGAGGCCGAGGAGGGCGTGGTCAATCGCCTGGTCGGCTGGGCCGGCAGGCTGGTCACGTCGATCGCGGTCGCGATGTCGCTGTTTCACCTTTACGCGGCCATCGCGGGGGCGTGGCCGTTCACCGACTTCCCCATCATCACCACCCAGCCGCTGCGCTACGCGCACGTCGCTTTCGTGCTGATGCTGAGCTTTCTCTTGTTTCCGCTGTCGGCGCGGTTCCGCGATCGCATCCGCTGGTGGGACATCGCCGCCGGTGTCATGGGCGCGGCGATCCTCGTTTACGCCATCGAAGGCGGGGAGGAATTCACCGACCGCGCGACCATGCCGACCGAGCTCGACGTCGTGCTCGGCGTCGTCTTCATCATCTTGCTGCTCGAGGCGACGCG
>Ga0099791_10001139_pt1 | contig 10348 bp, 9 predicted proteins | sample Rivendell_Oct201_7_FD_77318 | JGI IMG/M metagenome (GOLD analysis project Ga0099791, IMG submission 77318) | Vadose zone soil and rhizosphere microbial communities from the Eel River Critical Zone Observatory, Northern California to study diel... | ecosystem: Environmental > Terrestrial > Soil >... | reverse complement strand
TCGCGGAAAATAGTTTCCGAGTTGATCGGTTCGGTCAACACTAGCGTGTTTCTCGTTACCTATCTGGTGAGACTTCCCACAACCGGACTTCTGGCCCGTGTCACAGGACTCCGAGCAAGCAGAACCGACTGGCAGAATAACTTCCGAGTGCGCCGTCACACAGAATCGGCTGGAAGCGACATGGGCAACTTCCAAGATCGAGACATCGGGACCACGGCGGCGGAGCGGGGGAATTCGAGTCGAACAAATTCCGACTTAGTTCGAATGAACGCTCCAGACCAGCGCCTGTGCTTCTGCCGGCCGCTCGGCACGAAGGAACGATCGTCAGGTCCGAGAGCCAGAGGAACGTATCGGGCTCGGCGAGATGCGAAGTGGATCAACCCAAATTCTCCAAAGGTGCCGTTATTTGCCGAACTGACGCAAATGATGATCCACATGCAGATAACCCCAGCGCTGCCACTCCGCGTTGGACAGACGACCAAATATAGGGTGGGGCTGCAGATCGGCACTTGTGCGGTGAGCGAACTGTTCGATTAAGGCTTCGAGCGCTCGTTTATCGCGCTCGAACTCCACGGGCTTGGTGCCGCCTATCTCCTGATCGACTTCCGGCATAGTTTTTACGCCGTGTGGCCACGGGAACATCGAGTGCAGTGCGATCCAACGGACAAGATTTCTGGTAAAAATGTTGCTCTTCGATGAGATCGACATAAGGTTCATCATCGCTGGGAATGAGTCGCTCAGGTGGCACATTGCCTCGTGGGGATTCATCCGACCCCACCGCCGTGTACTGTTGGACGTGAGCGTCCGAAGGCGCGTCAATACACATGCGCGCCCCCATGGATCATCAAGGCTTTTTCTCATCGCAGTCAGCGCCCCTAGAGTCGCTTCTATTGCACCGTGACACTTACGGTTGTTCCATGGGAAACGGCGCCTGACTGAGCGGTCACAATGATGGTCGCTGTGCCGTGGTTTGATTGTCCATTCGAGGTATATCCTCCGCAAGAAACGAGAACGAGTGATAGCGTAACTACTATGAGCGCGCCGGTGACTACTCTTAGAAACGCAGCTTGAGGTCTATGCATTCTTTTCTGGAGCAAGGCCAAAGTACCGATTAGGCCCAAACACGAGAAGAGCAAACCGGATCCGGTCCTCCCGATAGCCTGCCCATAACGAAGCACATTTGTGGCTGTCGTCACCGTCAGCATGGTGGTGGCGACTCCCCCGTTCGGCGTGACCGTGGGGGGATTAAAGTTGCATGTGATCCCGGCAAGGACAGGACAGGAGAAAGTGACGGGGTCAGCAAATCCCCCGGCAGGCGTGACCGTAATGCTGAACATGGTCGATTGTCCTGCCGTTACCGTTGCCGCCGTCGGAGTTGCGCCCACTGAGAAGTCCCTGTTAACGATCGTAGTGGTTTTCTCTGGAGAGGTGCTGCCGCCAAAATTTCCATCTCCGGCATAGGACGCCGAAAGAGAATGAACACCGGCGGCCAGGGTGTTGATCGTCAGCGTGGCAACACCTGCGGCGTTCAGCAGCACAGCTCCTAAACTTGTGCTTCCGTCGTGAAACACAATTTGGCCTGTTGGTACTCCTCCTGTCGAGCTGATGGTTGCCGTCAATGTAAGCGGTGATCCGAGCGCGGCGCTTGCGGGCGCCGTGAGAGTCAACGTCGTGGCCGGGCCCGTGATCTGCGCGTCAGCGTGGCCGAAACTCGGGAGGAACGTGTCATCTCCCTGGTATTGAGCTCCGACGACATGGGTGCCCACACCTCTTAGTACAGTGGCGAAGAGTATGACCCCGTTTGTTAGTGGCACGTCCGAAATCGGAGCGGTGCCATCTTGCAGTGTCACCTGACCTTTCGGTGTCCCCGAATTGCCTGGTCCGGCGGAAACCGTCACCGTAATTGGAGCAGGAGTATTGGCCGGAGTGGGCGGAACGGACACTCTGGTTATGCTCACATGGCCAGTCGTGACCGCACCGAACAGACCATCGTTGCCGTTGCCGATTCCTGCCGTGAAGTAGAGACTGTTCGAGGTACCAACTCCACCGGATTGAAATGTCAGTGCGTGAAGTCCGGCATTGACGATCAGATTCCCGTCACCATCCCTGATTTGACCTGCAAAGTTCCCAGTGACGAGATCAAAGGCGCTGATGGTTCCGTCCCCAACGTTGCCGATCAGGATGTCGTTGCTGAAGGGGCCGAAATTTGCGCTCGCCTGCGCAACTCCCCACGGAGCGTTCAATGGCCCACCTGTAGCGAATCGTCGGACAAAATTGCCAGCGAGGTCAAAGATGCTGACAACACCGTTTCCGGCTCCGAGGATAGGATTTTGTTTTTCAGCATCTTGCAGCGCGTAGGTCATAAAAACGCGGCCCGCGACAACCTGTATTCCGTAGGGCGTGTACCCTGCAGGCAGGTTCGGATCCGAAAACGAGCCCGGCGGCGCTAGTGGGGAGAACGTTGCGGTGTACGGCTCGACGAGGCCGCTGTGAAAGTTGGCTACAGCAAGGAAAGCGGCACAACAATCGGGCGTCAGAATCGCAAGCCCGGTATAAACCGCACCACCTTGGGAATGGTCAACCACCAGGGTCGCTTGTGGCAGAGAACTGCCGTCCGCGTTGACTTCCCAGAAGTAGATTCCTCCATCTTCGGTCGACGTAATCGTTGAAAACATAAACGGTGGTACGGAAACACCGTCCCGGAAGATGGAGTTTGGATCTACAACAATTCCCGTTGGAGTGGCGGGGCCGGTGCCAGCCGGATTCGGAATTGTGAAATCTGCTGGCCCGACGCGTGAACCTGACGCGTCCAGCGAGATCACTCGCCCATGATTAGCGTTGGCTATAGAAAATGATAGCCCTGGCACGGCCGCAATTCCCCAAGGGTTTTGCAGAAAGGGATCGATATGATCCGCGAGGCCCGGTATATCCGACGCCAAATTTGTCTGCCTGTAGGCAATCGTCTGCGCCGACGCGCTGGCTGCGGCTATCAAAAATCCGACTAGGAAAAACGAAAAGAACTTTGGAGCGATCTTGCGTTTCACTGTGTCATCACCTTCACGTTCACGTTTAAACTAAGTGGTCGCGCACGATACACGATGGCGTCCCTTCTGGCGTTGGCTTCCCCGGCGTGAGTCATGGAGCAACTTGCGCAGCCTGGTGCGAGCCTTGTGCAATTGCGATTTCGAATTTCCGATCGAAAAGCCCAACATCGCAGCAATTTCATTGTGTTCGTATCCTTGGACATCGTGGAGCACGAAAGCCTGCTTATAGCCGGGCGGCAACTGAGCGATAGCACGCTCGAGATGCATTCGATCGATGGAGCCCGCCAATACCAAGTCGGGAACGCCGTATTCCTTTGGCAGGTCTTCGGACTCTTCTCCTCCAGTGCTCTCCTCCAAAGAAGTAGCTATCAGAGACTTCTTGCGCAAGCGCATCAGTACAATGTTTGCCGACAGCCGATGCAGCCAGGTGGAGAACGCCGATTCGCCACGGAATGTGTGGATCTTGCGAAACACTTGCAAGAACGCGTCTTGGGTCAATTCTTCGGCTTCGGCTGTATTCCCGATCATGCGCAGGCACAAGGAGTACACGCGTTGCCAGTGCTGGTGGAAGAGTGCCTCGAACGCCTTCTCTTCTCCTCTTTGGGCGCGTGTGATCAGTTCGGCGGTCGATGGAGCAGTCGACGTTGATTGAGTGTCTTGATTCAATATCCTATCCTCCCGTTTGGAGTAATCCTTCAGCGCCAGGAACTGTTCAGGATCCGGAGATCGGCGGACGAAAATCGATCCCGCATGATGGCCATGGGGCTCTGATGATCCTCTTGGTGTACTCCCTCGCAAACATGAGCTTGCCAAAGTCATTGCGCCGCCTTCCTGATCTGCTCGGCAATAAATGGCAGAGCATTTAGAATTTCGACCTGGCATTCCGTCAACCCCCGCAGCAGCGCGATCCCTTCACGATCCACGAATGAAACATTTCTCATTTCTAAATTGACTCGCGTATCTTTCTTCAACGCTGCCTCGCAGATCCCCTGCAGCAGCTTTACCCACAGTCCGGAAATTTGACCGTCGAGGCAAAACCTGACTTCTTCACCAGCCGCGTCGGCAACAGAGATCTTGAGCATTGGCGTTCCCGATGTCAGAGAATTGCAAACGGTGTGCCAATCGCCGGATGAAACCAGGGTTTCTGTAATCTATTGAGCGCAAATAAGTTGCAGAGGATCGCCCTCAACCCTATGCGCACAGAGCCACAATATTTGGTGGCTGGCAGGGGACGGCCTTGTGGGAACTACGATTCGTGGTGGGCGTCGCGTACTCAAACAAAATCGGTTTCTTCTCCTCCGGCTCAGCACGCGCATGATTTCCGACTGCAAAGTTTGCATGCAAACGCGAACACGCGAAGCGCACCAAACTGGCGCGACTTCGCGTGCTCGGTCTGACAGTTCTGCGTGGGGAATTAGGAAACTATCGATCCGCGCGGAAGAAGAAGTAGTCGGCCGAGTACGGCACGAGGGCCTGTTTTCCCACATCGCCGGCGACAGCACAGCCGGTTGCAGGGGCAGATCCGCCGTTGGTGTTGAGGCGTTGGATAAAGGTCGTCTTGGTGAGCAATTTGCCGCCGGCAGGTCCCTGCTCCTCGCCGATGACCTGCAGCAGGACACAGGCAATCGAGCCGGTATTCGGGCAACTCGGTTCGGAACCGGCTGTGACAAAATGTTGGGTCTGCGCCCACACTTTGCTGCTATCGAACGAACTCTGCCAGGTCACGTTGCCGAAGGGCAGCGGTTTGGGAGCAAACTCGTTCGGATTTGTGTTGGGGCTCAGGAAATGAGTGATGATCTGTTGCGCCTGTCCGAAAAGATTCGTGAATAGGGTGGCTTCAGGCCGGGCAGCGTTGACCGTCCAGGAAGCGCCAATGCCTGAGGGCAAGCAAACATATCCCTGCGTGCCTACTCCGTGACCCAGCAAGAATGCGGAGTTTCCGATGGGCGGCGTAATCGTGACAGAAGTGACCGGGCTCGGTATGGAAACGTTCAGCGCGGCTTCGTTTTTATTCTCTTGAGCAAATGCGACGTTGGAAACAGCCAGAACTGCGAGGGTTGCCAGTACCCCGCGCATTACGCGATGAGCGGCCGCGCCTCCCTGAAATCTCTTACTGCAAGTATTATTCACAGCTTTCTCCTTGTTTTTTGTTTAGATTGTGCGAGGACAACAGACCTTTTTTCACTGCGCCTCACATTTTTTCTGCGGAAATTACACCCATAGCCCGGTGATTTGACCGTCGAGGCGCAACGTCACCTGTTCGCCAGCCATCTCACCAACTGAAATCTCGAGCTTCGGGCTTCCCGCGTCAGAGGATTGCAAACTGTGGGCCAATCGTGGATGAACTCATCTTTTTCTCTAAGGTAGTGAACGCGCATGGTTTGCTGAGAATAGAATTTACGTCAGAGAAAGCGGTCCCCGATATTTGGTGGTTTTCACAAAACAGAACTGTGGGAACTACGATTCGCGGTAGGCGCTCCGCTTGAGCCCAAGCTTCTGCATCCGGTGGCGAAGCGTATTCGGATGCAGCCCTAGAATTTTTGCTGCGCCACGCGGCCCTTCGACGACGCCCCGCGTTTGATTGAGCACAGTGACAATATGACCGCGCTCAATTTCTTCCAGAGTAAGGGAAGTAGGGACCGCTGGAGGAAGAATGCACTCCACAACGTTAGATTGATCATCCATGATGGAAGAATCCGCAGGCATCAGGGCGGGAATTACATCAGCTTCCAGTTCGAGAACTGAACTTTGCGAGAGGATCACCCCTCGTTCGACGACGTTTTGCAATTCTCTGATATTCCCGGGCCACGAATAGCTCATGAGCCGGTCAACCGTCGCTCGTGGCATCCCTTGTATTTTCTTTCCGAATTTCTTGGAAAAGCGCGCCAGGAAAAACATGGCAATTTGAGAAATGTCGGTCCCGCGCTGGCGCAATGGCGGCACGTCAATCGGGAAAACGTTCAGGCGGTAATAAAGGTCGGAGCGGAAATCCCCTGCCTTGATCGACTCTGGGAGATTTCGATTCGTCGCCGCGATAACCCGAACGTCCACCTTCACGGGCCGATTGCTGCCCACAGGTTCAAACTCACGCTCCTGAAGAACGCGCAACAACTTGACCTGCGTGCCAAGAGGCAGCTCGCCGATTTCATCGAGAAAGATCGTGCCGCCATCGGCGAGCTCGAAACGCCCGATGTGCCGTTCAAAAGCGCCGGTAAAGGCTCCCTTGACATGCCCAAACAATTCGCTCTCTACAAGGCCCGCCGAAATGGCGCTGCAATTGACCTTCAGAAGCGGCCGGTTCTTGCGTGCGCTGCGGTCATGAATCGCGCGTGCGATCAGTTCCTTCCCGGTGCCGGTTTCGCCATTGATCAGCACGGTGGAATCCGTCGGAGCGACCTGTTCGACTTTGCGCAGGGCCGCTAGCAGGGCCGGACTGTTGCCTATGATCTCTTCAAAGTTATGTTCTGTGCGTATCTCTTCCTGCAGGTAGACGTTTTCATTCTCCAGCCTGCCCTTCAACTCAACGATTTCCTCGTAGGACAGCATATTCGCCACGGCAAGCGCAACTTGATTCGCGGTTTCCTGCAAGGTCTCAAGATCTTCGTCGGAATATTGGTTCCTCTCTGTGCTCCCGACATTCAGAGTGCCGATACTCTTACCACCCACGACGAGTGGAACGATGCAGTCGGAAAAAATCCCTGCAGCGACGAGACGAGCGTCATTAGGGTATTGCTGCTCCTTCTCGATGTCGCGGCGCACGACGGCTCGCTGGTTATCGAATACCCAGGCCGAAATAGTTTGGCTGCGATCGAACTCGATCCCAACCTGGAAGTGATCCGACTGGAAGGCGCTCTCCAACGCATAATAGCGGAAGGTCTTGCTGTCTGGATTGTAAAGTGTGAGGGCCGCGCCGCTAAAATGAACCACTTGGCGGAGAATGTCCGAAAGGGAGCGCAACAGATCCTCTGGCGTCAGGTTCGTGATAATGGCGTTGTTGATCTCCAGAAGCGTGCGATAGCGTTGTGCGGTGTATTCCACCTTATCGTTGAGCGCAGCGATCTCCTCGAAGTAGGTCATGTTGGAGACGGCCAGCGCTACCTGGGTTCCCAGTTCACACAGAAACTCCGCATCCGCTTCGGAATATTGATTCGTATTTTCGCTGGCGAGGTTCAGCGTGCCGATGCTTTTACCGCCAATCATCAGGGGAGCCACGCAATAGGAGTTGAGACCCTCGGCGACTAGATAACGATCGTTGGGATACCGTTGTTCCTTCTGAATATCGTGGCATAGCGCGGGACGCTGGTGATCGAAAACCCACGCGGAGATGCTTTCGCCTCTCCCAAATTCCAGCCCGGCTCGAAAGTGCGATGAAGTAACAGTGCCTTCGATGGCCAGAAAACGGAAGATGTCACGGCTCGGATCGTACAGCGTGAAGGCAGCGCGGTCGAACGGGATGACTCGGCGTAAAGCTTTGGAAATGGCGTGAAGCAGGGCCTTTTGATTCAAGTTGGTGATAATAGCGTTGTTGATTTCAAGAAGCGTGCGATAGCGTTCAGCAGTGCATTCTACCTTCGTGTTGAGCGCAGCGATTTCCTGGTAAGACTTCATGTTTCCGATAGCGAGGGCGACTTGGTTTGCTACTTCATGCAGGAACTCCGCATCCTCATCTGAGTACTGGCCCTTTGCGTCGCTTCCAATGTTGAGAGTACCAATACTCTCTCCTCTTAGTATCAGCGGGACCGCACAATACGACTTTATACCTTCATCTATGAGTTTGCGCTCGATGGGGTATTGCCACTCCGTTTCCACATCGCGGCGGAGAAGAGGTCGCTGATGATCGAGCACCCACCCGGAATGGCTGTCATTGCGGTTGATCTCCAATCCAACGCGAAAGTAATCCGAATTCCACTGGGTGGAAAGCGCGAGGATGCGTAACGTATCTGAGTCGCGATCGTAGAGGCTGATTGCAGCCCGATAAACGGGCAGGACACGTTGGAGGGCCTCGCAGATCGCGTGGAGCAGGCTTTCTTGGGTCAGATTGCTAATAATTGCATTATTGATCTCAAGAAGCGTGCGATAACGTTCGGGGCTTGTCAGGACTTTCGGACTCATTTGCGGAGTGTGCATCATTGCTATCCATCTAAGAGCGAGTTTCGATAGGTCTTCGTCGGACAGACACGGGCGCTCTCACGACATCTGTGTGTAATGCCACATCTTAGCTCAAAAACCTAAGCAAGTTCATCCCTGTCACAAATCTTGTTAGATCCGTCCGAAAATTGATTATCCGCGTAACTGGGCCTAAAGGGGAGCTAAGGATTTTACATTGCGTGATTCGTTTGCACCGATTTCTCGGCAATTTCGCGTCCAAATGTAACTCAACTAATTACCTCAAGCAACGAACTCAAATCACACCTCCTTCCTTCGAATTTACCGCCACTACAGCCATCGACCGCGACCCACAATGCGATAACACCCGGATTGTCGGCTACTAGGTATGCTTTCGGTAAACGAGCTTCGGGTCCTTAGCCTCCCAGGTGGACAAGCATACTGAACGCGGCGCAGGAGGCCGCCAGTATGGCACGTTGGAAAAAGACAACTAAACGCCCCAAGCCCAAACCAATACTTCGGCTGCCCGACTTGGAGCAGTCGAAGAACGCAGTTCTGAACTCGCTCGCAGCGGTCAGTTCACAAGAGTCGTATGCACACGCCATCGATGAATTCATCGTCTGGTACTGTTCCGAGCCGCGTTTGGCCTTCAATCGGACCGTCGTCCTGCGTTATCGATATTTTCTTGAACAAAAGAACCTGGCGCCCTCAACCATCAACGTGCGCTTAGCGGCTGTGCGACGAATCGCACACGAGGCAGCTGATACAGGCCTTCTGAGTCCCGAACTGGCAGCCGGAATCGGTCGAGTGAAAGGCGCAAAACGTTTGGGCGTTCGGATCGGAAACTGGCTGACCATTGATCAGTCGAGGGCTTTGCTCGCAGAGTCGCTGAATGGCCTCCGAGGCAAACGTGATCGAGCGGTTCTCGCCTTGCTCATTGGGTGTGGCTTGCGACGCGCCGAACTGGTAGGACTCGGAATGGAAGATTTTCAGGTCCGCGAGGAGCACTGGGTGATCGCCGACCTGATTGGAAAGGGAAAGCACATTCGCACAGTTCCAGTCCTGGTGCGGGCGAAGCGCGCGGTCGATGAGTGGATCGACGCAGCTAAGATCGATCAAGGTGCAATCTTTCGGCGAGTAAGCAGACAAGAAAAGGTCCGAGGCGAAGGCCTGACACCGAAAGCTATCTGGCACATCGTCAAAGCGGCTGCGAAACGTGCCGACATCAAAAATCTGGCTCCACATGACTTGCGCCGCACCCGCGCGCGACTATGCCACTCGGCTGGGGGCGAGCTTGAACAGATTCAGTTTTTGCTTGGGCACGCATCAGTGCAGACGACCGAGCAATATCTCGGGTGCAAACAGAAACTGCGACACGCGGTGAATGACAACTTGGGACTGGAAGATGTCTGACTGGGCGCTCACGGCAAAGATCGGGATTTCGAGGGAGCCATCCGTTACAGTTCAACGCGCAAGGTACTACATCCGCGACTATAATCGAAAAAGGCCGAAACCAAAAACGGACGGCAGAGCTGGAGATCTTCAGAAATGCCATCGGGCGATGCGCAGTGAACTTGGTTTCCGGAAATGGTCGTGCGGTTGCGGGCGGAGTGGCACGCGGGATTGTCAATGCCGGCGCTCATCAATCTGCGGGACGAACTAGAGAGCATGCTTCACCTGATTCGGGACAGCCGAAACATCCAGACACCGATTATCACTTGCCGCAGATGTGGCATGACGGGGCCTGCGGCGGAGCCCCACGTTAGTGTGCGAGCCTTGATCCTGGCGTTGGCCCGATTCGAAATCGCGCCGAAGGACGAAACACGCGCGATGGAAAAAGCATGGGCAACATACCGCAAGCAACACCGGCTGAGCATCGAAGGAAAAGTCTCGGCGGGAGTCACGGAAGGCTGCGCACATTGAAGATCGCGGGCGGGTTTTCCTATGCGGAGGCCATGATTCGCTTTCCGCCGGAGCATAACCGGTCAGACGATTCTGGAGGAATGAATGGTCCTGCCCGGCAATTGTGCAGAAACGCCGGTGGTGGAAATCGAATCGCGTGCGGTTCTCAGTGTCCCCCAACCGGACTTATGGGAACTTGACGTACAGCGTCGAGCGAGCAGGGCGTTTCACTTCAGCGAGGACTGAACACCAGCAGTTCCACGTTCCGCCTTGTCGGCTCGATTGCGAGCCCCAAG
>Ga0099791_10001138_pt1 | contig 10353 bp, 11 predicted proteins | sample Rivendell_Oct201_7_FD_77318 | JGI IMG/M metagenome (GOLD analysis project Ga0099791, IMG submission 77318) | Vadose zone soil and rhizosphere microbial communities from the Eel River Critical Zone Observatory, Northern California to study diel... | ecosystem: Environmental > Terrestrial > Soil... | reverse complement strand
TGCCCGCCGTTTGGGAATGGTTCAATTATCGGCGCGGCCTGCTGGAAGCGTTGAAACCGAATCCGGCGCATGAGGCGATCGCGCGCTGGCCGGATCGATTTAGCGATTTCACCCTCGTGACGCAGAACATCGACGGCCTGCACCAGGCGGCAGGTGCGCGAGAAGTGATTGAGCTGCACGGCAGCATCTGGCGCGCGCGCTGTGTTCATTGCGGCGCGCACCACAACCTGCGCGAGCTGGGAATCGATAACGGAGTTCCGGCGTGTTTCGATTGCGGCAGCTCGATGCGTCCCGATGTCGTGCTGTTCGGCGAGATGTTGCCCGCAGGCGCGTTCGAACGGGCCGCAGCTAAAGCAGCCGTATGCGAACTCTGTTTCGTCGTCGGCACTTCTGCGGTCGTATATCCGGCGGCGGTGATTCCCGAGATCGCGCGCGCGGCCGGAGCTTACGTTGTCGAAGTGAATCCTGAGCGCACCCCGCTCTCTGAACTTTGCAATGAAGTGTTAACCGGAAGCGCGGGCGAGATTTTGCCACTGCTTGGATAGGCATCAAGGAGTCGTGGGTCGGTTTGCGTTCAGAGTTCAACCTTTAGGTCGCTGATTACAGGGCAAGCTAAAGCTTGAACTCTAAACTGGCCCCACCCATCGAACAGCGGGCGCAATTTTGGCACATTGATGGTAAAGTTAAGTAGAAGGAATAACGACAATGAGCGCAAAGGTGACTTCCATAAAAGGAGAACATAAAGGGCGAGCGCGATCGAAGTCCGTCGATCTTGAACGCATCGCGCGGGGCGTGCGTTTGATTCTGGAAGGCATCGGCGAAGACCCGGAGCGCGAGGGATTGCAAGAGACGCCGCGCCGGGTCGCCGAGATGTACGCCGAACTGACTGCCGGCATGCACGAAGATCCGAGCGAGCTCATTGTGCCCCTCTCCGGCAACAAACACGATGAGATGGTGATCGTCAAAGACATTTCGATCGCGTCGTTGTGCGAGCATCATATGGCGCCGTTCGTGGGCAAGGTGCACATCGCATATATTCCGAAAGATGGGAAAATACTCGGCGTTTCAAAGCTGGCGCGTTTGGCGGAGACATTCGCGCGCCGCCTGCAGTTGCAGGAGCGCTTGACGTCCGAGATTGCAAATACTCTCTTCGAGTTGTTAAAGCCGCTGGGAGTAATGGTGGTGATCGAAGCCGAGCATACCTGCATGACTTTGCGCGGAGTTAAGAAGTCGGGCGCGATGACGGTCACGTCGGCGGTGCTGGGCGGCTTTCGCAAAGACCCGCGCACGCGCGCAGAGGCGATGTCCCTGATTACGGGCCGAGGGTAAGGAAAAGATGAGACAAAGAAAAGTTGCGGCGATAATAATCGCGGTTCTCGTGCCGGCGGTAACCGCGATTTCGCAACGCTCGTCGCGGAACACCGGATCGAGTCAAATCAGCGAAAGCGCCCTGCGTGCGCACATCAAGTTTCTTTCCGACGATCGTCTGGAAGGTCGCGGCACGGGCGCGCGCGGCGGGGAGCTGGCGGCGCTGTATGCGGCCGAACAATTTGAAGCCATGGGCTTGAAAGGCGCGGGCAAGAACGGGAGTTTCTGGCAGCCAGTGTCGCTCGTCGGCGTCAAAGCCGATCCCAAAACCGAATTGCGAATCAATGGCGCGAGCGCAAGCGAGGCTTACAAGTTCGCGGACGATTTCGTGGCGTTCACCGGAGCGCAGACCGAACACGTTTCAGTTAATGCTGAACTGGTTTTTGTCGGGTACGGAATCGACGCGCCGGAACAGAGATGGAACGACTACAAAGGTCCGGCAGAAGATTATCGCGGCAAGATTCTGGTGGTGCTGGTCAACGATCCACCGGCGACCAGGGAAGAACCAAACCTTTTCGGCGGCCGCACGCTCACGTACAAAGGGCGATGGACTTACAAATACGAGGAAGCCGCCCGCCGCGGCGCCGTCGGCGCGATCCTTTTGCATACGAGCGAGTCGGCAGGGTATCCGTGGAGCGTGGTGCGGACCTCGAATGGTTCGTGGCGCTTCGACATTGCGCGCGGCGCCGGCGATCACACGCCGTTTCTGAAAGTCCGATCGTGGATGACCGATGACGCGGCGCATCGCATGATGCAATTAGCGGGATTGAATCTGGATGAGCTGCGCAGGCAAGCGGCATCCCGGGATTTCAAACCCGTGAAGTTGAATCTGAAGGCTGCGCTTGATCTAAACAGCGAAGTAAAGCGCGTCGAGGCGCCGAACGTCGTGGCGATTCTTCCGGGTCGCGATCCGAAACTGCGCGACGAATGCGTTGTGTACTCCGCGCACTGGGACCATTTCGGCATTGGCGCGCCCGACAAAACCGGCGACACGATTTACAACGGCGCGCTCGACAACGCCACCGGCGTGGCTTCTGTCCTGGAAATCGCGCGGGTGCTCTCAACTCTTCCGGCGGCCGAGAAGCCGCGTCGTTCGATTCTGTTTTTGATCACCACTGCGGAAGAGCAGGGGTTGCTCGGCTCGGAATGGTATTCGCAACATCCGCTCGTGCCCGTCAACAAAACAGCCGCCGATATTAATCTCGATTCGATGAACATCCTTGGGCCGACGAGCAACTTTGTCCCGCTGGGCGCGGAGCGATCGTCTCTGAAAGCGGTGGTCGAAACGATCGCCCGCGAGCGTGGGCTGACGATCTCGCCCGACCCGCGGCCGGAGCAGGGTTCATTTTATCGCTCGGATCATTTTCCGTTTGCGAAAGTGGGCGTGCCTTCGATCAGTCTCAAAGAGGGCGACGATTACATCGGCCACCCGAAGGGTTGGGGCGAAAAGAAGTTTAAGGAATACAACGAAGCTCACTATCATCAGCCTTCGGATGAATACCACGATGACTGGAATTTTCGCGGCATGATTCAGGAAGCGGATTTCGCGCTGGCCATCGGCCGCCGCGTCGCCGACATGAACGCAATGCCGAAGTTCAACGCGGATGACGAATTTGCCAAGGCTCAGAAACGTTAAGCCGAGTTAACGAGCCGAGTAATCCGGAACGAGCTCGTTAACCGAGCAACCAACCCGCGATCCACGAAACCACACGAAACAGCCACGAATCCGATCGCCTGATTTCGCCGCCTTTCGTGTCGTTTCGTGGATCGTTTACTATTTGCTTAGTTGCTCATGAAGACATTCTACGTCACCACCCCAATTTACTACGTCAACAGCCTGCCGCATCTCGGCCATCTTTATACGATGATCGTGGCCGATGCCGTCGCGCGTCGCAAGAGACAGCAGGGAATTGAAACGTTTTTTCTGACCGGCACGGACGAGCACGGCATCGCGATCGAACGCGCAGCCGAGCGCAACCATCGCACGCCGAAAGAGCAGGCGGACTACGTAGTTGGTTACTACAAAAAGATGACCGACGCATTCGGCCTGGACACGGCGCACGGTGGTTACGACATTTTCATGCGCACGACCGCGCCGTTTCACTACGCCGGCGTCAGCGAATTCTGGCGGCGGATGGCGAAAGCGAAAACTCCGAAAGGCCGCGAGGCTCTTTACAAAGGACACTACGAAGGCTGGTTCTGCGCGGCCTGCGCGGCTTACAAAGCCGAAGATGAGTATGCGCCGCCGGCGAATGCGGGGGAACCGCCGACCTGTCTGATCCACGAGACGAAACTAGATCGCGTTTCCGAAGAGAGCTACTTCTTTCGCCTGTCGGATTACGACGAAGCGCTGCTGGGCTTGTATGAATCTCGTCCGGATTTTGTCCAGCCCGAGGCGCGGCGCAATGAAGTGAGGAGTTTCGTTCGCGGCGGCTTGCAGGATCTCTCCGTCAGCCGCGTGAACACCTCTGTACGTTGGGGCATTCCCGTTCCCGGCGATCCGCAACACACGATGTACGTCTGGTTCGAGGCACTGACGAACTACATCACCGCGATCGGATTCGGAAATGAGCAACAGCAGCGTGCGGTCGGCTTTGAAAAGTTCTGGCCGGCGCTGCATCTGGTCGGAAAGGACATTCTGCGTTTCCACGCCGTTTATTGGCCGGCCTTCCTGATGGCTGCCGGCGTCGAGCAGCCGCGCGCGATCGTCGCGCATGGGATGTGGGTCGATCCTGACGGACGCAAGATGTCAAAGACGCTCGGCAACACGATCGAGCTGGACCTTCTCAACAAATATTTTTCGATTGACGCGATTCGATATTTCTGTCTGCGTGAGATGGTGTTTGGTCAGGACGGAAGGTTCGGATATGAAGCGCTCATTGATCGGGCCAACAGCGATCTCGCCAGCGGTCTCGGCAATCTCTCCAGCCGCACGCTGACGATGATTCAGCGCTATTGCGCAGGACGCGTTCCGTCGGGAAACATTTCGGAAGAAGCAAGACTTTCCGCAAAGCGCGCTGGCGTCGACTCAGACGCGGCAACGATCTCCAGCGTCGTTGAGCACGCCCGCGATGAAGTTATCCGCCACTTCGATAACTTCGCTTTCAGCCGCGCGCTGGAAGAAGCGTGGGCGATTGTCGCACATGTCGACAAGATGATTTCAGAGGCAAAGCCCTGGGGTCTGGCGAAAGACGAGAGTCAGACACAAACTCTGGGCGCCGTTCTTTATCGCGCCGCTGAAGCGCTGCGCTGGTTGTGCGTTCTGCTCTATCCGGTGATGCCGAATTCGACGAGCGGCATCTATCAACAACTTGGTTTGATTGGTGATCCGTCCCGACTGGATCCGGCGCGACTGAAATGGGGCGAACTGGCGGAAGGCACTCAGATCGGCGAAGTACAGCCGCTGTTTCCCCGAATCGATAAGGTGAGAACAATGGCTCAAATCATAGGAGAACGCGGAGGATTCGGAGTGGATACAACCGAAGTGGATGTTGCGCCTGACAGCGGCGCGGGCAGTAGCCCGACCGTCAGGGAGGGCGTTCAGCAAGCCAGCGAAGATGACGCGGTGAAAAACGAGAGTGGCGACGGGCTGATTGACATAACCGACTTCGCAAAAGTTGAGCTGCGCGTCGGCGAAGTTCTCACCGCCGAACGGATTCCCAAAGCCGACAAGCTCTTGCTGATTACGGCGGACATCGGCGAGGAAAAACCGCGCCAGATTCTCGCGGGCATCGCGCAGTACTACGAACCTGAACAGCTCATCGGGCGCAAGATCGTGGTGGTCGCGAACCTGAAACCGCGCAAGCTGCGCGGCTACGAGTCGCAGGGCATGTTATTGGCGGCTTCCGTCGGCGAAGAAGGGAAGCCGGTGATCGCGACTTTTGCGGAAGACGTGCCTAACGGAGCGAGGTTGAAATGAGCAGCTTATGAAGGTCGTGCTTGGGGAGCGCGACATTTACAATTCTCGACCGTCGATTTGCATAATACGCTCGTTTCGTTTGTTAGCAAGATTCATTACACCCAAATCACGCCGACCGGTGGTAAGATTATGCTCACGGATATTGCATGAGCCGCGTAATCAAGACAATCGAGATCGAGGGCCAACCGGTCAAGGCGCTGTTCGATACGGGCGCCTTCCATTCGTGCGTCCTGCGTCGCTATCTTGAAAGCGTCCCTATGCGTTCGGTAGCCAAACCATACGAGGTTGCTCTTGGCGGTGAAACGATCCAAATAAAGGAGCGCGCCTTAATCAACGGCAAGATCGAAGGGCTGGACTTCGACACCTCGGTGGTGCCGGTAGAGTCGCTAGGCAAAGCGAACGGACACGATCTGGACGCGATCATCGGCGCGATAACGATGGAGGCTTGGGAGATTACCGTCAATCCAAAGGATGGTTCCCTGGGACTCGAGGGTCTCAAGCGGCGTGAGTTCACCGAATATTAATCGAGCAACGGTCAAATCCTTTCATCGCATCGCCGGCTGGTGCCGGGCTGACCTCTGAACGATTCCTTCAACCCTTAATACCTTCATTGATTCCCATCGGCTATACTCTCGAAATGGCGCGTGGATGGGAAAGCAAGTCTGTCGAAGATCAGATGGACAATGCCAAAGCCGATCGGGATGCTCAGGTCAAACCGAGATTGTCGGTGGAAGATCGCGAGCGCCACACGCGAATGCAGTCGCTGCGTCTGTCACGCGCCCGCATCGTCAGTCTAAGGGAATCGACACGCAGCGCACGCTACCGGGCACAGCTCGAGCGGACGCTCGAGGAGCTCGACGCGCAATTGCGCCAGTTGGAGCAAGAGGGAGACGGAGGCGCCGAATGATGATTCGGTCGCTCCTTCTCCTGGTTACTGCGTTAGTCTGGTTAAGTCCCGCTTCAGTAAACGGTCAAGTCAAACCGGCGAAACCTTCGCTCGAGCTAACTGCTGAAATAATCCGTCAAGACTATTGTGCCGCAGGTTCGGATGCGCTAACGCTGGAGATGGATCTGAAGTTGCGCTACCGGAATGCCGGCAAGCAAAAACTAATTTTCTACCGGGGTCACGACCTCTTTTACCAAACCAGAATTCGCAGTGCCGCTGGCGGCGCTCGACCTTACGAAGTTCTGTTCCTGAACTCCCGGTATTTTGATTCGGAATTTGAAGCAATCGACCAGGCCGAGCCGGGGAAGGTCTTTGTCAGTCTGTCACCCGGCGCTGTCTACGAAAGAAGCCTTCTGGTGGGGATCGGTTTGGTGCCTGAAGGCGTTGAGCGCGGCGGCTCGGCCATCGCAGCGGGCGATCACACGCTGCAACTAATCGTTTCGACGTGGTACAAACCTCGCAGCCTGGCAGAAAAGCTACGCAAGCAATGGGAGCCGAAGGGACTCTTGTGGTTTGATCCCCTGGTGTCGGCGCCGATTCATTTCCTGGCCGAGAGACCTCCGTCGCCGGCGCCCTGTAAACGCGCATCGTGATGTTCGTTGACTCTCATTGCCATATAGACGGTGCGGAATACGACGCCGACCGCGAGGAGGTGATTAGGCGTGCGCGAGATGCCGGCGTAACGACAATGCTGAATGTCGGCACCGGCGATCCGCACAGCGGCGCATTCGAACGCGCGGTCGAGCTGGCTGAAAAACACACGGACATCTATGCAGCCGTCGGCGTCCATCCGCACGATGCGAAGCTGTTTACGGATCAAGCAGAGCAAAGACTTCTCGATCTCGTAAAGCAAAGCCGGCAGGTTATTGCGTGGGGCGAGATTGGACTCGATTATCATTACGATCACTCGCCGCGGGACGTGCAGCGCAAAGTCTTCGAGCGACAGTTGCGGCTGGCGCGTCTGTTGGAATTACCCGTCGTCATACACTCACGCGAAGCCAACGACGATACGATCGCGATCCTGCGCGAGGAGATGGCCGGCTACGAACACGGCGGCGTCCTGCATTGCTTTGGCGGCAGTCTGGAGATGGCCACGAGCGCAATCGATCTGGGCTTCTTCATTTCGTTCGCGGGCAATCTGACGTTCAAGAAGGCCGAAGACTTGCGCTCAATCGCGCGCCAACTTCCGCTCGATCGGCTGCTGATTGAAACTGATTGCCCTTATCTAACGCCGGTTCCGTTTCGCGGAAAACGCAACGAGCCGGCGCTAGTCGTTGAGACGGCGCAGTGTTTGGCTGAGCTTCATGGCAGGGAGTTGGAAGTGATCGGACACATTACGAGCGAGAACTTTGGGAAGTTGTTTCGCGTGGCGACCAGGTAGCGGTCGGAATGGCCGTCCACAGATAAACACAGATTTCACGGATAAGAAATAGGAAATTCCGATCTGCGTCTATCCGCGTTTATCCGCGGCTGATCCTGGTCTTTTCTCTGCGTCTCTGTGTCTCTGTGGCCAACCCATTACCCAAGAGAACACTTTCACATGCTCTGGTTTTGATGTTATCCTGACTACGATGGCCCAGCAGAATTCATTCGACATAGTCTCGCAAGTCGATCGCGCCGAGATCGCCAACGCACTTAACCAAACGATGAAGGAAGTTGGGCAGCGCTTTGACTTCAAAGGCAGCAGCGCCAAAGTTGTCCTGGAAGAAAAGGAATTGGTGCTGACGGCGGAAGACGAGACGAAGCTCCGCAACATGAACGACATTTTGCAGCAGAAACTGGTGCGTCGCGGCGTGCCGTTGAAGGCCTTTGACTACGCGAAAGCCGAACCGGCCGCGGGCGGCACGTTGCGGCAGCGGGCGCAGATTCAGCAGGGAATTCCACAGGAAAAGGCGAAAGACATCGTTAGAGTAATCAAGGATTCCAAGGCCAGGGTGCAGGCTTCAATTCAGGGCGACATGGTGCGAGTCACGGGCAAAGATCGCGATACTTTGCAGCAGGTGATCGCCAGCCTGAAGGCGAAAGACTTTGGCATCAACGTGCAGTTTACGAATTATCGATCGAACTAGAGTCCGCAACCACCTGCGCTAGCGGGTGGGCCAAAGCGTTAAGTGCGATATGACGACGGCAACGAGTTCAACAGCAATCCTTGAAGACGTTCAGCTAACCGCTAAGCGGATCTTCGATCTGATCTCGCCGGAGTTGCTGCTTGTCGAGGGAGAGTTCGAGCGGCAGGCGCGCTCGAACATTCAGGTCATCGCTTACATCGGCGAGCATCTCAGGCGGTCGGGTGGCAAGCGCGTGCGTCCCGCGCTGGCGATTCTTTCGGATTACGCGGTCGGCGGTGATGGGTCGAGCGAGAGCGCGATTCGGATGGCCACCGTGATGGAATTCCTGCACACGGCCACGCTGGTGCATGACGACGTGATCGACTCTGCCGAGACCCGCCGCAATCGTCCTTCGATCAATTCGGAGTTTGGAAATCAAACCGCCGTGTTGATGGGCGACTGGCTCTACATGAGCGCGTTTGAAACCAGCCTGGCTGAACGCTCGCTGCCGATTCTGGACATTTTGACTGCGGTTACGCGCAAGATGACGGAAGGTGAGTTGCTGCAACTGACTCTGCTCGGACGTACGGACATTTCCGAAGAGCAATACTTCGACGTGATCGCGCGCAAGACGGCGTACTTGTTCAGCGCGTGTTGCGAAATTGGCTCGTTGCTGGGCGGCGCCGATCCAAACGCGCAACGGATGCTGCGCGATTACGGGATGAATCTGGGGATTGCGTTTCAGCTGGTGGATGATTTGCTGGACACCACCAGCAGCGAAGACGTCCTCGGGAAGCCCGCCGGCGCGGATTTACTGGAAGGCAAAGTTTCACTCCCGATGATCTTTCTGTTGCAGCGCGAACCGAAATGGCGAGCGGAGGCGCAGAGAGTGATTGCCGAAAGCAGCTACGAAAATGTTTCGCGCGAGTCGCTTTTGCGCGCCCTGGAAGACACCGGCGCGCTGGGCTTAGCCCGGGAGCGGGCGATCGAATATGCCGAGGCCGCGCGCGGCGCGCTCGATGGTCTTAAGGATTCGCCCTATGCCCAGGCCTTGTCCGCCATACCCTCTTACATTGTCGAACGCGATCGATGAGGTATTGTCGATTGCCAATTTCCAATTGCCGATTGGTCCCAATCAAGGTTGCGGTTTGGTGCCCTAGTTTCTCGATCGTGAGAGATTGCCGTGTCTGTGAAAATGATCCACGAAACTACACGAAGCGGCTTTGTTGGTGTGATTTCGTGTGGTTTGGTGGATCGTTTCTGAATATGTCCGACGAACACACGACACGAACCTGAGGCCCGCTGGGTAGGGAAAGGGGTTGTCAATCGGCAATTGGCAATCTAAAATCGGCAATGACTGATGGCTAATGAAACCCTCATCGCCCGGCTCGAACAAAGCCTGCGCCATTCGCGCGGGGCGCGTACGCGTCTGGCGGCCCGGCTGGCTGAGTTGGAATCCGAGGCCGAAATCATCCGGGGCGAGCTGGCCGAGATGGATACGCTCGCGGGCCAGACAGAGGCGGCGATCTTTCGGCTGTTGTCGAATGTCCTGAGCGGCCCGGCCACGGCGGTCGGGACTACTTCGGTCGGAGAGCTGGAAGCTGAATTACAACGGCGGCTGGCGCAGATCGAGCTTCAGTCGCATACGCCATCCCAGCGACACAACATTCCGCCGATTCGAAACAACCTCGAAGCCAACAGCGATCGCTTCTTCGATCGCACGATTCCGCAAGCGACGACGATGATCCTGCGCGAGGCCGCCGGCCCCCTTCACGTTAACGAGATCTACAACCAGCTGATCGAAGGCGGTTTCAGCTTCACCGGCCACAATCCCACGATCAGCATCGCAGTTTCGCTCAACCGCAACAGTCGCTTTCGCAAAGTCGCGCCGGGAACATTTGATCTGGTAATTCGGGATGCGGCGAAGGCATCGTAGGCGAAAGGCAGAGACCCGACCGTTAGGGAGGGTGCAAGTTGCTGGTTCGTAAGCGAAGAACCGATCTTCTTAGGGAGGGTGCAATTTCCTAGTCCTCAAAGTCCGGAATGTCACCCTGTCCATACAAGACATAGTC
>Ga0099791_10001135_pt1 | contig 10359 bp, 8 predicted proteins | sample Rivendell_Oct201_7_FD_77318 | JGI IMG/M metagenome (GOLD analysis project Ga0099791, IMG submission 77318) | Vadose zone soil and rhizosphere microbial communities from the Eel River Critical Zone Observatory, Northern California to study diel... | ecosystem: Environmental > Terrestrial > Soil >... | reverse complement strand
TGCTTTATGGACGGTGGACTTGAACACGTCGATGAGGATCTCCTCGGCGGCGCAGACGAGGCTCGCGAAGATGCCTTCGAGCGAGGTTTCGGGATCGAACGCCATGCGGCGCACGCCGTGCGTGCCGACGGCCCCGGCCGTCGGCGGATTCTGAGGCTGCGGGAAATAACGACCCAGACGCTCGGCCATGAGCCACGACGCCTCGGCGTGACGGCCCTCCTCCATCGTGCGCATCGTGAAGAAGAACTGGAGATCGGGCAGCCGGCGCTCGACGCAGAAGCGCAGCAGCAGGGCCGGGCTCTCGGAGATCGCGCCGTACTCGCCCCACGTGCGCCGGCTCCAGTACATCTGCGCCGCCAGCAATTGCTCGGCGCTGTAGCGCTCGGGGTGCAGGTCCTCCCAGGGGATGTCGATCTGAGGATCCCACTCGAGCGTCTTCGCCCGCTGCCAGAGCTCCCACACGTCGGGCATTGCCGAGGAGAGCGGCAGCGGATAGCGCTGTTCGGGCACGTACGCCTCGGCGCGCTGCTTGTCGACGAGCATGACGCTCTCCTTTATATAAGCCTCGAACAGGTCCCGAGCTATATCGTGCCGAGCTCGGCGTGCTCGACACGCGGCAGCTCGAGCTTCCAGGCCGCGAAGCGCTCGCGCACCTGGGCGATCGTTGCGCGCAAGACGCCGCGCTCCTGCGCCGCGCTCGATGCCCCGAGGCCCTGTCGTGCCGTCTCTTCCTCAGCGCCCAGCCAGGGCTCGCGACTCTTCTCGGGCAGGAGCCACGTGTTCCGGTAGCCCGCGAGGATGACGTTCGCGAGCACGTCGCGGACGGCGTCGACCACCGCCGCGCGGCCGCGCGCGTCTAGCGCCGGCACGCGATGGTCCAGGAACCCCCACGCGAACGCGACGTGACGCGCCCGGTCGCTCGCGATGAGCCGCAGCGCCGTCCGCACCGTTTCGTCTTTGGACTGCTGAAGGTGGCTCACGTAGAGATTCAGGTCGAGCTGGTCGTCGAGCGCACCCAGCGCCGCGATGTAGGCCTCCACCGGCACGTCGCCGTCGAGCGCGACCTGGGCGAACGGCTGGTTGCTGACGCGCGCCAGGCCGGCCTCGCCGGGATCGGGCTCGTAGCCGCCCAGCCGCTCGGCCAGCGTGTGACAGACCTCCAGGTGCTTGGCTTCTTCCGAGGGACGGAAGGACAGGAAGAGCTTCGCGTCCATGCCGAGCGATCCGGACTCCAGGCAGAAGCGAATGAGCAGCGCGGTGCTCTCGGTCATTCCTGGATAGACGCTCCACGCGCGGCGGCTCCACGTGCGACGCGCGGCCTCGCACGTGGCCTTGGCGTAGCGCGACGGATCGAAGCGGCCCCACGCGATGTCGGTCTCGGGGTTCCAGCGCAGGCCCTTGGCCTGGCTGTAGAGCTCGCGGAGCGCCGGCACCTCCGGCGCGAACGAAAGCGGGAAGCGCCGCTCGACGAACCGCTTCTCCTGCGCCTGGTACGCGCGCAGCAGCCGCGCGGCGTGCTCGCTCGTCTCGTTCATTCCGCGTTTTCTACGCTCGGGGCTCCGTGGCGAAGAGCCGCCCGAGGCCCGCGATGGGCTCGATGATCTCCAGGCGGCGGAGGGCGGACCAGAGCACGGCCTGATTGCTGTTCACCACGGGCTTGTCGAGCTTCCGCTCGATGTCCTCGATCGCGTCGATCATGCTCGTGGCCGTGCAGCTCAGGAAGTAGCCGTCGGCGTCGGCGCGGCGGTTCTCCACCGTGAGATCCGTCCACTCGCGCGGAGTGATCCGGAGGTATTCGTCGCCGCCGCCCGTGAGTCCGAGCCCGAGGTCGTGAACGACCTCGTAGCCCGCCTCGCCGAGGAACTCGATCTCGTGCTCGTTGGTCGCCTTCACGTACGGGCTGATGAGCACGAGCTTGCGGAGCCGGAGCTGAGCGAGCGCTTCCTTGACGGCGAGGCCCGTGGTCAGGGCCTGACAGCCGCTGGCCTTCTCGACCAGCTACAGGATGCGCGCTTCGCCGGCCTGGCCCTCGGCCATGGAGTTGGCCGTACAGTGGAAGACGATCACGCCCGGGCTCGTGTCGGAGAGCGCCTCCGCGGCTCGGGTGATGTCGTCGGCGAGCTCGCTCAGCGGCCGCGACCACTGTCCGGTCATGCGCAGGCGTGTGGTGTGCACGCCGACCCCCGCGGGCGCGTAGCGTTGGAACTGCACCTCGGCGGCGGTGTTGCTGGCCGGGACGATGAGTCCGATGCGCGGCGTCGTCATCGCTGATCCCTCCCCAAACGCTGTGATGGTACTCGAAGACGGCCAGAAGCTCCTGAATGGGACCAAGGTCCAATAACAGCCCTCGCTCACGCCCTGATACCGTTCGTGGCGCCGATAAGGAGGATGAGCCCATGAAACCACATACCCTTGTGTGGCGCTTCGCGGCCACGACGCTGTGCGCGTCGGTGGCTGTGCTGACGGGCGCGGGTGCGGCATACGCGCAGGCCGAGCCCGCGAAGAAACCCGCGGCCAGCGCTCCCAAAGCGCCGGCCGTGACCGAGTCGCAAACCCAGGCTCGCGCAATCCTGATGCGCATGGCGGAGTTTCTCGCGGGGACGCAGAGCTTCAGCGTCAGCGTGCGCGGGGACTACGACGCCGTCCAGACATCGGGACAGAAGATCGAGTTCGGCGAGAACCGCACGGTCACGTTGAGCCGGCCCGATCGGTTGCGCGTCGAAGGCCAACGCAGCGATGGGGTGAAGACGCTCACCGTGTTCACCGGCAAGGAGATCGTGCTGATCGACGCGGCGAACAACATCTACGCGACGGCGCCGCAACCCGGAGGCGTGGACCAGACCATCGTGCACTTCGTCAGGGACCTCGGTATGAAGCTGCCGCTCGCGATGCTCCTGGTGAGCCAGCTGCCTGCGGAGCTGACGGAGCGCGTCCAGTCGGTCGACTACGTGGAGAAGACGAGCATCGACGGTGCTCCGTCGCATCACCTCGCCGCGCGCACCGACAGCGTGGATTTCCAGGTCTGGGTGGCCGACGGCGCCAAGCCCGTGCCTCAGCGTGTCGTGATCACCTACAAGAAGGCCAAGGGCGAGCCGCAGTTCCGGGCGCAGCTGTCCGACTGGAATTTCGCGCCGGCGATCGCGGATTCGACGTTCCTGGCCACGCCGCCAGCCGGCGCGCAGAAGGTTGCGTTCGCAGCGCAGCTCCCGCGCATCTCGGCGACGGCTCGCAAACCGTCCGGGGACAAGGGAGCCAAGTGATGAAGATCACCTCATGCCGTGGCGTCGGGACGGCGCTCGTGGCGACCGTGTTCGTGCTGGGCCTCGTGAGCGCGGCGGATGCGCAGAGAGGCGGGCGGGGAGGTGGCGGCCGCGGCGCGCAGGGCGGCGGCGGGGGCGGCGGATTCTCCCGTGGAGGCGCTGCCTCGGGCGGGGGATTCTCCGGTGGCGGTTCCGCGCAGGGCGGAGGCCAGCGTGGTGGCGGGGCTTCCGTGCAGGCCGGAGGCGGGCAGCGTCAACCCGGCGATTCGCGGTCTGATGCGCAGCAAGGTCGGCAAGAGTCTCAGGGCCAGCGGCAGGACAGCATGAGCCAGAATCAGGACCAGCGCCAGGCGACATCGAGCCAGAACCAGGCCGCTCGGCAATCCACAGCGACGCAGGTGCAGAACACCCGGGCGACGGCCGTGAACAACTACGTCGACAGCGGCAACTGCCGCAACTGCTCGAACTGGGACAACGGCGACGCGGCCGCCGGCTTCGTGGCCGGGGCAGCCGTTGTCGGTGTAATGGGCGCCGCCGCAAGCCAGCCTGTCCCTACGACCACGGTCGTCACCGGGGCCGCGCCGGCTCCGGCGCCCGCCCCCGCACCGGCGCCCGTTGCGCCGCCGTGCGACGTGGCCCCGGTTCCGATAAGTGGCGTGCCGTATTACAAGTGCGGCGCAACCTGGTACACGGCAGGCTATGCCAGCACCGGTGTCGTCTACATGCCGGTCCCTCCGCCTCAGGGATCCTGACACCTCCTCGCGAAGCGTGACGTCGCCGGCACGCCGCCGTGCCGGCGACGCCCCGGACCACGAGGCAAGAAAACTCAACGGAGGATGGGTGACGCGCATCTGGATTGCGTTGCTCGTGTCGATGAGATCCGCGCTCGCAATCTGCGTCGCGCTGCTGGCTTTGGCTGCCGGCCCGGCCGCCGGCCAGGAGATGCGGCCGACGCTCGACAAGATCAAGGAGACCGGTGCCATCCAGCTGGGCTACCGCGACACGTCCCGTCCATTTTCCTTCCGCGGTAGCGATGGTCAGCCGGCCGGATTCTCGATCGACCTCTGCACGCAGGTGGCCGGCGGGCTCCGCGAGTCGCTGAAGCTCCCCGGGCTCAGGGTCGCCTGGGTGGCGGTGACACCGGCCGACCGCATCGCGAAGCTCGTCAAGGGCACGATCGACCTCGAGTGTGGGTCGACCACGATCACCTTCGGGCGCATGGAGCAGGTCGCGTTCAGCCACATGATCTCCGTCGACGGCGGGAGCCTGCTGGCCACCGCCGACTCTGGCATCGGCACGGTGAAGGACCTCGCCGGCAAGCGCGTCGGCGTGATCCCCAACACGACCACGGAGAAGGCGCTCGCGGCAGCGCTAACCGGCGCGTCCATTCAGGCGACGGTGGTCCCGGTGACCGAGGTCGCCGAGGGCCTGCGAGGTCTCGAAGAGGGGCGGCTCGACGCCTACGCCTCGGATCGTCTCCTGCTCGCGGGCCTGCTGACCACCGCCAAAAACCCGGCGAAGCTTCGGCTGAGCGACGAGTTCTTCTCATACGAGCCGTACGCGCTCATGATGCGTCGCGGGGACAATGCCTTTCAAGCGAGGGTCAACCGCACGCTCTCCACGCTCTACCGCTCCGGGCTCGTCCAGATCTACGAGCGATGGTTCGGGCCCTTCGCTAAGGCCAGCCCGCTGGTGAAGGCCCTCTACCTCCTTCATAGCTGGCCGGACTGATGAGCCGGGACGGCCGGTGCGCGGCGACACTGGCGCTCGCGCTTCTGTTCGCGGCGCCGTCTCTAGGAGAGGGCGAGCCACTCCAAGACGTTTACCTCCGCGTCAGCACGTCGGTGGTCGTAATCCGTTCCCGGGGTCAGGAGGTGACCGCCGACGGGACAGTCCGCTTCAAAGAGGTCGGCTCGGGCGTGCTGATCTCGCAGGACGGGAAAGTGGCGACCGCCGCCCATGTGGTCCAAACGATGGAGGACATCACCGTGGAGTTCCTCGGCGAGGAGCCCGTGGCCGCGCGCGTCATCGCCTCCGAGCAATGGGCCGACATCTCGCTCCTCCAGGTCTCGGTGGTGCCCCGCGACGCCACGGTGGCGAAGCTCGCCAACTCTGACCCCATCCGCGTCGGCGATCCAGTCTTCATCGTAGGCGCGCCCTACGGTCTTAGTTATTCGCTGAGCGCGGGGATCATCAGCGCGCGCTGGGCCGCCGATACGATCGCCAAGGACTTCCCGCTGGCGGAGTTCTTCCAGACCGACGCGGTGATCAATACCGGCAACTCCGGCGGGCCGATGTTCAGCGAGGCGGGCGAGCTGATCGGGATCGTCAGCCACAACATCACGAAGTCGGGCGGAAGCGAAGGGCTCGGCTTCGTCGTCACCTCGAATACGGTGAACAGCCTGCTGGTGGAGCGAAAGCGCGGGTGGTTCGGGGTCGATCTCATGCTGGTGTCGGGAGCGACGGCCCAGGCACTCAAGGTGCCGCAGTCGGGCGGATTCCTGGTGAAGCAGGTGGTCAAGAATTCGGTGGGCGGCCGGCTCGGGCTCAAGGGAGGAGACCGCACCGCCATCGTGGAAGGCCAACAGATCGTCGTCGGGGGTGATATTTTGCTCTCGGTCCAGGGGATTCCTTTTGCCAGTGTAGAAGATCGCGCCAAGGTTCTCAAGGCGCTGGAGACCCTCAAGCCGGGCGACGACCTGCGTGTCGCGGTCTTCCGCGACGACAAGGTCGTGGAGCTCGCTATGAAGTTTACCGGCTTCTAGCAAAGTGCCGGGTCACGCACGGCCTACCCGCTCCATGATCCAGAACCCGAGTAACGACGCGGCCCACTCGCCGTACGACAGCAAGATGAACGCGGACAGGCCGAGCGGCCCATGCGATCGATGACGTGTCGGCGCCTGCGAATCGCCCTGCTGGTCCTGGCGCTGCCGCTCATCGCCGGCGCGTGCGCGGCGCCGGTGGGGGCGGTGCGGGTCGACGCGCAAATCGTCCAGCGGGAGCTGACCGGCAACGTGCTCAACACCGGCGAGCTCAGCCGGTCCACCCGGAACGTCCTCTTTTTCCACGGCCTCTCCGAGCGGTTCGACGAAGATTCGGAAGCGGCGCTCGACACCATGCGAAAGAACATCGTGGCAGGGCTCACCGGTCGAGACGTCTTTCCCGCCGCGGCGGAGCTGTCGTTCTTCCATGCCGAGGCGAGTGGCAAGCGGTCGTACTACCTGGCCGCGGCGGTGTATGCCTGGATCTTCCTCTTCCCCGAGGGCGGCGCAAGTCTGCCCGATCCCCTCGACCCGCGCCTGCGCATGGCCGCCGATCTCTACAACCGGGGCATCGCGCTCGGGCTCGCCTCGCCCGACAAGACGGTGATGGAGATGCGGGCCGGGACATACGAGCTCCCGTGGGGCGAGCTGGACGTGGCGTTCGACAAGGATCGGCTCCGCTGGGCCGGCCGGGACCTGATCGACTTCGTGCCGATTGCCGAGCTCAAAGTATCAGGACTCCAGGTTCGAATTCGGCGGCCCGGCATCGGCGCCGCGCTGGCGGCAGGGATGGTTCCGATCACCGAGGACCAGCAGGTGCGCGACATCATCGCGCCGCGGATCAAGGTCTCGGCCACGGCGCTGCTGCGAATCGACGACGCCCGCAAGCAGCTGGAGGGCAGTCGGATGCGGGCCACCCTCGACCTCTATCCCGAGTCGGAGACCGAGACGGTCGTGATTGCCGGGCGTACGGTGCCGCTCGAGCAGGAGCCGACGGCGGCGCTGGCCTGGGGCCTCCAGGAGTCGCCAGTCTGGGAGCGGGAGTTGAAGGGGTTCTTCGGAAGCGTGTTCCAGGTCGGCGCGAAGAACCAGCTGGTCTCGCTGACCCCGCCCCGGTTCGGGCAGATCCCGGTCGTCTTCGTCCACGGCACCGCCTCGAGCGCGGGCCGCTGGGCGGAGATGATCAACGTCCTGCAGGCCGATCCCGCCATCCGGGACCACTACGACTTCTGGGCGTTCTCGTACAACAGCGGCAGCCCGATCGCCTACTCGGCGATGATCCTGCGCGACGCCCTCACCAACGCCGTGCGCCTGCTGGATCCCGAGGGAAAGGATCCGGGCCTCAAGCAGATGGTCGTGGTCGGCCACAGCCAGGGCGGCCTGCTGACGAAGATGACGGCCGTGCACACGGGGAGCCAGCTCTACGATGCCGCGTTCAAGAAGCCGATCGACCAGCTCAACGTCTCCGAGGAGACGCGGGACCTCGTGCGCAAGGCGCTGTTCGTGGAGCCGCTGCCCTTCGTGAAGCGGGTGATCTTCATCTCCACGCCGCACCGCGGGAGCTTCCTGGCGGCGCGCGACTTCGTCAGAAGCCTCCTCCAGCGGCTCGTCAGCACGCCGGCTCGTCTGGTGAAAGGCGCCGCCGAGCTCCTGGCGAACCGCGAGGCGTTTGCCGCGGCCCAAGAGGGGAACCGCTTGCCGACGGCGGTGGACAACATGTCCCCACGGAATCCGTTCGTGAAAACGCTCTCGATCATTCCGATCGATCCCGGGGTGGACGCCCACTCCATCATCGCCGTCAAAGGCAACGGCCCGGTCGAGACCGGCGACGACGGTGTCGTCAAGTACGAGAGCGCGCACATCGAGGGCGTCAAGTCCGAGCTGGTGGTCCGGTGGGAGCACTCGGTCCAGAGCCAGCCCGAGGCGATCATGGAGGTCCGGCGGATCCTGCTCCAGAACATCGGCGCCAAGTGATGCGCGCCGCCTCATGGTTGCGGGGGATCGTTGCCGTCCTCATAGGCCTGGTGGTGGCCATGATGACGGCGTGGGCCGCCGGGGCGATCTACTACTCGAACCTCCCGGGAGGCCAGCTGCGAGCCGGGCTGGCGATCGGCTTCGTTGTGCTAACGGTCCTGGCGTTCCTCTTCCTGCGTCGCCGGCGCCGCACGCTCGTGGGCTTCATCGTCGTCTTCGCCCTGCTCGTCGTGTGGTGGCTCCGGATTCCCGCGTCCAACCAGCGGGACTGGCAGCCCGAGGTGTCAGTGACGCCGTGGGCCACCATCGACGGCGATCAAGTGACGATCCACGGGGTGCGGAACCTCGAATACCGGACAGAGACTGATTTCGTGCCGCACTGGGAGGACCGCACCTACGATTTGCGAAAGCTCGACTCTGCCGATCTCATCGCCGTCTACTGGGCGGGCAAGCCGATCGCCCACATCATGGTGAGCTTCGGCTTCGAGGGGAAGGACTACCTCGCCGTCTCGATCGAGACGCGCAAGGAGCGGGGTGAGAGCTACTCCACGATCGCCGGCTTCTTCAAGCAGTACGAGCTGGTGTACATCGTCGCCGACGAGCGGGACGTGATCGGGGTGCGCACGAGCTATCGCCAGCCCCAGGAGGACGTGTACGTCTACCGGCTACGGACGCCGCGCGCCAACATCCACCGGGTCTTCCTCGACTACCTGACGGCAATGAACGAGCTGCGCGACCGCCCCCGCTTCTACAACACTCTCACCACCAACTGCACCACGGGGGTGCTGCTCCACACCCGAGTGAACCCGGAGACGCCGCCGATGTCGTGGAAGGTGCTGCTGAGCGGCTACGTCCCCGACTACGCCTACGAGCTCGGGCGGCTCGACACGACGCGCCCCTTCCTGGAGCTGGAGCGCATCTCGCGAGTGAACGACCGCGCCCACGCCGCCGGCCGGGATCCGGCGTTCTCCCAGCGAATCCGGACAGGGCTCCCGATCCCGCCGCCGCCGTCGTGACCATTCGGTGAATGCTGGATTAGACCTTCCCCGTTGAGGCCTCTAACTGGAGTCCGCCAGGCAGGCCTTCGGCGCGGGTCCAACCCTTCCGGGCGATTCTCAGGGCGCTCGGCTCCGGAAGGTTGTCGAGCGCGAAGAAGTCGACGGCGTTCCGGCCGAGGACCCGTTCCTTCTGGGCGGGGCTGAGATCGCGTGCCTCGCAGATGTCCCGCACCGAGTCGGGGAAGTTGCAGTCCCAGTGGCAGTAGTCCGAGGCGTAGAGCACGGTCCCCGGGCCCGCCGCTTCCAGCACGCGATCGAGGCCGCTCTCCTCGGATTCGCACGTGAGCACGATCTGATCGCTCCGGATGATCTCACTGGGACGGCGGCGGAGGTTCGGCATCTGCGGAGCGAGCTTCTCGACATGCTCGTCCAGGCGCTCCATCCAGAAGGGCAGCCAGCCCGCGCCGCCTTCCATGAAGCCCACGCGCAGGCGAGGGAAGCGATCGAACACGCCTTCGCCGATCATGTGCATCATCGCGATCATCAGCTCGAAGGGGAACGCGGTCATGTGGACGTAGACGTACTTGACGAAGCGCGGCGTCCCCGCCGCCATCACGCCGGACACGCCCGGCACGCCTTCGTGGCCGGTCTGGGGATGCACGCTGAGGGTCATGCCGATCTTCTCGGCCGCCTCGTAGATCGGGTAGAAGAACGGCTCGCCGAGGTTGCGACCATAGACATTGGTCGGCAGCATCGCCGAGACCGCGCCCTGCCTGGCCACCCACTCCAGCTCCTTCACGGCCGCCTCGGGCGCCTGGCAGGGAATGAGGCCGACGGCGCGCAGTCGCCGCGGGTCGGCGGAGCAGTATTCGAGCAGCCACTCGTTCACGGCGTGACAGAGCGCGGCCGACAGCTCGCCGCTCATGAGCCCGTTGACGGTGAGCGCGATCTGGGTACCGAAGAGCACGGCGACGTCGATGCCTTCCGCGTCCATGTCCTTCAAGCGGTGAAGCGGATCGATCATGCCCGGGCGGTCCTTACGGGCTTTGTCGGTGAACGGGCCGGTCACGCTCGGCCCCGGGCCTTGCGCGGTGCCCCAGATCCGTCCCTCGAGGAGAATCCGTGGGTAGCCCTGGTTGTCCTTGAGGCTCACGGGCCCTTGCGACCGCCACGCCTCGGGCAGACGCCCCGAGAGATCGACGTCGCCTTCGTTCACGTGGCCGTCGGCGTCCACGACGAGGATCCGATCCAGGCTCTCCATGACACTCTCCTTGCTGGTCTCCACCGTGGGGAGTGCGATCCTAGCACGGCGGCGCTCCGTGCTAGTGTTGACCACCACGCACTCCAAGGAGGACGTTCCCATGC
>Ga0099791_10001134_pt1 | contig 10360 bp, 9 predicted proteins | sample Rivendell_Oct201_7_FD_77318 | JGI IMG/M metagenome (GOLD analysis project Ga0099791, IMG submission 77318) | Vadose zone soil and rhizosphere microbial communities from the Eel River Critical Zone Observatory, Northern California to study diel... | ecosystem: Environmental > Terrestrial > Soil >... | reverse complement strand
GTTCTCATGACGGGCAAAGATCGTCTCGATAAAGTCCTAGCGGTAGCGATCAATCCGGGGGCCTATGAGCAGGAAGCTGTTGCCGCACTCCATAAAGCTCGGGAACTTGTGAAGAGAGAGCCAAATCTCGCCTTTGATCTTCCATCCACGAGTTGCCGTCCATTACCATGGCTTGATCCTGCAGATGAGGCATCTTTTGAAATAGAGATCAATGGCGTTTCGGAGTTTTGGCTGCCGATCGTGCTAAATACCCTATCAGAGCAAGCCTATATCCTTAGATTGAAAAGCCAATTCATCTGCGACTTTGCGACTCCAACCACCGTGCGTGTCAAGTGCGATGGCAGGGAGACAGCTTGCGACGCTTTTAAGGAACAGCTTGATTCGCTGGTGAAATACATCCGCTCCCGACGGCGTGAAGCTTAAGAGCTGCTGCGAGAAACGACGGCCCGGTCGTCGACATCGTCCGCGGTCGACCATGTGTCGGAATGGACATCGAAGCAATGGAATCCTGCAAAAGCGGAGTAGAAAAAATGGGCCGGGTGCCGGCAGCAGTCGAAGGATCAGAATTGACCGGCCTAAAGAGTTCATCATTCCTCGCGTCCCGCATTGACCAGTCGAGCAACTGCGGTTCGTTCGTCAAAGCGGGCATCAGAACATTTTACCGCCAAGCGCGACGTGTCGGAATTGGCTTACCGTGGCGTTGGTTCCGGTCACGTTTGCTTGAGGTGAGCGATATCGAAATGAAGGCGGCAAAGTAGCGTCCCCGAAGTTACGATTTGTATTCGAGTGTCCGTTATTGCCTAGTTGGTCGATACCAACGCGAAGTTCCTGGTGGACGCATGGGCGAGCTACGTGCGCATCGGGGATGCGCCCTCCTGGATCGACCGCCTTTTTTTAGCCTCTAATATGTGTGCAGCCATTCGCCAAGCTGGCGGGGAAACCCGGAACTTTGTTATCGCGATCACATTTCCTTGGGGAAGGGGAGTGCGTAATGCCGGGTCATGAAATGTCGAATCGTGAAGCCTATCGACAAAAGGCACTGCACTGCCTCCGGGCTGCTGATAAGGTACACAATTCGGGTGAGCGTGTTGCGCTGCTCAGCCTTGCCAGCAACTACATGACGCTAGCCGACTATGTCGGTGGTCACGAAGGCCGCACGGCGCATCGGGGTGACAAGGACCACGACACGCAAAACGATAGCTAATCCGAGTGGGCGTTCTGCCGCCGCAGACGTAGCGACCGGCCAAGGCTTTCGTGCACGCTCCAAGAAGCCAGCGCTGCCTCTGAATACCGGACACAAATTTTCCTAGCCGTTCGGCCTCGTGATGATCGAAGCGATGGCCTGCGGGACTCCGGTCATTGCATTTAATCGCGGGTCCGTCCGGGAGGTCGTCGACGACGGATTGACGGGCTTTATCGTCGAGGATGAAGAAGGCGCGATTGGAGCTTTCGACCGGCTTTCGCAGCTGTCACGAGAAAAAATCCGCAGGCACTTCGAGCAGCGTTTCACGGCGCGCCGCATGGCGCTCGAGTACCTTGCCGCCTATCGCAGGCTGATGGACCGGGACGTGCTTCCCCTGAAACTGATCGTCGATCGCCATCGAGCTCGCGCCCGCGATCGTTAAGTGAAAACAGGTCACTCGCGAACGTGTGATAGGGGGCAAGGAGTCACTCGCGAACGTGTGATGGGAGGGCAAGGAATTGCTCGCAGACGTTTGATAGGGAGGGCCAGGAACAAGAAACTATCCGACCGACTTTCCTGTCTGGTGGTCGACGTACCGCAGACCATCGGGCACCATCGTTTCTTTTGGGGGAAGTCCAGATGTCAGATCCATTGCACCGAGCAGAATGTTACAGCGGCTTGACGGAGGAAAGTCGCCGCATCACCGTAATTTGTTTTTCAGCGAAACTCAAGATCATGATCTGCGGATGGTGGGGCATTGCGGCTTGCTCGCTCACGTCGAGGAGATGGGCCGCCCTAGTCTCCGGCCGTTAGCCCGCCCTAACAGGTCTCACCTAACGGATAGCGTGTCGCACCGCGCTGCCTACCGTTAGGCCAAGGACCCCAGGGCCGCCACCACCCGACCCCCGCGGCTCTGGGATCCACTCTCTCAAAATGCGGCTCGCGTATCGACCGCCAATCGTCTCCGGCGGAGCATGCTTCATGTTTCCGTTAGCCACGTATCGACCCGAACGGCGAAGACTGCGGGCATCGACTTCTTTGTCGCGACAATTCGTTTGGCGATGATTTCGCGCAGCACCTCAGGCTGGCCAGCGTCTTGAAGCACTTCGCAGGCAGCCTCGAACGCTTCGCTCATCGCCGCAACTGCTTCAGGTTCGAACGCTCCAGGTAGCAGAAATGAATGAGTTGACATAGCCACTGCCCCTCCTGTTGGTTCCTCGCCGGTGCCATCTCCATAGCCGGCCTCTTCTACCTCGGGCTCGCAGTAGCAAAGGGCGAGAGTGTCAAGGCTGGCGGCAAGACGGTCGAGGTCGCTCGCATCACGGTCACCGATAATGGTCGGAGAGCGCCCGGAGCCTGATGCGCACGCCGGGAAAGTCACGTGGTTTGTGCTGTAATTTAGATAACGCGAACCGCGAGTCCGGGCCGACGGGATTTGCGGGACGGCCCGACGGTCGTCCTTGATCTGACGGTCCGCGGCGGTGCGAGACGTCATCCGTTAGGTCGGATCTATTGAAGCGGCTAACCGCCGTAGGCTAATGTGCTCGGTTCCCTCCGCCTCAGCCAGCGTGGAGTAATTCTCCGCCATCCGCCAATAGCGGTTTCTCATTTGGGTTGAGAAGCTAGTTAGGGCGAGACGGTGACACTCTTCGGCCAGGTCGCGGTAATGTTCTGCTCGAGTCCATGCATCCAACATAGGACACCTCCCCCAAATAAAAGACGGTGCCCGACGATTTGCTATATGTCGGCCACCGGACAGAAAAGTCCTTTGCACGGGTTCTTGTTCCAGGAGTTGCCATCACACGTGCGCGAGTGATTCCTGAACCCCAATCACACATTCGCGAACTCAGACCGTCGCCACGTCCCGCCAAGGGCCCACCAAGGTGGCCCGTAGCTGCCGTGACGGCGCGGATCTATCCATGGAGTCATGAGGATCAAGCGCGTTCCGGGTGGGTTGGTCGTGCCGGCGATTCACAACGCACAAGCATGGTGGACCGCGATCCCGGGCAATCACGGCGACCAATGCTCAGGAGCCGCTCGACTATGTACGTTCATAGCGACTGCCCGCGTGGCCTACCGGACCGTTGTTCGACCCGTTGCGCCAATCTCTCGTAGTTCGCAGCGACTTCGAGCATCTTCTGCCGGGCGTCCGCGGCGTTCATGGTCTCGGCTTGAAGCAAGATTTCTTTGGCGCGCGCTCGCCAGCGGCCGGCCAGCAATAGAAGCTTCGCATCCGGCGTAGAGAGACGAACTATGGATTCGATTTTGGTCGGCTCCATTAGAACCCCGCGAACGAACGCTATTCTGCCTGCGTCGCGACCGCCGTGCCCTGTGGAAGCCGCGCCCTGCGCGAACACGCCCATAGCGCTGCCGACGACGCTCGCTCCGTTGAGGACGTCGTAGAAATGGGTCGCCCCGCTGCCGTCAGTAACGCTCTTTGTCAGGTTCGAAACTCGCTTGTTCGATGACGACATCACCATGGGTTGTTCAGTGATTGGTCGCTCCAGGGGAGATAAAGGTTCGCGCGATTATGCTCGTGTCGCCCCGCCCGCCACCCGATGATCGCGGGTCTGGTGAACCAAAGTCTGGCGATCATCGCGGCCGAAGAGCTTCGGCCGATATAAAGCTGATCGCGGTCGCGAAGGTGCGGATTACAGAGGTGGGACCGGACGCTCTCGCTGCCTTAAGGTTGAGGCAACAGTCGCCTAGGCGGGATTCATCACAGTTGAATGCCGCTTCTGCATCGCCCTCACTTCCTCTCGTCACGGAAGTATCCCGGGCGTGCGGGGCGGTTCGGACGGCACGCATGACACTCGGAACGCCTGAGGCGCATGCATGATTGGCTCGGCGGTCGCGCTTATTCAGCCCCTGACAAAAGATTGGGCAGTGATCCAATACGTCATTGACAGATGCGATAGCGATCACTTGTTCCGTGCAGCGCGATGTCGACGTGCAGATGATCAGTGTGCGCGGCATCGGAGCCTGGACCAAGTACGGTCGTGAACCATCCGCACGCCGCGGTCCGGACCGAGTCAACGACGTCTCGCATCGCTTCATCTCCGTCTGGCTTTACGGGAATGAATTTGCCGCTTGAAAGCTCGAATCCCGAGATGTCGATGGCTTTGCCCACCGCATGGGCGCTGAGCTTGCCGCTTGCGGCGCCGTTGCGGTTGCGGCATTCGTATCCTGGACCGGTACGCACGGCCCGCAGGTCGGCGGACATCCGGCCCGCGATCAGCGGGGCGGCCAAGTTGACGAGCCAGGCCGTCAGGCGCTCAGCGAACAGGCAGGAAACGACTGGCTCTTCCGGCAGATGGACCTCGGTTACTGCACGTGCTCGCGTCGTGACCGACTTGAGGCGGACCGGCACCTCGATAGTGCAAGCGGCCTTGGTGGCGACCGGCATCGCGGGGATATCGAACCGTACGCTGGCGGTGCGAAGACGGGAGAGGCACGCTTCGTCCTCCCGCACGGCGTCGTCGGTTTGGCTTGGTTGTTTTTGATCCCGGTTCGACGAAGCTGCTGCTGGAGGCGCCGACGATCGAGCGTCGAGCGTAGCGGGACGCGGCCGCGGAACCGGCACCAATCGCCGCGGCGCGGCGTCCACTGGGACGACTATCAATCCGACTGCGAATCCCATCGCCCTGAGAGCCGCAAGATGTCCGGAGCGGCGTATGGTCGGCTGAAGCTCGATCGGTTGACGCATCACTGCGGACAAGCACCTGCTTGGCGGATTTCGTATGGCGCCCGCCATTGCAGTGCACGCAGCGCCGTGCGGCAAGCGTGCAACGCAGTGACAGGCGTCCTAGAGCGGTATGACTTTTCTTCGAATCGTCATCCCGCTCTAGCTTATTGTTGGAGCATGATCTTTTCCGAAAACCGGGACTCACTTTTCGCGATCATGCTCTAGCGCTCACCCTACCACTCCGCGACGCTGCCTCAGCCCTCGCAATGCCGCGGCCCGCCATGGAGCATTCGAGTGAGCGCGTCGATAGCGCATAAGCGGGTCCGTTACCGCTGCTCCTCGCGCCGGCCGGCGCCTCCCGGTACTGCGCGGCCTCCGGGCGCTGCGCCGGTGGTTGTGGGCGATTGTGGCCGCGGTGCCTCGGCGGCGGCAGGGGCGTGCGATCGCGGGGCCTCAATGCCTGGAGACGAACCTCGCCCTGCCGCCAAAGGAGGTTGGGACGACGCGCCTGGAGCGGGGCGCTGGGTTGCCCCGCGTTGGCCCTCGGGACTCTGACTTCTCGGCGTCTGACTTTCGATTCCTGACCGTTCGCGACCGCGCGGCTCTTGTGGAGAAGCCGCTCCCTGCGGCGCACGGTTGCGCAACTCGTGTTCGCGGCTGCTTGGTGCTGCGCCGCTGGTGCTGGGGCCGGGCGCGCCGGCCTGTGGACCACGCCGTCCCTCCGCGGATGTGCCACGGGCGTTTGGCGAAGGAACTCCCGGCCCGCCCTCCCTTAGGCCACGCTGATCCTCCCGCCCGGGCTGCGCTCCGCGGAAATCTCCTCGGCCTTCATTACGCTGCGCACCCGGGGCGGCGCCAGTTGTGGACGAGGTACCGGGCGCATTTGGTGCTGCCGGCCGACCCTCACGCAGATTGCGTTGGTCGCGCTGGCCCTGATCGCTGCGCAACGCGCCCTGTGCAGGACCTGGTCTCGGCAGTGCAGCGCCTGGAGCAGAGTCCTGCGCACCGGGGCGACCTTCACGTCCCTGCTGCTGCAGGGGCTGCCCCGGAGCCCCGCCCTGCCGGGATGGAGCAGGCCGGTTCGGCGATTGGCCGGTGCGAGGTTCAGTGCCAGGCATCGTCGGCGCATTCGAACCTTCCGGTCGATTTTGTCCTGTGACCGTGAAACCGGGTTGTGCGGCACGCGGCGGCAAGGCGCCGAGCCGGCCGCGCTCATTCACCCCAAGCGGCTGGAGCGGCGGCAACTCCCGCGCCGGCGCGACGGTGTTCGTCGTCTGCCGAACGAACGTTGACTGACGCGCGATCTCGCGGACGCGCTCGCGGCTGCGGAAATCGTCCGCCCGCACCACAGTCGCGCCAGGCAGATTTGCGGTGCCGGCGAACACACGCGGCGAGATTTCATAGCTTGGGATGGGTCGGCCATAAGCAGCCGCAATGTAGGTCGGCGGAATGCCTGGATTCACCCCAAATCGGCGATCCTGCAGCACGACAGTTCTGTTGACGACAACGGTGTCGCGGAAAAAGACTTCGCGCTCTCGTAGTGGCAGGATGACCTCGGTGATGCGCGGCGCCACGAGGTCACGCTCGCGCACGAAAATCCAAAACTGCGGAGCTTCACGGTACTCGACGATCACCTCGTCGGGTGGCAATGGCGCCCAACCGACATGTTGCCTACCGTGGCGCCACTGCACCCAACCGGGCCCCCACTCCATACCCGGAATCCACATCCAGCCGAACTGGTCATCCGTGACCCACCGGCCGTAATGATAGGTCACCAGACCCCAATCCGCCTCCGCGTCATCGGACACCCAATACCACCCATAGTCCTGTGAGTACACCCAGTGTCCGACAGTGTAGGGCCGCCAGTCGCGCGCAACTCGCGAAGGAATCCACACTTCGCCCCAACGCCTGTGATGTTGCCAGGCTCCGTAGGGTTCGAGAGCGGTGCGAAATTCTACCGACAGCGACACTGCCTGCGCGGCCGCCGGGACTACGCAAATGGCCACGGGCGGGCCTGCGATTGCGCAAACCGCGATGCCCGCGATCATCAGTGCGCGAATTGTTTTCAGTCCAGCGCGCATGGTGGCCTCCTCCTTTTGTTGCGAATTTGTTTTAACGTGCCGCCATTCGACAGGTTCCAATTTGGCGAGACAAATCGTCGCCGCGGCGCATCAATTCGAGGGGCACTCGACCACCATAATCACAACAGCAGCAAAAGGATTTTGCGGATCTCGCGCCGCACTGCGAGCCTGGAATCAAAATAAATTGAAAACTCATGCTGAGCAATGCACAAAACTTGTCGAAAAGATGGCGTCCAAGAGCGGATGGAAAAGGGGAGTGAGAAAAATAACTGCTTCGCCGAAAGACAGAAATGAGTACGGCAAACGAGCACCTATATAAATCTAAGTATTAGACGAAAAAATGGATGTCTCACCGACGTCAGCGTGGCGGAAGTTGTAGTCGATCTGGCTGAGCCAGGGCCGCTGAGGGTCGCAATGAAATTGGATGTGTATTTCCGCTACGATAACCCATGACAAGAAGGGAAATAGCGCCTCGTCGGGTTGCGATAGGCAAAGAGGGGAAATCACGGTTTGACTGGTGCGGAAGTCCGGGGCAATGACAACAGTTACGGAGTTGTTCTGGCTGTGGCGGGCGCGGTAGATGTTGACGCGTTTCAGACCGACGTCTTTGATGACGCGTCGCTACTTGTTGATGAGATAACTCCGCGACCGGCGATGTTGATGCCGTCGCAGACTCGTCTGGCCCGTTCAGCGCGGAGTAGGTGCCGGAGCAAAACCCCAGCTCACCGAGTGGAATAGGGACCGCCGAACGGCGAGGGCCAAGATGGCAGGCGGTCGCGGGGACGCTCGTACCGGACTTTAGTCTCGGGACCGCGGCGTCGGAACTTGATGCCTCCTTGTGGTTCGCCGCTCATGAGGACTACAAACTCCGTATCCTTACCGGTCTCCGAGCTCAACGCCTCGTCCGAAATGATCAGGGAAGATCGTGGCGATGCTATTCCGGCGATACGATCCAATGCGTCCTGTGGAATGGTGATCCGGTCGAGCGCTGCTTTCGCGCCGCCCGGGTCGGTCGCCATCGGCTCGACAGCCTGACCGCGGCGTTCGCGCGTAGAGCCGTGCGGCTCGTCCGCGCCAGCATCTGCGTGTCCGCTATTGAGCGAAACCACGCTCCATCGCATGTCGGCGTTGCTGCCGGTGCGCTCGACGGCGGTGAAGACGTGCGTGCCGATCGGACGGTCGGCATCCCGAATCGTGACCGGGCCCTCCAGGATGGGCTGAAAGGCCTGCCGGACATAAAGTCGCTGGGTCTTGCGGCTAATGAAGACCGATACCGGCTCGAGGTTGAGCGCAGCCTTGCGCGCCGCCTCGACCGCCACGACACGCGCGTTCTCGGCCATGACAGCGGCTTCGCGCGCAGAAGCCTCGGCATCGAACTTTGGTTGCAGTTCGGCTTTGGCGGCTGCCCATTGCGCCTCGAACTCGGCGGCCCTGGCGGCTGCCTTGGCTTTGGCATCCTCAGCCTGCGCCTTTGCCTCCTCGGCCGACCATGCGGAGGCGACGGTGCGATCGGCAGCGGCCAACTGTGCCTCGGCCGTGAGCTTCAAATTTTCCGCCACGCGCATCATCGCCCGTGCCGCTTCTCGGGAGGCCGTCACGGCAGCGAGTCGCGCCTGATCGGCCTTGTTGGCCGCCTCGTCCGCCTCCGCGGCTCGGGCGGCGGCGACAGAGCCGGCACGCAGCTGCGCGGGAAACACAGCCGGATGGATGATCTCGACAGGCGTTACGTCGCTTGGCGCCACGATTACCCGCATGCCCAGCTTGCTCATGCCGAACAGGCGTTTGGCGAAGTCGTAGGGCATCCGGACACAGCCGTGCGATGCTGGATGTCCCGGCAGAGGGCCACCGTGGAGGGCGATGCCCGACCAAGTGATGCGCTGCATGTGCGGCATGTAGGCATCGTCATACAGATTCGAGTAGTGCTCGGCTTGTTTCTCGATGACGCTGAAGATACCGGCAGGCGTCTCGCGTCCCTTCTGGCCGCTCGATACCGGCGCCCGCAGGACCCAGCCTTTGGCGTCATATACAGTGATCCGCTGGTTGCGCACCGAAACGATGGCCATGATCGGCTCAGCGGGCTCCCCGGTGATGCGCGACTCGAACGCCACCGCGCGTTCGTTCCGACCTTTTGCCGCGCCCGCATGATCGGCCACTATGATGACCACGGCCAAGCTGGCAATGGCAAGACGCGCAGGCCGTAACCAAGTCTGCTTGTACTTCGGGCTAACGAAGTAAGACGTCATGCATCCATCCGATCGGGCTACGCCAGCCCGCGCGAGGAGAAACATAACGCCATGCGATCTAAGCTGCCAAGCCCAATTCGTCGCGATAAAGTCTTCTCACTGGACGCCCACCAACGCAGCTGATTGCTGAGCACAACAAGAGTAATTGCGTGTAGTGGCGCGGTGGAGGAATTGACTTCTACCGCGCGACCGAAGCCGCCCTTCGATCCGAGGTACGGTGATAGATCCGGTCGCTTCGCGCACCCTCTTGGACATTATATGGAATCTCGCCCTGGTGCTCGGGGTCGCGCTCACTGCCGAGTGGCTGATGCTTCGCGGCTTGCGCCGGCCACTGCCAGCCCTGGAGAAGCTTGTCCCGCTCCGAGATTGCAACGTGCGAGCATCGTCGAAGCGGCAACGACGCCCCGCCGCGGCTGGTGATCGTCGCGATCGTGCACGCCTATGCGCTGTGCCGCACCGTCATGTGCGTGGCGCGCACGATGGTGTCGCCAAGTCCACTCAGCCTGCTCGTCATGAGCGGCGAGACAGCGGCCTATATCGAGATCTGGGTCAGGCGCATCGTTACCGTCGGGGTGTTCGGCATCGCGATCGCCAATGTGGCGCTGCTGCTCGGGTTTTATCGTTCGGGATACGAGGCCCTCGTGCGGCTCGTGATGCTGACCGTCCATCTGATGCTGGTGGTCGTGATCCTGCAATGTCGCCGTCTCGTTGCCGATGTCATTCGCTCCACCCGCGACACCGGCACGCTGGCGACGATGCGCAACCGGGTGGCCGATCTGTGGCACTCCGTCGCCGCCGTGGCGGTTCTCGCCGTGTGGGCCGTTTGGGCGCTGAACGTGAAGAACGGCTATGCGCTGCTGCTGCAGTATTTCATCGGCACGGCAGCGGTTCTGATGCTTGGCCGGCTGATCTCGGTCGTCGTGCTGGGGGCGATGGACAGAGTGTTTCGCATCAATCCCGAGTTTCTGCGACGTTTCCCCGGCCTGGAGGCACGTGCCAATCGCTACCTGCCGCTACTGCGTCGCACCGTATCCGGCATGATCACGATCATCAGTTTTGTTGCGCTCCTGGAAGTTTGGGGGATCAACGCGATCGTGTGGTTCTATGGCAGCCAGGTCGGCGGTCGTCTGCTTGCGGCCGTCCTCACGATCGCGGTCGCGGTGGTGGC
>Ga0099791_10001133_pt1 | contig 10361 bp, 7 predicted proteins | sample Rivendell_Oct201_7_FD_77318 | JGI IMG/M metagenome (GOLD analysis project Ga0099791, IMG submission 77318) | Vadose zone soil and rhizosphere microbial communities from the Eel River Critical Zone Observatory, Northern California to study diel... | ecosystem: Environmental > Terrestrial > Soil >... | reverse complement strand
TTCGCCGACCCGACGGGCATTATAGCAACGGCGCCAAAGCTCCGGGTGTTGCCTGATGGTATAGTCTTTCGCCTCACTACAAGGGGTGCCCTGGGGATTCATGAAACGTCGCTCGCGCCGTCCCCTACGTGTCCTGATCACCGGCGGCGCCGGGTTCATCGGCTCTCACCTCTGCGATTACTTCCTCGCCAGGGGGTTCGAGGTTGTCTGCGTCGATAATCTCCTCACCGGCACCATTGACAACATCTCGCACATTCGCAGTCCTCGATTCACCTTCATCAGCCTCGACATCACCAACTACATTTACATCGAAGGCCCGGTGGACTATATCCTGCACTTTGCGAGCCCCGCGAGCCCCAGGGATTACCTTGAGCTCCCGATCCAGACGCTGAAGGTCGGGTCCCTCGGCACGCACAAGGCGCTGGGGCTGGCCCGGGCCAAGGGGGCGAGATTCCTCCTGGCCTCGACCTCCGAAGTGTACGGCGATCCTCTCGTGCACCCTCAGAAGGAATCCTATTGGGGCAACGTGAACCCCGTCGGCCCGCGGGGGGTCTACGACGAGGCGAAGCGCTTCGCCGAAGCACTGACCGTCGCCTACAGGAACACCCATGGGATCGACACAAAGATCGCGCGCATTTTCAATACGTACGGGCCGCGAATGCGTCTCGACGACGGGCGCGCTATCCCGGCATTCATGACCCAGAGCCTTACCGGCAAGCCGGTGACCGTGTTCGGGGATGGAAGCCAGACACGATCGTTCTGCTACATCGACGACCTCGTCGAAGGCATCTACCGCCTGCTGATTTCGTCGCATCCCGGGCCGATGAACCTCGGCAATCCGGACGAGCTGTCCCTGGTCGAGATGGCACGTCTCGTCATCCGCCTGACCCGATCCCGGAGCCGCATCGTCCGTCGCCCGCTCCCTGCCGACGACCCCAAGGTCCGCCGGCCCGACATCTCGCTCGCGACGACCGTGCTCGACTGGCGGCCGAAGGTGTCCCTCGAAGTCGGCCTGACCCGGACCGTTCACTACGTCCGCCAGCGGCTCCGGAAATCACGCGACCTCCAGGGAGGCCGGCGGACGTCCGGGGGGAAACATTGATTGACGTCGCTTCCTCCGGATCCCGCACGGACGACCGACCGACACCCCGACGGCGGACGATCGCCACGTGCGCGATGCTGTTCGCCGTCGGCCTTTTCGTCAGGCTTGCCTACCTTGCCTACTTCGGAATCGGGAGCCAGGAGGGCGGGGATATGGACGGGTATATCGCTCTGGCGCGCAATCTCGCCCAGGGCCACGGGTTCAGCTTCGACGGAGTCACCCCGGCGACCTACCGTCCACCGTTATTCTCATCGCTCCTGGGGCTGTGGTGTTACCTCCTGGGCAGTACGTCCCTGGACGCCATGGTGGCGTTTCAGGTGCTCGTCCAGACGCTCTGTGCCCCCATGACCTATGTCCTGGTCCGGCAGACTCAGCGGAGCGAGCGCTTCGCGATGGGCGCGGGTCTGTTCATCGCGACCTACCCCTTCATCTTTTCAAACGTCGACTTGATGTTGCAGGAACCGACCCTGATGCTGATCGCGACCTCTCTGGGAATCGCCATTCTAGCTTGGTGCCGGCACCCGACACCCTGGAGATCCGCGCTCGTCGGACTGCTGTTCGGACTTTCAGCGCTCGCCAAATCACCTTTCCTCATTGCACCCGCGATCACCCTGCTCGTCTATCTGCTCGGTCGGCCCTTTCGTCGTCAACTTCCATCAAGGCAAGTCGTGCTGGCAGCGATCATGACTGCTGTCGCGGTCCTCCCGTGGACCATTCGGAACTACCAGGTGTCCGGCGGACGATTCGCGCTGATCAATTCCCAGGGACCGGCGTACCTGATCTGGATCGCGTCCGATGGAACCTTCCGTCCGAGAGAATCTCTTTCCGAACCACGTCTGGAAACCCCAGCCCACACGAAGGGGGCGGCGCTCTCCTACGGCAATGAAGACGGTTACCATTACCTGCTGCAGAAAAACGATGAGCTCCTTGAGCGGGGCTTATCGGGACCCGTCGTCACAGAGGCTCTCGCTGCGGCAGCGCGCTTGTACCTGTTGAGGCACCCGGCGTTTGCGCTCAAGATCGTACTACGTGGCATGGTCCTGCTCTTTTCGCCGGACGCAGGCCCGCGACTCTACAGATTCCTCGGGATCCGCGTCGTCGCGATGGTCTTGTTCCACCTGCCGTTGGCGTTGGGGCTGCCCGCGGGTATCCTGATGGCGCTGCGGGAGAAGAATGCGGCCGTCAGCATCCTGTCTCTGTTCGCGGCAGCTTACCTTCTGGTTCACTCACCGGGCTCGATCGCGGGAGCGGGAGGTCGTTTCAGCGTTCCCGTCATTCCTCTGTTGATCGCGATCACCGGATACAGTCTATTCAGGGATCGATCGCGTCCAGCCCCCGTCCCGGGATTGGGGTAAGAGATCGTGCATCGATGTTCTACGGTTTCCGCACCAGCGCCAGGATGTGGCTCCTGAGGGGCGGGATGGCTTCGAGCGCCCGGCAGGCCGGGAGAGAGAATGGCGCAACCAACCGGACGAGCTGGGGAAGAGGGGTGAGGCTTCTCAGCGTGATGGGCCAGCCCCGAAAGGCCTGGATGAACTCACGCGGCCGCAACGGCCGGGTATTTCGGTTCCGCGGACTGGGATATCTCGTGTCGTAGGACAGGAACACCCCTCCCCGCCCCAGGACTCGCCGAACTTCAGCGAAAATCCGTGCCCGGCGATCGGCCTCCAGGACGGATGACAGCATCGTTGACTGGTAAACAATATCGAACCAGAAATCCCGAAATGGAAGTCGGGCCGCGTCTCCGACGAGGAACCTGAACCAGGAATGATTTCGCCGGGCGCGCCGGGCACGCTCCTCCAGAATATCGAGCGCGAGCAGTCGATCGCCCTGCACGCCCAGGTCGCCGAAGCGCGCGCAGTCCCCTCCCTCGCCGGCACCGAGGTCGAGGACGCGCGCTCGCGAGAGATCGATCGCCGCGGACTTCAACAGCCCGGCGATGACCGTCCACTTGCGGGAGATCATGAAGGACGAGGCGCGGTTTGCCGACCAGATCTTCTGATAATGAGGATCGGACGCGTATTCACCATAAACACGCGCCAGCCGTTCGCGCTCTGACCGCTCACCTCCATCCGGGAGGCGTGGCGGGAGTTCAGTTCCAATCATGACGAGGGAGGGGGGTGAGGCTGGTTTAGCCGACCGATCGGTTGGCGCTGTCCTTGATCTCTGGGTCTGCCACCGCCGCAAGCGTTGAGGCCTCTTTCCGCTTCCTGGTCTTCTTGGATGAGGTCTCTCCGTAGTAGTAGTATCCGACGTAGTAATAGTCCTTATAATGCGAATGAACTAGGTCCACGTGATTCAACACTGCACCGATCACGTTCGGGTTGACCTTGCGAATGTTCGTGACGCACCTGCGGATCAGTTCTCTGTCGTTCTCGCTGTGCTTGATGACAAAAGCCACCATGTCCACCACCGATGCAAGGACCGTGGCGTCCGCCAGCGACACGACCGGAGGAGAATCCACAAACACCCAGTCGAACTCCTGGCGCACCTCCTTGAGGAGGGTCTGGAACCGCTCGTGGCCGAATACGTCAACCGGATTGGGCGGGATGGGGCCGCTTGTCATGGCGTAAAGGTTTGGCTGGTCGCAGGATTTGACGTAATTGCGCCAGTTATCATCCTCGGCGGAAAGCAGGTAGTTGGTGATCCCTCCGTCGCGGCTCACGCCGAGTCGCTGGTGGATCGTCGGCCGACGCAGGTCGCAATCAAGGATGATCGTTCTTTCCCCGGAGCTCGCCAACGTTTTGGCGAGATTGACCACGGTGCAACTCTTCCCTTCCTTCGGGCCTGCGCTTGTGACCAGGAGCACGTTGGCCGCCCGGCCCTTTCTCGAAAACAGCAGGCTGGTGCGGAGCGTGAGATACGCCTCCTTCACCGCGCTCGATGTCTCATCCACCTGTTTCGGGACCACGGCAAGCAGATTCAGCCGCAGGAATTGCTCGACGTCTTCCGCAGTGCGGATCGTGTTGTCCATGTAATCGAGGAAGAAGATCACACCCACACCCAGGAACAGCCCGAGCACGATTCCGATGGCCAGGTTGAGGACGACCCGGGGCCTCGCGGGGAATTTTGGAGCGATTGCCTTGTCGAGAATCCTCAAATTGTTATTCAGAAGACTGGAGCTGAGATCGATTTCACGGATCCGCGCCGTGATCAAATCGTAGATCCTCTTCGTGTCATTGGCCTCGCCCCGGACCAGCTCGTAGGTCGTCGCCCTCTGACTGACACGCATCGACTCGGCCCTGGTCTCTTCGATAGCCCGGCTCAGTTTGTCCTCGTGCTCCTTCAGGAGCGCGTACTGCGTTCGGAGGTTCCCGATGATTCGCTCGACCTCCGAAGCGATCTTCTGGTCGGTCTTCTCGATCTCGCTCTGCTTCTCCAGGACGCGGACATGCTTGTCCTTGTAGGTGACCAGGAGTTTTTCATACTCCCGCTCCAGCCCCACCTTTGCGCGGTAGAGCTCCTGGATGACGGGATCGCTGCTGATCTGCGGGAAGGTTTCGTAGTTCTCCGTGTTCTGCCGAATCTCGTCGATCTTCTTCAGGAGACTCTCAATCTCCGATCTCTTCACCTGGGTATCGGTGAGATCGGTCTGAAGCGTCGAGAGCCGATCGTTCGTGATCTTCTGCTGGTTCTCCGGGACGTAGAGGTTGTCCTTTGCGGCCACCTCGAAGCTGGTCTGCTGGGAATCCTGAAGTTTGACCCGGAGCGGAGCAACCTCCTGAAGCAGGGACTTGACGGCCGTTGCGGTCGCCTGGACCGCCTGATCGAGGTTCCTGTCCACGTAGGCCTGGGCGATGGCGTTCGCCCAGGTCGCGACCTCTTCGGGATTGGTCCCTTCAAGGCGGATCCTGACGATCGCGGTATCCTTGATCGGCTCGACATCGATCATCGCCGCGAGCTCCCCCACGGGGGCGCGACTCTTCTTGAAGCGAGGGTGGTTGTACAGGTCGAGACGATCGAAGACCTTTTGGGCGACATCACGGCTCTTGATGATCTCGTACTGCGTATTGAAATACCGCTCCTCTGCGTAAAAGCCGTAATTCGAGGTTCCCATATCGGAGACGTCCGCAACGGGCGCCACCTTCCTGGACGACGGTGAAATCTCGACTGTGACCTGCGCTTGAAAGGTGGGGGTCTGGGTGAAGGTCCCGATGGCCACCAGCGTCATGACGACCACGAACGCCCCGAGGACGGTCCATCGCCCTCGCCAAATCTTCTGCCAGTAGTCGAGAAGGTGGGCTTCGCGCTTTTCTTCCGGTTGGGCCGTGTTTTCCGGCATGCGGTAATCCTACCACCAAAGTCGAGCTTTGCAAGGACTACGTGGGAGCGCGAGGCTAGAAGATGCGCCTCGGTACGATAATGACATCATTGGGGAGGAGCGGTATGTCCTCCTTCTTGCCGTCCTCGATGGCCTTCAGGTTGACCCTGATCTTCTGCTGACCTTTCGGTCCCTCCCGGAGCAGATCGACTTCCTTCCGGTTGGCGAACTGACTGAGCCCGCCGGCGACGCTGATCGACCTCAGGATCGTCAGGCCTTTCTCGAGGTAGTACGATCCCGGCTTGGCGACCTCTCCCCGGATGTAGTACACCTCCTTCTCCCCGATGGTCACGATATCCCCGTGCTCCAGGATCAGGTTGGCATCCTGGTTGTCGCGGCTCAAGAGTCGATCTCGATTGACCACGATCTGGCGGGGTTGGTGACCGTCTTGCTCTTGCCGACGTGTCACCAGGATCTCCATTCCGGCCTCCTTGGTGGCACCGGCCGCCTCCGCCAGGAGATCAATCAACCGCATGTTCCGCTTCAGCACGTAGCGCCCCGGCGTGCGCACCTCTCCGATGATCGTGACCCACTGACTTTGATATTCGCGGACGTCCACGCTCACCTGCGGGTCCACGAGGAAGTCTTTCGCGAGGAGCCCAGTTATCTGCTCGTCGACCTGCGTCACGGTCTTGCCGGCCACCTCCAGACTGCCGATCAGTGGATAGTTGATCGTGCCGTCTCCCCGCACCTCGACGACTTTGTTGAGGTCCTCGTGGCCAAAGACCGAGATCTCGAGCTTGTCCCCAGCGCCGATCCTGTATTCGCTGAGGTTGAAAGAGTCCTTCTGTCCCGCGGCCTCGGTGACCGCAAAGCGCAGGACCAGACCCTGGCCTGTCTGCTCCAGACCGGAGAAGGCTCCGGCGGGCGCGAGCGGGAACCGGATTCTCACGCCACGATCGCCGTTCGGGCCGGTGTCCACTCGGACCTCGCCCAGCGGGCAGGGACCGGGGGCATATCGGCTCAGCAGGCGGCTGGTCGCGTCGGGGAGCTCCAACGTCACTTCCGCCACGGCACCAGCGGGTTTGAAGGCCATGCGGGGAATCGGCGCCGAGAACTTCAAGCCAACCACGCACCCCTGCCCGGTTGCCTCGATGCTGAGGCCCTCCACGATTGCATCGCCCGGGGGCTGGTCGCCGACGACGGCACCCCGGACCGGGGCGGCCAGCATCCCCAGCAGCACAGCGCCCAAGACGATTCGCAGGCTCACATCCACCCCATGTTGATGCGAAATGACACCCGGTCGACTTCGTACTCGGCCGGGTCGTAATTGGACCTTCGACGTTCGTGATTATAGCCGACGAACAGCCGTGTGGACCGCAAGAATTGGTATCCGGCGCCGATCTCCAGCACCTCGCCCGAGTCGCGGCGCCTCAGATTCAGAATGGTGTCGTGCAGCGGGTAGAGGTTGGCCTGATAGGCTCCCGAGAATGTCCAGTAGGCGTTCCGTCCGATTTGCTGGGTGAACTGGAGGCCCCCGTAGTTGTCGAGATAGAAGTTATTGTCCCCGAAGAACGACGGGTAGACTTGCCGACCGAGCCTCACCTCCAGGCGGCTCGTGTCCGTGAGCCGCCAAGTGGTATTGCCTTCCAGAACAGGCCCCGAATAGTTGTTGATCCCCGCACCCCTGAAATTCAACGTCATATACGCGCCGGAGAGGGACGTCACCAGGATCTGATTGACGGTGCGGCGAAGACCCACCCCGAACGCATGGGTCGAGCTCGTCACGTTCTGCAATGAACCCTGCTCGCGCTGCTGGTCCGTGGCCTCGAAATTCACGAAGCCGTAGAGGATCGAGGCGGGGCTGGTTCTGTAGTTGTAGCGAGTTTCCAGGCCCCTGCGCCTGTAATCAAAAAAGGAGGCCGCTCCCGCGTCACTGAACCGGACTGACGTATACCGCGGAATGAGGGAGACGCCCTGCCGGCCCCCCAAGTCCATCGTGAAGTCCACCTCGGGCTCGTGGAGGAGAAACGGAACCAGGCCGAAGGTGGTCTCTCCGCCCGGGTCGACCTCGCGAAGCTCGCTCGTGCCGCGAACCAGGTGATCCTTGACGACGATCGAAAGGGAAGACGCCGGCTTCAGCGCGGCCTCGAAATCGAAGAAGTGACTCACCCGATTCGACTGGGTAACGCTACTGTTCGTGTAGTCCCGGAACGCCGGCGAATAGCTCCAACGGATCCTGCTCTCACCCAGGGGAAGGTCCACCAGTAAGCGCGGCTTGATCAGCACGACCCCGGAGGAGAGAATCTCCCCGTTGGCCGTAGAGGAATTCAGGTAGAAGATGTTGCTGTCCCGTCGGTAGTCGATGGACAGAGAAGGATAGAGCAACAGGTGTCCCGCGGGGATGCCCTCATCGCCGGTCGAAAGGGACTGGGCAAGAGCCGGAAACGCCAGCCCCATGAGGATCAGGTAAGACGCGAAAAAACGGCCTGGTCCTCCGTGGCCGTCTCGTTGCAGGTTGGTTGTCAGCCAGGTTCTCGATGCGCTCAAGCGGCCCTACGTGCCTACGTCCAGTCGTCTCTTGGCGCCGATCTCGACGATTTTCGGCACCAATGTGGCCAGCGGCTTCTGTTCCAGCAGGAGGGGACGATAATCGGGTACCAGAAGACGTAACGCGGCCAGGGACGGCTCGACGAGGCCCTCCATCACGGTCTCTTCCAGCGCCCTCATTTGCAGCCAACCGGCCTCCCCGATCGGCTCGACGCCCGTCAGAGCCATGATCTTCTCGTTGGTGGTCGGAAGCGCCTCCTCCGACGCATCCTTCAACACTTCGTGCATTTTTTCGCCCGGGCGAAGGCCCGTGAAAACCACCTGGATGTCCTCGCCCGGTTTCAAGCCCGACAGCTCGATCAGGTTTCGTGCCAGATCGATGATCCGCACAGGCTGGCCCATCTGCAGGAGAAATGTCTCTCCCCCGTCGCCCATGGCCCCTGCCATCAGGACCAGCTGCACGGCCTCGGGAATGGTCATGAAATAGCGTGTCACCTCCGGGTGCGTGACCGTCACGGGACCACCTGCCGCGATCTGCCTGCGGAAGGTCGGAACCACCGATCCGTCGCTCCCGAGAACATTTCCGAATCGCACCGCCATGAAGCGCGTCCTCTCCGACGGAATGCTCTTGATCAGTCGCTCGCCCAGGCGCTTGGTCGCCCCCATGACGCTCGTCGGCTGGACGGCCTTGTCGGTCGAAACGTAAATGAATCGATCCGCGGCGTAGGTTGCGGCGATCTCCGCCAGGTAGTGCGTGGCCAGGACGTTGTTCTTGATGGCCTCGACCGGGTTGTGCTCCATGAAGGGAACGTGCTTGTATGCAGAGGCGTGAAAGATGGCGCGCGGCCGCAGCTCGCGGAAAAGGCGCTCCAGCCTCTTGCGGTCGAGGACGTCACCCACGATGACTTCAAGACCGAGCAGCGGGTGGGATTCCCTGAGCTCGGCTTCCAGGTAGAAGAGATTGTTTTCATTTCGATCGAGCAGGATCAGCATCTCGGGCTCGTAGGCGGCGATCTGCCGCGCCAGCTCGCGTCCGATCGATCCGGCGGCCCCCGTGACCAGGATGCGGTTGGCCGTCAGGCTCTGGCGCAGAACCTGTTGGTCGAGGTTGACGGCTTCGCGCCCCAGGAGATCTTCGAGGTCGACGAGTCGGATCTGGCTGATTCGCGCCGCCCCTCGCGCCAGCTCGCCGTGCGTGGGAACGGTCCGCAGACGGGCCCCCGTCCGCCGGCACACCTCGAACACTTGCCGTATCTGCTGGCCCGTGGCCCCGGGGATGGCGACGATCACCTCGCGGATGCCGTACTCTTCGACGATCCGTTCCAGCGCGTTCTTGTCTCCAAGAACCGGCACTCCATGGATCTTGACACCCGCCTTCTCCGTGTCGTCGTCGATGAATCCGACCGGGTTGTAATCACCGGGACCTTTCTTCAACTCTCGCAAGAGCGATTCACCCGTGTCCCCCGCTCCAATGATCAGAGTTCTTGCTCCTGCCATCCGCTTCCTTGTCGAGAAGAACTCGAAGTGGAACCTGGGTGCCAGCCGTGACAGACCCGTCATGATCACCAGCAGCACGGTGCTCATGATGAGAACGGCGCGCGACAGCCCGACGAACCCGAGGGCGTAGAACAGGACAATCAGAGCGGCCGTCCGGATCATGATCGCCCGAGCAAGCCGCAGGAGGTCGACAAGGCTCGTGTATCTCCAGTATCCCTGATAGAGCCCCGCCAGGTAGAAAACCACCGGGGTGATCAGGAGGTCGAGAACCAGAAGCTCGATGTTGCGTTGCCGTCGGACGGCGATCAGCGACCAGTCAAAGTCGAATCGCAGCGAGGTCGCCATCAGGTTGGCCACCAGGACAGCGGCCAGATCCCCGGCCACGAAGAGCAGCCTTTTTGAGTTTTTCATGAACTGGGGCATTCGTGTCGTTCCACGTCCTGCCGGAAAATCGCCGTCTGGCGCTCGGAATCAGGTGGTCCGACGATTCGGCGGGATGCCCTTATATACCGCTGCCTCAATGCGTTGTCAAGGTAAACCCGAGCGCCGGCAAGGGCATCAGCCGGTCCAGGCGGCCGCAAATGCAGGTCTGTAATCTGCAGCTGGTGGGATGCGGACAGGGTCACGACCGCTGGCCGAAGAGAATGACCTTGAGGGTCCGAAGAAGCAGGGTCAGGTCGTACCAAAAGCCCGCCCGTTCGATATATTCGAGGTTCATCCTCAGCTTTTTCGGCAAGAGCTCTTCGATGTAATACCGCTCCCGGCGGCCCTCGTCCACGCTCCCGAGCAGGCGCTCCTCTTCCACGAAGAGCACGCTGGCAGGGTCGGTCAGGCCCGGGCGCGCCTCCAGCACCCTTCTCTGCTCGGGACTGTAAGTCAGGACGTACCGCGGCACCTCCGGCCGGGGTCCGACCAACGACATCTCCCCCTTGAGCACGTTGATGAACTGTG
>Ga0099791_10001129_pt1 | contig 10382 bp, 8 predicted proteins | sample Rivendell_Oct201_7_FD_77318 | JGI IMG/M metagenome (GOLD analysis project Ga0099791, IMG submission 77318) | Vadose zone soil and rhizosphere microbial communities from the Eel River Critical Zone Observatory, Northern California to study diel... | ecosystem: Environmental > Terrestrial > Soil >... | reverse complement strand
GACAGCAGATGATCATCGCCGCCGCGAAACGAGCGGACGATCAGCGGCACCTGCATGAGCGTTCCCCAATCAAGGCGAAGTTGCCAGATCGAAGGCCGCACGAGGCCGCCGACAAAGACCATTTCGCGGCAACCTGCCTGACGGGCTAATCGACAAATCCGTCCGAATTGGCCGAGCGCGATCCAGTGATGCGGGTAGGCCTTGATGGCCGCCGTATCGGCCCATCCGCGCAGTGCAAACAGCACGACGGGCCGTCCCCGCTGCGCCACCGCATCGGCAACCGCAAAAGGCACCGTCCCGGCGCCGCAAATGATTCCAAGCGGGCCGGCCGGCGCAGCGCCCGCGCTACCCTCCCCCGCGCGCGCGGGAGGGTAGCGCGGAGGCTGATCTCCCAAGGTTTCAGACGGGGCGTTGCCGGGCATGAGTGCCATCGGATTTGGCGCCGTCACGCGTCCTGTTCGGCGCCGGCGCTGGTGCGGCGGATCGCATTCGCGAGCGGCCTCGTGCCGCTGCGGATAAAGGCGAGAACGCCGCCGACCAACCGGTCGTCAGCACATTTTCCTTCAAGACGCGCCAGTCGCTCGCGAAACATCCCGCCGCCGAGAAATAAATCTCGATAGGCTTCGCGCAGCCGCAAAATTTCAGGTCTAGCAAAGCCGCGCCGACGCAAGCCGACCACGTTGATGCCGATGAGGTTCGCCAGCGGTCCTTGCGCCATGCCCCACGGAATGACGTCGGCGCGAACGCCGCTCATTCCCACGATCATCGCGCCCTCCCCGATCCGAACGAACTGGCGAACGGCAGCCTGGCCGCCGAGAAAACTGTGGTCGCCGACGCTGACGTGGCCGCCGATCACCGCATTATTGGCAAAGGTAACGTCGTTGCCGACTTTGCAATCATGGGCCACGTGGGAACCGGCCATGAGAAAACAACGCTCGCCGATTTCGGTCACGCCGCGATCGTCCTCGGTGCCGGTGTTAATGGTTACGTTCTCGCGGATATCGCAGTCCACCCCGATCGCAAGCCGGGTGGGCCCGCCGCGATACTTGACCGACTGCGGCGGCGTGCCGAGCGAGGCGAAGGGATAGACGATGGTGCGCGCCCCGACGGTGGTGTGGCCGGTGACGTGGACGTGGGCAACCAGCCGGCACCCCTCGCCCACCACCACGTCCTCCCCGACGATGCAGTATGGTCCAATCGATGCGCCATTGCCGATCCGCGCGCCCGGCGCGACGCGTGCCGTCGGATCGATTGCGCTCATCGCCGCCTCATAAGTTGGTGATGGCCGCGCCGAGCTCGCCTTCGGCGACGATCTGGCCGGCAACCCGGGCCTCGCCGCGGTACCACCACATGTTTTTGCGCCTCGCGATCTTGGTCATATGGTATTCGACGGTATCGCCGGGATAGACAGGCTTGCGGAACTTTACCTTGTCGATGGTGATAAAATAAGGGGCTGATCCGGCCCCGTTCAGGCCCATCACCCGCATGCAGATGACGCCGGCGGTCTGGGCCATGCCCTCGAGCAATAGCACACCGGGGAACACCGGATTGTCCGGAAAGTGTCCTTGGAACTGCGGCTCGTTGGCGGTTACATTTTTGATTCCGATGGCGAACTCGTCGCCCCGAACGGAGATGATGCGATCGACCATCAGAAACGGGTAGCGATGCGGAATGGCACGGAGGATACCCGCAATATCGATCGCTTCAAGCGAGCTGCCGACTTCGTTCATTGTGCTTTAGACCTCGGCGCGACCGGTGGGTTCGTCGCCCGTCTCCCCCTCCCTACCCTCCCCAGCTTGCGGGGGAGGGTAGGGAGGGGGCTTGTCGGACGCCGGTTGGCGCGACGCCAACCGCTCCAGCAGAAAAACCTCCCGCATCCACTGTTTCACCGGCTTCGCCGGAAAGCCGCCATACCGCGCACCCGCCGGCACGTCGCGCGAGACGATCGCGGTCGCGGCGATATGCGCGCCCTCCCCGATCGTGACGTGATTACTCACTCCGGCGCGGGCGCCGAGCACGACAAAATCCTCAAGTGTCGCGCTGCCTGAAATTCCGACCTGCCCGACCAGCACACAATGCCTTCCGATGGCGACATTGTGGCCGATCTGCACGAGGTTGTCGATTTTTGTCCCCTCGCCTATCACGGTGTCGCGGTTGGCGCCGCGATCAATCGTGCTCCCGGCTCCGATTTCCACGTCATCCTGAATGATGACCCGTCCGATCTGTGGCACTTTCGTATGCGCGTGCCGGCCCAGCGCATAGCCAAAGCCGTCCTGGCCGAGGCGGCAGCCCGGATGAATGATCACCCGGTCCCCGATCAGGGCATGCAGAATCGAGCTTTGCGCGCCGATCGAACAGTTGCGCCCGATACGCACGCCCGGCCCGACGACGGCATGCGCGGCGACGACTGTGCCGGACCCGATTTCCGCGCCCGGCCCGACCACGACGCCCGGATCGAGCGCAACGCCGGACTCGAGTCGAGCCGACGGATGCACATGGGCGCCGGGCGCAATCCCGGCCGCCGCAAACACCAATGACGGCCGCAGCGAATCGGGAAACAAAGTTCGTGCGATGGCGACGAAGGCACCATAGGGCTCACGGACCGTGAGCACGGCGAGCCGAGGGGGCGCCTTGCCGGCGAACCGCGGCGCAAGCAGGCAGGCGCCCGCGCGGGTGCCGGCAAGTTCGTCCAGGTATTTCGGATTATCGAAAAACGTGAGGTCGCTGGCGCCGGCGGAATCGAGCGGTGCGATGTTGGTGATGACGCGGTCGAGCGGCACGCCGTCAGCCGGATGGGCCCCGGTAAGGGCTGCAATCTCGGCTACCGTCAGCGATCTCGCACTTTTGAAGAACAGCGGTTCGGGCATATCAGATGTGGGATGTCAGAGGTCAGATAGCGAATCTGATAGCTATCACATCTGACATCCGAACTCTGTGATCCGGCCCAACCAGACCGGATTGCAGTCAGGTTGAAGCACCGGCACCTCTCTCGAGTCGTGGCCGGCTTGTCCCGGCCACCTCGATTATCTTTGCTCTGTGCCAGACACTTCGAGGTCGCCGGGACAAGCCCGACGATGACGCCATGGATGATTCGACGCGATCGAAATCTGCTCTAGAATCTCGTACCGCCTCCGAACCGGAATATCTGCGTGCGGTCGAAGGGGTCCTTGGTCAGCGCGTAGGCAAGGTCGAACCGCAACGGGCCGAACGGAGAATCCCAGATCAAGCCCACGCCGACCGACGACCGGACGTTGCCGTTGCCGCTATTTTTTAATGTTTCGCCCGTCACGTCCCAGGAAGTCGGCCCCACGTAATCCAGCAGCTGGCCTGCGTCGGCAAATAGCGCAACCTTCATGCCGAAATCCTTCGGGGCAAAGAACATCGGCGTCTGGAATTCCACCGTGGCCGCCCAGTAGAGCGAGCCGCCGAGGGCGTCGTTCGTGCCACAGACACCACCCCCTGGGCACAATTGTGCCGATTGCGTGATGTCTCGCGGTCCAAAACCGGCCGGCGCAAATCCGCGGACCATGTTCGGCCCGCCCTGGAAGTGGTCGAGCATGCGCAGGCCTTCGCCGCCCCAGCCGGTCGCATAGCCGCCCTGGGCGCGCACCAAACCTACGACGTCAGGAAAGATCTCATTGTAGAGTCTGGCGTCGATGGTGGATTTGAGAAACCGCACATCGCCGCCGGCACCGGCACCGTCCTGCTTGAATTCGACGAGCAAGCCGTTGGTCGGGTTTCTGTTGTTGTCCAGCGTGTTGTACGCGAGCGTGTAGCCGAGAGACGATACGAAGACCGGCCCTTGTGACAGTTCCTTGCGCACCGCCAACGAAGCTTCGCCGTCCTGGAAGCAGTTCGTCTGAGTCAGGCCTGTAGTGGCGTTAGTCGGGTTAGTCGCCGGCGCGATATTGAATTCGGGAAACGTATTTATGAAGTCCGGACTAACATTGTTACAGTTATTCAACACAGACGGCAGCGAGATCTCCTGACGATAAGCCGTATACCGCACCTGCGTCGAGATATTCTCCGTGATCGGAATGCCCAGCTTGAGGTCGCCGCCGATCGTCTTCGACAGATAGGATAGATACGTGCTCGACGTCGTCTGCTTGTAGAATGCGTCCCAGCCAAAGGCCAGCCTTTGGCCGAAAAGATAAGGCTCGACGAACGACAGGTCGACGCCGCGCGCCCGCTGCCCGTATTGCAGCGAGACTTTCGCGAGGTCCCCAGTTCCCATCAGATTGCGCTCGCCCAGCGAGATTTCGCCGATGACGCCGTCCGAAGTCGAATAGCCGCCCGCAAACGAGAACTCGCCGGTGGACTGCTCCTCCACCTCGCAATTGATGATGGTGCGGTCAGGCGCAGAGCCGGGTTCGTTGGTGATCTTCACCACCTTGAAGTAACCGAGATTCTTGATCCGGCGCTCGGCGCGATCCACCAGCGCCCGGTTGTAGGGGTCGCCTTCGACAATGTCGAACTCGCGGCGAATCACGTAATCCCGGGTACGGGTATTGCCCCTGATATTGATGCGCTCGATGTAGGTGCGCGGCCCCTCATCGACCACGAACGTGATGTCGACGGTGCGGTTCGCGAGGTTGCGCTCACCACGCGGGCGCACTGCGGCGAACGGATAGCCGCGCCTCGCCACCTCGATGGTTGCTTCTTCCACCGACTTCTCGATCGCATCGGCGTTATAGACCCTGCCGGACTCGACACGAAGCTTGTAGCGCAGCGATTCGGGGGGAACCGTCGGCACCGCCGATTGAATATTGACCGCGCCGAAATGGTATTGGACGCCCTCATCGATGGTGAAGGTAATGATGAAGCCCTTCTTCCCCGGATCGTATTCCCCGACCGCCGACACGATGCGCACGTCGGCAAAGCCGTTTCGGAGATAGAAGCGCCGCAGCAAATCACGATCGACCTCGATGCGGTCGGCATCGTAGACATCGTTCGATTTCAAGAAACTCAGCCAGTTGGTCACGCCCGTCTTGATGACGTCGCGCAGGCGGTAATCCGAATAGGCTTTGTTGCCGACAAAAGCGATGCTTTCGACGCCGGTCTTGACGCCCTCGTTGACTTCGAAGACGAGATCGACCCGGCCGTTCGGCAGGTCGATGACTTTCGGTTCCACTCGAACGTCATAGCGGCCATTGTGCTGATAGATCTCGACGATTCGCTGCACATCGTTCTGCACCAGCGCGCGCGAAAACGTCCCGCGAGCTTTGGATTGAACTTCCGCCGCCAGTTGCTCGTCCTTGACCTTTTTGTTGCCTTCAAAAGCAACCCGGTTGATGACGGGATTTTCTACAACGGAAACGAGAATCCGACCGTTGCCGGGCGTAATACGAACGTCCTGGAACAGACCGGTCGCATAGAGCGCCTTGAGCGCCGCATCGATCTTGGCGGAATCCAGCCGCTCGCTGCCACCGACGCGGAAGTAGGACCGAATCGTATCGGCCTCGACCCGGCGGTTGCCTTCAACGTCGATCCGCGTCGGAGCAGACTGAGCGATGCTCGGTCCCGCGGTTCCGATCGAGACCGCGACGGAGCCAAACAGGCTGGCACATAGTAGTCCCGCGGCGACGCTGATATTTGCCAGCCGTCCCCGCCCCAAGCGTATGCTCATTCCCATCCCCAAACGCCCCTACATTCCAAGCCCGTTACGGACGAAGGAATCCCAGTTGCTTTTTTACAGGCTTTCCCCCCCGGTGCAAACAGAGACTTCCGCTTTCTTCCCGTTTGCTTTCATAATGTTGCGCCGCGGCCACGCATCACGACCCCATGATCAGCGGGCGCAGATCGTTGAAGGTCGCAAAAATCATTAACATTAAGACGATAGCAAGGCCGATCCGGAATCCGACCTCCTGGGCGCGTTCAGATAGCGGCCGGCCCCGAACCGCCTCGATGGCGTAGAACAAAAGGTGACCGCCATCGAGCAAGGGGATCGGAAACAGATTGAGGAGCCCGATCGAAACCGAGAGCAGCGCAGTCAGTTCAAGTAACGGCCCGAATCCGAGCTTGGCGACCTCCACAGAAATCTGCGCGATCTTGATAGGTCCGCCGATCTGATCGGCCGATTGTCGCCCCACTACCACGTCGCGAAGGTAGGACATGGTGCTCGAGACCACCAGCCAAGTCCGGTCGGCGCCGAGCTGCAGCGCTTCCAAGGGAGTGACCGCCTCGGTTCGGACGTCGCCTGGCTCATTCGAGCGCGTGATTCCGAGCATTCCCCGCTTGTCCTTTTCGGCCGGGGTCGCCTTCAGCGTGAACAGCGAGCCGGTGCGGTCGACCACGATCGTCAAGGTCATACCGGGGCTGAAATTAACGATTCGCTGAACATCGCCGAAATTGTCGATCTTGCTGCCGTCGATCGACACGATGACATCGCCGACCTTAAAGCCTGCGGCGGCGGCCGGGCTGTTCGGCTCCACGGCCGCAATGCGCGGGATCGCCGTTGTCTTGCCGTAGGCCAGGAACACGCCGGCAAACAGGATGACGGCGAGGATAAAGTTGGTAATCGGGCCGGCCGCCACCACCGCGGCTCGAGCGCCGACCGGTTGCCCCGGAAAGCTCTGCTTTCGCTCGTTTTCCGTCATGGCCGCGAGCGTAGAGGCGTCCGGCACGCTCGCTTCGTTTTCATCACCGAAGAACTTGACATAGCCCCCCAGGGGAATCGCGGAGATTTTCCACCGGGTGCCGCGTCGGTCGTAAAAACCGACCAGTTCGGGACCGAACCCGATCGAAAACACCAATACCTTGATGCCGCACCACCGCGCCACCAGGAAATGCCCAAGCTCATGAAAAAACACAATAATTGTCAGGGTGAACAGAACCGGCACGACCCAGTTGGTAAAGTTGCCGCCCAGCGCCTCAAGGCTGGACAATAAATTCGATCCCATCAGCAAACCTCGTTGATTTGTAGGGGCGACCCTCGTGGTCGCCCTGTTGCCGGACGCGGTGCGTAAACCCGGGCGACCACGAGGGTCGCCCCTACACCATTCTGGCTGAAGCGAGCAGCCAGAGTCACCGATCTCTCAGATCGTCTTCCCGGCGATCCCCGGCAAGAGGCTTCGCGCCAACGCTCTGGAGCTATGATCAACCGCGATGGCATCGTCCACATCGGCGGGCTCACGCATAATGCCGCGCCCCTGCGCGTTTTCCATGGTGGCCTCGACCAGGGCCGCAATTCCGGCGAAGCCGAGCCGGCCGCCGATGAACGCGTGAACCGCGATCTCATTTGCGGCATTCAATACCGTGGGGGCGCCATTTTGCGCCACAAGGGCCTCGCGGGCCAACACGAGGGCCGGAAACCGCACCGGGTCAGGCGGCTCGAAGGTGAGGGTCGCCATCTGCTTGAAGTCGAGACGGGCAGCCCCCGGCATCCGCTCAGGCCACGCGAGGCAATTGGCGATCGGGACCCGCATGTCCGGCGGCCCGAGCTGGGCGATCATGGAACCGTCGCGATATTCCACGATCCCGTGGACGATCGATTGCGGGTGCACGACGATGTCGATCTGGCCGGAACCGAATCCGAACAGATGATGGGCCTCAATCAGTTCGAGGCCTTTATTCATCATGGTGGCGGAGTCGATCGTGATCTTTGCGCCCATCGACCAGTTGGGATGCGCCAGCGCCTGCTCCACCGTCGCGGCGCGCATTTCGGCGAGCGAGGCGGTCCGGAAGGGACCGCCCGACGCCGTCAATATGATCCGCCTCACGTCGTCGCGCCGGCCGGCGGAGAGCGCCTGAAAGATCGCGTTATGTTCGGAATCGACCGGCAGTACGGTCGCGCCGGTCGCCGCGGCACGCTGCATGAACAGCGTGCCGGCGCACACCAGGCACTCCTTGTTGGCAAGCGCAACCGTGGCGCCGCGCTCAACCGCCGTCAGCGTGGGCCGCAAACCTGCCGCTCCCGTGATCGACGCCATCACCCAGTCGGCCGGCCGTTGCGCGGCTTCGACGATCGCCTCCGCGCCGGCGGCGGCCTCGATGCCGCTTCCTGCCAGGGCGTCGTCAAGCTCTTCGTAGCAGTCCGGGTCGGCGACGACGGCAAATTTCGCCCGCAGATCCCGCGCCAGCTTGGCAAGCGCTCCGGCATTGCGTTGGGCCGTGACCGCCTCGATGCGGAAACGGTCGCGTTGGGCGCGCACCAGATCGATCGTGCTGGTGCCGACCGAGCCGGTGGCGCCAAGCAGCGTAATCGACATCTCGTTCGCGCGAAAAGCCGCTTCGGCTCGAGCAAAGGGAACAACTGACATCGACGCCCCCATCATCACCACTGCAACAGCCCGCGCGCGGCGGCATCGAGCCCACCGCGCATGATCCCAATCAGTGCGGCCACGCCGCCGGCCGCAATGAAACCGTCAAGCCGGTCCATCAGCCCGCCATGCCCGGGAATCACATGGCTCGCGTCCTTGACCCCGAACCGGCGCTTGACGGCCGATTCGAACAGATCACCCGCCTGCGAAGCGATCGACAGCACGAATGCAACGCATGTCGCCGGCAGGAGTGCGATGTCGCCAGCGATATAGACCACAGCGAGGCTAGCCCCGAGAGCGCCGAGGGTGCCGACGCCGGCCCCGGACCATGTCTTTTTCGGGCTGATCGGCGGGGCAAGCCTGGGGCCGCCGATCGTCCGGCCGACGAAATATCCAAGAATATCGGTGCTCCACACGACCGCGAACAGGAACGGCATGGCGAGGAGGCCGAACTCCCGGTCGGGACGCAGCACCATCGGCGCGAGTAACGCGATGCCCGCATAGACGACGCCGGCGGCCGCCCACCCGCGACGGCCCGGGGCGCATGCCGCGACCACCGCCACCCCGGCCGCAAGCACCAGGGACGCTGCATAGATTTGGCCCGCGCCCGCGGCCAGCGCGGCCGCGATCAGCGCCGCGATGCCGACCGCGCGCGCCGCGATGGCGCCGCCCGCCACAATTGTGCTCCATTCCCAGAAAATCCCGACTGCGGCTGCGGCCCAGAACAGCGCAAACGGCCAACCGCCCAACACGACGGCACCGACGGCGAGCAAGGCCATGACGACGCCGGAAGCAATGCGCTTGCCAACGTCGCCGGTCGATGCGGACGGCGTCAAGTCGGTCACGGCGTGACGGCCCGGTGCAGGCCGCCGAATCGGCGCTCACGGCGGCGGTATTTGGCGATTGCGCTTTCGAGCGTGGTGCGGTCGAAATCCGGCCAATAGGTCGGAACGAACACGAGCTCGCTGTAGGCGGATTGCCACAACAGAAAATTCGACAAGCGCTGTTCGCCGCTGGTGCGAATCACCAGGTCGGGATCGGGCAGGTCCGGCGCGTCGAGATGGCGCGCGACGACGTCCGCAGTTACGTCCGCGGGCTGCATGGCGCCGGCAGCAATCAACGAGGCGATACGCTCTGCCGCCCGCGCGATTTCCTGGCGGGCGCCATAATTGAACGCGACAACCAGCAGAAGACTGTCGTTGTTCCGGGTCAGCTCTTCGGCCTCCTCCAGCAGCTGTCCGATCTCCGGCTCAAGATTGCGGCGCTCGCCAATGACGCGCACGCGCACATTGCTCTTATGAAGCTCGGCCAGATCGTTGCGGATGAAGCGGCGCAACAGCCCCATCAGATCGTGGATTTCGGTCGCCGGCCGTGACCAGTTCTCGGAACTGAACGAATAGATGGTCAGAATCTCGATGCCCAATTCGCCGACCGCCCGCACGGTGCGGCGTAACGCTTCGACGCCACGGCGATGCCCCTCGCCGCGCGGCAAGCCACGCTCGGCCGCCCAGCGGCCATTGCCGTCCATGATGATGGCCACATGGCGCGGCGGCTCTACCCCTTCCTTACCCTCCCCCGCTTGCTGGGATGGGTTGGGAGGGGGGTCGGCGGGCTGCGTCACTTTGGGCGAAGCCGAAGCTTCGGGCATCCTCTTTCTCCGGCTGTCGAGGTACGGATCGAGAACCTGTTCGGCGTGATCGAGTCATGTCTCCACCGTCATGCCCGCGCAGTGACACCCCGCCGCTACGCGGCGGGGCCCCGTCTTCGCGGGTATCCACGTCTTTCTTTGCCCCTCCCTACCCTCCCCCGCACGCGGGGGAGGGTAGGGAGGGGCAAGGCGTGGATGGCCGGAACAAGCCCGGCCATGACGCTCTAAACCGTCATGATTTCTTTTTCCTTGCCCGCAAGGGTCCGATCGACTTCGCCCACGATCTCGTCCGTCGCCTTCTGGACCTCGCCCGACATGCGGGTGTGGTCGTCCTCGCTGATCTTGCCGTCTTTTTCGAGCTTCTTGAGCAGATCGAGCGCATCGCGGCGGACGTGGCGGACCGCGACCCGCGCGGCTTCGGCATATTTGTGGGCGATCTTGACCATCTCCCTGCGGCGTTCCTGGTTGAGTTCGGG
>Ga0099791_10001126_pt1 | contig 10388 bp, 8 predicted proteins | sample Rivendell_Oct201_7_FD_77318 | JGI IMG/M metagenome (GOLD analysis project Ga0099791, IMG submission 77318) | Vadose zone soil and rhizosphere microbial communities from the Eel River Critical Zone Observatory, Northern California to study diel... | ecosystem: Environmental > Terrestrial > Soil >... | reverse complement strand
GGGTTCGTGGATCGTGATCGAGTCGATCCGCCCCGATTGCCGTCGCCTGCACTGGCCGCGTTTCAGGCATCAAAGCCCACATTGCAACGAAACCGAGTATCGCTACTGCGGTCAACCCAAGGAAGGCGATCGGACTGGAGAGATGGTCGCTTAAATACCCTGCATAAGTTGGACTTACTGAAGCGCCGATTCCGATCATGGTGCCGACAATGCCCTGGCCCAGATTGAAATGTCCGGTGCCGCGGGTCACGTCGGCAATCACCAGCGGCACCAAGACGGCGAACACAGCGGCGGTGACCCCGTCGAGCAATTGAACTGCAACCAGCGCATACGGGTTGGTTACCGTTGCAAACAGAACGCCCCGGACCGGCAGCGCCGCAAAGGCAACGAGGAGCAATGGCCGCCGTCCCCATGCTTGTGCCTTCCGTCCGACCCAGGGAGAAAAGATTGCGACCACAAGCTGCGGCCCGACAATGGCTGACGCTATCATCAAGGTCGCCCATTGGCTGGACCGCATCGTTAAGACGCTTCCCATCAGCGGGAGCATTGCGGCGTTGGCGAGATGGAACAGCATGAGGCAGGCCGCGAAAATCATCAGCGGGCGTTTTCGCGCCAATCTCAGGATGTCGGGCGCTAGCTTGCCGGCCGGGCGCTCGCGCGGCCCGCCATGGGCCCGTTCAGGGTCGATTTCCCGCGGCGAAATGAGCCGAAGCATGAGAAAAGCCGGAGCGAGCAGTGCGGCGGTCACGAAGAAGACCGCGCGAATCGACAGAAAGTATCCGCACGCCCCCATTGCGGCAGCGGCAAATCCGTTGCCGATGGAGGCGAAACGGGCATTACGGCCGAGCCGGTCGCCGATGCCCTCATGTCCGACCAAACCAAGGCTGATCGCTGCGATCGCCGGCCCCAGGACGCAGCTCGCCAAGGAATGCAGCACGGCCGCCGCCAGCATCACGACGAAAATCGGCGATAGTGCGTACGCGAGGGCGCTGATGGCGATGGCCGCAACGCCGAGGCCAGCGACCAGGCGCTCCGAGCGAGCGGCGTCCACGAGCGCACCGCCGGGCATCTGCCCCGCGAGCGCCACGACGCCGCTGACCGTAAGGATGAGACCGATATCTATCTGCGTCCATTTTTGCTCGGTCAGGTAGACTGCTACGAATGGACCAAAGCCGGTTTGGATGTCGGCGACAAAAAAGACAAACCAGTCCAACCCCTGTGCGCTGCGCCGTGTCGGACCGGCAGATGGTTCGTTCTGCATAGGCCCCGTCACGATCTAAGTGTAGCGTGTCCGGTTCGTCCAGCCCCCCTCCCTACCCTCCCTCGTACCCCCTCCCCATCCCTTCCCCGCAAGCGGGGGAGGGTAGGGTGGGGGCGGGGAGGGTAGGGAGGGGGGCTGGCGATCAGCGAGACGCCGCAACGGCTTCGCCGGCGGGAAACCGGCGCCAGCGGGATTGTTCCTATGGAAATGGAAGCGACTCAAGGCCGCCTGATGCGCCCAACACGACAACCGGTTTGTCTTCCTTGTATTCTGGCGCCCCTTGGACCTGATCGCGCGTCAATTCGAGCCCGATGCGCTCGACGTTCTTTGCGTCAGGCAGAAACCGCAACGCACTCCACGCCACTGCGATCTTGCGGCTCCCGACGCCGAGAAAACCACCGAAGTCGATGATGGCGGCGCGGACTTGTCCGCTTCGATCCACGATGACATCGACGATACGCCCCATTTTCTCGTTGGCGCCGCTGCGGACTTCTCTGCCGAGAATGCCCTGGACCTCCTGATGATCGAGCACCGTCACGGTGGGCTCTCGCAGGGTACCATCCGGACCCTGGATCGAGTCTTCCTGCAGTGCTCCGGGTTTTTGTTGCAGCAGGGGATTGCCTTGTCCGGCTGAGTAAGCGCCGGAAGTGGTAATCAGCATAGCCGCCATCGCTGCTCGACAAGATTTGGCTGCTCGACAAGATTTGCGCATTGGCCTCCCCGGCAGTTTCGCCGTAACTCAACGACAACTCCGGACCATGCGTTCGTGTTTCACTGACCGCGCATTTTTCAGTTTCGTCCTCTCGGAGGCTTACCGACGCCGGCGCTCCGAGGCGATGTGACAGGAGGGGCCAATCGCCGACGAGGGCAACGTGTCCGACCGGCAGGGCGTTAATCCCTGAGACGCGCGTGACCCTGGAGAACGCCATGAAATCCGTTGCGAAACGCAAGGAAGCAGCGATCGGAAAGCCGACGCCGAAACGGCTGCCAACACTCGACGAGATGCTGGATGAAGCTCTTGATGAAACCTTTCCGGCCTCCGATCCGGTGGCACTCACGGCGCCTTCGAAGACCATCCGGACGCGGGCAGGAGCCGAGAAACGCGCGGCGAGAAAGGGAACTTGAGGCGTGCAGCCGCAAGGCGTTCCGCGGGTCGCTCAATCGAACGAAGGTTGCTGTGTCACGAAGCTGACAACCAGGAGGGCGCACCGTCCGTGCACGCTCGGGCTTTTGTGCGATAAATCGTCGGCCAAAGTCGGGTATCCGTCCAGTATCCGTTCCATTTCAACGCCGGCCAGAAGTGCGGCCCGCGAAGCCGGCACATTCGTGAACGAAGTGCGAGGTCGTGTACACGAACCGCGAAAATTCTCCGAGTGCGTCGGAACTTTCCCCGGTTTGCCGGGTTTTGGTTTGGATGAGAGCTGGCGGCGCGCCGCGCCTGCTCGAAGATGCGGGAAAACACCAGGGCCGTGCAATTCGTCTCGATCTGGTCGCCAGCATTCTTGCGGCCTGGCGCTGCGCTTTGATCATTGCCGGAGGGAACTGTAATGCAATGGATTGGCGAGACGATTGAGTCACCGGCCACTGGCTCTCTCGACACGGATCTCGAGCAAGGTTCCACCACAGGCAGTAGTAGCGCGACTTCATTCGGATACGATCTGCTGCATGTCTTGCAGGCCGTTCGCGGAGGCGACTTCTCGGTCCGCATGGCAGGCGACTACGATGGTCTGCCCGGCAAGATCGCCGAAGCGCTGGACGGGATTGTGGCCGCCAATCAGCGGATTGCCCACCAGCTCGAGCGCGTCGGCGAGGAAGTCGGACGCGAAGGCAAGACGCGCCAGCGGATGAAGTTCGGAATATCGAACGGAGCGTGGGGCGAAATGGAGGCCTCGATAAACGCTTTGATCGACGATCTGTTATGGCCGACCACGGCGGTCACCCGAGCCATCGCAGCCGTCGCCAGAGGGGACCTCGCGCAGACCGTCGCTCTCGAGGTTGACGGCCGTCCGCTTAAGGGTGAATTCCTGCAATCCGCAACCATCGTCAACACGATGATGAAGCAGCTCAAAGCGTTCGCCTGCGACGTGACTCGCGTTGCGCGGGAAGTCGGAACGGAGGGAAAGCTCGGCGGACAGGCCGAGGTCCGCGAAGTTACCGGAGTGTGGAAGGATTTGGCGGAGAGCGTGAACGCAATGGCGAACAATCTCACCGCTCAAGTCCGCAATATCGCAGATGTCACGGTCGCCGTCGCGAACGGTGATCTCTCAAAGAAAATGACGCTCGACGGACGTGGCGAAATTCTCCAGCTCAAGGATGCCACCAACACTATGGTGGACCAGCTGCGGTCGTTTGCTTCGGAGGTGACCCGAGTTGCCCGCGAAGTCGGGATCGAGGGAAGACTGGGCGGTCAGGCGAACGTGTTCGGCGCCGCGGGCGCGTGGAAACATCTCGCGGGCAACGTCAATCTCCTCGCCGCAAATCTGACGACGCAGTTCCGCGCTATCGCCGAGGTTGCGGCAGCAGCGACCAAAGGCGAGCTCACCCGGTCGATCCAAGTCGATGCGCGTGGGGAAATTGCGGAGCTTAAAGACAATATCAACACGATGATCGCCAACCTGCGGCTCACCGCCGAGCACACCGCCGAGCAGGATTGGCTAAAGACAAATCTTGCCAAGTTCGCCAGCATGTTGCAGGGGCAACGCGACCTCTCGAGCGTCGCCCGGCTGCTGCTGTCCGAACTGACACCCCTGGTCGACGCGCAACTGGGCGCGATTTACAGGATGGAGACCGAGGAGGGCGTCCCGTACTTGAAGGTACTCGCCGCCCACGCCGATGACGATGGACGCCTTTACTGCGAGCGGATTCCTCTCGGAGGGGGCCTGATTGCGCAATGTGCAATCGACAAGCGGCACCTCCTCATCACGGAGATGCCCGCATATGTCGCGCCGGTCAGGTTCTCAATGTTCAAGGCAGTGCCGCAAAACGTCGTCGTCCTTCCGATCCTGTTCGAGAACCAAGTCAAGGCCGTCATCGAGCTAGCGTCGGTTTCCGCCTTCACCAAGCTTCAGATGACGTTCCTGGAGCAGCTCACCGCCAGCGTCGGCATTGTGTTCAACAGCGTCGAGGCGGCAATGCGGACCGAGGGTTTGCTCAAGCGCCTGCAGGACAGCGAGGATCGGCAGAACCTCGCCCTCGCAGCCGGAAAGATGGGATCGTGGGATTGGGACCTCGGCAAGGGTCGTTGCGTTTGGGACGAAGGGCAGAAGCAGATATTTGGAGTCGATCCCGCGTCCTTCGACGTCGTGTTCCCTAACGTCCGCAAGCTGGTCGATCGCGGCGATTGGAAATTGCTTTGCCGGTTGCTTAAACGGGCCCGACAAGACGGGTCGGCCTGTCAGGTTGAATTCCGCGTTCGCCGTCCCGATGGCGGCATGCGATGGTGCCTCGGCAGGGCCGTTGCAGTCAAGGACACCGGCGGCCGCATATCGCGCATCAGCGGCGTTACGATGGATATCACTGATCGCAAGGAGGCCGAGGACCGGCAATCGCTACTCGCCCGTGAAGTCGATCACCGTACTAAAAATGTGCTCGCCGTCGTTCACGCAATCGTTTCGCTGACGAGGGCTGAAGATATCAAACAATTTAGTGCTGCCGTGGAGGGGCGTGTACAGGCGCTGGCGCGGGCCCACAGTCTGCTTTCCGAATCCCGCTGGTGTGGGGCCAAAATCGCCGACCTCGTTCAGGGGGAGCTCGCGTGCTATCGGACGCCGAATCTCGAACGGATCAAGATTTCAGGAAAGAGCCTGTCGCTCCACCCGTCCGCCGTGCAGGCGCTGGCGCTCGCAGTTCATGAGCTTGCCAGCAACGCCGCTAAGCACGGAGCATTGTCAGTACCGTCCGGCAGCGTTGAGGTCACCTGGGAATCGCGTGGCGAGCAGCTTGAGTTGCGGTGGATCGAGCGCGGCGGGCCGCCGTCGGAACCGAAGACACAGCTGGGCTTCGGCATGCGGGTCATCAAAGCAAGTGTGGAAACCCAGTTGTCCGGCACTGTGGAATTCGACTGGGGGTACGACGGGCTGCAATGCGCGATCTGCGTTCCATGTCGCCCGAAAATGGAGTTGTTCGACAACTTCTGGGACTCAATTCAAGATTCGGGCATTCGCCATTCCGACACTCGCGAACTCGCGCCACGCAGACGGATTCCGCTGGTCAAGGAGGAGAATTTCATCGGCAGGATGATGAATCAAAGCTTGGAAAACTCGGCTTCGAGCTGGTAGGAACGGGGAAAGGACCGCGCGCCACTGCTGGCCGTCAGGACCGGCGCGTTAGCAGATCGGAGTTGACGACGGCGCGTGTCTCTTGGTCCGGTCCGAAATCGCTGGTATTCTCGATGGATAGAATTTCGGCGAGCCGGCCTCTTGCGCGGTTCACGCGGCTCTTGATCGTGCCGACGGCGCATCCGCAAATTCGCGCAGCCTCCTCGTACGAGAAGCCAGACGCTCCGACGAGTATCAGCGCCTCGCGCTGCTCCGGGGGGAGCAACTTAAGCGCCTCGCGGAATTCATTGATCTCAAGACGGGTGCTTTGCTCCGGCGAGAAGGTGAGCTGCTCCGCGTAGGACCCATCGACGTCCTCGACCTCGCGCCGGCGTTTGCGGTATTCGGAACGGAACAGATTGCGAAGGATTGTGAACAGCCACGCCGACATGTTGGTGCCGGGCTCGAACGAGCTGAGATTCGCCAACGCGCGCAGCAGCGCTTCCTGCACGAGATCGTCGGCACGATCGACATTCCCGCATAATGAAATGGCGAACGCGCGCAAACTCGGCACTGCCGCCAGCATAACCTCACGCATGTTTCTATTTGGGCTCATTCTTCGAGCCCTCGTCGTCGCTCGGGTCATCGAGGCCCTGCAGGATTTCATAAAAACGTTCGGGCACCCCCTGGCCGACGATTTCTTCGTATATGTCGCGCAGCTGCTGGCCAATTTTTGCCTTGACGTCAGTTCCGAGTTTGGCCACAGGTTTCATATCCGATCCTTGCAGCTTCATCGATTGCCTTTGCCATGACGGCTTGCGTATAGTCATCAATCATCCTCGCGCGGAGCCCACGACGAAGCGTTGAGGCCAGGACCGTAGGCCCCCTGTAGAAACCTCATAACGTGCGCGACTGCAACCTAGTTCCGAATCGATGGAACGAACTTTTCTCCCACGCGTGCATTATTGTGGTCAACCGGCCGGCCGCGCCATTGGGGAGAATTGGCATGACGACGTCTCAGCTTGTTGCCCAGCATGTACCCTATTTGCGCCGATATGCGCGCGTCCTGACGGGAAGCCAAGCGTCGGGCGATTCCTATGTAGCCGCAACCCTGGAGGCGCTCGTCAAAGAGCCGAACCTGGTGGCGATGGCCGAGCACCCCAGAATTGCTTTGTACCAGGTGTTTTCAAGAATCTGGAATTCGGTCCAAGTGAATGGGGGCGTTGAGCTCGCGGTCAATCTGGTGCCAGCGGAACGCCATCTCGGCCAGATTACCGCGATGCCCCGTCAGGCCTTCCTGCTCGTCTCGGTCGAAGGGTTTTCCGAGGAAGACGCGGCCGCGATTCTCGACGTCGATCAACGAACGCTGCAGGATCTGGTCGATGAGTCAGGACGAGAGCTTGCCGCCCAGATTGCTACCGACGTTCTCATTATCGAAGATGAGATTCTGATCGCGCTCGATCTTGAACAACTGGTCGAAAACCTTGGGCACCGCACCATTGGGATCGCCCGCACTCGCGCCGAGGCGATCGCTCTGTCAAAGGCCAAGCGCCCGGGTCTTATCCTGGCAGACATTCAGCTGGCTGACGGCAGCTCCGGATTGGAGGCCGTTAACGATTTGCTTAATTCATTCGAAGTCCCGGTTATCTTCATCACCGCGCATCCGGAGCGTTTTCTCACGGGCGAACGGCCGGAGCCGGCGTTCCTGATCTCGAAGCCTTACCAGCAATCCACTGTGTCCGCCCTCGTCAGCCAAGCGCTGTTCTTCGAGCGAAATGCGACCCAGCCAAAACGGCGATTAGCCGAATAACCGGGTTGACTTTTGGGGTGAAAATCCGAGGGCTGTTTTCGCCGTAATTCTCACGTGAAATCAATGCTAAATCGGCATTCTTTCGCCCGCCCGGAAGACCTCGTTTTCGTCCGGCGCAAAAGAAAAGAGGCGCAACCGACATAATTGTCGATTGCGCCTCGTATTGGCCGACCGCGCGCGGGGGAGGGGGGATAGCGGCCGGTCGCTACTACAATTCGCGGATTGCGAAACCGTTCCCGAAGTTTCAGGTCCGAGCATAAAAATTCAGCCAAACTACGGATTAACGTTTTGAAATGCTTTTGCCGCCGTTCCCATCGAGGCCTGACGTGCCTCCGGCCGGCTGTGAACTCGCTCAATTAACGCCGCGTAACGCTGCGCTTCTTCCCGGCGGTCGGATTCTCGCCCCGAAGCTCCGGTGGAAACGGAGTAGTCAGACCGCTGGTTCTGCTCAGGGGTCGCAGGTCGATTTGTCGCAATTGATCGGGGGCTGTTCGCGGGCGACGCACAAGACGTCCCACTCGTGTCGCGATTCGTCGACTCCGTTGGGTCATCGAAATAATGCAGGGACTTCGAGTTAGGAGATCATGGTTAAGCTCCCGATTGCCGGGAAGCGAAGCGCCGGCAGTGACTTCCGCCAGGGCGCGGAAGTGAGTAGCCTTAAGGGCACAGTCTCGTTGAGGCGCCCGCGGCCATATCTGGGAGGCACACCGCCATGAAAGTTCCGCGCCGTCAATTCCTCCGCGTTGCAGCGACCGCTGCCGCCGTCCCGGTTCTTTCGCGCGTCGCGAGGGCACAAACCTACCCGGCGCGGCCGGTGCGCCTGATCGTGGCGTTCGTGCCCGGTGGCGCGACCGACACGCTGGCCCGCCAGCTTTCGAATGACCTCAAGGAAGCGCTCGGCCAACCCATCATCGTGGAAAATCGGCCGGGCGCGAACGGTTATCTCGCCTGGAATCACGTCGCCGCTGCGGAGCCGGATGGCTACACGCTGCTGCTCGCCGAAAATGCGTTGGCGATGAGCCAGGCCTTGTACAAGAAGGCCTCTTCGAGCTTCGACCCGCTCACGCAATATGATGCGGTTGCCGCGCTCGCGACCTCGCCCTCGGCGTTGATCGTATCCAACACCATCCCGGCCGGCACGGTGACGGAACTCGTTGCATTCTCGCGCACTGTGCCGGGGAAAATGAATTACGCATCCGCCGGCGTCGGCAGCGTCGCTCACCTGAACTTCGAGGTGTTCAAGGACGCGACCGGCATGGAGGCGATCCATATTCCCTACAAGGGCGGCGGGCAGGGCATAGCGGACGTGGTGGCAGGGCACGTCCCGATGATGATCACCTCGGTTCAGGGCACGAAGAGCTTGGTCGAGTCGGGTCAGATCAAGGCCTTGGCGGTGACGAGCATCGCACGGTCACCGGCGATGCCGGCGGTTCCGACCATGGCGGAGGCCGGGGTGAAAGGGGCGGACGTGGAATTGCGGTTCTGGTTCGGCCTATTTGGTCCGAGGGGCATGCCGGACCTGGTGAAGGCGAAACTGGAAAAGGCGAGCGCCACCGTCATGTCCGACCCGCATGTGCGCGAACGGCTGGCGAACCTCGACATCGCGCCGGATTTCGCCCCTGGGCCAGCGCTGCGAGGAAGGCTTGAACGCGAAATCAGGAACTGGACGAAGTTCATCGACGAGAAGGGCATCAAGCCGGAATGACCGGATGCGTGCTCCCGGCCCCCTCCCTACCCTCCCCCGCTCGCGGGGGAGGGTAGGGAGGGGGCACAATTGCGGGGAGGAACAACGGGTGAATCTTCCACGGCGCCTCTTTCTGCGCTTGGTTCTGCCCTTGGCAGCGGGTGCAGCCATTCTCCCGTCCGCATTGCGCAATGCAGCGGCGCAAGCTTTTCCAACACGACCGATCACGATGGTGGTGCCTTTCCCGGCTGCCGGACCGGCCGATGTGCTGGCACGCATCCTGACGGAGCGCATGCGCGTCTCGCTTGGACAATCGGTGATCGTGGAAAACCTCGGTGGCGCCGCTGGCAGTATCGCGGTCGGCCGTGTCGCGCGGGCGGCACCCGACGGCTACACGGTCGTCCTCGGAAATCTCGGAACGCACGTCTTCAATGGCGCGATTTATGCGCTTGGCTACGACCTGGTGAACGATTTCGCAGCGGTGGCGCTGCTCCCAAGCAACAATCAATTGATCATTGCCAGCAACGCCACGCCGGCGAACAACCTGCGGGAACTGATTGCCTGGGTGAAGTCGAACAGCGACAAGGTCACATGCGGGACGGCCGGCCCCGGCAGCCCGTCGCATATCGCGGCTGCTTACTTCCAGACCGCGATCGGCGCCCGTTTTCAGCTTGTGCCGTACCGCGGCACCCCGCAGGTGATTCAGGATCTGGTGGCCGGGCAGGTCGATATCGTGTTCGACCAGGTGTCGAGTTCCTTGCCGCAGGTGCGCGCCGGGAAGATCAAGGCGTTCGCCGTCACCGCCAGATCGAGGCTGGCGGCGGCGCCGGAAATTCCGAGTGTCGACGAAGCCGGCCTGCCGGGCTTCTACACGACGTTCTGGTTTGGCCTGTGGGCGCCCAAAGGCACGCCCGGCGGCATCATCGAAAGGCTCAATTCCGCGGCCGTCGAGACATTGGCTGATGCGACGGTGCGGTCCCGACTGCGCGATCTCGGCTCTGAGGTTCCGCCGCGCGACCAGCAAACGCCGCAGGCGCTCGCGACCCTGCAAAGAGCGGAGATCGAGAAGTGGTGGCCGATTATCAAGGCAGCCAATATCAAGGCGGAATGACATGTCCAAAGAAGCAACTGCGGTCTTGGCGGCGTTTGCGGCCTCCCTGACTTACGAGGCGATCCCCGAGCGGGTGAGAGACCGCTGCAAGGACTTGGCTCTCGATGCGCTTGCCTGTGCGGTGGCCGGGCACGCGGGCGACGAGACCCATCAGTTGGCTGCCCTGTCGTCGGCGCTGGCGCAATCTCGTGAGAGCACCGTCATCGGAGGCGATCGTTTGTCGCTCGCCGGCGCCACGATGCTCAATGGTTATCTCATCACCGCCG
>Ga0099791_10001124_pt1 | contig 10391 bp, 9 predicted proteins | sample Rivendell_Oct201_7_FD_77318 | JGI IMG/M metagenome (GOLD analysis project Ga0099791, IMG submission 77318) | Vadose zone soil and rhizosphere microbial communities from the Eel River Critical Zone Observatory, Northern California to study diel... | ecosystem: Environmental > Terrestrial > Soil >... | reverse complement strand
GTGGTGCTGGTTGTCGACACGGCGAGCGTCGTGCTCGTCGTAGTCGTCGTCGTGGAGCCTCCCGCGCAGAAGATGTCGCCGTTCTCCTCGTCGGCCGCGGCCTCCACCTGGTCCGCGAGGTCGGCCTGCTCGGCGCCGCCGAGGCACGGGGGGCAGCGCGGGGCGAGCCGCGCGCTCGCGTCGTCGTAGGACCGGCGGCACGAGCGCTCGCAGCCCTCCTCGTCGAAGGGCGGCCGCTCAGCCCGGCGCTCGCCGCCGCCACGTGGCAGTTCGCGATGCACACGATCGTCCGCGTGAGGTTGCGGGCGACGGCGGCCTCGCACCTGAGCGCGGCCGCGTCTGGCGCTGCGCGGCACTGGATCGCGGCCGCGGTCCGCTCGAGCCGCGCCGCAGCGCGGTCGGCCAGCAGGCCTTCCGCCGGCGGGGAGAGGCAAGCGGGGCAGCGACCGGTCCGCGCTGTCCTGGCGCTGGCCTTGTCGTACTTTCCCCGGCACGACCGGGCACCGGTCTGCGTGCACGCTGGCAGATGGATGGGGCGTCCCTTGAAGGCGGCCTTGACCGACCGCATGTTGCAGGTGACGACGCAGCGATCGAAGCTGGCAAGGCTCCTCGCGACCTGCTCTTCACACTTCGCGACGCTCCGGCTCGGCGGGACGAAGCCGGAATCGTCCCCTGCGAACGGCCCGCCCGCGACAGCGGCCACGACGGGAAGGAAGAGCAGGGCTCTGGAGGGACGATGCATGCAGGCGCCCGGCACGCACGCACAGATACGTCAAGTTGGATGCTCCCGTCCATGTTTTTCCCGTCTTGCGGACGGGCCGACGCGGGCCCAGGTCCCGAAGAGCCGGTCGCGACCGAGATGACGCTCGACGGTGCCGACCGTCTGCTGATATGCCCCGGGTCCGGGATCCTTCGGGCGCCGCAGGCGGCCGCTCGGAGCGAGACGGCCCAGGGAGGGGCATTGCCATGACACGACTCGTCTCTTCTCGGTTCATCGCGCGCGCGGCGCTGGCCGCCGTGCTGCTGGTTCCCGCCGCGGCCCGCGCCGACGAGACCTGCATGTCGCCGTACATGCCCAAGATCACCGGGCAGGAGGACTACGTCTACGTGGTGACGCTCGGCATCGAGGGCGTGGGCGACGGCTCCGACAAGCTGGTCACCATCGGCGCCAACCCGGCGGACGCGGCCCGCTACGGCAAGGTGATCTCCTCGGTGTCGCTCGGCGGCCGGCACGAGGTGCATCACGCGGGCTTCGGCGACGACCGCCGCCACCTCTGGGTCGGGGGCCTCGATGACAGCATGATGTGGGTCTTCGACGTGGCGCCAGACCCGGCGCGCCCGAAGCTGGTCCGCACCATCGACTCCTTCGCCAAGGACAGCGGCGGCGTCGTGGGCCCGCACACGTTCTTCGCACTCCCGGGCCGGATGCTGATCACGGGCCTCTCCAACGCCAAGGACCACGCCGGCAAGACCGCGCTCGTCGAGTACAACAACGAGGGCAAGTTCATCCAGACGGTCTGGCTGCCGGAGCACGCCGAGTACGGGTACGATGCGCGCGTGCAGCCGCGGCTCAACCGCATGCTCACGTCGTCCTTCACCGGCTGGAACAACTACATGACGGAGCTCGGAAAGGTGATGAACGACCCGGAGGCCGCCAAGCACTTCGGCAACACGATGGTGGTCTGGGACTTCCACGCGCGCAAGCCCATCCAGACGCTCGAGGTGAAGGGCGCCCCGCTCGAGATACGCTGGGCCCTCCAGCCCCGTCACAACTATGCCTTCACCACCGCCGCGCTCACCTCCAAGATCTGGCTCATCGAGCAGCAGGACGACGGCACGTTCAAGGCGAGCGCGGTCGCCGACGTCGCGAACCCGATGGACGTGCCGCTCCCCGCCGACGTGAGCCTCTCGGCCGACGACCGCTTCCTGTTCGTGGACACCTTCATGGACGGCACCTGCCGCGTCTACGACGTGAGCGACCCGCACACCCCGAAGCTGGTGCACACGGAGAAGATCGGCGCCCAGGTGAACATGGTGTCGGAGACCTGGGACGGGAAGCGCGTCTACTTCACGTCGTCGCTGCTCTCCAAGTGGGACAAGACGGGCAAGGACAACGAGCAGTTCCTGAAAGCGTACGGCTGGGACGGGACGCGGCTCACGCCGCTGTTCGCGGTCGACTTCCTGAAGGAAAAGCTCGGCCGCCCGCACATCATGCACTTCGGGCAGGAGCGCTTCTACAAGAACCAGATCTACGCCGGCGAGGCCGGAGGCCTGGCCGCGGCGCGCTGAGGCCCGGGTGAGACGCCATCGCCTGCTCGCGGCCGCCGGGCTCGTGCTCGCGGCCGCGGCGGCGCGCGCGGGCGACGACGCGCGGCTCCGCGCCGTCGACCCCGCGGAGCTCACCTACACCTACGCCGTCGGCGGCTTCGCGCCCGAGTACACCCCGCCGGCGCCCGGATCTTACACGCTCCCCCCCATCGACACGGTGGCGGACCACGCGCTGCTCGACGCCGATGGACGGCCAACCACGCTCTTCGCCCTCACCCAGGGTCGCCTGGCCGTCGTCGCCTTCGTCTACACGACCTGCATCGAGGCCACGGGCTGCCCGCTCAGCCTGGCCGTGCTGCACCGGCTCGACCGGATCATCGCGGCTGACGCGGAGCTCGCGCGCCGGGTCGTGCTGGTGACGATCAGCTTCGACCCCGAGCGCGACACGCCCGCGCGCATGGCGGTCATGCGCGCCTTCCACGCGCCCGCGAGCGACTGGCGCTTCGCCACTACGCGCAGCGAGGCCGAGCTGCAGCCGCTGCTCGCCGACTTCGATCAGCCGGTGGCGAAGCTCCGCTTCGCGGACGGCGCGTGGACCGGGCTCTTCCGCCACGTGCTCAAGGTGTTCCTGCTCGACGGACAGAGCCAAGTGCGCAACGTGTACAGCGTTGGGCTGCTCGATGCCACGCTCGTCCTGACGGACCTGCGCACGCTGCTCCTCGAGTCCGCCGCGCATCGGCGGAAGGGCTGACGCGGCCTCGTGAGCAGGGCGTGTTCTTTAGCCGTCAGCTCTCCGAGAGCGCGCGCACGAGCACATGCGTGTCTACCTCCCGTACACTAGCACCACGACTGACCCGGGCACGATGGGCGGACGGGGATGGGGCTGTTCGGGCGTGGAAGCGGGCAGCGGACCGAAGTTGGCGGTGACGAGATAGATGTCGTGCGTCTTCTCATCGAGGGCCATGGTCCGTGCGCCCTTCTGGGTCTGGATATTCTCGACCACAGTGAACTGTTCCGGAGACTCTTCGTGAACGACGGTCAGCGTGCCGTCCCCGCCGTTCGAGCTAAGGGCGAACTGTGTTCCGGGGTCGAACCCGTTGGCGTCCACACCTGCGCCTATGGGAAGCGTGGCGATGATCTTGCCACTATCGGCATCGAGCACCACCATCATGTTGTTGTGGCAGCCCGCGAACAGTCTGCGGTGCGCGCGGTCAATGGCAAGTCCCGATGGCGCCTCGCATGGTGCCATCGGCCAGCGATGCGATAGCTTCAAGGTCGCCGTATCGAGCGTGACCGCCTCGCTCTTGTCCTCGAGGTTGACATACACGTGCCCCTCACCGTCAGACACGGCGAACTCGGGCTTGCCGCCGAGGTCGATGGTGCCGACGACGTGGCCGCTCGCGGCATCCATGGCCGTGGACGTGTGGCCTCGCCCGTTCATCGTCAAGACTCGATGCGACGCGGGGTCATACACGATGGCGTCGGGGCCCTCGCCCGTACTCGTGTGGCCGATGACGGCCAGCGTCTTCGTGTCAAAGATGGTGACGGTGGCCGCGTGGCCATTACTCGTGAAGCCACGATTCAGCTCTGGTGCTAGCGCAACACCGTGCACGCCCGGCGTATCCGGGATGTCCCCGACGACGGTGCCATCCGCCGCGTCGAGCACGACCACGTGAGTCGCGCGCGAAACATAGAGGCGCCGCGCGGCAGGGTCGAACGCGATGTAGTCCCACCCCTCGTCCCCGCCAAGCTTGATAGTCTTGATACGGTGGTAGCCAGCGCTCCCAGCCCTACTGGTTGCGACTCCAGCCGCACACACCAGCAGCGCGACTGCCCGGATCAGCCCACGGGTCCATCCCGTGCGGATTGTCATGGAATGGTCCTCACTCCCTTCGGCCATTGTGGCGTTGTCAGCCATTGTCGCGGAATTGGCCCGCCTCACCGAAGTAGACGGCCCTGCACGGGGTCGCCCTGCGCGGCGGGCGAGAGGACCGGGACGCGCAACCCACGAGCGACCGTCAGGTAGAGGACTGGGAGCCCCAGTAGTCCGAGGGCAGCGAGAAACCGCCGCCTGACCATTGGGCGCGCGGAAAGCACCCCCCCGAAGCTGACGCCGAGGAGCATGCTGCCCGTCACGTCGCTCAGCCAATGGAGCCCGAGGTAGATCCGTGTGAAGGCCACGGCGAGGACGAACGACGAACCGGCTCCGATCATCGCCGCACGAACGAAATCTCTTTGGCCCCTCAGTCGATGCACGAGCGCGATGGCCGAGGCGACGCAGAGCGCGGCGTTGGCAACGTGTCCGCTCGGGAAGGAACTGCTGGCGGTGGGATGCTGCAACAGGCCCCCGGGGCGCTCGCGGTCGATGACGAGCTTCAGTCCCTCCACGAGCAGCAACCCAACCGCGAGCAGGATCAGCACCCGGCACACATCCACCAACGTAACGCCCCGCCGGAGGGCAACCACCGCGCCGATTCCGACCAGCGTGGCGGCGAGGAAGGGTGCCGCCCCGGTGAACCAGATCATGAAGGGACGCGCTTGGTCGCCGCGAAGTCCATCGAGGAGCGTGGCAACGTAGATGTCCTGCCCGCTCAGGCTTCCGAGGCATTCCGTGAGGAGGAGGAAGCCTAGGAAAGCGAGCAGCGCGAGAGCCTCGGGAAAGAAATGGGGGGACCGCCTTGGGGAGTCCCGTGGAACACATGCAGAAGACGCTGCGTGCCCCGGACTCATCGACCTCTAAGCGCGCATCGCCTGCTGCCCGCGTTCTAATCTCTCACATCCATCGAGAACGAACGAACCGAGTTTGAGCGTTCTCGATCGCGTGATGATAGTAGGCGAAGAGTAACGCGACGGGCAAGCGCATCAGGGCGACGAAGCTCACCTCGCCAAAGCGGCGCGTGCGTATCCGGGAGGCACGCTTCTCAGCATGACCCCAATGGGAGGCTGCTCGTCGGCCGGTGACGACGCGAAGACCCACCGGAGCCGATCTATCGCGACGGAGCAACTTCTTCGAGTTCCCGTCTGGTTCCATCGGCTTCCGCGCCTCCGTATGGTTCAAGCCCGAAGCGAGGTACACCGGTTAGACGTATGGCATGGCGCGTTGGTTGACCGCGTCGGCGCGAACAGTTCGCGGACCTCGCGCGGGCCACGGCAGCAGGCATGCGTCGCACGGACGGTCAGTAATGGCTCATCTTGAGCGGCCGATCCGGTGAGGCCCACGGCGCTCGGGAACGAGGAGAGGCCAAGACGGCTGCCGCCAATCCAGGGACCCACCACAGTCGAAACGTTCATCCCCGGTTCATCCGCGCGCAGCCTTGACTTGATAGGTGAGGCCGCATGCCGATCCTCGTGTCCTGCTGGCATTGCAAGCGGGCGGTCCTGATGGTCCCACGCATGACCGAGCGCGAACTCGTCCGGCTCTGGGATCATCTCGGGGGGTGTGACCCCGACGATCCGTCCATCGGGCTGAGTGTGGGGAACATCCTGCGGCACTTTCGGGTGGTCGAGATCGAGGGGAGCGCGGGAACGGATCGAGCGGCGCGAAATGGAGGGCGGTATGAACGATGACGATCTCGACGGCGGTGGGCGCGGGCCGCTTTGGCGGCTCGTCGGCGCGGCGATCTCGGTGATGCTCGTGAGTGAGTACATCATCCTCGGGACCACGACGCTCGCTCTACGCGCGCTCCGCGGCGTTGCAGCAGAAGCGTGGAGGCGGCTGTTGCCGCCGCGCGACCGTCCGCGCGACGCGGCTACGCCGGGGGCCGAGGCGGCGTAACAGGTAGACGCGGATAGCCTCTGAGCCGCGCCGGGCCCGCTGCCGTCCCGCGGCAGCGGCAGTCCCGGCGCGGCCGGCAGGCTAGCGTCCGGCCTGGGCGGCGGGGACGACCGCCGCGAGCGGCACGAAGCCGTCCCCCGCGATTGCCTGCTGCTCGATCAGCTGATCGCGCAACCGCCGGGCGCCTTCCTGGGCCTGGAACGTGATCGCATCCACGAGCCAGGCCGGCCAGCGAGGGTCGGTGGTGTTAATCTCGATGGTGGTCGAGACGGTGGTCGCCGCGCCGTCCGGGCCGTCCGCGACGAGCAGCACCTGGATCACCATGAGCCGTCCCCTCTCTGCACGGGAGGCCGTCAGAGCAAGCCGGGTGCCATCGGCCCGCTCGAAGAACGCCGGCGGTTGGCCCGCAAAACCCTTGCAAACCGGCCCGGCCGTGCGCGAGCGCGCGCCGCTCGCCTTCGCCGTTCGGACTGGTAAGATGCCGGCCGAAACACGGGGTGGGGAGGGGGCACGATGGGCCGAGCCGCAGCACAGCCACTCGAGACCGATCTCCGCGAAGCCGCCGAGGAGCGCTATCTCAGCTACGCCCTCAGCGTCATCACTTCGCGTGCGCTCCCCGATGCGCGTGACGGGTTGAAGCCCGTCCAGCGCCGCATCCTCTACGCCATGTACCAGAACCTCCGCCTGACGGCGGGGGCGCGGCCGCGGAAGTCGGCGGCCATCGTCGGCGAGGTGCTCGGCAAGTATCACCCGCACGGCGACCAGGCGGCCTACGAGGCGATGGTGCGCATGGCGCAGCCCTTCTCGCTCCGCTACCCGCTGGTGCACGGCGAGGGCAACTTCGGCTCGCTCGACGGGGACAGCGCGGCCGCGTACCGCTATACCGAGGCCCGTCTCACGCCGCTCGCCGAGGAGATGCTCGCCGACCTCGGGGCGGAGACGGTGCCGCTGCGCGCCACCTTCGACGCTATGCTCGAGGAGCCGACCGTCCTCCCGAGCGCCATCCCACAGCTTCTCATGAACGGCTCGACCGGCATCGCGGTCGGCATGGCGACCAACATCCCGCCCCACAACCTGAGCGAGGTGGTGGCGGCGCTGACCGCCATGATCGACGAGCCGGACCTCGACGTGAAGGGGCTGCTCAAGCACGTGAAGGGCCCCGACTTCCCGACCGGGGGCGAGATCCTCAACACAAAGAAAGAGCTGCGCGACATCTACGAGAGTGGGCAGGGCGCCATCCGGCTGCGCGCCCAGTACCGGGTCGAGTCGCTGCCGCGCGGCAAGCGGCAGATCGTCGTCACCTCGATCCCCTACACCGTCAACAAGGGCGAGCTGGTCCTGTACATCGGGCAGGAGGTCCTGGCGCGGAAGCTCCCCCAGGTGCTCGACGTGCGCGACGAGTCGACCGCCGACGTGCGCATCGTCCTCGAGCTCAAGGCCGACGCCTCGCCCGAGACCGCGATGGCCTACGTCTACAAGCACACCGCGCTGCAGACGAACTTCAACGTCAACCTGACCTGCCTGCTGCCCACCGCGAACCCGGCCGTGGGTCAGCCGGCGCGCGTCACCCTGCGCGACCTCTGCCGCCAGTTCCTGGACTTCCGCCTGCTGGTGGTGACGCGCCGGCTCGAGCACGAGCGGCGCCAGCTCGAGGCGCGCCTCCACATCCTGGACGCGCTCGCCCGCATCTACGACGACCTCGACCGCGTCATCCGCATCATCCGCAAGGCCGAGTCGCGCGCCGACGCCGCCCGGCAGCTGATGGCCGCCTTCAAGCTCGACCAGGTGCAGGCCGACGCCATCCTCGACATCCGTCTCTACCAGCTCGCTCGCCTCGAGATCGAGAAGATCCTCGCCGAGCGGGCCGAGAGGAAGAAGCGCCTCAAGGAGATCGAGGCCCTCCTCGCCCGCCCGCGCGAGCGCTGGAAGATGATCCGCGCCGAGCTCGTCGCCCTGGGCGAGAAGTACGGCGACAAGCGGCGCACCCAGCTCGCGACCGGCGAGGAGCTCGCCTACGACCCCGAGGCCTACATCGTGCACGAGGACGCGACCGTCATCCTCTCGCGCGACGGGTGGCTGAAGCGCGTGCGCGAGGTGAAGGATCCCAGCGCGACGCGCCTCCGCGAGGGCGACGCGCTCGCAGCGGTGCTCCCCGGGACGACGCGCGACCGGCTCGTGCTGTTCTCGACGCGCGGCACGCTCTACGTGCTGCGCGTGGCCGACGTGCCCGCCACCACCGGCTACGGCGAGCCCGTGCAGTCGCTCCTCAAGTTCGGCGATGGCGAGCGGGTGGTGGCGGCGCAGCTCCTGCGCGAGGACGGCGGGGGCGAGACGCAGCCGGCGCTCCCGGGTCTCGCGAAGACGGCGATCCTGGTCGCCACCGCGAAGGGCTACGGCTTCCGCACCACGCCCGACCTCTCCGAGACGACGCGCGCGGGCCGGCGCGTGGCGCGCGTCGGCGAGGGCGACGAGATCGTGTCGATCGAGCCGGTCACCGGCCCGACGGTGGTGGTCGCCACCCGGCGCGGCAAGATGCTCCGCTTCGCGCTCGACGAGGTGGCCGAGCTCTCCGGCCCGGGCCGCGGCGTCATCCTCATGCGCCCGAGCAAGGAAGGCGAGGACCGGATCGTCGGCGCCCTCGCGCTGCCGAAGCAGGCGGGCTTCCTCGCGGTCACGCCCGAGGGCACCGAGCGCCGCTTCGACGTGACCGACGTGCCGGCGGGCAAGCGCGCCGGCAAGGGGCAGAAGGTGGTGAAGCGCGGCGGGGTCGCGGCCGTGAAGCGCCTGGACGAGGTGGGGTGAGGGGATGGCATCGAGCTACACCGCGAAGGACATCCTGGTGCTCGAGGGCCTGGAGCCGGTCCGCCGCCGGCCCGGCATGTACATCGGCGGCGTCGACGCGGCCGGCCTGCATCATCTGATATGGGAGCTGGTCGACAACTCCGTCGACGAGGCGATGAACGGCCACGCCGACCGGATCACGGTCACGCTCCACAAGGACGGCGCCTCGGCCACCGTCGCCGACAACGGCCGCGGCATCCCGGTCGACCGCCACGCGCAGTACAAGAAGCCGGCCCTCGAGCTCATCCTGACCACGCTCCACGCGGGTGGGAAGTTCGAGGCGAAGAACTACTATCACTCGGGCGGGCTCCACGGCGTGGGCGCGTCGGTCGTCACCGCGCTCGCGGAGAAGCTGGTGGCGCGCGTGCGTCGCGACGGCGCAGAGTGGGAGCAGAGCTTCGCGCGTGGCAAGCCGGCGAGCGCTCTCAAGAAGGTGGGCTCCGCGCGCGGCAGCGGCACCTCCATCTTCTTCCGCCCCGACCCGAAGATCTTCCCCGACGTGCGTTTCGACCCCAAGCGCATCGCCGAGCTGCTCGAGGCGAAGGCCTACCTGCACGGCGGGCTCACGGTCGAGTTCCACGACGAGCACGCGGGCACGAAGGCGGTCTATCACTACGAGGACGGGCTGCGCGCGTACCTGAACAAGCTGGTCGGCGAGGCCGGGCGGAGCCCGCTGGCAGGGGAGGTGTTCACCATCCAGAAGGAGCAGGACGGCCTCCACCTCGACTGCGCGCTCGCCTGGACCGAGGCGACCGAGGAGCGCGTCCTCTCCTACGTGAACAGCATCCCCACCACCTCGGGCGGCGCGCACGAGAACGGACTGCGCGCCGGGCTCGCAAAGGCGGTCCGCAATTATCTCACCGTCCACAACCTCGTGCCGCGCGGCCTCACCATCGCCGCCGAGGACGTGCGCGAGGGGCTGGTCGCCGTGCTCGCCATCAAGATCCCGCAGCCCCAGTTCCAGGGGCAGACGAAGGAGCGCCTCAACAACACCGAGGTGACGCCGCTGATCGACGGGATCGTGCGTAGCGCGCTCGAGAACGCGCTCAACGCGAACCGCACCACCGGCGACGCGATCGCGAGCCGGGTCGTGCTGGCGGCGCGGGCGCGGAGCGCGTCACGCGCCGCGGCCGCCGAAGTGCAGCGCAAGGGCGCCGTCTCGCATCGCCTGAATCTCCCCGGCAAGCTCGCCGACTGCAGCTCGACCGACCCCTCGGAGTGCGAGCTCTTCATCGTCGAGGGCGACTCGGCCGGCGGCTCGGCCAAGCAGGGACGCGACCGCGCCTTCCAGGCGATTCTCCCGCTGCGCGGCAAGGTGCTCAACACGGAGCAGGCCTCCACCGCCAAGGTGCTCACCAACAAGGAGCTCTCCGACATCGTCTCCGCGCTGGGCTGCGGCACGGGCAAGGACTTCGACCCGGCCAAGCTCCGCTACCACAAGATCTGCCTCCTCATGGATGCCGACTCGGACGGGAACCACATCTGCACGCTGCTGCTCACCTTCTTC
>Ga0099791_10001122_pt1 | contig 10397 bp, 10 predicted proteins | sample Rivendell_Oct201_7_FD_77318 | JGI IMG/M metagenome (GOLD analysis project Ga0099791, IMG submission 77318) | Vadose zone soil and rhizosphere microbial communities from the Eel River Critical Zone Observatory, Northern California to study diel... | ecosystem: Environmental > Terrestrial > Soil... | reverse complement strand
TCCAGCAGGATCGGCACCACGGCCCGCGGCACCGTGAGGCGCAACCGTCCGCCAGGCCGCTGCCCAAGGTCACGCGCAACCTCGCTTGCGGCGACGAGCTCCTCGAAGGCCGGCTTGCCGCGCGAAAGGAATCGGTCGCCGGCTTCGGTCAGGCCGACACTGCGCGTCGTGCGGATGAAGAGCACTGCACCGACGCGCGCCTCAAGTGCCCGTACCGCCTGACCAATCGCCGATGGAGTCACTCCGAGTTCCGCGGCTGCTCTGCGGAAACTGCGGTGCTGTGCAACGCTCAGGAACGCCTCCACGCCGTCGAGCGCACCCTGCCTGACTGTGAAGTTCTGCTTCATAGCCCATCAACATTATCGCGAATAGTCGTTCGCGGAAGCGGTCTTACATCGAGCATGCAAATCCGGAGTCGCTCGCAATTCGGGAGTCGCGGGTGATGTCGGGCCCAGATGCGCGACAACCCAAACAAGGAGACCTGACATGCTCGATCTCGTTGGCGCAATCACCGACACGGCCGTCTCCGCGCGTCCGGCCCCGTCTGCGCAAGCTTGGTTCGCCGGCGGTAAGCGCGTCGGCTACGACCCGAAAGCTCGCGCCATCGTTGCGGCCCAAGACGCGCCCCTCAGGATTTTCTTGAGGCAGGAGGGAGAACTTGCGCACGCTGTCTCCTTTCTGCCGGGATTTCCCGATGGGTCGTTCGGGTGGGCGAAGGTTCTGCCGCATTTACCGAACGCGGCCGAGATGCCGAAACTGTTCGTCGAGTATGTCGGCATGGGCGATAGCGACAAGCCCAAGGACTACGCGTATTCCACGGCAGAACGCACCGATCTCGTCGAAGCGATCTGGAGGGATCTCTCTATCCGGTCCACAACGTTGGTCGCCTTCGACTTTTCCTCGCTTGTCGTCTTGGAGCATCTGCGGCGCCGTCTTGAGCGCGCGGAGCGCGGCGAACCCGCGGGCGGGCCCCGCATACGCGGCGTTTTCATTTTCAATGGCGGGCTCTTCACCGACGGGCACTCCCATCCATGGTACACGACGCCGATCTTGCGCCGCCTCCCCAACCGGGCTCGCCAGCGCCTGGGGCGCTCCTTCACGCTGTTCAAGATGACGGGAGGGGCCATGTGGTCCAAAGGCTATCAGGTCACGGACGCCGAGGTGCGCGAGCTGCACAACGCCATGAGCCGCCACGATGGCCTGTTCTACCTCGCGGCAGGAGCAGGCTTCGTGGCCGATCACAAAGCGCAAGGCGATCGGCTCGACTTCGGCCGCCTCTTCAAGGCTTATCGCGATCAGTACCCGTTCTTCGTTGGCGGTAGCGATGAAGATCCCTTTGAACACCGGCAGGTCGACCTCGCGCGGGAACGGCTGGGCAAGCTCGGCCTCCAGATCGAGCGACTGCCCGGCGGCCACCTCACGACGAATGAGCAGCCGGAAGCCTTGGCTGCTTTAATCGCTCGCTTCGCGATGGTTGATCGACGAAACGCTCCAAGCCTTGTCGAACAGGTGCTGTGAGCTGTGTCGGGGTATGAGGAATCACGTGAGGGAACATTGATGTGGCAATAGTGACAGCCAATGGAGTCGCACCATGACACCCGAAATCCCTGGATATCTCCTAGCGTTCGAGTCGGCCATCCGGCCCCTCGTGGCGGCCATTGCACTTGGCCTCATCTGGGTAGGTGCCACGCGCATGCAGGCGCCCGCGCAGTCGCGTTACACGACCGCGGGTTTGCTGTCGGCGGCCCTCGTCGCCTGGCTGGCGGTCGCGCAGTACCTCGGCTCGGCAAATACGTATTTCGCGACCACCGACACCTCGGCGCCAACCATATTGTTCGGTTTGCTGATCCCGCTGATGACCGCCGGCATTGGCCTGTGGCTATCGGGGAGCATCGCAAGCCTTGTCTCTGCGATACCGCTGCCCTGGATCGTGGCCGCTCAGATCTATCGCATCGGGGGCGGCATATTCCTCGTGCTCTGGGCGGACGGACGCTTGCCGTGGCAATTCGCGTTGCCCGCGGGGATCGGGGACGTCACCACCGGCTGTGTTGCTGTCGTCGTGGCAACGCTGTTGGCGCAAAAGGCCGCTGGCGCTCGCAGAGCGGCCTACCTCTGGAGCCTCTTTGGGATCGCCGACCTCGTCGTGGCGATTACGATGGGGGCAATGACTTCTCCGGGGCTGCCGCATCTCCTGGCCTTCGACGCGCCGAACCTCCTCGTCACGTCCTGGCCGCTGGTGATGGTGCCCACCTTCGCCGTCCCGTTGGCCCTGATGCTCCATGGCTTCGTGCTGTGGCGGTTAGGGCGGGAGGCCGCCTCGACAGGCCGGCTGGCCGTGGCGTGACGCGTCTCGCCTGATCAAGGCCGGGGAAGGGCGGCCAGGTGTCGCCCTCGCCAAATCTGCCAGCACCGAAGTCGCTTGAGCCTAAGTCGGAAGTGGGTCAAGGGCTGCCCTCGTGACTTCGTCGGCATCACGACCGGTTTATCCCAGATAGCTGCCGACTTGCTGCAACGCGCCAGTCGGCAGAGTCGGGCCACAAGCGGACTCATGTGCCGAGCTCACCACGGCAGCGGCGTCTCGTCATTGCAGCGGTAGATGCGCTTCTCCTTGATCAGCCAGCGACCGTCGAACTTCACGCAGAAATCCTCATAGTAGCCCATGGCGTTGAGCGTCCTGGTGTTCGCGGAGGCAAGCCCCTGCACCACTTTCCAATAAGAGCGCACCGTAACCCCGTCCGCGGTGCCCTCGAACGTTATATGCTGCACCCAGTGCTGACGGCCGCGCCGCCCTGGTTGGGCGAAGGTCTCGCTCGCCCAGCGCCGCACGGGAATACGCTCTCCGGTCGCCGGCTGCACGATGCCATCTGGGGTGAATGCTGCGACCACGCGCTCGACACTGCCCGAGTCGTTGGCCCACACGTAGCTCCGCAGCACATCCTGGATGCGAAAGCGATCGTCCACGCTGACTTCGGTTGGCATTGCAGGCGTCTGGGCGGCAGCCGGGACCGGCCCCGTCGTTGCAGCCGCTGCGCCCGCAACTCCAATCCGCATGAAAAAATTGCGGCGCGAAACGTTACCGCGGACGCCATCTTCATTGGTGGTTTCGTTGGGCATCGTTGCCTCCTTGGACCGGGTTTGCCTACTATTAACATCACTCATTCGTGTTGGCAGTTGCGACGCTTGATCATTCGATCACCTCGTCGGCAATGGCGAGCAGGCTCGGTGGAATGGTCAGCCCGAGTGCCTTAACGGTCTTCAGGTTGATGACGAACTCGAATTTGGTCGGCTGCAGAACCGGCAGCTCGGCGGGATTCGCGCCCTTGAGGATGCTGCCGGTATAGACGCCGACCTGATGAAACTGGTCTGCGAAATTAGTTCCATGGCTCATCAGCCCGCCGGCCACGACATATTCACGCAACCCATAAACCGCTGGAATCCTGTCGCGCGCCACCAAGCTGACTATTTGCACACCCGGGCTGCCGAGGAATGGTCCCCCAGCGACGAAGAGGGCGTCGAGGCGCTCGCGCTCAACGGTGGCAAAGACCGCATCGATCTCGCGGCTCGTTATGGCGTTGAGAACACGGACTTGCAGACCGATGGCGCGGGCAGCTTCCTGCACGTCCCGCGATGTGGTCTCGGCGGTCGAATTGCCCGAATTGAAGAGCACGGCAACACGAACAGCCTTGGGCACCAGTTCATGCAGGAGTTCTAGCCGCTTTGTGGTCACCTCCACATTGAAATAGTCCTATTCAGAAATCCGGCTTGGACGCTTGTGGAATAGGGACTTTAAAACCGAGAAAATCTTGGGCGTTGTTCTCCGCACAGGCGAATTCCACGAGTGGTTGCTGCACACGCCGCCAGCGCTGCAGGCCTCGCCAGGGCATTGTAAAGGCCCCCGGATCGTCGACGTCGACCGAGACGTCGACAGAGTTTCCGTCGGCTGACAATTTCCAGCGTTCGATCACATGCATCTGAGTGGTATGCGGCGTGCGATAATTGTCGGCAAAGGTCCTGTCGGTCTGGCCAATGGTATCGATGACGAGGGTGTCGCCGCCTTCGTAATGGCCGACCGATTCTCCGTACCAGGACGGTTTGACATTGGCCGAATGCGGCACGTTCAGGTAGATATGGCGCACCTCCGGCCCGTTCTGCATGATGACCACAATCTCATTTGGCCGTTGATAGATGAAAAGTGGCGCGCCAACGACGTCGGTATCAAAAGTCGGAACACCGGCTGGCCAGCAACGTTCATGAGCACGGTAGGCTACGCCGCCGGCGAGCACCTCGTCGTTCGCTTTTTTCATCGCCGGTTTCACCCAGTCCTGCAGAATCGGATTGGAGAGATCGGCGACGCGGTAGGTTGGAACCGCGCGGCCGGGAGGCGCGTAAGGGTGGGCTTTATCGAAGGTGATGGGCCCCAGCCCGCCGCCCGGTGCCGCAATCAGGTCGTCGACACCAAAGGTGCGGTCAAGTTGCCAACCGGTCGAGTCGTCCGGGGCAAAAATCGGAATGGCCGAATTCCGAACGGCATCGGCCGCCAAGGCGGCACCCGTCGCCGACAAGAAGGCCATCAAGCATGTCAAACTTAATCTGGACATGTTTCCCCTCAGAACTGAACTCCGTTTCCTGACTAGGATAAACTTACTCAGACGGCGGTTCAATCGGCAGCCCGAAGCGGCCCTCCGGCCGAACACGCAACACGTCCACGCCATTAAGCTTGGTCTCAACTGGCATTTCTGGACGGGTCCTGCGGCGCTGCGCTAGTGTGACCCCGTGTTGCAGGACTGGACGACCCCAACATAAGCCTGCTCAAGCTTGACTGAGGAAGTTGCAATTGCGACATGCAACTCGGCGCTCGGCACAGCCTCCGCATCGCTAAGCTCAATGGCGCGGTCATTGATACCTTGGCCGATGCTGGCGTGCGCTCGCGCCTCACCGACCTCGGGCAGGAGATTTTCCCGCGCGACCAGCAGACGCCGGAGGCGCTTGGCACCTTCCACAAGGCCGAGATCGAGAAGTGGTGGCCGATCATTAAGGAGTTTGGGATCAGGGCGGAGTGAGCCGAGACTTCCGGTAAGGGTCATTTTCGACCGTCGCGCTCGATCGCAATTGACGTCAGGTTATCCTCAGATAGCTGCCGACTTGCTGCAACGCCCCAAGTCGGCAGCCTCGGGCCAATCGAAGACCTGCGCATCTGCGGCAACGTCCGTACACAGATGCAAATTATTCGATTACTTCGTCTGCCCGTGAGATCAATGCCGGCGGGATGGTCACGCCGATCGTTTTCGCCGTCTTCAGGTTAAAGACCAATTCGAATAACGTGGGTTGCTCCATCGGCAGGTCAGCGGGCTTCGCCCCCCTTAGAATCTTGTCCACGTAGGATGCAGCGCGTCCATACCATTCACGCAAGCGAACCCCGTAGCACATCAGACCGCCTTCCTCGGCCCACTCTCTCCCTACAAACATGCTCGGGAGCCTGTTTTGATTGGCAAGGTCGATGATTTGTCTTCGGTGTCCGAGCATCAGAGCATCTTGCAAGACATAGAGAAAGTCGGGGCGTTGCTGAGCGATCCTTGCAAACGCCCCTTCGAAATCATTCACGGTCCGTAGCTCGTAGGATTGAAGCGTCAGGCCCAGCACACGAGCCGCACTATCCGTCTCTTTCCATGCCACCGCATTGGCCGGGTTGGTCGCATTCCAGAGAACAGCTCCGTTGGACAGACGAGGTATCACCTCCTTGAGCACTTCCAGACGTTTCGCGCTGAGTTCCGCATCGGGAATCGCCAACCCTGTGAGATTGCCGCCCGGACGAGCCAAGCTCGCGACAAGACCTGTCCCTACCGGATCAATGACGGCCGGATGGACGATCGGCATGGTAGTTGTGGCTCTCTTGGCGGCTTGGGCTGCTGGCGTTGTGACGACTATGATGACGTCGACATTCAATCGAACCATCTCGTCTGCAAATTCCTGGAAGCGATCCGCATGGCCCTGTGCATAGCGGCGCTCGACGATGAGGTTCCGGCCCTCTTCGTACCCGAGATCGCGGAGGCGCCCGAACAGGGGCTCATAAAACATTTCGTGTTTGTGTGCGATAAACCCGATTCGCCAGATCTTGTCCGATTGCTGGGCTTGTGCTCCGAGCGGCAAAATGGCCAGACCGGCGGCCCCAAGCACAATGAAGTGGCGCCGATTCATTCGATGCACCCGCATGCGGTGGGAAGTTGCCGCAAGATAGCAGGTCCCAATGCTCGCACACAGAATGCTGCGCCGCAATCTTTTGCGGGTGACGCTGGTCGGGAGTGGGTCATGAGCGCCGTTTTCGCGATGTCGGCGACAAGTCCGGCCTACCTCCAACTCCGGAAAGATTGTCGCGGCGCAGCGAACCGACGTTGAGGGCCAAGTGCAGATTCTAGAGCACAACTGCAACATGAGAATACGCTAGGCTCAGCGCTGGCCCCCATGAAGGTGATTTCGACTAGTTCCGGACTGCTGAACAATGAACGAGCACTTCCGCCTAATTCGCCATTCTGATTTCGCTTGGCATGATCGTTTCTTTGATTTTGTCGCATCGATCTTCAAGGGCGGTCGCACATTTTCCGATTGGGGCGCACGGGCGGCTGGATCGATGGATATGAAATTTTTGCAATGGTCGTCGACAACCAAATAGTCAGCACGGTGGGCCGTCAGTCCATGCAATACGTAATTAATGGTAAGGCGCGCAAGGGCTACCAGATCGGCGCAGTAGCGACGCATTCGAACCGCCGAAACCGCGGACTGGCTCGGCTGCTGGTGAAAAAGGTCTTGAGCCAACTCGATACGGCAGATCAGCCGGTTATTTTGTTTGCGAATCCTAGCGTGCTAGACTTCTATCCGCGGTTCGGGTTTCGCAGGCTCACGCAAAGTCGCTTCATCGGACATACCGATCTGCATCCTGCGGCTCCGCTCGCGCCGAGTCTGGACCTCACAAGGCCAACCGACCGCGCGTGGCTCGCCGATCATTGCGCTAGAGCTAGGGTTATCGGTCAGGTCTTTGCTGCGCGCGACTATTACCCAATTTTGCTATTTCATTTGACACGTCAACCGCGAATGACCTTCAGGTTGGATTCATTTGGAGCGGTCGTGATCGCCCGACAGTATGGCGAGCGGCTGCTGATTGAAGACCTGCTTGCGACACGGCCCTTCAGATTGCGGGACGCCTTACCTCACGTCTGTGCGCAGCCCGTGCGGACCATCGAATTTGGCTTCCATCCGGAAGCGTGGTGGTCAGATGCAGAGAGCCAAGCCTTTGACGATGATAGCTCTCCGCTTTTTGTGTGGGGCGCGGCTACGAGGTCAAGGGGCCGGTGCGATTCCCCGACCTGGCACAGACTTAGTCCGAAGGGGCTGGCCTCGCGCGCAGGAACATTGTGAATGTCGCGGTCGCGATGATTTGCGGCCTCCACGGAAGGTCCGGTTGGGGTCATGAGCGCCGAAATCTCGAGGCATCGACGCTTCCGCAGTGCCGCCGATACTCACCGTGATCGGAAACATCTCAGGTCGGCAGGGTCGGGCCAACAGGGGAAATCACAAAAGCGATCGGCCCGGACCGATCAAGAGATGGCCGACGGCGCTATCAAGCGTGGGCGACTAACTTACTCAGCTATCGCTTCGGCAAAGATCGCCTTCCCGTGCTGCGTCTGCAAGTACCAGTCGGTAAAGCGCAAGACCTGAAAACCGCCAGCATCACCAACGATCCACAGATTCAACTCGTGCCCTTTCCCGTCAGCGGCAGGAACTTTGACAAAGCGCGCCAAACCAGCTTGCTTCTCAACGGTTCGATCGACGCCCGGTGACCAGCTACCAGACCCGGGAAGAAAGGCTGTTCTTGGAGCCTTCCCCTTCCAGTACGCGATCTCCGCAGGATGGAGGGGATCGCGAATGTCGTAAACGCGGGTGCCTGTACCTCTTGAGCCGCAAGCGGCCATCGTCGGATTTTTTGGACGGTCGAGAGCGCATCTTTCAGTGGAGTAGTCGAGGGGGCCGCCGCCGACCTCTGGCGGCTCAGCAAGGAATTTCGTGCAGTTTTTGGGGTCATGCACCTCGAGCATGATCTTGGAGACGATTCGAGGGTGCGTCTCGTCGGTTATGTCGATGACATTCGAATACCCGTACGGCGACGCTCCTCGGGCACATGCCGCCGCCAGACGGCCGACGCCTGCTTGCCCGCCGGACTCGTCGGTACTGATCAGGTACGAGCGCGCGTGAGAGACGAAGGGGAGCATCTGTTCGGCTTGCCCTTGATCATCCCAGAAGAGCCTGCTGACAACTCGGATTTGTGGATTGGCGAGACGGGACTGAATGTCGCTCACGTCCAGGATCACGAGACCGTCCGGCCCGAACGAAGAATTGTTCGGCGGAGCGCCGAAGTTGCCCGGTTGCGCGGCGTACAAACGTGTGCCGTCGTTGTTGGTGTTGACGTCGTGGGGCCGACCATCACCGGTGAACGTCCAGTTGAGGAGCCACTTGGCATCGTACGGGTTGGTCACGTCGATAATCGGCAGGATGCCGCCGGGGCCTCGAAACCGTTGGCCAATGTAGTACGTCTTTCCGTCGTCGGCCCAGCCGCTCATGTGGCCAAAGCTATTGGGCACCGTAATGCTGGACGCCAGCCTCGGGTGGGCGCAGTCCCCGTTCAGGTCATAGACAGCGAAATTCGGCCCGTTATCTTGCGCCAACCCGAGGAGGCCGCGCGCTTCGTTCACCTTGTTGCTTTCGTGCGGGTTGAGCGCCGCCGGAGTGTCGGCGAGGTACGCGGTCGCCCGTGGATTCCTGGGATCCGAAACATCGATCACCAGGATACCGGGGTGCGCCTGCTGTGGGTTATTTTCCGTTGCCATATAGGCGCAGTGACCAAAATATGACGGTCCGTCCTGCGAGAAGGCCCCCTCTCCTTGGAACTGGCCGACGAGCTCGAGATTGCAGTTGTAGCCGCGCTCCGAGTCGCCGCTCGCACGTTCCTGCGAGGTGGTCTGGCCCTGCAAACCACTTTCGGTGCGATCCGATGGGCCGCATTCGGCCTTGGGCGCCGGTCCCATCCATCCTGGCTCGTTGGCCGGTTTGCCCTCGGCTTCGGCGAAGGCCGAGTTGCTGAGCAAAAGACCCAGCAACACGACAGTTGAAATTGCAAATCTGCTGCCTACGAGTCCCATGTGCATTGTTTCTCCTCAAAGCTTCAGCCGATCGCGTCCCTATTTCTTTCAAGAACTGAAAGATCGTCCGGTCGAGCGATCAAGGTTTCAGCCCCAGCAGCTTCGCCGGATTGGTCTGGGACATCTGCACGATATCCGCCTCAGAGATACCAAGCGCCATCAGTCCTTTGTAGAACGCCAGCAGTCCGTCAGTATGGAGAGGATTGTTGGGTTGACCCAGGTCGCTTGCCAGCACCACGGAGGCCGCTCCGACAGCGCGGATCACATCGGCGTCCCTGCGCAGCAGGTCTGCGGAAAGCCCACCATAGACCAGCTCGATAGACGCGCCGAGCTTCGCGGCTTGTTGAATCTCGGATAGCGTGAGGGGACCGCCGGGGTTGGTCAGCCCATGAGTGACCACCACGTTCTGCACGCCCTGTCGCTTGGCCTCCTCGATGATCACAAGGTCTTCGCTTCCCGACGAATGTCCGGTTTCGAGCACCAGATTGTTTCTGGCGGCGATTGCGATCACTTCTGCCACCTCCGGCACCACCTTGCCGTCTCTCACCACGGGAGCAAACGGGCGCTGCTGCCCCGTGCGTTTTACCTGCGCCTCGGCGTCGAACGTCGGCAGCCAGATGACCCGACCGTAGCCGCCCCTGATCTTGGTCATCCATTCGACCGCGGCCGGGTTGACGCCGCCGACGGTAAGATCCAGCGAAATTCCGCCGAACACCTCGATTCCCGGCACCTCCTTACGAACGATATAAGCAAGCGACGCCGTGGGCTCGTAGTGATTTTTGAGCACGATGGCGCGCATTCCGGCCTCTTTGGCAAGACGCGCCAGATCAACGGCGTCCAACTTCCTCGGAACGCCATCAGGATCGGCGTGCGCATGTATATCGATCGCGCCGTTCAGGGTTTGCGCGTTCGCAGACAGCGAAAAAACCAGAAACAGCGCCGCTAGCTGTGATCTCATGGATGTACCTTTCATAGAGCAAGTTCGCCGGAGTTGGGTAGACTTGAACCGAAGCAGTCATTGGCTCCCCCGGAGAGGTGCCAATCATGCTACTGCACCACTCGTTGCCATTCCACGTCCCAGTATGAGTACGGTGGCAACGGTGGGCCAAGTTGTGGCTGAGGCCTCACCACTCGAACGCTCACCTGGACGGCTGCTTTGGGTCAAAATGAGCCGTGCCACTCACTTCGTCGGCACGGCAGATCTACCTC